>Ga0134124_10000065_pt1 | contig 107147 bp, 100 predicted proteins | sample KB304_FD_96880 | JGI IMG/M metagenome (GOLD analysis project Ga0134124, IMG submission 96880) | Terrestrial soil microbial communities without Nitrogen fertilizer from Kellogg Biological Station, Michigan, USA - KB3-0-4 | ecosystem: Environmental > Terrestrial > Soil > Unclassified ...
CCTACTTTCCCGAAACATCAAAGCACGCCATCTGTGTTTGATTCCTCACCAGCAATCGACCACCAGCAATCGCGGGATAATTCCATGTCTTTCCTTCGATAGCCGAGAACCTCGCCACTTCGGTGTGCTTGTCGGGAGTCGCCTTGACCAACACAAGCTCGCCTTCTTCGGTGATCACTACCAGGTGACCGCTCGCCAGAATCACCTGGCCGTAGCCGTAGCGCCCGCCCTTCCACTTTTGCTCTCCGGTCTTTACGTCCACGCAGGCCAGGATTCCTTCATCAAGCCCATAAGCGTAGCCCTCGTGCAAGACCGAGCTGTTGAACTTGTTATTCATTGCTTTGGTCACTTTTTCCCAAAGCTTTCGAGCCGTGAGCCCTGTGCCGCTCGATGTGATCTCGACGAGGGCCGCGCCTTTGCCGTAACCCGACGAGATGAAGAAGTGATTGGCATCGACGACAATCGGCTGCGAGACGTTGATCCCCATGTCGGTGTTCCAACCCGCGTCCCACAACTGGGCTCCGTCTTCTACCGCAAGCCCGACGATGCGGTTAGCGGTGACGACCAGGATTTGCCGCTTGCCCGCGAGCGTCACAAGCATCGGAGAAACGTACGCTTGCTTATCGTTGAGCGCTTTCCACACCGGCGCGCCGGTGAGTTTGTTATAAGCTACGACGGATTTGCCTGAGCGGCCGCCTGGGAGAACAACGACCTTGTCGTCGACGATCAGAGGAGAGCCGGACATCCCCCACTGGAGATTATCGGCGCCGTTGTCTTTCAGAATATTCTTCGACCAGTTCACTTTTCCGGTCTTCCCTTCAAAGCATATGAGATCGCCTTCCGCGCCGAGCGACCATAAGCGGCCGGCTTCCCAGGTTGGAGTCGCGCGCGGGCCGTCTCCACCCATCGACTCTTTGAACTCGGCATCCCAGCCGTGCGTCCAAATCTCGCGGCCGGTTTCGACGTCGTAGGCGGCAACGATCTCCTGGCGTCTTCTCTGTTCGATCGTGAAAGCCATTCCTTCCGCTACAACGAACGAAGCGTAGCCGCCGCCGATCGGCTGCTTCCAAAGCAGCGGCAATCCCTCAGCGGGCCAGGTGGTCCGAATCGGAGTTTCATCGTAGCGGCCATCACGCGCAGGTCCGCGGAAGTTGGTCCAGTAGCTTCGCAGGGATTTCTGCGCGGCCGAGGGAACCGCGCCCGCCTGCTTCGATTCGTTAGCGTTCGCGGTTGCCGCCGCGACGGGACTCTGGTCTGGGGTGGAAGGACTAACCGAAGGACTGGCTGCTTCGCGCTGCGTTGCGCGTTGACGTTCAAGTTCGGCGTAATGCGCTTCGGAAGCCGGGTCGGACTGGCCAACAAGAACGCCGCCGGAGAAGAGGAAGAAATAGGCAGCTCCGAGCGCAAGGATTCCAAGAGAGCCGAAAATCTTCTTGCCCGTTTCCGTATCGCCGCGCAGCCAGAGCAAAACCAATCCAACTGGCGGCAACAGAATGGCGGCGGCAATCACCACTTTGAGGGACTGATGCCAGGGTGTCGGAGCAACAAGCGGTTCCATAATTCCTAATCCTCAAACGTCCTGTACGGGCGGCCCTCCGTGGCCGCCCCTCTTGCTGAACGAAAGGCCTTGTCATCTCTAGAGGGGCGGCCACGGAGGCCCGCCCCTACAAGTCTTCCTTACTTCTTTACGAAGACGCGCTTCGATTCGAACGAGCCTCGCTGGTCGTCGATGTAGTAGTCAATCGTCAAGGTGTGACCATCGGCCGAGAGCGTCCACTTGCGCGTGATCTCCTGGGTGGCCGGTCCTTTGGGTGTAGTCGAGGTGATCTTGTCGTTGATGACGATCCGGCCGTCCGGTAACCAGTTCGCGCTGCGCTTGCCTTTTGCATCCGCCTGAGCGCCGGGCGGCGTGAACTCCGCTTCCTTGCCGTCGAGAGAGTAAGTCTCATTGATCAAGCGCTCGCCCTGTGCGGTCTTCTGTTTGGACTCGAGCTTGATCTGATCGCCCGTTTGAACGATGGTCAGAGTCTGTTCCAGCCCCGGCGGATTGCTGAAGCTGCGGTCTTTGTCCATAACCCAGGTGCCGCTGAAATCCGGTTTGGAAACGGCGACCGCGATAACGGAGAGGCAAAGAGCGATCACCGAACAACTGACTAACAGTTTCATGACGACCTCCGGGAGAGACTAGCCACAGATGAACACAGATGAACACTGATGAAAAATAAATATCTGTGTCCATCGGTGTTCATCTGTGGTTCAACGCCCAATGCAATAAAGATTCTTTTCACCGCGAATGAAAATCATTCCGTCCGAAATCGCCGGAGAAGCATACACCGGCTCTGCGACAGAGTTCGTGGCCATCACCTCGTGCTTCGGACCCGCCTTGATCACAAACGTATCGCCGTCTTCGCTGGTAAGCAGGAGCTTGCCGTCGAAGGCCACCGGCGACGCGGTAAACGTCGCGGGGATCGGGACGCGGCCACCTTCGTAGACGATCTTGCCCGTCCTGGCTTCAAGGCAGGTGATGATTCCTCGATCGCTCATCAAGTACAAGTAGTCACCGTATAGAATCGAAGACGGCACATAAGCGGTGCCCTTGTCGTATTGCCAGACGATGTCCTTGCTGCCCGTCAAATCACCCGATGCCCCGAGCTTGATCGCAAAGGTTTTCTTCACCGGAAAGCCCGCATAAACGAAGACCATCCCGCCGCCCGCCACCGGCGTTGCAATGGCGTTGCTTTCGTGGCCCTTCGTTCGCCATAACTCTTTGCCGGTTTTCGGATCGTAAGAGATTATGAGTTCGTTGCCGCTGGTTATCAGCTCCGCGCGTTGCGCCGTGCGAACGAGAAGCGGCGTCGCCCAGCTCGCCTGAACCTTGCGCGGAGTCTTCCACACTTCCTTTCCGGTCTTCTTGTCCAGCGCGAGGATGAATGATTTCTCTCCGTTGTCTTCATCACATTGAAGGATCACCGTATTCTCGAAGAGCACCGGTGAAGTGCCGGGCCCCATGCCGAATGTAGCAATCTGGCCGGGCGAGACTTTCCAGATCAGCTTTCCTTCGAAGTCGTAACAGTACAAGCCTTCCGTCGCGAAGTAGGCAAATACATAGCTTCCGTCCGTAGCGGGAGTCGGCGATGCGTAGCTTCCCTTACGGTGCCGATCATCGTAGACGGTGCCTTCGTAGGCGGTGCGTTCCCACAACTGCTTTCCGGTGGTGCGGTCTACGCAGAGCACTTTGAATGTGTGCTTGCGATCGGCGCCGATGCTGTCGGGATGTTTGAAAGGCTTGCCGTCATCTTTGTGTTCGACTGCTTTCGCTCCGGGAACAGTCTCGCCTTCGATGTCGGTCGTGAGAAAGATTCGGTTGCCCCACACAATCGGCGAGGAGTGCCCGCGCCCGGGAACGGGAGTTTTCCACTTGATGTTCCGGGTGCTGTTCCACTCCGTCGGCAGGTTGGTTTCAGAAGACACACCGTTGCCTTCGGGGCCGCGCCATTGCCCCCAGTTGCTACCGTGCGCGGCTTCGGAATGAACGGGCCCGAGGTTTGCGAACACTATCAAGCAACCGGCCAATGTTAAGAGCGGTAGAGCTACCTTGAGTTTCATTGTTCAATTACTCCTGATGAAGACGTGAACGATCGCAGTCCTCGGCGTCCTCCGCGTCCTCTGCGGTTTAACTAATTAGCGCTCAGAATCAACCGCAGAGGACGCGGAGGACGCCGAGGACTTCTTCGTTGGTATCACGTGGGCAACGCTATTCCGATCGCTTATGCAGAAGAGATGCCTCTCGCCTCTTACGAACAGCTTGTGATCCGCGATGGCAATCGAGACTCGGCTCGGTTCGCCGATCGAATTCGTCCCCAGCACCTCGTGCTTTGGGCCGGCTCTGATCACAAACGTATCGCCGTCGTCGCTCGTGATCAGGATCTTGCCGTCGAAGGCAACCGGAGATGCGCCGTAGAACTTCGTCGGAATAGGAACGCGCCCTCCTTCGTAGACTACCGCGCCGGTCATCGCGTTCAAGCACGTGAGTATGCCCGCGTCGCTCATCAGGTACACATACTCTCCATAAAGAATCGGCGAAGGAACGTATGATGTGCCTTTGTTGTAACGCCAGACTATGCGGTCGGTCCCGTCAAGATTTCCCGATCCGCCGAGCCGAATCGCCACGATCGTCTTGGAAGGGAAACCCGAAGACAGTATCACCAGACCATGCCCGACGACCGGCGTTGCGATGGCGTGGCTGTGAAGCCCGGTTGCTCGCCATAGCTCCTTGCCCGTAGCCGGATCATACGAGATCAGAAACTCGTTTCCGCTTGCGATCAGCTCGGTGCGTTCCGGTGTCTTCGCGATGACCGGAGTCGCCCAACTGGATTGGACGGGACGATGGACTCTCCAGACTTCGTTTCCTGTCCTCTTATCCAGCGCGACCATGAAGGAATAGGTTCCGTCGAATTCCTGGTCGCACAGAAGTATCACCAGGTTCTCGTGCAGCACCGGAGAAGTGCCGACTCCCATCCCCATGGTTGCGATACCGCCGAGATTCTTCTTCCAGATCAGCTTGCCGTTGAAGTCGTAACAGTAAAACCCTTCGGAGCCGAAGTAGACGTAAACGTTCTTTCCGTCGGTCACCGGTGTGGGCGCGGCGTAGGTTCCGCGTCGATGACGGTGATCGTAGACCGGTCCATCATACGAGATTCGCTCCCACAGAATTCTCCCGGAGTCTCGATCGAGACAAAACACCTTGAAGGTATGAAGCTTGTCGGAGCCCGTCCAATCGGGATGAGAGAACTCTTTGTCGCGCATCATGTGCTTCACCGCTTTATGATCGGCCGGGGCAGGACCGCGTTCGATTGCTGTGGTCAGGAAAACCTTCTTCTCCCAGATGATCGGCGACGAAAAGCCGAGACCCGGAATCGCGGTTTTCCATAGAACGTTTTTGGTTTCAGTCCATTCGGTAGGAAGGTTCGTCTCATTCGATATGCCCTGGCTGTCGGGGCCACGCCACTGTGCCCAGTTCGAGCTCGATGCGACGGGCCGTGTTTTCCCAGGCGCCGGTGAGCTCAAAAGAAGCGCGCAGCCGACTGTTGAATAGAGCAGCAAGGTCAGGAATCGTTTCACTTGTTTATGTCTCCCATAGATTATTCTTGAGACTGTTATTGAGATTGTTCTTGGCCGCCCGCTATTTCATTTCACCGCGGATGCCCGCTCGGCTATAGCGAAGACGTTGTGTTGACCTCGGATGAAGATCATACCGTCGGAAATCGCAGGCGTTGCCATCAATACTTCACCCATCTGATTTGTAGCCAGCAATTCATATTTCGGGCCGGCCTTCACCACGAATATCTCGCCGTCTTCGCTCGAGAGATAGACTTTGCCGTCGGCTGCAACCGGTGATGCGCTGAACGCTCCGCCTTTATCGCCGATACGCTGTTGATAAATCCGCTCGCCGGTCTTTGGATTGTACGCGGCCATCACGCCGTGATTCGCGCACGTATAAAGGTACTCGCCGTAAATCAACGGCGTCGGCATGTAAGTCCCGCCGCGCTGCATGCTCCACGCGACGTATTGGTTTGAAGTTTCATTCTGCTTGAGCGAGATGTCGCCCGTTCCACCGGCGCGAATCGCGTAGATCGGCTGGTTTGGCCGATAGCTGTTGCAGATGAAGATCAACCCGTGCCCGGTGATCGGCGTCGTCGCCGTCACTTCGGGATTGCCGGTCAGCTTCCACAATTCTTTGCCCGTCATTGGATCGTAGGCACGAGCAGCGCGCGTAGCGTTTGTTACCAGTTCTACTCGCGACGGGCCTTCGTAAATGGTCGGCGTTCCCCAGGACGGGATCTCCTCGCGGGGCGTCATCCACAGTAGCTTGCCATCCTTTAAGTCATACGCCGCGATAAAAGAATTCTTCTGAACGTCGCATTGGACGATGACCATGTTCTTGTAGATGATCGGTGAGCTGGCCGTTTCCCATTGATAGTCCGGGTCGTAGAACCAGCCGGCGTCGAGAACGCCCAGGTCTTTCTTCCAGATCAACTTCCCGTTTACGTCGTAGCAGTACAAACCCTCCGAGCCGAAGAAGGCGACTACGTATTTTCCGTCGGTTGCCGGTGTGGAGTTGGCGTGTGTCGACTTGATGTGTCGCTTGATTTTTGGAACGCCTTCGTAAGCGACGCGGTCCCACATCATTTTGCCGGTGCGCTTGTCGAGGCAGTAGACGTGCCAGGTGTGCGGCGACGTGTCCTTGTCCGAGTCGACGTCGCCGTACAGGCCGTGACGAAAATCGTTGCTGCCTTTGCTGCTGACGGCGGTGGTGACGAAGACCTTGTCCGCCCAAACGACCGGACACGAATGCGCCAGTCCTGGAATGGCAGTCTTCCAAAGAACGTTCGTGCCTTTGGTCGCATCCCAGGTTGTAGGTGTTGGTTTGCCATCGGCGACACCTGAAGCGTTCGCGCCGCGAAACGAGGGCCAGTTCTGGCCCCGGGCAATTGAGGTGAAGCTTACGATTAGAACGATCGCAACGGCGCAACCGAAAACCTGCCTTCTCAAACTCTCATTAGAAAGCATCAGAAACCTCCGAGCACTGATCATAACGAAATACGTACTAGCCTGGTTTGCGTGCTTTGCGGTCCTTTGCGCCTTTGCGTCGAGTATTAGTCTCACTCATACTCAGCGCAAAGACGCAAAGGACCGCAAAGCACGCGGAGCGCGGTGCGGCCTTCGAGGCCGGACTACGAACGCCAGGTTATTTCTCCACTCGTTTGAAAGCGAATGTAAATCCCGATTGTTTCAACGTCAATCCAGTGACCTTATCGCCCTCAATGTTAAATGTAATCGTCGCCTCAACCTCGATGATCGCAAACGTCGTCTTATTCAGCGCGCTGGTCGAGAACCAATCCTGGCCGCCCACTTTGCCCACCAGCTTTCCCGCCTTGATGTCGACGGCCAGCTCACCCACCTGATCGTTCTTGTAGAGACCGGTGTAGCTCTTAAGCACTTCCGGCTCGACGGTGACCTCGACCGAGACCGCTCCGGCCTTCTTCAGCAGCTCGATGATCTCCTTGTTAGTGCCCGCGGAGGCCCGGCGAAGCGCGCTGTTCAGAGTCTCCTGCTTCAAGCCGCCCTTCGCGAGCGCAATCTTCACGATGTCGACGTTGCCATCCTGAACGCCCGACGTTAACGCCCGCTCGATTCCCAACGCACCTTTGTCGAGCAGGAGCTTCACTATTTCGGCGTGATCTCTGGACAAGGCCCATCCGATCGGCACCTCTCCGTAGAACGTATCCTTCACGTTCACGTCCGCGCCTCGTTCGATCAGTAGTTTTACGACTTCGACATGACCCTTGTCGCACGCGTATGACAGCGCCGTAGCCCCGTATCGGGTTTTCGCGTTCACATCGACGCCCTTGTCTAAATACGCTTTGACCGCCGCGGCGTCGCCCTTTCGAGCGGCCGCAAAAAACTCCTCGTTGAGGTCCTGCGCGCCCGCGACCAGCGGGCACAACAACACGAGTGCCAGCAACGCTATTTGTCTGGTGGACATTGTCACTCCGTTGGCTTCAGCGATTTTGTGAGAGTTCGTAATTCCCCTGGGAGCTTAGGCATCCTTGCCTGCTTGATATGGCTGTTATTCCAGACCTTGCAGGCAAGGATGCCTGCGCTCCAGGGAGCTCGGAACTCTGCGTTTTAAAAAAATCTCTTCAGCGGATGTTTTTCAACCCGTGGTGTTGGGGCACACAAGCAAGAGGTTACGGCCTTTCCATCTGCCGTGTCGAGCGATTTGCGCGGGCACACTGAACTGACTCGGAATGTCCGACAAACTTCAGTTTGTCGAAAACATCCCGCACTCCGACAAACTGAAGTTCGTCGGACCTCCAAGACAGCTTCAAAGAATCCATGCTTGACGCCGCTAACCGCAACATAATATCTTGAGTTCAACGAGTCAAGCATGCCTTATAGCCCAGTGGAGAAACTTGCATCGGTCGTACTCGGTAAGCGCGAACCCAATGCACAACTTTGAAGGCTGATTATGGACGCCATTCTTTCGAACTGCCTGGCACTTGCGCTGCTATTATTCTCTTTCACTCCGGCACAGCACGTTCGCTCAGCAAGCGATTGGTCTGACTGGCGCGGCCCGGCTCGCAACGGCATCTCGGGCGAGAAAGGGCTACCGGATCGCTGGTCGCCAAAAGGCGAGAACCTGGTCTGGAAGGCTCCTTACGGCGGACGCTCGGCGCCGATCGTGATGAGCGGCCGCGTCTTCCTGTTCAACACCTCGGGCGAAGGCGAAACCATGCAGGAGCGCGTGATGTGCTTGAACGCCGACACCGGCAAGCTGTTATGGGAACACCGCCTGAATGTCTATGAGAGCGACGTTCCGCCTCGCCGCATCGCGTGGTCGTCGCCCGCCGGAGATCCGACGACCGGTAACCTCTATGTCCTCGGCGCGTGCAATGAGCTGACCGCGTTCTCGAATGACGGCAAGGTACTGTGGAGCCGCTCGCTGACTGAGGAGTTCGGCGCCTGGACGACGCACGGGGGCCGAACAACGTCGCCGATTATCGAAGGCGATCTTGTAATCGTCGGCACAATCATCGACGGCTGGGGCGACACCGCGCAGCGCAAGCATCGCTTCTACGCCTTCGACAAGCGAACCGGTGAGTGCGTGTGGACGAGCGCGCCCGGCGGCCGTCCTTACGACACGGTTTATCCCACTCCCATCGCCGCGACGATCAACGGAACGCGAATGATCATAGTAGGCGGCGCCGACGGAGCGGTGCAGGCGATGAAGGCGCAGACCGGAGAACCCGTCTGGAGCTTTCCTATCACCAAGCGCGGAATCAACAACTGCGCGGTGATCAGCGGCAACACCGTCTTCGCTTCGCACAGCGAGGAGAACCTCGACACGAACGAGATGGGCTTGCTGGCGGCGATCGACGCGACCGGGAAAGGCGCGCTCGGCAAAAGTAGCATCAAATGGTCCGTCAGCGGCATCCGCGGCGGCTACTCGTCTCCGATAGTCGACGGCGACCGAATCTATCTCATTGACGACAGCGCAAACCTGTTCGCGTTTGACATCAACACCGGCAAGGAGCTGTGGAAGCACACTCTCGGAACGCTGCAGCGCGCGTCTCCGGTGCTCGCCGACGGCAAGCTCTACGTTGGCACCGAGAACGGAAAATTCTTCATCCTGAAGCCCGGCCCGACCGGATGCCAGGTCCTGAGCGAAACCGAGCTTGGCACTGTGGAGAAAGTTGAACTGAAGACGGAAGCCGGCGACGAAGCGGTTTCTGCCAACGAACAAATACTCGCGGCGGTTGCGGTTTCACGAGGCCGCGTCTACCTGGTCACGACCAAAGGCGTTTACTGCATAGGAAAAAAGACACCGTCGCCGGCCCTGCCGGTAGCCGGCGAGCAGGTTGAAACCAACAGCGCGCCGATAACCGAATCGCAACCGGCGCACGTTCAAGTCGTTCCGGCTGATCTCATCGTGAAGCCCGGCGAAACAGCTAAATTCAAGGTGCGGTTATTTGACGATCGCGGACGTTTTCTGCGCGAAGAACAGAATGCGACATGGTCTCTTGAAGGCTTGAAGGGCTCGGCCGAGAGCAATCAATTCACCGCGGCCGCCGACGCCGGCGTGCAAGCTGGAATGGTAAAGGCGACTGTAGGCGCAATCGCAGGCGTGTCTCGCGTGAGGGTGATTCCGCAGATGCCGATCAGCGAGAACTTCGATTCCATTCCTGTCGATGGTGTGCCGAAGTATTGGATCAGCACCGGCGGCAAGTATAACGTGCGTGAAGTCGACGGAAACCGAGTGCTGGTCAAGAACCCGAATCCGCCGGCCTTCAAGCGCGCTCGTTCGTTGTTCAGCCCGGTCGATTGGTCGAACTATTCAACGCAGGCCGACGTCCGCGCTACGGAAAAGCGGCGGCAGATGGGTGACGCCGGCGTGGTAGCTCAACGTTACGAGCTGGCGATCATGGGAAACAGTCAAAAGATCGAACTGCGCTCGTGGCAGATCGAAGAGAAGCGCACGGTCAGGAAACCTTTCGCGTGGAAGGCGGACACCTGGTATCGGTTGAAGCTGCAAGTCGAGAATCTTCCCGACGGCCGCGTGCGCGCGCGCGGTAAAGCCTGGCCCGCCTCCGACGCGGAACCGGCCGAGTGGATGCTCGAACGCATCGATGCGCTTGGAAATCATAAGGGCGCTGCCGGCGTTTTTGCCGATGCCCCCAGTGAAGTCTTTATCGATAACGTAAAAGTTACGCCGAACAACTGATCACGCTGACCGAGTACTAGCTGACGTTGGAAACAAAATGAGAATAAGCACTTCTAAATCGCTCTTGTTCGCAGCCGTGTTTGCGATCGCGTTGTTCAATCTTTCAAAGCTCGTAACAGCTTCAGATCCCGGCAACGGTGACTGGCCGATGTGGGGTGGAACACCCGACCGGAACATGGTTTCGAATCTCAAAGGCATGCCTGCGAGCTGGGACGTGAAGACAAAGAAGAACGTCAAGTGGGTCGCCACGCTGGGCTCGCAAAGCTATGGCAATGCCGTTGTCGCTGGCGGCCAGGTCTACGTCGGCACTAATAACGAACTGGCGCGCGACCCGAAGCAGGGCGGCGACCGAGGCGTGCTGATGTGCTTTCGTGAGTCTGATGGTGAGTTTCTTTGGCAACAAACCAACGAAAAGCTTGCTGCCGGACGCGTCAACGATTGGCCGTTTCAAGGCGTGTGCTCCTCGCCACTGGTAGACGGCGGCCTCGTTTATTACGTGACGAATCGATGCGAGGTGATGTGCCTCGACTCACAGGGCTTCCGCGACGGCAAGAACGACGGTCCCTACAAAGACGAGAAGTTTACCGGCCAGTTCGACGCCGACATCATTTGGAAATTCGACATGATGGAGGAGGTCGGTTCGCAGCCTCACAACATGTCGAACTGCTCGCCGGTTGTGTACGGTGACTTACTTTACATCTGCACGTCGAACGGCCAGGATGAAAGCCACGTCAACATACCTTCGCCGAAGGCCCCGGCGATCATCGCGATCAACAAGAAGACCGGCAAGCTCGTCTGGGAAGACAACTCGGTGGGCGACCGGATTCTGCACGGCCAGTGGTCTTCGCCTTCGGTGGGCAAGATCGGCGACGTGGTCCAGGTCGTTCACGGGCAGGGCGATGGCTGGGTGCGCGGTTACGACGCGCTGACCGGCAAGAAGCTTTGGGAGTTTGACTGCAACCCGAAGGACTCCGTGTGGCCGAAGACTCGCAACGAGCTGATCAGCACGCCGGTGATCTACGACAACAAAGTCTACATGGCCAACGGCCAGGATCCCGAACACGGCGAAGGCGTCGGACACCTGTACTGCATCGACGCAACCAAGCGAGGCGACATCACTCAAAGCGGAGTGATATGGCACTACGATAAGATTCGCAGGTCGATCTCGACCGGAGCGATTTACGACGGCATGCTCTTCTATCCGGACTTCAGCGGGTTCCTGCATTGTCTCGACGCCAAGACGGGCAAGGTCTTTTGGGTCCACGACATGTTCGCCGCGGTGTGGGGATCGCCGATGGTCGTAGACGGTAAGGTATATCTCGGAGATGAGGACGGCGACGTCGCTATCCTGGCGGCGGCCCGGGAGAAGAAGGTCATCGCCGAAATCAATATGGGGAGCTCGGTCTACTGCACCCCGATACCAGCCAACGGCGCCTTGTTCATTGCCAATCGCAATCAGCTTTTCGCGCTGGCCGAGAAGAAGTGATTCATGTTCGTAGTACGGCCTTCAGGCGGAAGTTCGTATTCGGGCAATAATCGATAGCACCTGTATGGGCGGTCCTCCGTGGCCGCCCCTCGGTGTAATAGGACAACTTCCGCACTCACTGAGGGGCGGCCACGGAGGACCGCCCATACAGGTGCTCAACTAGTGTCCTGCTGGCAGAATCTGTTACAAGCGACTTTGCGCGATGCAGCCATTCGATTTCCAATCACGCACGAGATTAGTTTTCGGAGAAGGATCGTTCGAGCAGGTCGGCGCTCTTGCGCGTGAACTTGGCTTCAAGCGAACGCTGATCGTGGCCGACAAGGGCATTCTCGCTTGCGGCTATGCCGGCGAGGCTTCGAAGCTTCTCGCTGAGTCTGGAATCACGCTCTTCACCTTCCACGATTTCGATTCGAATCCCAATACGCTGATGATCGAAGCCGGGCGCGAGTTCGCGGCGCCGCTCGAGATCGATTCGATCATCGGACTGGGCGGCGGCAGCTCGATGGATACAGCCAAGGCGATAAACTTCTTGTTAACCAACGGCGGCGCGATCGAGGACTACCGGGGGTACGGGAAGGCGCGAGCGCCGATGTTGCCGATGATTGGCGTCCCGACAACATCGGGCACCGGCAGTGAAGCTCAGTCTTACGCGCTCATCTCGGACGCCGGGACCCACGTCAAGATGGCTTGCGGTGATCCCGGCGCAGCTTTCAAGGTCGCGATCCTCGATCCGCGGCTGACGGTGACACAGCCGCCGAGCGTCACCGCAGCCGCAGGGTTCGACGCGATCTCGCACGCGGTCGAGACTTACGTTACCAAGACACGGACGCCAACTTCTGAAAAGTTTTCACTCGAAGCCTGGCGGCTGCTCGAGCCGAATTACGAACGCGTAATCAGGAACCCCTCCGATCTGGACGCGCGCGGAGCTATGCAACTCGGCGCTTATTGGGCGGGATTGGCAATCGAGAATTCGATGCTCGGCGCGGCACACGCTTGCGCGAATCCGCTGACCGCGAACTACAACACAGAGCATGGCGTCGCGATCGGATTGATGCTTCCGCGCGTGGTGCGTTGGAACGGACCGGTTGTCGGCGAGCGGTACCGTGAGTTGCTTGAGCTTGAAAACGAGTTCGTACGGCCTTCAGGCGGAAGTTCGTACTCTACAGACCGAATCACCCGCGACGAACTTCCGCCTGAAGGCCGGACTACGAACGGCGGAATAAACAGTGGTGATGAAAGTCACCCCGGTGAAGCGCTCGCAAACAGGCTCGAACATTTCATTCGAGCCGGAGGGTTGCCACGCGATCTAAAATCGGTTGGGGTGCCGGAGGGTGATCTGCCGAGGCTTGCAGCGGAAGCGGCCAGCCAGTGGACGGGACAACATAACCCCCGAGAATTTGGAGAAGCGGAAGCTCTGCAGCTCTACAAGTGTGCGTATGAGATTTGAGTCGACGCCTTTCTCAGTAGCCCAGGCGTTTACGCCTGGGTCGCGGGTCGGATTGATCTCGTAGCCCCGTTCACGGGGCTTTCGTCGGCTTTAGCAGGCATGGGCAGAGAGATCGAAGAAATGCCTGAAGGCCACGCAAAGCCCGGTGAACCGGGCTGGAACGATCCGACGGCGCGCTTACCCAGGCGTGAACGCCTGGGCTATGAAAAGCTGTCGACGGTTTCCATAGTCTCTTCTGCCGGTGCTTCGATGGAGGCTCAGACGCCGTCCTGACGTTAGTCAATGTGTGAATCATCATTCGTTTCAAGCGATGGTATCGTAATTCAGCGAGGGTTCATGGTGCGATCATTCAAACTACTGTCGATTCTCTTTTTGACAATTTCCTCCGCGCTCCCAGTTGATGCACTGAGATCGCAGGCGCAGTTTCCACCCGAGACTTGGTCTCAATTTCGAGGCGGTCATCAGCAGATAGGCGTCTCGGTTTCGGGCGTGCCGCGCGACCTCAGGGTCGTGTGGACCTACGAAGCGGGAGAATCGATCGAATCTTCCGCGGCGATTTCAAACGGCGTTGTCTACGTCGGTTCTCAATCGGGGGAGCTCGCGGCGCTCAACCTGTCTAACGGTTCGGTTCGCTGGAAGTATCGCGCGACGGGTCCGATCGGCGAGTCGTCGCCGTGCGTTGCAAACGGCGTGGTTTACATCGGCGATCTGAACGGGACCGTCCACGCAGTCAAAGCAAGCGACGGCCGCGCGATCTGGACGTATAAAACACAGGGCGAAGTAAAGTCTTCGCCGGTTGTCGTAGGCGATCGGGTGTTGATCGGGTCTTATGACGAGCATCTCTATTGTCTTGCCGTGTCCAATGGTGCGCTCCTTTGGAAGTTCAGGACTCAGGGTCCGGTGCATTGCACGGCCGGCGTATCGAATGGCGTTGCGCATATCGCCGGTTGCGACGAGACTTTTCGAGCGATTCGCATCAGCGACGGCCGGCAGCTTTTCAGCGTCGCTTCAGGGGCTTACACCGGAGCGTCGCCGGCGCTTGTCGGCCAGATGGCTTACTACGGAACCTTCAACAACGAAGTGCTAGGAGTGAACTTGAGGACGCGGCGGATCGGTTGGCGCTATCACAATCGCAGGAGACAGTTCCCCTACTATTCATCGTGCGGGGTGATTGAAGGCAGAGTCGTTGTAGGCGGACGCGACAAGATGGTGCATTGCATGGACGCGGCAACGGGCAAAGAGTTATGGACGTTCATGACGAGCGCTCGAGTCGAGTCATCGCCCGCGCTTGCTGATGGGCGCGCGTTTGTTGGTTCAAGCGACGGGAAGCTCTACGTGCTGGACTACAAGACCGGAGCGAAGGTTTGGGAGTTCAACGCGGGAGCGCCGCTGTCGGCGTCACCTGCGATCGCTTCGGGCCGCGTAGTGATTGGCTCGGAGGATGGAAGGCTCTACTGCTTCGGGCAGTGAGGAGTTCTTATCAACGACCAGTATCGTATTTGCTTTCGCTGGGAGAAGGGTTGTGCAGACCAAGTCGAAATCACGGATTACCACTAATTCAGATCCTTCACGCGGCCGGCAATCGAAGGGCCTTCTTTCGCGGCGGCTACCGGCCAAGCGGCCACCGACGCATCCGGGAGAAATGCTCGCCGAAGAGTTTCTCAAACCGCTCGGAGTCAGTCAGTCAGCCTTCGCAAAGCGATTGGGCGTATCTTATCCTCGTTTGAATGAAATCATCCGAGGCAAGCGCAGCATTACGCCTGAGACAGCGTTGCGTTTGGCTCAGGTATTGGGAATGTCTGCCGACTTTTGGCTCGGGTTGCAGCAGGACTGGGATCTTTGGCACGCCGCGCGAAGCAAGAAAGCGGAGATCGCCCGGCTTGAACCTCTCCGCCGCGCAAGTTGAGAGGCACGCTCCTCACTGCTTTGTGCAGTGAAGAAGTTGTCCCGGACGTTAGCAGCAAGCGTAAAGCATATGCACGATATGAGCATGGCTCTTTAGGAGTTGGAGAAGCGCGCGCGGGCGCTGACCGTCGAAGAGAAGGCGACGCTTGCTCGCATCCTAATCGAGGAGCTTGACAGCGCCATCGACCCCAAAGCCGAGCAGATGTGGCTTGAAGAGGCGCAATGTCGTTATGACGCTTATCTCAGAGGTGATCTTGAAGCGCGCCCCGGAGATCAGGTAATGCAACGAGCCCGCGATCGCTTCCGATGTCAGGAGGATTGACCCTCATTCAGGCAATTCCTCCGTCTTAGGCTCAGGCAGCCAGAAGCTTGCAGTCAACCCAATCGCATAAACCAAAAACGCTACGGCTGCGGCTCCGTACGCAAGATGAGCCGCGGGACTGCCGCCCGGCATCACCGCTGCGAATTGAGTAGTCAGCAACGCCGCCGAGGTTCCTATCATCCTTCCTCCGACGTTAGCCGCAAAGCTTTCACCGGTTCCGCGCAAGTGCGTCGGATACATGCGCGGGAGATAGTTCCCCCAAAAACTCAGTTGCGCGACAGTGAAAAGACCCGCGAAGAAGATCCCCCACTTCAGCAGCGTGAGATCGTGTACGGCAGGATACAGAAACACGAGCGGAACGATGATCAGTCCCGGGATCTGAAACACGCGCAGCAGCTTTCGACGCGACACGATTCGGATAGCCAGAAACGCTAGAAGGAAGCGGCCAAACAAGCCTCCCAACTCTTGGAGCGTTTGAACGCCGGCAACCGTTGACTGAACGATTCTCTGGCGCTCGGGCAGCAGTACGTTGCTGTCCACTTGAACGAGTGCTGGAACGATTTGCGGCAGTTGTTGAATTGCGCCAAACGCCACGCCGAGGCTGCACGCAAAGATCAACGCGCTGATAAGAGTAGCCCGCCGATACTCGGGCTGAAAGATCGCGGCGAAGCTCGGGCGTTTGAGAGTTCCCGCAATTTTCTTTTCCTTCCACACCGGCGATTCCGGCAGGAACGGGCGAATGATGATCAGAGGTATCGCGGGGATCAGGCCGGATATCAGCAGGTAGCGCCAGGTATCGTGACCCTGATGAATCGCCGGCAGCGACAGCGCGATCTTTGCTATGAGCAGCGCCGTCAGGCTAACCATGAATCCGCCGAGTGATGAGAAGGCCTGCGTGTAGCCGATGACGGCTTCTCTTCGCTTCGCGTCGGGAAACAGTTCGGCGAGCCACGCGACAGCGGCTACGAATTCAACGCACACACCGATGAATGTTGTCGTCCGCAAAACGAGCAGCATGGGCAGCGATGTTGCGAACCCGGCGCCCAGCGCGGAAAAGGCATAAACCAAAATGCTCCACGTAAGTATTCGTCGCCGCCCGAGCCTGTCTGTTAGATAGCCTCCAAGCAAACCGAAGATCCCGCCGCACACCGCCGGAACGTAGAACATCAAATCTCGCCAGCGAGTAAAGTCCGGGCTGCCGAATGCGAACCCGCCGAGCTGCTCGATTGCCGGACGCAGGATCAGCGGAAGCATCAGCAGCTCGTAGGTATCAAAGGCAAACCCGATGACTGCAATGATGCAGATGAGCCATTGAATTCGAGTGAGCGGCGCGGAGCTTTCAGATCCCTGAGAAGTCATAATGGGTAAGCATTCTTTGTGAAGCCGGACGATGCAGTCAAGTCAGGCGCGACGTTACGAGACCCTCACGTTCGTTGCCCAGATGGGAGGGCCATAATACACTTGTTTTCTCAAGGCTCAGCCTGCGAGGTGCCGAGGGGAGATCGAAACCGTTATCTGGCTCGGATCCGTCGCTGACAAGCTCGCTGGAAAACATCAAGTCGACACGGTAGAAGTTGAAGAAGTACTCAGCAACCGTCCGAAGATTCGTTTCGTTGAAAAGGGCACACGTAAGGGCGACGATGTCTACCTTGCGTTGGGACAAACGGATGCAGGGCGATACCTCGCGGTCCTGTTCATTTACAAGAAGGCCAAAGAGGCATTAATCTTGAGCGCGAGAGACATGGCTGCAAGGGAAAGAAGGCAATATGGCAAGAAGTAAGCCGCACGAGATTGCTCTCCCAAAGAAACTTGACGATCTTGTCGAGTTCTTTGACACGCACGACCTGGGTGACTACTTTGAACGAATGCCCGAGGCACACTTCGTCGTCGACATAAAGAAGAGAACTCACCTCATCGCGATCGATGAAGAGATAGCAGACCAGATAACCGCGATCGCGAAGTCAAAGAAGACCTCCTCGGAGTCCTTGGTCAACTCATGGCTTAAGGAGAGCATTCAGAAGACTACGTAAAGCGTTTTCTACGCTCCCTCTCTTCGTGTCTTACACGAGATTGGAAATGGGAATGCCGTATCGATTTCTCTTCAGCGAGTATATGATCGACGCAAATAGAGCGAACGCCAAGGGGCGTTTGTTTGCTATGAACCAGCTCCAAAAATGGGCTGAAGACGGTGTGATCTCGCTGATAATTTCCGACACCGCTCGAGACGAAATCGCAAGAGGAGGATCCGCTGCCCGTCTCCGTCGAGTGGATGGCCAGGTCTACACACAGACAGTCATAACAACCGACGAGCAGTGCGACGTCAAAGGTAAAAATAGACGCAATCTTGGCTCCCGCCGGTGTCCGCAACCAAAATCAAGAAAACGACGTCGACATAGTGTTTCAAGCGTTTCATAACAAACTGCCGCTCATAACGAATGATGGTGGCTCACGGCGGCAACCGGGTGGAATGCTCGGAAATCGGAAACGCCTCGACGAAGCTCTTGGGATCAAGATCATCACCGACGAAGAGGCCGTCGATCAGGTTAGAAACCTTATCCGAGTGCGTGACGATCGTGCAAAATGGTGTCACGACAACGATGGATTGCCGCTGCCGGACTGGGTTGGCGCAGATTAAATATGACCGAAGCCTGACTGGCCCGCTTTCGCAGCCACTTCCTTGACCACACCGCGGCGAATCATACTCAGCGCTTCTTCCACGGCTTCCTGCGTGATAATTCCGTGATACTGGTCAGCAATTGCGACTGGCGAATACCCATCTTCTGACAACTCCACGGCATCCGGGACCATAATACGAGTGCCTCGGAAAATCAGCCGCCCGCCACAGACGCGTGTGTCAACCGCCAGGTGCTTGCCGATCTCAACTCTCGCCATCGCAACCTCCTTGCTAGCGACAATCTATCGCAGAAACGGCGCCGCATCAAAGCGCAGATCGTTTGTTAGGTGATCTGGAGAAATAGCGTTCAATAGTAGGCGCGCTAGGTTTCGAACTGAACCGGGAAACTACAACTAACAGCACCGCCGAGACGATTGTCATCGGAACCACCGGCATCAATCCAAACACCGCCGTGCCGCCGGGCGTGCGGGAAAGGACCTCGATCCCGGCAAACGAACAGGCCACAATTGGAGGGCCGGGCGCCGGCGCAGGAATTACATATTGAAATACGGCCACCGCCACGACCGCGAGCGCCGACCACACAGTAGCGGCAAGCGCTCCCCACTTTGTGCTGCCTTTCCAAAACAGGGCAGCCACCAGCAGCGGCGAGAGCGCGGCATAGCCCGAGAACGCGTATTGAACCGCAAGATCGAATATCGACTGTGGTGACCGAAGCGCCACCGCGTATGCGAACAGTGTAATCAACACTATGAACAGGCGGCCGGTGTGAACCTGAGCGGCCTCGCCGAAGCGTCTCTTGCCTCCGTAAAAAGCGAACACGTCTTCGGTGAACATCGTCGATAGCGCGAGTATCTGTGAGTCGCTCGCCATGACCGCCGCCATTATTCCCGCGCCCAGCAGTCCCGCAAGCCACAACGGCGCATAGCGATCGAGAAGCAGCAACAGCACGTCATCTCCTGCCGTCTTTTCTCGCAGGGCGTCGCGATCAGCCGGCGTCAGCTTTGGACCTTCGACTGCAAGCGTTCGCCGCGCGTCGATCTTTTGCTGGATCTGAGGCGCATCAGTCGCGCGGTTCGCCATCACGCCCAGGAACACACACGGAAGCCACAGCGCCAGCATACAAAACGGATACAGGACCACCGTCTTCTTGAACTGATTCATCTTGCGCGCGGTGAGACAAAAGATTGTTATGTGCGGAAACGCGATCGATGAAAGCGGGATGAAAGTGTAGCTGAAGAAAAACAGCGGCGAGACTCGTTCGCGAGTCAGGAGCGAAGAGGTTGCGGGCGATGACAACAACGCTTGCGCTGATTCTCGAAACCCGCCCATGCCGGCGCCAATCACTACGAGGGCTATTACCCCGAAACAAAGAAACAGCGAGGTCTGAAACGTGTTCACCCAAGCCGTCCCGCGCATGCCTCCAAAGAAGACGTAACACATCACCACCATCGCCACTACCGCGCCGCCGATCCAGTAGGGGACCCGGCCGCCGCTGATCGCGTTCAAAGCTGTGCCTCCGCCCATCACGCCGATGATGATGTAAGGAATCAGAAACGCCGCCTGCACCGCGAAGATCACCGTGCCGATGTGACTGCACTCCCAGCGATCGCGAAACATCTGCACCGGCGTGATGAACCCGTGCTTCTTGCCCAGCGCCCAAACTCGAGTGCCGATCAGGAATAATGAAAGAGGAATAATCAGCGCCGATGACGAAGCCATCAGCCCGAATGTCACAATCCCGTTGTTGAAAGCATGACCCGACGAGCCAAGGATCGCGAATGCGGTCATGTTCGTGCCGAACAGCGAGAGCAGGAACACATACGGTCCCAGCGACCGATTTGCGAGGAAGTAATCTTCAGCACCTTCGCGGCGGGCCGATTTGCGAAAGGCGAAGATGCCGATGTAGAGAACGACACCGAGATAAGCGAAGACAAAGAGCGCTGGAATCACCTGGCGTCGCCCTCCTCTGAGGAAGAGACGGGGCGTCCGGGCGATGCGGCGACGGGGCGATCGGGGGACACGGCGTGATCGCCCCCTCGCCCCGTCGCCTCGTCGCCAAGTCGCCGTGTCACTTCGTCGTCCATTCCCTCTTCAAGCTCCGACGGCCATGCGTGCTTTACCAGCAGCAACAACGCGAACGCCGTCGCAAGTGTGTAACACGCGTGATAGAACAGGCCGATGGGAATGAAGCCGAAGACGAGGGGATTTGCCGCGCGCCAGAACCAAAAATCCTGATGCAGGACATAAAGCGCGCCAAACATGATCACCAGCCAGACTCGTTTCATACGGCTTTACTTTGAGAATGCGTGAAGGTTCGTAGTTCGGCCTTCAGGCGGAAGTTCGTATCCCCACACTTAGACCGAATTACAAACTTCCGCCTGAAGGCCGAACTACGAACGGTGTGTCTCCTTTGTTTGTAGCCGCCGGCGAAATGTCCGCGTACTATGGCATACGGCTGGAGAAAATTGCAACGGACTCGCGCGGTTGTTAGAATAAACGCGATCGCGAGGAGGCGCGCTTTGCATCAGAACTTCAAAGAGGCCGATGATGAGCGACACAGCACAGACCAGGACCGAGGTCGGCAATTACTTTGTCTCCAACTATCCGCCTTTCTCGCAATGGAAACCGGATTACAATCCGCGCGTCATCGAAGCGCTCGATGAGCCTCCGCGAACCGCGGAGCCGCTTGGGCTTTACGTGCATATTCCCTTCTGCCGCAAGCGCTGCAAGTTCTGTTACTTCAAAGTCTACACCGACAAGAACGCATCTGACATCGAGCGCTACCTTGACGCGTTGATCAAGGAGAATGAGCTCTACAGCCGCACAAATGCGTTTCAGGGGCGACAGCTTCGGTTCGCTTATTTCGGCGGCGGCACGCCTTCTTACATCAGCGAAAGACAACTCGACTATCTCGTCGAGGGGCTCAATCGTCACGTGAGCTGGGCCGGCGCCGAAGAAGTCACCTTCGAATGCGAGCCAGGGACAATACGAAAATCGAAGCTCGAGACCTTGAAGCAAATCGGCGTCACGCGCCTGAGCTTAGGCATCGAGCATTTCGACGACGCCATCCTCGAGGCGAATGGCCGCGCGCATCTCTCGCCTGAGGTTTATCAGGCTTACGCGTGGGCTCGCGAAGTTGATTTCCCGCAGATCAATGTCGACCTGATTGCCGGGATGCTCGGTGAAACCGAAGAGAAGTGGCGCGATGCGATTCGGCGCACCGTTGAATTGGAGCCCGATTCGGTCACGATCTATCAAATGGAGTTGCCATACAACACCGTGATCTCGAGGGAGATGATCGAGAAGGGACTCGACTCGCCGATTGCGGATTGGCCGACGAAGCGGCGGTGGCTAGATTACGCTTTCGAGGAGTTCGAGAAGCGCGGCTATCGTGTTGCGAGTGCCTACACATTGGCGACTACGAAGAAGCCGTGCCGGTTTATTTATACGGATGCGCTGTGGCATGGCGGCGACATGATTGGGCTCGGCGTTTCGTCCTTCTCGCATTTCGGCGGTGTGAATTTCCAGAACGCTCACAGCTTCGAGGAGTACATTCAGCTACTCGATGCCGATCGACTTCCGTTGTACCGCGCGCTGCCGCTGACGGCGAAACAGAATCTCATACGCGAGATGATTCTTCAGCTCAAGACGGGCGCGATTCAGACTGACTACTTCAAACGAAAATTTGATGTCGATGTATGGGCGGAGTTTTATGCGACGTATTCGCGATTAGAGCGGGAAGGCTTGCTCGCATTGGATAACGGCACGATAAGTCTCACACGTCGCGGGATTTTGGAGGTTGATACGTTTCTTTCCGACTTCTTCGAACCGGAGTTGAGGACTGCTCGTTATGCTTAGCGATCTTTGCGGTCCTTGGCGTCCTTTGCGCAAAAACTGAGATCCGGTTCTCGGGCATTTCGGGACTATAAGTAGACGAGTTCATAAAATGGAAAACAACAGCAGCAATTATGATGTAATCGTGATGGGCGGCGGTCCTGCCGGAAGCAGCATCGCCAGCATCCTCGCTCGCGAAGGCCGCAGCGTAATCCTGTTCGAGAAAGAAGAGTTTCCCCGCCATCACATCGGCGAGTCGCTGATGACCGACACCTACTGGACGTTCCAGCGCATGGGAATCCTGGAAAAGCTCAAACAGTCCCCGTTCGTTCGCAAGTATAGCGTGCAGTTTGCAAACTCGGCTGGCCGCGAGTCGCGCCCCTTTTATTTTTTCGAGGCCAATCATCACGAGAGCGCCGTAACATGGCAGGTGACTCGCGCCGAGTTCGACAAGTTCTTGCTCGAGCACGCCGGTGAACAAGGAGCCATCATCAATCAGGGAACGCCGGTCAAACGCGTTCTCTTCGACGGCGATCGGGCCGTGGGAGTCGAAGTCGACATAAACGGCTCCGTTCAAACGTTCAACGCAAAAGTGATCGTCGACGCGACCGGCCAGCAGGCGATTCTCTCGAACAAATTTGGCTGGCGCGTTCGCGATCCGAAGCTCAAGAAAGCAGTTCTCTACTCCTACTTCAAAGGCGCGAGCCGCGAGCCGGACCTCAACGGCGGCGCGACTCTTGTGCTGAGGACTGAGCCGGGCAGCGGCGGATGGTTCTGGTATATTCCGCTCGAGAACGACATCACCAGCGTCGGCATAGTTGCCGATCCTGATTACCTGTACAAGGGCCGCGGGAAAGATTTCGCGAAAATACTCGATGAAGAAATCGAGAAGTGCGAGTCGTGCCGGCGCCGCGTTGCGGGCGCCACACGCGTAGACAAGGTCTATTCGATCCTCGACTATTCTTATCGATCGAAGCAAAACGCGGGAGACGGCTTCATCCTGATAGGCGACGCATACGGCTTTCTGGATCCGATCTATTCATCGGGCGTGCTGTTGGCGATGAAGATGGCCGAGCTCGCGGCGGATGCTATTCACGATGCGTTTGCGAATGCAGATTTCTCGGCGGCGCGGCTTGGGCAGTTTCAGCCGAAGCTGGATCGCGGCATCGAGTCGATGCGCAAACTCGTCTACGCGTTCTATGACGAGGGCTTCAGCTTCGCGAAATTTCTGAAGAAGTATCCCGACCAGCGAGTCAACATCATTCATCTTCTGATCGGCGATGTGTTCAGGAGCGGGGTTGATGACGTATACGGACCGCTGTCGGAATTCGCGGAGATCCCGCCGCCTCTATATGAGCAGCTCCCGGCCTCGGACGTCAGTGATAATGGTTCCAGAGAAGCAGAGCGGGATGAGGTGCTGTCCGCGCAGTACCAGTATTACGACGACCGCGCAGCAACACAGAAGTGAAAGTAGTTCAGGGTTCAGAGTTCAAGCTTTAGCTTGCCATCTTTTTCGACGCGTAACATTCAAGAGCAAGCTAAAGCTTGAACTCTGAACTCTGAACCCTGAACCCTGAACTCTGAACCCTGAACCCTGAACCCTGAACCCTGAACTCTGAACCCTGAACCCTGAACTCTGAACTCTGAACTCTGAACTCTGAACCCTGAACCGCCCCCATCCTGAGGCCCAAAACGTAGTTAACATTCCACGCTATCTGCGATATTATGCGGCCGTAACACCGGCCGCAATCGAACAAAGGGTAAGGGGAGCGAAGGTCTTCAGGCCGGAAAATCTTCGACAAAGGAGAACCACCTATGAAAACCCTCTCCCGTTGGATAGCAGTCTCAATGTTGCTGATTGGGCTGGCTGTTGTTGTCCAAGCCCAAAATCCCGCGGTTAAAATGAAAGCAGGGCCGCCGCCGGAATTAATCACGTACAGTCTCCAGAATCTCGGCGCGGGTACCATAGCGGTTAACACCGTCGTGTTGACAGTCTTCGACGCGAAGACTTGCCAAAGACTGTGCGTTTCGAAAAGCGCAGTAAACAAAAAAATTGCCAAGTGCAAAACTCTTGAGGGGCAAATACGTTGCGCGCACCCGCTGCCTCAAGCAGGATACATCTACCATCTGCGAGTTCTGCACAGCGGGGGCCAGACTGAGAACTGGCTTTACGTTCCATAGATCCTGGGAGCGCAGGCATCCGTGCCTGCCGCTTCCATCCTCCCATCAAGGAGATGAGACCCTGCCGGCACTCGACAGGGTCTCATTGACTATTCCTCTCACTCGGGGCACCCTACCGCCTATGCCGAGTCTCGAGCTGCTGATCGCGCAGATCCTCACGATACTCATTGCGGCGCGACTCATAGGCTGGCTCTTTCGAAAGATCAACCAACCACGCGTGATCGGCGAGATGGTAGCCGGCATTCTGCTTGGACCTTCGCTGTTTGGCTGGGTCGCGCCCGATCTCCACGCGACGCTTTTTCCACCTGCAAGCCTCGGTTACTTAAGCTCGCTCAGCTACGTCGGACTGTTGTTGTTTATGTTTCTTGTCGGCCTGGAGCTCGACTTGAAGCGGCTGCGAGAGCTGGGCCGCGCCGCCGTGATCACCAGCCAGGTCAGCATCGTCTTGCCGTTTGCTTTCGGCTCATTGTTCGCCCTCTATCTTTATCCAAGACTATCCGACCCGCATGTGAGCACTCTTGGTTTTGTTCTATTCATGGGCGCAGCGATGAGCGTAACTGCGTTTCCCGTACTCGCGCGAATTCTTGCCGAACACAGGATGCTGCAAACACGCGTAGGGTCGGTGGCAATCACGTGTGCGGCAGTTGACGACGTTACCGCGTGGTGCATCCTGGCGGGCATCATCGTGATAGTTCGATCCTCGAGTTCAGCGTTGCCGTTGTGGCTGATGTTGACCGGCCTCGGAGCATTCGTACTGGTAATGTTGTTCGTCGTCAGGCGATCGCTGATAAGTCTCAAATTGCTTTATGAGAAACGCGGCGGCCTGACAGCGGACACGATCGCGATTATCTTTCTGCTTGTTTTGACGTCGAGTTTGATAACCGAGAGTCTTGGAATTCACGCGTTGTTCGGAGCATTCCTCGCGGGAGTCGTGATGCCGCGTCACCCGAAGTTATCTGAAGAGCTCTCACAAAAGCTCGAGGCGGTAGTGGTTGTGTTATTGCTTCCGCTCTACTTCGCGCTGACGGGTTTGCGTTCGAGCATCTTCCTTATTTCAGGAGCGAGGATGTGGTTCTACGCGGCGGTCATCATAGTTCTGGCAGTTGCGGGCAAGTGGGGCGGCTCGATGATTTCGGCGAGGATCAACGGAATGACCTGGCGTGAATCGGCGGCCGTCGGAGTCCTGATGAACACGCGTGGACTGGTCGAATTAGTTATTCTCAACATCGGGCTTGATCTTGGGATTCTCTCTCCGGCGCTGTTTTCGATAATGGTATTGATGGCGCTGGTAACGACGTTGATGACCACGCCGTTGTTGAATTGGATACTTCGGTCTGACGCTTCCAACTCGCAAATACCACCTCGTGAGACCGTACGAAAAATGCGATGTTCGTAGTTCGGCCTTCAGGCGGAAGTTCGTATTTACGTTTTGTTCTGAACTCCAAGTTACAACTTCCGCCTGAAGGCCGAACTACGAACTGTCGGAGCTCCGCCACGTAAGCGTTGCCCGATGCTCCCTTAAAGAAGCCTCTTAACGCAAAGACGCCAGGACACAAAGAGAGAAAAGAAAAGAAAGAGAACCTTGGCGGCTTTGCGTCCTTGCGGCTTTGCGTTAAGAAAGCTTCCCTCTCGTACACTCGGTCGTACTCGGTAGGTTCCTGAATAGGCTGGGAGAATGGTAGAGTCTCAAGCGGAGGCAGCTTATGAACTTGTCCGATCGAATCACGATTGATCCTGACATATGCCACGGGAAACCGACTATTCGCGGACTGCGTTACCCGATCGAAATGATTCTCGAACTGCTCAGTTCAGGGATGACTCTCGAGGAGATTCTCGTGGACTATGAAGACCTCGAACGTGAGGACATTCTGGCGGCGTTGGCATTCGCCACGCGGCTGAGCCAAGTCAAGCGAATTGAACCTGCGCTCGTATGAAATTTCTGATTGATGCCCATCTTCCGCGTCGTCTGGTCAAGCGGTTCCGTGAAGCTGGGTTCGAGGCCATCCATACCCTTGACCTGCCGCTTGGAAATCGCACGCCGGACACTGAAATCAATGCCCTTTCGATTCGCGAAGAATACGTTGTGGTCACGAAAGATGCCGACTTCGTAAACTCATTCCATCTTCACAGTCAACCATACAAGCTGTTGCTCGTTTCGACTGGCAATATCAAGAATTCAGAACTGGAAGCACTATTCATTGCAAACATGGAACTCATCTCTGAAGCCTTCGATGTGTTCGACTTCATCGAAGTAAACCGCGATAAGGTTATCTTTCATTCCTGACACCACGCTCTCAACCCGAGCCCCGGCGGAGGCAAGCCGAGTTGTACGCTTGCCTTCATCGGGCAGAAGGTTCTTCGACTGACCTCAAGCGAAGACGTATTGAGGCTGGACTTTGAACCTTGTTCATAGGAGTCTTCGCGTTGCAAATCCGGCAGGTTGAAGTATAATCGCGTCGATTTGGGTAGATGGTGTAGCTGGTTTATAGATTACACTTGTAAAAGTCAACGCCAGTTCGCTCCGTGTGATGAGGTGATAAATGCAGTCAAGTGCAGCGCTAGGAGCGCGCCCGGCCCGGACGTGCATCAGTGTATTATTCGGCTTGGGCATGTGGCTGTTTACGGAACTGCTCGGCTGGACCGGTGGTGTCTTGCTACTCTATGCCGTGATTGTTTCCCAGACCAAAGAAAGCTGGGCGCCGATTGAGCGATGGGCGTCCCCGCTATCAGCTTTTCTGACCCTTGTAGGCACTGCGATCCCCGCCGCTGCGATATACTTCCACTCAGACAGTCCGAGGCGACCGTGGATAAGCAGCAAATGGATTGTCTCTCCGATTGTTATGCTCTCTTGCGTCGTTGGGATCGTACTTCTTTGTCAAGGCAGGCTATCACAAGTCTCTGTTACTGCTTTCGGGTTGCTAGCGATCTCGGGAGGTCTAAAGCGGCTGCTGAGATATCCAATCGGGAATGACTAGAACTGTGTATTGCAGCTTTTCTTTTGCCTTCTCAATCGACTAGAATCCACCGCGCAACAACGTCAAAGCTCAGTGTGCCTTTATCAACTTTCGGTTTCGCAGGGTTCTATGTCAAAGATCAAACACATTCTCTTTGTTCTATTCATCGCGGCGTCGATGGCGTCGTCCTCGATCATCGTCGCTGCCGAAGATTGGACGCAATTCCGTGGGCCTAACGGCACCGGCGTTTCATCAACTTCAGGCCTGCCTACGGAGTTCGGACCGGACAAGAACGTCGTGTGGAAGACCGCACTTCCGCCCGGGCATTCGTCGCCGGTGCTGACTCGCAATCGCATCTTCATAACCGCTCACACCGCCGAGAAGCCGAACTACAAGCTGCTCGTCTTCTGCCTTGACCGGCAGACTGGAAAGATACTCTGGCAGCGCGAGGTGCCTCGCAAGCAATCGGGCCGGTTGCAACTCGTCAATGGCCCCGCGTCGCCGAGCCCTGTCACCGATGGCGAGAACGTCTACGTGTTCTTCCAGGAGTTCGGCTTGCTTTCCTACGACGCGAACGGCAAGGAGCGTTGGAAGCTTCCGCTTGGCCCGTTCAACATGTTCTACGGCTTCGGCGCATCGCCGATCCTCGTCGACGACAAAGTAATCCTGCCCATCGACCAGGACAACCCGACGTCCTTCATGATCGCGGTCGACAAGAACAACGGCCGCGTTCGCTGGAAGGTCGACCGGCCCGCGGTCATCTCAGGCTACTCGACGCCTATCGTGTATCAGCCGGAGCGGGGCGCCAGGCAGATCGTCATCCCGGAATCGTTTCAGCTCTCGGCTTACTCGGTGGAAGACGGCAAGCGAGTTTGGTGGGTGCGCGGGCTTGCTTGCGAGATGAAATCAATCGCGAGTCACGATTCCCAATACGTCTACATCAACGGCTGGGGTTTTCCGCAGAACCAGCCAGGCCAGCAGGTGAAGACGATCCCTTTTGAAGAAGGGCTGAAGAAGTACGACTCGAACCACGACGGGCTGGTCGCAAAGTCGGAAGTCACCGGCAAAGAGATGATGGATAAGATGCTCAGCGGCGCGTTCGAGGCCTTTGATGGAAACCGCGATGAGAAACTCGACGCGAAGGAGTGGGAAGTGTTTCGCTTGATGTTGGCCTCGGAGAATGGACTGCTCGCGATCAAGCTCGGCGGCCAGGGTGATCAGACGGCGACCGCGATCAGGTGGCGCTATACCAAACCTGTTCCGCAGGTCCCTTCTACGCTGCTCTACAAAGGCGTGCTGTACATGGTGAACGACGGCGGAGTGCTGATCTCGTTTGATCCGGCTACCGGCAATGTGATCAAGCAAGGGCGGCTTCAGGGAGCGATCGACAAGTACTTCTCGTCGCCGGTGGGCGCCGATGACAAGGTCTTTCTAATTGGCGAGGGCGGAGCGATGTCGGTGCTCAAGGCGACCGGCGATTGGGAAATACTGAAGGTCAATCAGCTTGACGACGAATGCTTCGCGACACCGGCGATCGCCGACGGCCGGATCTACGTAAGGACCCGAAGCGCGTTGTACTGTTTCGGGAACAAGTCTTAGCGAGCTTTGCGGTTCTTTGCGTCTTTGCGCTGAGAATTCCCTACGCAAAGCTCGCAAAGAACCGCAAAGAACGCGAAGAGAGAAAAGGGAAGGACTGTGATGGAAACCACGAAGGAGAAGAACAAATCTATGACGTGGGTGATGTTTGCTTTTGGCGCGGCGCTGGCCTGGGGCTTGTACGGCCCCGTTCTTCACAAGGGTCAGACTGAACTCGGCAATCCGTTTCGAGCGCTTTTGTGCGTCGGAGTGGCGTACTTCCTGATCGGCGTGCTGGTGCCGCTTGTCGCGCTCGGCACCCAGGGCGAGTTGAAGAATTTCAACGGAAGCGGCATTACCATGGCGACGCTCGGCGGCGCGCTTGGGGCGCTTGGCGCGGTCTGCATTATCTACGCGTTCAAGACAGGAGGCGTGCCCAACTACGTTATGCCTCTTGTATTCGGAGGCGCGCCGGTGATCAACACGCTGTACACGATGTGGCAACACCCGCCCAAGACTTCGCCTAATCCGCTGCTCTATCTCGGGTTCCTTCTTGTGGCCATCGGCGCGGGATTGGTGTTGTACTTTAAACCACAAGGCTAAGGTTCGTAGTCCCGCATTCATGCGGAAGTTTGTAGCATCAACTATCAGAGAGCGCCGTACGAACTTCCGCATGAATGCGGGACTACTAACTTCTTTCATTGGAGCTAAGAGATGCGCATCTTGCTCATTGCGATACTCATACTGATCTGCATACCGGTCACCGCCTTCTCAGACGATTGGCCGCAGTGGCGAGGCGCATCCGGCAACGGCGTCTCCACTGAAGGCAATCTGCCGACACGTTGGAGCAAGGATGACATCGCCTGGAAGACTCCGCTCAAAGGACTCGGCGTCTCGTCGCCGATCGTTTGGGGTGATCGAGTATTTGTCACCTCTCAGTTGGGGCAAGGTGAATTGCGGCCGGGGAACCATCCCACTCTCGCTCAAGGCGCTGGTTCGTCTGTCGAGAAACCTCTTGGCAAAGGCGCCTCGGCGTCAACTGAGAAACAAGTTTATTTCCTGATCGAAGCCTTTCGTCGAACTGATGGCCGGCAGATCTGGGAGTACCGAGCGCCCGCGGAGGGCCGCCTTTCTCCGGTGCATCAGAAGCACAACCTCGCAAGCCCAAGCCCGGTCACCGACGGCGAGATGGTCTACGCGTGGTTCGGAAACGGTCAGCTTGTTGCCCTGAACATGGAAGGCAAGCTCGTCTGGCAGCGCCACCTCGGCCGGGAGTACTCGCCCTTTGAGATCGAGTGGGGACACGGCAGCTCGCCCGCGCTATACCGAGACCTGTTGATCCTGGAATGCGATCACATACCTGCCTCATACCTTATCGCGCTGGACAAGAAAACCGGCAAAGAGAAATGGAAAGTGGATCGAGGCAAGGGCGTTCGCTCTTACAGCACGCCGTCGGTTGTTCGAGGACCTCGCGGCGACGAGTTGATAGTGAATGCGAGCGAGCGAATCGATGCTTACGATCCGGCTAGCGGGAAGCTGCTCTGGTACACGGGCGAGCCGAATCGGTTTCCGATTCCGGTGCCCAGCTCCGAGAACGGTGTGTTGTACGCGAGCCGCGGCTATCGAAGCGGCCCGTTCATGGCGATTCGGCTCGGGGGAACGGGTGACATATCGCACACACACGTTCAATGGCTGGTTCCGACCGGCGCGCCTTATGTTTCTTCGCTTGTGTTGTATCAAGGGCTGATCTACATGGCCAACGACGCAGGGGTCGCGAGCTGCTTCGACGCGAAGACCGGCGAGAAAGTCTGGCAGGCGCGAACGGAAGGAGTATTCAGCGCTTCACCGGTCGCAGGCGACGGCAAAGTCTACCTGATGAGTGAAACCGGCGAGACTATTGTGATCAAAGCCGGACGAGAGTTTCAGGTGCTGGCTCGCAACGACATCGATGAGCGCCTTGTCGCGTCTCCGGCTATTTCCGGCGGACAGTTATTCATGCGAACCGACAATTATCTTTTCTGTATTGGCAAGAAGTTTTCAGGCGCTGCGAGGTAGTACGACCATGTCCCGGCAGTTTGTTGGCGGTTGATACCCACCTCTCACGAGGTGGGTATGCAGGACCGCGGCTACTTCTTTCTATACTTCTCAATGTAAGCTTTAGCGAACTCCGTCAAGTGCGGCGCTTCTCGAAGACCAATCTTCTTCGCTTCTTCTTCCGCAGCCTCTACCGTCCATCCATCGCGCAGCACTCGGCGAATCATCCAGAACGCTCCGACTCGAATAGCCGCGGTGCAATGAATGAGCATCGGGCGGTTGGCGGGATCATCGGTGATCTTCAGGAACTCAGTCGCCTGTTCTTCTTTCGGGTCGCGATACACGACCGGAATGTTGAAGTACTTGAGACCGACGTCCTTTGCCTTCGCCTCCTCATCGGCTGCTCGATGTTCGCCGGGCGTCCGAAGATTCAGGATCGACTTAACGCCCTCTGCTTTCAGCTTCTCGAGCGCCTCGAGCTTCGGCTGTCCGCTCGTGCAGAACTGCTCATTCACCAGCGTGAAGTTGTTAATGCCTGGCTGCTCTTTCTGAATCTGAGCGTCGAGTGAAATGGACGTCGCCGCCAGAAGACTCGAAACACACAAAGTTAGAAGCAATCTCTTCATCGTAAATGCTCCGTTCAATGTTTCCCACTTCGCAAGACCAGTACGTTGTCGACCAAACGGTGATTGAACTTGTAGGGGCGGCCCTCTGTGGCCGCCCCTCAGTGAATGCGGAAGACTCGTGCCTTCGACTGAGGGGCGGCCACGGAGGGCCGCCCCTACAGGTTCATCAAAATCAAGTTGAATGACCACCAGCCTTGCTGATCCGATAAAGTTTCGAAGCGGTCCTGAGGATCAAGCTGCCTCGCACGATCGCCGGCGTCGCCATGCACATCTCATCAAGCGAATTCTTGCCGAGGAGTTTGAATTCCTTGCCCGCCTGAATCACAAACGTGTCGCCGTCTTCGCTCAAACAAAAGATCTTTCCGTTGTAAGCCCACGGCGATGACGTGAACGCATTCACTCCGGGATCGATTCGCACTTTGGCGTAAACCTCCGCGCCGGTCTTCGCATCATTGCAGGTGAAGAACCCGCGATCGTAAAGCGTGTAGTAATAGTCACCGTAGACTATGGGCGAAGGATTGTAGGGTCCTCCCTGCGGCTGGTACCAGGCGATAAAGTTGTTGCTAGTCTCGCCCGGCTTCAGCGAGATGTCACCCGAAGCGCCCGGCCGAATCGCATACACCGGCCGATGCTGATCACCGACGTAACCGGACGCGATGTACACGAGACCATGCCGCGAGAACGGAGTCGGTATCGCGATGGAAGACATGCCGCTGAACTCCCAGAGCGGCTTGCCGTTCAAATCGTACGACCTGACTTTCTTTGTTCCGGCGGTGATGATCTCGGTCCGCGCGCCGTTCTCCCACACATACGGCGTCGCCCAGTTGGTGCCTTGCTCTCGGTCGACCTTCCAAATCTCTTCGCCGGTCTTCTTGTTCAACGCAATCATGAACGACTTATCATCATTGTCATTCACGATGTAGACCCGGTCCTTGTACAACACCGGAGACGCGGCGGTGCCCCATCCATATCGAGTCGCGAACGGTCCCCACTTCTTCGACCAGAGCAGCTTGCCGTTCATATCGAAACAGAACAGGCCTACGTTGCCGAAGTAAGCGTAGACGCGCTCGCCGTCGGTCACCGGGGTCTCCGACGCGTAGCTGTTTTTCAAGTGTCGCGAGATCTCGGGCGGCCCCTTCTTCACTTCCTGTTCCCAGCGAATTTTTCCGGTCTTGAAATCGACGCAGTAAACCATCCAGCGATGAATATCAGCCGGTGGTTTCCGCTCGCCGCCAAAGTAGAGACCCTTCTTCGGCTTCTCACCTTCAACCGAGCTGACGACAGAAGTCAGAAAAATGTTATCGCCCCAGACCGCCGGCGAGCTCCAACCGGTCCCCGGAATATCAGTCTTCCAGGCGACGTTCTGCGTAGCGCTCCACGTGTCGGGCAAGGCCGGGTCTTCGGCTACGCCAAGCGAGCCCGGCCCGCGGAACTGCGGCCAGTTGTTCTGAGCAATTGCTGCGGTCGCCATCAGCGAGATGAGATACAGTGCGACGATCGGTCTTTTGTTCATAGATTTATCCGGAACGTTGCCGGCTCCTGTGAAAACGTATTGTTCGTAGTTCGGCCTTCAGGCGGAAGTTGGTAATTTACCATAAGCGGGGTATACAAACTTCCGCCTGAAGGCCGAACTACGAACTATGATCACTTCGCGACGCGCTTGCCGATGCAATACAGATACTGGGCGGTTCTCATGAATATCTGCCCGTCCGAAATAGCCGGCGAGCTGAGCGTGTAATATGTTATCGCCCCAGACCGCCGGCGAGCTCTCCACGTGTCGGGCAAGGGTTCAAGTGGTTCTCGGCTAAGACTTCAAACTTAGGCCCCGCTTTCAACACAGTGGTTAGCCCTTCCTCGTTAGTGACGTAGAGTTTGTCGTCCGCCAACACCGGCGACGAACTGTACGTCGCAGGCTTGATGCGCTGCGGCCCCCAGATTGGTTGACCCGTCTTCGCGTCGAGGCACCACATGATGCCCCGGTCATCGACAACGTAAAAGTATTTGCCGTCGGTAACCGGAGTCGGCACGTCGGGCCCATGGGTGAATGCCCAGAGCTTATGCGACTCGGTCACGTCTCCGCGTCCGCCGGCTCGAATTGCGAGAAGCGGCTTCTCGCGCGTAGGCGCGTACACAACGCCTTCGTACACAACCGGGGAAGCGACGATGCGATAATTCGGATTGTTGTCCGGGTTGAGGCCGTTCGCGCGCCACAACTCCTTGCCGGTAGCCGGATCGTGGCCGGTCACGCAGTCTCCACCGGTGATCACCAGCTCGACGGTAGCGCCCTGGCGCACAATCGCGGGCGTCGTGTAAGAGTCGGGTGATTCGCGAATCGCATTTGTCGGGCGCTCGACTCTCCAAAGAGTCTTGCCGGTCTTCTTGTCGATGCGCAGCAGATAGGATGGATCGTCCGTCCTCATTCCGTGAAGGACCTGAACAAACAGCGCGTCTTCGTAGAGCAGCGGCGAGGACGCATAGCCCCAGTTCAAACCGAATCGCCCGTAGTCTTTTTGAATCTCGCGTGTCCACAGTTCCGTGCCGGCAAAGTCGAATGCTTTGAAGATGCCGGTGCCGGTCATCACCCAGACATTTTTCCCATCGGTGACCGGCGACGGCGATGACATATTCTGCTTGCGCATCTTCGTGTTGCCGCCGCCGAGAAGTTTTTTCCAAAGCGGCTCGCCCTTCGTTCGATCGACGCACCATAGGTACAGGCTGTCTCCTTCGGCGACGTTGAGAAAGATTCGCTCGCCCCAGATGATTGGCGTCGCCCCGGTCCAGCTCGGCATGGTGAGCTTCCAGGTAACGTTTTCTTCAGCGCTCCAGCGAGTGGGCAAATTCTTCTCGCTGCTTGTTCCGTTGAGGAACGGGCCTCGCCATTGCGGCCAGTTGTCGGCGAGCGCGGGGATCGATAACGCCACCGCGAAGGAAAACAAAAGAAATTTTCGGAGCACGAATATGCCTCCAAGTTGAGAACGGAGCCTACATATTATTCTGCGTTGAGTGAAAACGGAAGCAGCACGAGTAAAGGGGGTATGGTGTGTTGCACGCCCACGATCGCATTCGTCCTCTGCGTCCTCTGCGCCCTCTGCGGTTTTTTCTTGCTCAGTGCTGGGAATAAACCGCGGAGGACGCCGAGGACGCCGAGGACTGCTATTCCAGCAACACACACTAATCCGTTCTCTGAGGAGAAGAGTCGGTCATTCGATCGCAGCTTTCAGTCGAAGCTCAGCAGTGCGATCGAGGTCTTGTCTTTTATCAAGATTCCCCGGGCGGTAACAACCGGGTGAGCCCACGTTGGACTCTCGGCCACCTGGTATTTCCTGATGACTTCGAGTTGTTTCGAGTCGCTCTTTGCCACGAACAATTCCGAAGCATCAGTCAGGAGAAATAAGAACTGGCCGGCAGCAACCGTCGCCGCGTTGTCGCCTTCGCGGCCGTTGCTCGTCCACTGAGTCTTTCCCGTGCGCGCGTCGAGGCAGAAGAATTGCCCCTTGCGTTTGTGTGAAAGCCCAAACAAATAGTCGCCGCTCACCACCGGCGAATTCATGTACATCGAGACATCCGGATTCTGCCAGACCTGCTCGGTACCCCAGGTCGTTCCGCGTTTGACTGGTTTGATCGCCAGCGTTCCCTTGTCGAGACCGGAGAGAATAAGAGTTTGCTTATACACCACCGGAGTGACGATGTTCTGCACATATTCAGTCTCGAACGGAATTCGCCAGAGAAGCTCACCGGTAGTTGGCGAAAACCCGGCAATCGACTTCTGCGTTTGCGTGACCAGGTGAGTGGTGCCGCCAATCTCGGCGATTACCGGCGACGCATAGCCGGGACCGTCTTCCTTCCAGGTCCACTTCACTTCGCCCGTCCGGGCATCGAACGCCATGAGCGCGCCCGAATCGTTGCCACCAACGTGCACGATCACGAGACCCGCATGCACGATAGGCGAAGTTGCTGCACCGTAAAGTGGTGAGGTTGCTTTGAACTGTTTTGAAAACTCGTTCCGCCATACGAGCTTCCCGGTCGCGGCGTCGTAACAAGAGAGAATCCCGCTGATGCCAAAGGTGTAAAGCTTGTTGTCGGAGAAGACCGGCGTTGATTTCGGTCCCTTTGCATGTGAGAGCGCGGCGGGATTCATCATGTAAGGAGTTGGGTAAGCGTCGCGCCACAGCATCTTTCCTGTTTCGAGATCGAGGCAAGTCGCAACTTCGCTCTCCTCCTGGCGCGAGAAAATGTAGACTCTGGTTCCGACTACAACGGGCGAGGAGTGGCCGATACCAACCGGCACTTTCCAGACAGTCTTAAGCTTTTCCGGCCATACTTTAGGAGCCGCGAAGGATGAAACGACTCCGTCGCGATTAGGCCCGCGCCACTGGGGCCAATCCTGGGCGAACGAGTTGTGAGCGGCTATCAGCAGTGCCAGGCAGAAGCGCAAGATGCTGTTGTTCGTGTAGGGGCGGCCCTCTGTGGCCGCCCCAGATTTGTGTTTTCTAAAATCCATGATTGTCGGTGCCATCTGGGGCGGCCACGGAGGGCCGCCCCTACAAGTGATGTTTTGGTTTTGGTCCTCGTCCAAATCTATTCCGCGCGAAGCGCCGGCAACAACGGCGAGCGCAACGCGGCTATTGTTGCCGCAAGCGAAGCCAGTAGCCCCGTCACAAATACACTCAACAGCAGCCACAGCGAGAGCGCCGGAAGGTGTCCGCCTCTTGAAGCGAACGCCGGAGCTATCGCAAGCATCGCGCAAGCTACTCCCGTCACCAGGCCACAACAAACGAGAAACGCGTTCTCGGTTATCACCATCAACTCGAAGTGGCCCGAGTTGTAGCCCATCGCTCTGAGCAGCGCAAGCTCGCGCCGGCGCTCGATCACATTTCTGAGCAGCACCGTCGCAAGTCCAAGAGTTCCCAATATCAGTCCAAGCCCTCCAAGCGTCTGGAACGTCGTGAGGTAAGTGTTCTCGACGCGATGAAAACTCGCGAGCCGCTCAGTAGTCGTAACCACATCAAAACCAAAATCGGATAACTGCTCCTCCAAAACACCCTCTGCCACGGAAGAGGCTTCTGGAGCCGCTTCCAGGAGGAAGAAGCCGTAGCCGCCCTGATCCGGAAACAGCCGCAGAAAGTTTGTCTCGCTCATCAACAGCTCCCCCTGGAAGATGCTGCCGTCCAGCGCCCCGACCAATCGCAGCTTCGCCGATTCGCCGTTGCTTTGATTCACAACGATTTCATCTCCGAGCTTGCGATGAAGCACATAGGTCATCGAGTTTGCGTCCGCAAAGACAGGCACCGCGCCGTCGGGCAGTTCTCGATCGAGCAATATCCAGGGGTTCTCCGTTTCCTCTTTGCCTTCTGCGAGTGACTCGCTAAATGAGAAGCGGCCGCTGTGAATGAAGTCATCGCCCGCCCCGAGAATCCTCGGATTGCGCGGCTGATAGAGGTTCAGGCAACTCGTGTCATCGCCGGGCCGAACCCTGAATCGCGTGAAGCTGACGCTTGCGGGGTCGAAGCCCGATTGAGCGATTATGTTCAGCGCCTCTCTGCCTTCAGGCGTGTTCGGATCGTGATAGAGAGGCAGCAGCGATTCGGCCATGAGCGGAAATCCTCCGCTCCCCGATTTCTTATTCAAGGATGAGGCCGGCTTGTCTTGCTTGAAGGCGTCTACCGCGACGATGATGAACGACGCCGATGCGATAAGAGCTATGCAGAGTACGCTTCGGCCGGGGCGATACGTCGCGTTTCTGAAGCCGAGCCTCGAAACGGACCACCATCCGTTGCCGCTTATCGTGTTCCTGACTCTGCGCGTGAGCCAGCCGTATTCATAGAACAATGACGCTGCCAGTAACAGGGTCCCGGCGCCGAAGAACCCGCCGGTCTGCCCGATCCACTTCAGCAGCGCAAAGATCAGCACCGCGACTCCGGATACAGCAAACACAATCGAAAAAAGGTACGGAGACTTGCGCAAGCGAACATGTCTGTTCGTAGTCCGGCCTTCAGGCGGAAGTTTGTAATCGTCGCTCACAGCAACATCAGCGTACAAACTTCCGCCTGAAGGCCGGACTACGAACTTCGAACCCGGTCGTGTGCTTTGCATCGCCGCGTCCAGGCTTCCGGTCAGGAGACTTCTCGGTGACGAGGACGCGAGCCTTCGCAACGTCCAGGCGATGCAGAGCCCCGCGATGACGATGCCGCCCGCTCCACCGAGCAATAACGATAGCGCGGAAACGTGCAGGCGCAAGTTCGTCGTTCCGACCGCGTCTACCCACCACGTGCGGAGTCCATACATCATCAGCTCGCCGTAGCCCACTGCGCCGATCATGCCAAGGATGCTTCCAAATGTTGCCAGCACCAGGCCCTCACGCAGAAAAAGCGAGCGCACTAAAGCGGCGGGAAAGCCGATAGCTCGAAGCGTTCCGATTTCACGCAGTCGTTGCTCGACGCCGAGCTTGAAAAACAAGCTCGCAAGCAGCAGCGCGCTTGCTACCAAAAAGAAGCTGAAGTAGACGAAGTATTCGCCAAAGTCCGTTGCGCCTCGAGAGGCTTCCAAACCTTCAAGCCTGACCGGATTGATCGAGAAACCGTTGGTGACCGGATCGAGCGTCGCACGCAAACTCTGCTTGAAAGATTCAAGATATGTCGCGGGGTCTTTGCCCGCAGACCCGACGAGTCGCAGCGACGTCAGCTTGCCGTAGCGCGACTGCCAGAGTTGCTGCCCCGCCTCGAGCGGAATGAAAGCCTTCGGCGCGGTTCGATACTGATGCCAGTACTGTTCGTCCTGCGGTCGAACGCGCTTGAGGTCGACCGGAAAAGGCGGGTCCCAGTCTGAAATATTCTGAGTCGTAGTGATGCCGGGATAATCCGGAACGTAATCGCGATCGTCAGCTTGATTCATCGGGACAATCCCCGCCAATTGAAATCGCGCGGTGTGCGTCGAAAGCAGTCCCTCGTCTTTCCATAGGTAATATTCGAGCGTCACTACGTCACCGAGCCGGGCTTTGAGATCGCCGGCTGCCCATGAATTCAGGAGAATCGGCGGGAGCGATTGATCGACATCGCCGTGCGCCAGTCCTTTCAAGTCCGAGCGCCTCATTAGCTCGAAGCTCTCGCTGTTGATCGCGGTAACAAGCGAGTAAGGAATGTCACGATCGTCAATGCGGATAGAATTCGCCAGGTAGCTGAGGATCGGCAACACTCGGAGGCCGGCGCGGCTCGCAGCATTCCGTGAAAGGGCGTAAAGCTCATCGGTGATGATCGCGGTATCGCTTTCGAGAGCGATGCCTCGGTTCTGGTCGAGTACTCGAAGCTTGAGACCGAGGTCCTCGAGCGCGAATTTGTCTCGAAGAACCTGCGCAATCAACACGGGTTTGTCGTTTCTGTTGTTGTCGTGCGAACCTTCGCTTAGCAGAATCGTGTTGACCTTGCCGGCTTGCTCGAGATCCTTTTGCAATCGCGCGAGCGAAACAAAGATCGCTCGCACCGGGCCCTGGCTTGGCCGAATCGAGAACTCGCCGAGATCTGACGCCGTGAGTGTCTCTCGCGAAGTCAGACGAATTGTCCGGCCCAGATCGTCTTTCCTTCCATGCAATGAACCGGCAGGAATGGCCGAGGGCTTCTCGATACGCAGAAGAATAGACTGACGGGCGCCGGTGCCCATCTCGCGGGCGAGGTCCGGACTCAACAGCACCTCGCGCTCCGACGGCGCTTTTACTGGTTCGCGCGAGTGAAACTTCCAGAAGCGGTCGTCCACGCCGTAGACTTGAACTCCTGAAGCGCGCCGCCGGCTTTGCTCGTCAGTGACCAACCCGTTAAGCGCGATGAGCGGACAGGCGCCGCTGAAAGCCCGTGCAAATCGCGGATCGGCCTGAAGCTCATCAGACAGCTTTTCTCTGAAGAAGCTTGTTGAAACGACTATGTGATCAGTCCTACCCAACCTTTGAACGAAGAGATCTCGCAAGCTGCCGCGGACCGAGTCGCCCACCAGCAAGGCCCCGGACAGGACCGCGACCGCCGTCGCTACTCCCAGAACAACCGCGAGATTGCTGCGCCAGTAATAGCTGAGATTGCGAGAGAGAAGAGTGGAAGTCAGCATCATGCCTGCTTGATGGTCTGCGCGATCATTTCGTAGCGAATCGGGAACTTCGCCGCCAAATCCGCGCTATGAGTCACGACAATCAGAATGGTCTTCTGCCGCTGATGCAGCTCGATGAGCAATGACGCGACTGACTCGGCGGATGTTCGATCGAGGTTGCCGGTCGGCTCGTCGCACAGCAGCAACAGCGGTTCGTTGATGAGAGCTCGCGCCAACGCCACGCGCTGCTTCTCGCCGCCCGACAGTTCCGCCGGGCGATGATCGAGTCTTTCCGTAAGCCCGACCTGGTCGAGCAACGAGCGCGCGCGTTCGTTGTTTTGATTACCGGCCTCGGCGACGAGAGTTGGAACCAGGACGTTCTCGAGCACCGAACACTGCGGGAGAAGACAATGATCCTGAAACACGAAGCCGATCTTCTGGTTTCTGAACCGGGCGAGCGCCTTCTCATCAAGTTCGAAAGGATTGACGCCGTCCAGGCGAACGCTGCCTGCGGTTGGCGGATCAAGCGCGCCGACTATGTGCAGCAGCGTGCTCTTGCCGCTGCCCGAAGGTCCCGTGACGGCGGCCGCTTCGCCGCGAGAGAGCGTAAGCGAAACTCCCGAGAGCACCGACAGCGGCCCTCGCGGGGTTGGATAGTCTTTGGAGAGGTTTATGACTTCAAGCAAAAGCAGACCTCGAGTTAACGATAGGCCTCAACAAGTTGGGGCTTCAGGCTTTCGTGCCGGAGCACCTTGCAAGCCATCATTAGTTTCTAGTTAGCCAGGGTGCCAACCGTCATGGTTCAGGGTTTGTCAGGTTAGATATCCTTTGACTGCAGTCTCAATAGCCGTCTTGGTCGCTGTGTTAATTACTCCCTGCATGAGATTGGTCCAAAAACCTGCTTTGCCGGCATGTTCTTCTGAGAAACCAGCCATGAATTCTCTAAACGCGCCACCCATTGATTGGAATGGGTTGTCACCGATGTCGAGAATTCCCCTCGTGGTCAGATAGGTCGTGTCCGCACTGAGTTCGACTTTCCCGGTTCTGGCAGTAGCAAATAGGGATCTACGTTGGTCTATCGAAATATGATCTAGCTTGTGGCACCAGTGCTCGTGTAACTCGCGAATGCTAAGGTCAACTGCATTGGTGAGAAACGAGAGGCGCTGAGACCCTGTGGACCCCACAAAGCCTTCTTGGGAGAACAGATTGAATCCTGCAACCTGCAGATGAAAAGGAATCACCCCAAGGAGATCGGCAAAAAATACACATTCGTTCTCTTGTAGCTGATCTCCACTCTGCGCAGAGGCTTGCGAAAAGAAGAATAAAGCTTCCTCGGGTGCGAAGCCCCTCAGCGTTAAGCAATGAAACACGTTGAAGAGTGGGGCCTGGTGTGAAGCTGCGTCGAGTTGGTCGAGTTCGCGAAAGGACGTTGCGCACGCAAGGCAGTGTCCTGCATCGATAATCGATCGGCAGAAGTTGCGTAAAACATGCCCCTCCTCTACATTCTCTTGGTAATGGTAGAGAGCATCATCCAAGTCGTTTAGGAATATCACCACTCGTTTGCCGCGCCGTTTGAGCGATGCGAGCAGATCAACGCAGAGATCAATAGAATCCCTCCTCGCGCTCGCTCGTACGGGATGTTGTAGCTTGAGAGAGCGGATAATGGCGTCCGCGAGTTGACTGGCGCTCCTACAAGCGAAGGTCGCGATATCGATGATAGGCGTCTCGGGAGCAAAGAGGTCGAGGTGTTCTCTGCTATGCGTCAGCAAGGAGGTTTTGCCAATCCGTCGTTCACCAAGGATCAGTACGCTCTGATCGTGGCGCAGCCTTGTAGTTAGATCCGCGATCTCATGCGTTCGCCCAAAGAACGACTCGCCATGAACCACTGAGTACGGCCTAAAGGCTATCGTTTCTCGTCTCATATCGAGATGGCTTCGCTATGAACCCTATCGCGGAGATCGGCATTCAGCGCTTTCTCTGTCACGACGTCGACTCGGCAATCCAGAAGATTCTCCAGATCTAAAATAAGACCCGCCGGAAACCAGGAGCTCGTACTTGGGCCAACATCGACAAGCAAATCAAGATCACTGTCGTGTTTTGCTTCTCCGCGTGCTACCGAACCAAACACTCGAACGTTGACTGCACCATGATCGGCTGCGATGCGTCGTATGTCTTCTCGTTTCTGGTGTACGGTCTCTTTAGTGATCACGCGTCACCTCCGCGCTTCAGTTACTGATCCATTATATGCTAACTGTCTCTTCGGCGCTTCCAGACTTCCGGATCGCGAGCGGAATGATAGACCGCGTAGATGATGATTTCTTCGTTCTCGATGTCATAAAGAATCTGAAACGGAAAGCGGCGCACCAAGGCTCGTCTGTCCATCAACAATGGGGAATGCCCGAGGATTGCGTTCCAGAGAAGCGATGCAGCGATATACAGACCACAAGAAATCGTCGCCCAGTTCCCGGCTTCGCTCGTCGTACCACCGAATTGCCTGGATGAGGTCGAGTTCAGCTTCTGGCGTTAGCCGCGATTTCACTTAGTCCCTCTCTTGAGTTCATTGTCTACTTGCGACCAGGGCCTGGCTCGAGAAGGATCTCGCTTATGCTCGCGTCTGCGGCGGTCCAACTCATCACGCTGGCTAGCCGTCAATTATGGACGCCTCGAACTTTGCTAGCTATTGCTCACTCGATAAAGATGCGTGCGGCTTCGGATGAAGATCGAGCCGCCCGACACCGCCATCGACGCAAGCGTTTCCCCATCGAGCTGATTCTCCGCGAGCGGCTGCAGTTTCTTACCCGGCGCTATCACAACCGTCAGCCCCTCTTCGCTGAGAAAGTAAATGCGTCCATCGGCGTAGATGGGAGACGCCGAGAACTTACCGTTGATCCGAGCGCGCCAAAACTCGGTCCCTGTCTTGGCATCAACGCACGTCGCGATCCCGCCGTCGTTGACCATATACAACTCGTCGCCGACAAGAATCGGAGAAGGCGTCAGCGGCGCTCCGCGTTTGAGAGTCCACGCGATATGCGATTTAGTCACGTCGCCATGGCCGTCCACTCGAACCGCCAGCAGAGAAGGTTGCTGAAATCCTGTGCAGATAAATGCCAGTCCGTTTCCGTATACGGGGCGCGGGACATTTGAAAATCCTTCGCCGTATCGCACCTGCCAGATCTCTTTCCCGGTGCGCGGTTCATAGGCGACGGCCCGATACGCACCCGGGCTTATTACTTGATCGCCGCTCGCAAGCCGAACGACTAGTGGTGTCGTGTAAGCCTGATAACCCTGACGCGACTTCTTCCAGCGAACCTTGCCCGTCATCTTGTCCAGCGCAGCGACAAACTGAACGTCCTGGCCATCACAGCTCACGATCAACAGGTCTTCATAGAGGACCGGAGATCCACCCGTGCCGTGTTGTCCATTGTCGTATTCGAGCCGCGTCTTCCAAACGATTTCACCGGACTGATTGATACACGCGGTTCCGTGAGCGCCGAAGTGCACGTAGACCCGTTCGCCCTCGAGTACCGGCGTCGGAGAGGCCTGGCTGTTCTTTCCGTTCTTAAGCGCGCCTTGCTTCAAACGAAAGACTTCGATGTTCTGTTGAATCGCGCCGGTGTTACGGTCTACGCAGATCGCGCGCAGTGATTTTCCTTCTTCGGTCGCCGTCGTCAGCCAGATTCGATCTCCAAGAATGGCCGGCGAAGACCATCCTCGTCCGGGAATCGCGATCTTCCACTTAACGTTCCTGGTTTCATTCCAGGTCAAAGGGAGTCCGCGTTCAGAGCTGATGCCTTGCCCGGTCGGTCCACGGAATTCAGGCCAGTCTTCGGCGAAGATTGGGAGGGAAAGGAGAAGAAAGAAGGAGAGGACTCTCATTGAACGGGGTTCTTAGATTGCCTCGTTGTTGTCTTCGTCTTTTGCGCCGGATGGTAGTCGCCGCTCGAACCTCAGCAATTGGTTTTCTAATCGCAGTTGCATCTTGTCACGTTCGTGCGTTTCGCGGTCGCTGATTCTTTGGATCTCGTAGACTAACCGCTGCACCACAGCCGTTAGGTCCTTCGCCTCTTGCCGCAGGCCCAGAATCTCCTTATCGTGGCGCTCGACTTTCTGCGTGAGAGCAAACAGTCGCGAAACAACCTCATAGAGTTTTTTCCACATTCAAAGTCGCCCCGATCTGCTCCATCATCACATGCGTTTCGGCCTTCAGGCGTTGAACCTCTGGCCATCTCTGCTCGTGGCCCTCATCAAGTTGTCTAAGCGCACTCAGCAATTGATCGATGGACGATTCGAGATTGGCAGCCTCACCTTCAGATATTTCAAGTGAAATGCTCTTGCTCATAGCTTTACTCCCCGAACCTAAGTCTAGCATAAACGACTTTACGCAACCGCAGTTCGAAACTAATCGCATACGGAACGTGAACATCCATGTACAGTCGAATGCTCAAGGCAAGAGTCCCAAATCGCGCAGGCGTTTCCTCCCAGGTGAATCCCCGGCCTCTGCGCGCAAACGCCTCACTTCGTCGGCGTTCTTCGCGATCTCAGCGTCAAACTCGGATTGATGTGCGTAGTAAAAGGAAAGCGCGGTATGAATCTGCGCCATCGAGAGATGTTCATAATGCTGAAAGAATATTTCCTCGGGGCTCCACCCATGCGCGAGATGATCTAGTGCAACTTCGATGACCTTTGTCTTCGTTCCCGACAGCCATGCGACTCCTTTGTCATCGATCTCGATAGGTGCCGTAACGACGGTTGACATCTCGGTTCCTTCTCCCGCAATGCGGATTTCAACTTTGAATTTAGCACGAGGTCCGTTGATTCTGAAGGTCTAGTGAATATCCGATTGCGGCGGTTCGCTATGACGCGCCGGAAATCCATTCGCGTTTACACTGCCATCTTCTCGAGTCGCGATTGAAAGGCTCTCGGTCGGAAGAGGAACTCGACGATGTTTCCCTCGTGAGGCTGCAGCCAGTCGAGCTGAATCGTCGGCACAGGCCCAAGGTTCAAACGATCGATGTGCGTGGCAGCTATCAACTGCCGCTGGAACTTCTCATCATAAGTGATCGCGCTGGCCACGAGCGTGCCTCCGATTCGGTTCAGCATCTCGTCTTGAGGACACGTGACCACGCTCACAAATGGAAACATGAACTCCGTGTTCGCAAGCGTGCTGTCCGGCGAGTCGCAGTGGATCACCGTCGGTCTCAAGTATCCGCAGCGTTCTTTCTCTACAAGCCTCGAGCCGAACTTCCCGGTCACGTGTTCGGTTCCCGAGTCGTGCAAGCCGGACTCGATGCTCTTCCAGATTGCTTTCGCTGCGCCCGGCACCGTAAACGCCGCGAGAGCCGCCTCGGCGTCTTCGGGCGCCTTCGGTTCAACGGGCCCGATGCGGCCGGCGATAGCCTCCGCTATCTCCTTCGTGTGCCGTGAGGCCCAGATGCCCGAGCAATTGATGCACCCGCGGCCGCTGTTCAGAAAAACGCTGTCGACCATCACGTCGAGATATTTCTCCCACTCGTCCACCACGTCGTCGCCCAGCAGAATCTTGGTGAAGCCCGGCCCGTGCACTTGAACGCGAGTATCGCCTCGATAACGCTCGACCGTAGCCGTGCCGCCAAAGATCATCGTGCGGTTCGATCGGCGCACAACTTCAGCGCCCATCTCGGCGCCGCCCGGATACATTCCAATTGCTTCTTTCGGGACGCCCGCTTCAGTGAACGCGGCGGCCATTCGACAAGGGGTCCAGGGCTCCTGGGGGCCGGGCTTGAGCAGCAGCCCGATCTGCATCGGAATCACCGGCAGCCACAGCGTGTGCACGCCCGGCGAGTTCGACGGAAGCACTAGTCCAAGCACCGGCGCTTGCGCCTGGTAGCTGACCGTCACCCCGCGAGACTCGATACCATAGCCTCGCGTCAGAATGTCCAGATCCAACCCTCGGGTGAGCGAGTCAAGGATCTTGTCCATATTCGACAGCACGAAGTTGTTCTTGCTCATGTTGGCTTTGCACATGTGCTCCGGGAGCCCGGTGCTTGCCGATTGCTGTCTGGCGAAATCGTCCGGTGTTTGCGCGCCGTCGCCCATCGGCAGCGTTGCATGAAGATAGAGGTCCGCCGCTTTCTTCATCATCGCGATCAGCTCGGTGACCGGAATATCGGTGAGAACCTGTCGGGCGCGCTCGGCCAACCGCATGTCTCGACCGAGCAAACCGGTGTTAGCCTGGCTCACGCGCGCAAGCGTTTCACCTGTGATGAAATGGACCACGTCTTCTGTTTCGAGACTCGTGTATGGCTGGCCCCATCTGAGAATTGGAATGTTTAATACGGGCATCGTTTCCTTATTGGTCTCTCGGCGTTCTCCTCTGCGTCCCCTGCGGTTGAACTACTTCTTAACCGCCGAGGACGCAGAGGAGAACGCGGATCAAGGCTCTCAATAGACTCCAACGGTTGTCTGCGCAGCGAGTTTGCGGAACGGACGGACGCCGCTGACGCCGTCCCAGGGATAGTGCTCGCACGGCTTCTCGCGCTCACCTTCGTCTCTTTCCAGGAAGCCGGGAATGAAGGTCTCGCGAGTCAGCGTAGTCAATCTTACGCGGCCGGTCTCTCCGTAATCGACGACCAGATCGCGATCCTCGAACGACACGACTTCGATGACCGCGCGAGGCTGCGGCGCGTAATAAGCGATCTTATAGCCGTCCTCCGGCGTCACCGGCTTCGAGCATGCCAGCCCCATCAAAGTGTTGCCGTAGGTCGGCGTCAGGTACACGCCTTCGCCCAGCAACTCTTCCATCGCGAATCGCGTGTACTGCGGAGTGAATTCAGTGCCGCCCGCGAAGATCCCTGTGATCCCCGACGCCTTGATGGTTGTGCCGCGGTTCTCGAGTTCCTCGGCCAAAGCTTCGAGCAGCTTGGGCGTGGTGAACATGCAGCGGATATCGTGGCCGGCGCCCAACACCGTTATCGCCTGATCGATCACGTGAGCCTTGTACTGGTCGAGCGCCTCGGACTCGCCCCACTTGATCAGCTTGATCACCCACCGCGGGTCGAGGTCTACAGAAAAGCAGATGCCGCCGCGGTATTGGCACAAGTGTTCGACCGCAAGCCTCAGCCTTCGCGGACCCGAAGGACCGAGCATCAGCCAGTTGGCGCCCCGCGGAAAGAATTCTTCCGGCAGCGTATCGCTGAACATTTCATAATCGGTGCGGAAGTCCTCGATCTGGAGCCGGCTCTTGGGCACGCCAGTGGTGCCGCCGGTTTCGAAAGTGAAGATGGGCTTACCGGAAAGTCCCTTTGGCAGCCAGCGGCGCACAGGCCCGCCGCGCAACCATTCATCTTCGAAAGGCGGAAACTTTCTGAGGTCCTCGAATGAATTGATCTCGCGTCTTGGGTCCCAACCGAGCGTCGAAGCGAACTCCAGCCAGAATGGGCATCCAGTCTCGGGATTGAAATGCCACTCGACAATCTCACGCACGTGGGCGTCGAGTCGCGCTTTTGCTTCCTGCGCTCTTGTATATAAGTCTGTCGGGGCGACGCTCATGTAGTTCTGTTTACTCCTGGGGAGGTTTCGTTCATCCGCGCGCAAGCTCGACCGATGATGGAATGTCGACGTTTCTAGCGCAGCCCTCCGCGGAGGTGTATGCTTCGATCGCGCGCTTCGCCATGTTCGACGCCGAGTAATGCGCTCGCACGCCTGCGAATGCTCTTTCACCAAGTTCCGCTGCCAGCGAAGGGCTTTCAATCAGCGTTTGCAGTCCCAACGCAACACTCTCGGCGTTGCAATCAACCAGCAATCCGCCGCCCGTTCGCTCGACGATTTCAGTAAAAGATCCGCGACGAGGCTGAACGACCGGCACACCCGCACCCATCGCTTCGAGAAGCGACATGCCCTTCGGCTCGTCATACGTCGCCGGCACCGCCATCACATCGAGTCCCTTCAGAAATGCGATCTTCGAGTCTCGATCCAGAACTCCTCGATAGTGCGCTTCGCCCTCGAGTCCCCAGTCGCGGATCTTCCGCTCGATATCGGCAAGATACTCGTGATGCTCCGGCGCGAGGTAGCCGGCGATCTCGAGTCTGAGCTTCCGATCGGGCGTCTTTTGTCTCAACACTCGGTACGCGTCGGCGAGAATGTGCAGTCCTTTCTCAGGAGCGATCCTGGCGAGATAACCAACCACGAATTCACTCGACGCCTCGCGAGTGCGCTTCTCATAACCATCGAAATTGATGCCAAGCGGAACGACATGCATCTTGCTTTGCGGAATGCCCAGGTCACGGCACATTCTCTCGGCGTAGAAGTCGCTCACCGCAAGAAATCCGTCTACGAATTTGACATTCGACCGGATCAAATCCAAAGCCTCGCTGCGATAGGGCTCACCCAGCCCGTCTATAAACAGGTCTTCACCCTGCAAAGTGCAAAAAGCCGGAACGTTCAACTCTCGCTTTATCGGCTGCGCCAGCGCGATCAAAAGTGAGTTGGGAAGGTTAACTACATCGGGCCGCGATTCGGACTTGAGCCAGTTGATCAGGTTGTCGAGTTCCTTTCGCTGATAACCGTCTTCACCTTTCAACATCGAGATCGTGAGCTGCGCGAGCGGCCGCGGATCGACCGCGATCGAACGCCGCGCAACCATATTCAAGGCGGCTTCGGAATCCCAAAGCCGATCGAGCAACTTCGGCGTGTGTCTGAACAACGGAATATGCTGTTCGAGGTAGACGCTGATTCCGCCAAAGAATACTCGATGCATGCTGACGTTTTCTTCGTCGGTCAGCGTCGGAGTATAGATCGGGACCAGCAGAACCTCGTGTCCCTGCTTCAGCAGTTCGGTCGCGAGCGCATTGTCACGAAGACAACTGCCGCAGTACATACCCGCCGCGCCTGCTGTTATGGATAAGATCCGCATGATTGCCGATTTGCGATTGCCGATTTGCGATTGCTACCTGCAAGGATGTCGATTTATCCAATCGCCATTCGCTTACCATCAATCGGCAATTGGCAATCGACAATCGGCAATCAATCAGTACACTCCTTCGACTACTGACGTCTGAAATTTTGAGAACGGTCGCACGTTGCGAACGCCGTCCCACGGGTATGGCTCGCACGGGGGCTCACGTTCTGCCTCATCGCGTTCAAGGAACGACGGCATGAAAAACTCGCGCGTGAGAGTCGTCAGCCGCACTCGTCCGGTCTCTCCGTACTCGACTACTCTCTCGGGGTTGTTCGGGTCGACGACTTCAATCATCGCGCGAGGCGACGGAGGATAATAGATGACCGCGTAGTCGTCCTCAGGCACGCGCGGCTTGTGCACCGCAAGGCCCATCAGCGTGTTGCCGTAAGTCGGAGCGAAGTAGACTCCGTCCAGCAACTCCTCGACCGCGTACCGGTGGAACTGCGGTGTCATCTCGGTCCCGCCGCAAAAGACCCCTTTGATACCCACTCGCTTCAACGAGACCTTGTCGCACAGCGCCTCGAGCAGTTTAGGCGTCGTAAACAAGCAATGAATATTACCGTGTGCTTTGAGCAGCGTTAGTCCCTGATCGATGACATGCTGCTTGTACTTCTCGGCCATCTCGCTCTGGCCTTTCTTGATCAGCTTGATCACCCAGCGCGGATCTAGATCCACCAGGAAGCAGATGCCGCCGCGGAACTGCGCAAGGTGTTCCACGGCCAGTCTGAGCCTCCGCGGCCCGGTGGGACCAAGCATCAACCAATCCGAACCTTTTGGAAAAAACTCATCCGGAAGCGTCGCGCTGAAAGCCTCATAGTCGATTCGAAAATCATTTATGCTTGTGCGAGACTTCGGCACGCCGGTGCTGCCTCCCGTCTCGAAGACGTAGATCGGGCTGTCGGCATAAGCCTTCGGCACCCATCTGCGGACCGGTCCGCCGCGCAGCCACTCATCCTGAAAAAAGCCGAACCGCGCGAGATCGTTGTATCCGCGAATCTCGCGTAGCGGGTCCCAATCGAGCTTCGCGGCGTACTCGATCCAGAACGGGCAGCCGGTCTCGGCGCCGAAGTGCCACTGGATGAGCTCCCGCACCCACGAATCCAACTTCTCGCGAGCGTCGTTCATTCTCGCTTGAATGTCACTTCCTGCCGTCGAAGTCATCGATCTTCTCTCGTGCAATCTCGTCTTTTTTCTAGTCTAGCGGGATAGAAGTTTCGCATTCATTGCTGAAGATAGAGGGTTCATGCTTCCGCGTCAAACGCGAGAGAAACATCTCGCCGGCGCGAGGCGGCAAACTCGAGGTTGACGGGGTTGAGCGTGAAGGAGGTGTGTCAGAAGGCTGAGCGTGGCTGCGGCGATGCGAAATTAGCCGAGCGGCTGAAACATCGCTTCGATCCGCGAAACGTGTCTTCTAACAAAGAAGAACCGTGACGGTTGGCTGTTCTTTCTCAATAGCTGTGTGTGACCGTTCCTACGTTCCAAAGAGAAAGCCACGCGTTGCGCGGCCTGATTTCTTGATTCTATGGAGCCAGCGAAGGGACTCGAACCCTTGACCTCGCTTGACTCAGGACTGATGGACCCACGGATAGCAACCGTCGCAAGTAAACATTTGTTGGTCGCCTGTGACAGTGGGAACATCTCGGACAACTTGACGACCCCGAAAACCTGAAAGCCTCGATAGACGCTTTCCGCTGGTCGGCCGTCAACTCTCTCGAAGCAGGAGCCGAATCGGGAGAGTTGTTTTCCGCTCCGACATTCTCAGCGTGAATTGTTCAACCTGATCGCTTGCGGGCTACCATAGTTGTAAACTTCTTGACGGTTCCGCGACCCGCTTCGAATGTGTCGTCTCTCGACTCGACGATCTCCCATTCTGCAAAGCTGTCCTGTAGCTCGCGATGGCCAAACAAATAATATTGTCCGGGTTCAAACATATCCAGGTAGGTCGTGCCCTCTACCAACACGTTGACGATCGCGTAGCCGCCCGGCCTGACCTGCCCCTGAATGTTCCGCAGCAGGCGCAGCGAACAATCGCGCCGGAGAAACATCAGCAACCCAATCGAAACGATGACATCAAAATCCCTCGTAATCCTGTGAGTGTCCAGATCCGCCAGGCTCGCCTCAATCGGCAAACCTTCCGCGGCGGCCACTCCACGAATGTGCTCGATTGCGGTTGGGCTTGCATCGAGTGCGAGTATTGAGCAGCCACGTCTCGCGGCCTCAATGGTTAGATTTCCCAGGCCGCACCCCAGGTCAAGCACCTTCCCACGCAGGTACGGCAGAGCCAATTTCTCAAAAGGATTGAGCGCAAAATCTCCGGCTTGAACCTGCTTGCAAAACTGGGTGTCGAAGAACGAGATACTTCGATTGGTTGGCTCATCCATCGTCGAGCACCGTCATCTATTCAAAAATAGATCTCGCGAACTTATTCCTGGTGAAGAGTGTTTAGGCCAGCGGTTGCTGTTGGCAATATCCACAATAATTTCGTGCAGTCAGCAGTCGAATATATCACGATCTCCTTATGACAACCTTGAGCCTGCCGCAGAGCTTCGACTTGAACTGTCACAGCTAACCGTTGCCTTTGTGGTTGCCATCGCCAACGAAGCGGTGGATAATGACTGGACCGGAATGTATGCACGCGTACATTGGTGTCAAAAATGCAAGTTAATGAGATTGACAAGGAGAACGCCCCGATTGTCGTTGACTTGGGAACTGCTTCTCGGAAGAACATCCGAAAGCTCAAGCGCGGAGAGGGCAAGCTCGAGGCCGAGGTCCAGGAGGTCATTACGCAGCTTCGCACACAGCTCGGCGCTGAAGCCGAGAACAAGGAGCTAGTGCCGATCGTCGTCGTCTATTCGCGTAAGCCGAAACGGCGGAAATCGATCATCGACGCTATTCTCTGATTCGTTGGGAGGTGTAGGAGGATCGTATGAGAAAAGCTGACGAGAAGCCGGACGAGCAGGCAGCGGCGCCGGTTGAAGCGGAATCGGCGGCGGACCAGGGCATCCAACCGCAGCCAAAACAGCGGCGCAAGCGAAAGTACTCCAAGGACCTGCGCGGCGTGCAGAAGTTCGAGCGGCGGGCGAGCAAGGCGCTCCTTCGCGTTACGCGCTCGGTAGACGCAGGCATACGCGAATGGCGAAAGCAGGCCGATCGCTCGGCTCGACGCCGTAAAGACGGAGCACTCCGCGACGCACCTGAAAACCTCGCAAAGGCAGTCGGAAAACAACTGCGCGTTGCGAGCCGCGCACCGGAGGATTTAGTGCGCGCTGTGCGATCTCTGAGAATCCGCAAGGTAGTTCGACGACTGATACCGATACCCTGAAACGCCATCCATGGCAATCAGTCGCACATTGCCCGAAGGCCGCACTCGCCAAATCAAACGATCGGTCAATCGCGCTCTGGATCGCTGGCGCGGTGCCGATATAACTACGTCGACCCATGCTTTAGCGGCAACGACGACGCTCACCTCAACTCAGCCCGCACGGCCCCGAGCGCCGAGCGGCTCAACGCGAGCACGTTATCGTGCGGGCGTCATCCGAACATTACTGCGAGTGCTCATCTGGGTTTGGGCTGGAGTGCGCTTCTACTCAGGCGTCGCTCTGGATAAGCTCGGGCGCCGCGACACGCTCCCCCGCCGAGCGGCACGCTTGCGCAGGATCTTCGAAGGTCTTGGGCCGACCTTCATCAAAGTCGCGCAACAACTCTCAGTGCGAGCCGATTTGCTGGCGATTGAATATTGCCAGGAACTCTCAAATATGCTCGATTCGGTTCCTCCGTTTCCGACGGAGCAAGCGCGGAATATTATCGAGCGCGCGACCGGTGTCCCGATCAGCGAGTCATTCGCGGAATTTGATCCGTACCCGATTGGCTCAGCGTCGGTAGCCTGTGTGTACAAGGCCCGATTGCGTAATGGCGAGGCCGTCGCAGTCAAGGTGCGACGTCCCGGAATTGCCGTGCGGTTAGCCGCGGATGTCACCGCGTTGGGTTGGCTGTTGCATCTCGTTGAGTGGCTGGGCCTCTTTAGAACTGGATTCACCAAGTCGCTTCGAACCGAGTTTGCCCGAATGCTGTTTGAAGAACTAGACTTCGTGCGCGAAGCGCGCAACACCGAGTTGTTCCGCGTCGAGGCTAAACGCGCCAAACGTGAATACCTTCTGGCCCCGCGCGTGCATTTTTCGCTGTGCGCAGAGGACGTGCTCGTCACCGATTTCGTTAAAGGAGTATTCCTCACCGATATCTTGCGCGCGCTGGACAACGGTGACGAGGCGGAACTAGAGCGGATTCGGGAGCAGGACATTGATCTGCACGAAGTCGCGCGACGCCTGGTCGTTACTGCACACTGGGAGCTACTCGAGAGCCTGCTGTTCCACGCCGATCCGCACCCCGCCAACATCTGCGTACAACCCGGGAACGTGCTCGTGTTCCTGGATTTCGGTTCTTGCGGCCGCCTTACGGGCAAGTACCGGCGGATCTGGCAGCGTTTCTATCGCGAGTTCACCGGTCAGAATATTCAGGAGATGGTGCGCGCGGCGCTCGCGATCCTCGAACCGTTGCCGCCGGTTGATGTCGAGGCTTTTTCGCGCGAGATCGAATTGATGTTTTGGGATTGGATCCACGCGATGAACAGCGAACATTCCGTCTGGTGGGAAAAAGCAAGCGGCCTGCTCTGGATGAAGTTCGCCGACGCGGCGCGGCGTTATCAAGCGCCAATGAGTTCCGAGATCGTGCGCATATTCCGCGCTACGTTCTTATATGACACGACCGTCTTCCGTCTTTGGGAGCAACTTGACATGCGCGATGAGTTTCGCCGGTACCAGCGAGAGGCGGGCAAGCGCGCGAAACGGCGCATTCGCCGTGCGTTCTGGCGGCGCGTGGAGGACGGTCTCACGAATAGCGATTACATCGAGATCAGTGATCTATTGCACATGGGTAAACAGATAGTCGGCCGCGTGCAGCATTTTCTGGATGAGCCCGCACCGGAGTTTGCGCGCGAGATTGGAAAGATCTCGTACGGCGTAAACCTCGTGCTGCAGTTGGTATCGGTGGCGCTTGCAATGTACGTCGCCGCGGTGATCGTGGTCAGCGGATACGCTATCGCCACCGGAACGCAACTGAGTCTCTCGTCAGCTCTGGCCAGCGCTGTCGGCAATCAATGGTTTCGGGTGGGGTTTGCAGCGATCGCGCTGTTGCTCATTCACAAGGCGATCAAGAAATTTCAGGAGTTCGATTCCGATTGAAAGCGTGACATGCCATGAGCGAAAAGAACGTGCGCACATCGCAGAGGATCTTCCTGAACCTCGGGCTTCAGAAACGTAAGGCGATCAGGGAACTCAAGCAAGGAACGGGACCGATCATTCAGGAGCTCCAGGAAGCTGTCAAAGCCGTCGCCGGGGAACAGGAAACTGGGGGAAAAGAAATTGTACCGGTAGCGATCCTGTACCGGAGGCGTGCGCGAAAACGCAATCGGAAGAAGCGCGGCGTGCTGGGCGAGGTCCTGCGGCGTCTTTAGCTTCAGGATCCCATTCCGATCGTCGTAAGCGTTTTCGTCTGTGCTTGCGCCGCAACTAGCCGATCACCGAGGTGGGGCTCCCAGTAACTTCCTTGTTCGAACATGTACCTGACTTGCGCATACTGGAAGAGCATACGTGTAACGAAAGGAGCGGCGACGGGCCGGCGCGACACTGCGGCCCATACGCGATGCCACATGCGGTTCTCTTCCTCTCCCATTCGTCGCACGCCCATTGCCAACTGGATAGCGTGAGCATCGATCGTCCGCATCGCCGCGAGATCACCCGAAGCTGCGTTATTGCTGTGGCGCGCACGACCGAAGGATTCAACGAACCGAAGCAAACGCTCGCCGAACGCTGCCGGTGCGTAAAGCGCATTGCATAGTCGCTGCAATCCTCCTCTCAACTCTTCACCGCTCATGTTTCGCGGCTCGATGTTGGAACTCCACGGCACAGCTTGCACATCAGGGCCACCGGTCACGAGACGCCCTTCGCGGACGATCCGCTCGTAGAGAGGCGTCGACTCCGGCGCCACCAGCGCACCGAGGCTGAAATTCGGCACTGCGGTTGACATCGCGAACTCGTATTGACGCTCGAACACGTCCGGCCCATCGGCATCGAACCCTACGATCATGCCACCCACAACGGCGATTCCGTGATCGATAAACCTCTGCGTTTCCTCCGCGAGATCGACGTGCAGATTCTGGCGTTTCTTCGTCTCGCGTAGGCTGTCTTCATTGGGTGTCTCGATCCCGATGAACACGTGAGTCAGCCCGGCGTCCGCGCACATGTCGAGCAGCTCCACATCGCGTGCGGCATCAATCGATACCTGAGTGATGAAGTCCATCGGATGGTCGCGGCGCCACGTCGCAATAGCTTCTAAGAGCTCCTTCGCTCTGCGCCGATACGCAGTGAAGTTGTCGTCAGCGAGAAACACCCAACGATATCCCCGCGCATATAGCGCGTCGAGCTCCGCCAAAACAAGATCAATCGGCTTATGACGTTGGTTGCGCCCTAGATACTGAATTACATCGCAGAATTCACACTCGAAAGGACAACCGCGCGAGGTCTGCAGCGAGCCCATAAGTGCCCGCTCATTAGGGTATAGATCCCAGCGCGGCAACGGAGAATGTGCGAGATCGGGCTTATCACCTACATACTCCTCGCGCTCCCGTCCCGCCCGGAGATCAGCAAATAACTCCGCGCTGATGTCCTCAATCTCTCCGCGCACGAGCACATCGCAATGAGGGCGTAACGTCTCGGGGCTCAAGCTCGCGTATGGCCCGCCTATGATCACTCGCTTACCCCGGCGACGGAACTCGTCGGCGATCGCGGTCATTCGTCCTCGTTGATTGACCTTGCCGGTGATGCCGACATAATCTGCTGCGTGATTGTAATCGACGGCGGAGAAGTTCTCGTCGCAGATCTCAATCTGAAAATCTGCTGGAGCCAGCGCGGCGACTGTCGTCGTCGCCAGATCCGCCATGATTGCCCCCGGCGGCAATCCCGATCCGGCGAGAACTTCGGCGCTGAAATATGTCGCGAAGTCAGACGCCGGGTTTATGAGATACATCGACACGGCCATGATTGACCTCCGCAGTAAGTGATGGGCTTCACAATATCATGGGTTGTATCGACAAGGAAGGCGGCACACAGCTCGGTAACTAATTTTACTGGCGGCAAGGTTGCAAGCCATCTGACACGAGTAGATAATGGCCGCGTGCGGAATTGGTCAGAACAGCGCACGGTGCTGGAAGCAATGGCGGATACTGCGGAGATCGTCGACCGTGGGTTCACCTTCGTCGATGAGAAGGGCAAGGAATCGTTCATTCCTTTTCCAGATCTCGTGTCCGAGGCAAGACGATATGCAACAGGACTACAAGCGCTCGGTCTCTCGAGAGGTGATCGTGTGGCTCTTATTATCCCGGATCACCAGCCGTTCATTGTTACCTTCTTAGGCGCAATAACCGCCGGCCTTATACCGGTGCCCATCTACCCGCCGCTCTCACTCGCGAAGCTCGACAATTGGTTCGAAACCACTACGCGAATTCTCCGAGTCGCAGGTGCAGAGGCCATCATCACCGTCGATGACGTTCGGACGCTGCTCTGGTCAGTTGCGGCACGCCTCAGCACCCTGATAGTGACAGTGGATGAGCTCGCGACGCATAGCGGAAGTACGCCAGCTCCTGTAGACATCAAGCTTGATGATCTTGCCTTACTCCAGTTCACCTCAGGGTCGACCTCGGCGCCGCGCGGCGTGATGGTGAGCCACCGCAACCTCTCTGAGAACTGTGCCGGCATCGTTAGCGAGTTCCTTCAGTCAGCGACTGAAGACAAGGGCGTCTCGTGGTTGCCGCTTTATCACGACATGGGACTTATCGGGTTTGTGCTCGCGGCTTTGTACGGCGCCAGACCTGTGGTCTTCCTCGCCACGCTGGGCTTTCTAAAGCGACCGTCGCTTTGGTTCGAATTGATCCACCGCCACCGCGCCACAATAACGTTCGCCCCCAACTTTGGGTACGCCCTAGCGGCGCGTCGCCTCGCTGCCCAGGATATCGCGCGTTGGGATCTATCGTGTCTGCGCGTTGCTGGATGCGGAGGCGAGCCAATTGCCGCGGATACGTTGCGCACATTCGCGGCGCGCTTTGCTCCAGCGGGGTTTCGACCGGAAGCGCTGCGGCCTTGTTATGGCATGGCCGAAGCCACACTGATAGTCAGCTATGGCCGTATCGGCGAAATGTGGCGGAGCGATCTTGTCGATGCAGAACACTTTCAGAGTGCCGGGGTCGCGGTGCCGGCCAGTGCAGACGCCGAGCACCTGGAGTTCGTCGGATGTGGCGCGCCACTCGCTGGACATGAAATCCGCATCCTCGACGAACATGGGCGCGCGCTACCTCAACGTACAATCGGTGAGATAGAGCTCCGGGGGCCGAGCCTGACACTCGGCTATTTCAATGATCCCAACGCAACCGCGAGTAGCTACCGCGATGGCGGGTTGCTCACTGGTGACCTCGGTTATCTGGCCGATGGAGAGCTCTTCGTAACCGGACGAAAAAAGGATCTGATTATCGTTCGTGGTCGCAACTACGCACCGCAGACAATCGAATGGTCTGTAAGCGAGATCCCTGATGTGCGCACGGGCAATGTGGTCGCCTTCGCCCAGCCAGGAATTAGCGGCACCGAAGATGTTGTTATCGTGTGCGAGGCCGCAACGAGTGATCGATCTGCGCTTGAACGCGCCATCCGCGTCCGTGTAAGCGATGAGTTGGCGGTCACAGTGAGCGACATCATTATCCTGCGGCCGGGCTTCCTGCCGAAGACCAGCAGCGGCAAAGTGCAACGAGCGAAAACGCAGGACCTCTACCTTAACGGCGCACTGCGAGGGATGGCTACAGCGAAACGACCCGCTGGCCTAGTCCGCAAGTTGCTTCTGGTTCGGCTTCGCCTCACGTCGCTCGTGGGGCAAGTTCTATATAAGCTACGTCGCAAATTCTCTTTTCGCCGTCGAAACCGCATTGAGGCCCAACCATGAATCAGCAGAGTGAACTTATCGACCTGGTACGCGCGACGTTTATGGAGGTCAGCGAACGGCCCCTGCCCGACATCGCGCTCGAAACACCTATTGCTGAATTGGGGATCGACTCCATATCGGTCGCCGAGATTGTGACGCGTGTCGAGGATGAACTTGGCATCGAAATCCCCGCGCCGCAGTGGCTCCGCGTACGAACGCTCCAGCAGTTTATTGACGTAGTCGAAGCGGCGCGACAGAAAACACCAGGGTCCCAGACCGACCAGGGAGCGACCACGACGCTTGGTTGACCAATTGGCACGCGCAGGAGTTTTGCCACGTGTGGGATCGCGTATCAAATTGTCAAACGACGATCGGTCTTCGGCTCGACTGGCGCGGGCTCGTAGCGGTCAATATTACTTTCGTTTGTAATCTTCCTAGCCAGGCTAAACGGATCGCGCTATACTACGGCCTGTCTCACGGGAGTCCTTAAATGTGGGACCCCGAGCGCCGAACGCGGCGCTACCTGCGATCTAGTTACGATGATCACAGGTCCGTGAGGAAATGAATCAACCCGTCCACGGAGGTGAACCGAATGGCATCCAATCTAGTCACCGAAAGTACGGCCCGGACGAAAGCCTCCGGGTTTCTTTGCTCCCTTGTGACCATGTGGAGGGGGCTAACCACCCGAAACGGCGCTGCCGCGGCGAAGGCAGCACCAGCGAAGGACAGCGTTCTTGGTCACGGTCGCCTTCCCTTCAACGTGACGGCGCTGAACGTCACCGTAGAGGAAGGCGTCAAGATCAATTGGCAAGGTCGAGAAATTGACTCTGGCCGCTTAACCATCAAGCTTGGCGCACCCGGTAGCGCCGGCGTTATCGACTATGATACCGGTAATGTGAACGTCGAGTTCCGCGTTCGAATCGCCTTTGAAGAGCTTTCCGAAATCCTGAACGACATGGGAGCGGATACCAGTATCACAGAACCGGTAGACGCAGTCATCACATCATCGGGATCAGTCTTCGACGACCATAGCCTGCGACTTTCAGGCATCGCGAAGCTCGCATATCACCGCCTCTTCGATCCTACCGAGACGAGAATCTCAATTCGCGCACCTAGTCAGTGAAAACCCGATATGAGCTCCCGGTCGGGAGCCGAAGTTCGAGAAGCCTTGCTCCAGGGTGAACCAGTGAGTTGGGGCTTCAATCCAAAAGAGAAGCGGGTGGATTTGACTCTCCCAGAGGCTTTGGGTGGCGGGACCTATGTGCTGTGCATTGCCGGTAGCTATACATTGAAAGCGGCACTCGCCGAAGCAGCGACGGTCTGAAGGCATGCGTAGTTGTGCTTCCTAAGCCGCGACTTCCATGAGCGATTCAAGCAAAGCCAGCTTGGTCACCGGCGGCAGCGGCTTCCTCGGAAGCTTGGTTGCGGCAGCGCTCCTTGGCGACGAAGGTCGTCGCCTTCTGCTGCCGATTCGCCCGAACACTGCTCCCGCTGATTGCCTGTCGGTGATACGGAGCGCGGTTGTTGATCGTGGTGTATCGGAGCGAGATGCCGACGATCTCATAGGCTTGGTGACGACCGTTGAGTTGCCTTCACTCGACCGTCTTAGCGACCTCGACAAAGTTGTCTGCTCGATGGGCATCGACGAGGTTGTTCATTGCGCTGGGTGCGTCGACTATTTTGACAAACGTCTCCTGCAGGTAGCCAACGTTGACTTCACTTCTAATCTTCTAGAGGCCGCGCGTCGCTGGGACGCGCGGCGGTTCTTATACCTCTCAAGCGCATACTGCGCAGGGTACCGGTCAGATATCATCCCGGAATGCCTTCATCCCGATCCGGCGCCCAAGGACGAGCCTACGGACTACACCCGTAGCAAACGAATGGCGGAGTGGCTTATAGCTGAGAGCGGAATTCCTTTCGTGATCATCCGTCCGTCGATCGTTATCGGTGACAGTCGCACCGGAATCTATACTGGCAAGAACTACGGCCTATATCAAATGTGGCGAGCAATCGAAGGGTTGCTATGCCGCGAGTACTACCCGATCTGGTACACCGTAGCTCCGCCCGCACCAGTCAATTTCATCCACCAGGACTCGTTCCAGCACGGCTTCATTGGCATCTACAGAAGCGCCGAACCCGGCGCCATCGTGCACTTGGTAGCAGATCACGCCGAGAGTCCAACAATGCGCGAGCTATGCGAGCTTTGGGCTGAGGTGTACTGTCCCGCAGAGATTCACTGCTACGCCGAGGTTGACGATGTGCCATTACAGTCTATCCCTACACGACAGCGGCGCTTCCTTGAGATAGCAGCCAAGAACCTCGAGATCGCGACCCATCCATGGAAATTCGAAAGAACATACTTGGACGGCTTGCAAGCTTCTGGACTTTCCTTCGCTGAGGCGACGCTCGAAACGATCGCCCGCTGTCAACGTCGTTACATAGAAGGGTCCGAGAGGATTCGGGAACATATGAGACAATACTCCGGCAGACCAGGGGAACGGCCTCGCCTAATCGACATGTTTGCCATCACTACGATGCCCAGTGTCTGCTGAAGCACCAGCCCAGTGAAGTGGGTTCGTTTGCTATCCTGCTATCCAACAGATCGGAGGCTAATAATTGTAGTCCAGTTGAATTCACTACGTGATAACGCTTGACAGTTGCGGAAACGATTTTATTCATAACGCAGAGCATCTGCCGGATCCCTCTTTGTGGCCCGACGCGCAGGAATATAGCTGCCCAGCAGGGCTATACTGCAAAGCAGTAATGCAACAAACAAGAAGGTGGCCGGATCGGTAACGCTCACGCCGTACAAGAGACTGGCTAAAACACGCGTCAATGCCATAGAGGCCGCAAGGCCAACTATTATCCCTAGCAAGGCAAGCCTCATTCCTTGTGTTACAACCAGTTTGAGTACGTCACGCGGTCGAGCGCCGAGAGCGGTGCGAATACCAATCTCGTGGGTTCGCTGAGTGACTGAAAAAGACATCACACCATAAATCCCTGTGTAAGCAAGAACGCAAGCAATGACAGCAAAGACAAAGAAGAACGTCGTATTCAGGCGTCTTGCGGACAGGGAATCAGCCAATTGCCGATCCATGGTTCTCAATTGCGACACGGCTACATCTTTGTCCAATTTCCAAACTTCGCTTCGAATAGCAGAGGCCATTTGAGCAGGGCTTTCCGGGGTACGTATGACGACGGTGAGAAATCCGGGGTTTTGGAGGTAGTGCTCATACACCTCCGGTTCCGGCTCTGATTCTAATCCGGAGTCTCTGATACTTCCTACTACGCCGACTATCGTAAGCCATGCTGCCTTAGCGCTACGGCTCACCTTTACATGCTTGCCAATGGGACTTTCGTTGGGCCAATGTTGGCGCGCTGCGAATTCATTGATCAATGTCACCGGAGGTGATCCGTTTACATCCTGCTCTGAAAAGAAACGACCCTCTAGAAGTGGAATACCCATTGCGGCAAAGTAGTTGGAACTAACCTTGCGGTAACGAACTTCATCCTCATGTTCATGAGCGGTACGGCCCTCAATAATAAGGGGGGTAGTAAAGCTTGCTCCACTGAACGGTATCTGGCTGATCGCCCCGGCAAGACTCACTCCGGGAAGTGTCCCAACTTGTTCGAGAAGTTGCTGATAGAATGTTGCCATTCGAGAACCTTCACGATATTTGCCAAAAGGAAGATTCGTCTCAGCTATCAGGATGTTATTAGGGTTGAAGCCGGGATCGGTGCTTAAGAGAAGAAAGAAGCTCTTGATCATTAATCCAGCGCCAATCAAGACCACAAGCGCGAGGGAAATTTCCGTTAGTACCAACACGCTTTGAATGCGACGAGCCAACCAGCCTCCCGACGATGTTCGTGACCCTTCTTTGAGAGTTTGTTGTAAACTTATGTTTGAGGATTTCAAGGCCGGAACCAGTCCAAATATGATACTCGTAAGCAAAGATAAGAGAAGAGTGAATGCGAGTACCTGTTCGTCAATCTTAACCTCTTCTATCCGGGGAATGGTACGAAGGCTGGTAAGAGGCAGGAGTCTGATGGCGGAGTAAGCTAAAAGAATTCCTGCTGTCCCTCCTGCTAACGCGAGCAGGGCGCTTTCTGTAAGAAACTGCCGCACCAGGCGTACACTGCTAGCTCCAAGGCACAGACGAACAGCGATTTCCCTCTTGCGAGAGACACCATGTGCCAGCAGCAGATTTGCGACATTTGCACACGCCATTAGCAAAACGAATCCAGCTCCAGCAAGCAACAAGAGTATGGCCGGCTGCATTCTTTCGAACACCTGCTTTCGCAGCGGTACTAAATTCACGCTAAGACTTGCGTTCGATCCCGGATACTGCTGTGCGAGGCGTTGAGAAATAGCTTCCATCGCGGTCGCCGCTTGCTCTGATTTGATCCCCGGTTTCAAACGACCAATCAAACGGAGGAAATGCTCACTTCGGTCCTTCATTAAATCCGGTGGAAGTGCTAGTGGTACCCACAAATCAACATCATTATTGACCACGACAACACCGCGAGCTACTTCCACCGGGAAAGTAAAATCGCGCGGCATAACTCCAACGATCGTGGAGTCAACCCCGTCAAGTGTAATGGTTCGCCCCAACACGTTAAGATCACCCGCGAACTGGCTCTGCCAGAAACTGAAGCTCAGGATCGCGACTCGATTGTTGCCTGGCTGATCTTCCTCTTGCGAGAAATAGCGTCCCAGTATCGGGCTAGCCCTGAGCATCGGGAAACAATCAGGAGACACCCTGGCGATTGTGATGCGCAGAGGTTCGTCTAGCCCAGTGAGGTTAACCTTTCCTGTTCTTGTAAAAGCAGCCAGCTGCTCAAAGACCTCAGATTGGTCTCTAAAATCCATCCAGTCAGGAGGCGCGACCGCACCGAAGGGATTTCCCTCTTTGACGTCATACTCCCAGATCATCACCAGTTTATCGGGTTGGTTGTATGGAAGTGGGCGAAGGAGTACAGCATTCGCTATGCTGAAAACTACACTCGTGGCCCCTATTCCAAAAGCCAGAGCTAAGACTGCTACGAGAGTCTGGCTAGGATTCTTTATCAGAACCCGGAATCCAAATCGCAGATCTTGTAACAGGATTTGCATTAAGCGACCTCCGGGTATTTCCTTGTTACGAAACTGCGTGCATGGGTTGCCACTCGTCGACCAAGCAAGTCAGAGCTAAACATTAACCAGCGACCACCGTCACCGAACGAAGCTACAACAGACTAAAATACCTTCCATTGTGCCTCCTGGTGCCGTCTGAATGCTATTGGTTTTTCGTATCGCTTGTCTGACTCGCTATCGGGATAGACTACTCTTTTCCCTTGACTCAGTCAAAGATCTATAGTAATAAACATCCCAATTCGAAGGCACGTCTTCAACCCCGTGCTTTCCTGGCTAAAGCCTGGTTATGGGCACAGGGAAGCGTAGTCTTGAAAGGAGGAAGCACCATGTCAGACTCCGACTTGACCAGAAAACCGTATTACTCGCCTCGCATCGTTGAATTTGGGCGAGTTCTTGAATTGACTGGAAGCGGCTGAGGCTCTTGACCGGACGGTTCTCCTGTTGGTCTGAGAAGAGAGGCTGGCGATCCAGGGCCAAAGGATTGCTAGTGAGCACCGACAGGAAGCCAAATAGGCAGTTTGCCTATTTTCAAGCGCAGCAGTTCCCTACCCTCAAAAACCCGAGCTTGCCGATCCAAACTTAGGACTTAGGTAGGCTCCTCAACTCGATCGGGGGGGAGTGGCCAGCGTTGTTTTGAAGGTTTCTGGCCACTCCTCTTCAAAGCCCGACTTTGTACGGTGTATTTGCCCGAAGATCGAGCCCGCACATAAGCCCGGTAAACGAAAGATGAGGGATGTGAAGAGATACCTTACAGCGATCAGAGCCTACTTGCTTTTCATACTGATAGATGTGGGCTTTAGTATTTACGGGTTTGGCAAGGTTTATAGGTTCTTCATAAGAAGCGGGAAAAAGAGTACTCAGAAAACTCCGCAACCGAAGGACAACAAGCTTATCACCGACACTTGTGAGGCTGTTAGAACTGCCACTACGTTTTATTATCGTCCGCGCAAAGACTGTTTACCCAAAGCATTGACCATTTATTACCTGCTACGAAGGCAAGGTGTGCCAGTTAATTTCTGTCTCGGCGTTAAGAAGTATCCTTTTTCAGGACATTCGTGGGTCGAGTATCAGGGGGAGATAATAGATGATCTCGAAGCAAAGGCTTACGTTTTAGTAAATAGGTTGTAACAAACTTCATGGGTATAATTACCGGGATTTGCAGTCTCGATAACCAGCCAATTTGTGCTGACGCACTCAAGGTATTGCTAAACCGCGGACAGCTCATCAGACAAGATCAAGAAGGGTCATACCATGGTCCCACTATTGGCTTGGGATCACGTCACATTAATTCCACTCCTGAATCGAAGGTTGAAAAACAACCCGCCCATAACGATTCCGGCACATGCCAAGTGGTCTTAGACGGCAGGATCGATAACCGCCGCGCCCTTATCGGATCCTTGGAGATAACTGGGGATTCGCAGCAATCAATAACGGACGCTGCGTTGATTCTTCGGGCTTATGAGACCTGGGGTATCCAGTGCGCTCGGAGAATAGTTGGGCACTTTGCTTTTGCGATATGGGACAATGAAAGGAAACGTTTGCTCTGTGTGACAGATGCGATTGGCGTTCGTCCGATCTTTTACATTGAAACTGAACGACAATTTGTATTCAGTTCACAGATGAGCCAGTTATTAGGTAGTCCCGGGTTATCTTCTTATGCTTTGGATGAAGAATATCTCGCTGATTACCTGTCCTCTGGTTCTAGCCTGAGAGGTATGACTCCATTCAAAGGGATCAAGCGTCTTCCGGCCGGGCACGCACTTATTGTCGAGAGTGCGAAGGTACAGATGGAAAAGTATTGGGATCTGGAAGAAAAGAAGGTCCTGCATGAAAGTCAAGAGGAGTACGAAGAACATTTCTTAGCGTTGTTTCGCGAGAGTGTGGAGTGCTGCCTGCGAGCAGATGGAGCTGTTTGGAGTGATTTATCGGGGGGGCTCGATTCATCTTCGATAGTTTGCATGGCTCAGGAAATCCGAAATCAGAACGGTCACAAAAAAAACGCATTCTCTACCGTGACAGTGGTATATGATGAGGCTACAAAAAGCGACGAACGCGAATGGAGTCAGGAGGTCGTAGACAAATATGCTCTCGATGCACACGAGATATCCGGTGATGTTTTTTGCAGCTTCAAGGACTCTTTAGAAGGCGCTTCTTATTGGGATGAGCCGCACGGGCAGATTCTATTTTATTCTACGTTTAAGAGATATAGTGAGATGCTCGCGCAGGCAGGATCAAAGGTGTTACTTACAGGCGTTTGCGCCGAAGCGGTCTTGCTGGTCGAGGATCCAGAACCCATACACCTTGCGGATATGTTGCGAGCACTCCAATTACTCAAGCTCGGGCGCGAATTGAACGCGTGGCAAAAATCAATGCGGGTCCCACTATTGAACATATTAATTCATTGTTGTGTAAGACCTCTGCTCAATCCTACATTGCGAGTTTATATGCCGCGGCGCTCGAACGTCGTACCTTCGTGGATCACGCCTTCTTTTGCTAAGCGATATGAAATTGAAGACCGACACAATCTTGGATTTATGCCCGTCAGATTCAAGAGCCCCGCTGACCAATGGCAGTATGAGCTTGTTAAGAGAAGTCCGGCATTCCTGGTTCGTGGTTACTTGGAAAAGGCATGTGATATACGTTATCCATTCTTATATCAACCGCTCATCGAGTTTTCCATGATGTCGCCGTGGGAACGAAAAATCCGACCTGGTATTGATAAGTATCTATTGCGGCGAGCTATGAGAGGGATCCTACCCGAAAAAATCCGCCGACGAGGAGGGAAACGAGGTCCTGGGCATTCTGTTTATCTTTCCCTCGCAAAGCATTGGAAGGAGATTGAAACCTTATTGGAATCACCGTATTTGAGTTCATTGGGCATTGTTAATCAGAAGGAGCTTTATCGCGTAGCCGAGCTTGCGCGCCACGGTCATGCCATTCATCTTGTGATGTTGATGTGGACGTTGTCGCTTGAGTTTTGGTTAAGATCGCTCCAAAAGCAGGGTCGATTATGATCGAATCTACTGGCGGACTCAGCCTGATGCTGTCTTGCAGAGGACAGAATACTAATGTAGCTAAACGTAGCTCCAGGTAAAGAATTTCTTTGCGGGTCTTGATGGATTTGGAGGCGCATAGGGCCTGGTGGTCTTCACGGGCTTCAAACCCGCTTGGGAGTCGGCGAGAGTCGGCTTCGGTGGGTTCGATTCCCACACGCCTCCGCCAGAAATTGTTTTGAGAAGCACCGCGGTGACGAGTGCGTTCGTACAGGATCATGATCCTTCGGAATTGCCTAGAAGTGAGTTGAGCAATGATAGGAGCTAGCAAGTTACGCCGCCGCGAGATCACGAGAACCTTAAGATATGCAAGATTTCCAGGGCTGCTGGTTGTCGGACTAATAGCTGCGGCTTGTTATACCGGCGCCCAGATGAACTTGCCGATAGCACTTGGCAAGATCATTGATGAGGTGCTAACAGCGAACCGTCCAGACCTGTTAATGAGCAGAATCATTATTCTGGCTCTGAGCGCGTTGGGGATGTCGATCTTTCAAGGCGTGCACAGAATCATCTTTACGGTCGTTGGAGAGCGCTCACTAGTTAATCTTCGACGAGAGCTGCTCATTCATCTTCAGAGGCTGCCTGTTGTCTTTTTTGATAACAAGCGATCAGGTGGGCTTCATTCTCTATTCACTAATGATGCGGTCGCATTGATCAAGATCGTCCACCCTGTTCTTGGAGATGCGGCACTGAGCTTATTTCAAATAATCGCTATTGTGGTCCTCGTCTCGATACAATATGGCTCGACCGTGTTTCTTGCCGGGCTCTTGATTCCTGTTTATGTGTGTTTTCCGGTTCTTCTATCGCGGCCTGTCCGACAGGCATCCGGGAAAGTACAGGAGGCCAACGCAGAGTCCGCGTCGAGTTTGCAAGAAGGCATAGGGGCAATAAGAGAGATCAAGGCTTTCACTAGAGAGACGTGGAATGCATCGCGCATGGAGGGCCTTTTTAGCGAAGTATTGAAACATCAAGTCCGCCTGAGCTTCATCAACTGGACATATTCGTTGAGCGGAGCTGCGTATTGGCTGGCAGTGAGTTTTATTTATTGGTTTGGCGGAAGCCAGGTTCTCGCTGGGAAAATTACAATCGGACAACTTGTGGCTCTAGTATGGTACTTGAGCCTTCTTGATGTCCCTATCACGAGACTCATCGGCGTTAGTTCTCAGATTGAGACGGCGCTGGGAGCGGGTCAGAGAATATACGAGTTCCTTAATTCTCCTGTTGAAGATGATAGGGAACGTGGAAAGACGCTTCGGCGTGACCGGCATCCGGTCGAGTTCCGGAATGTCTCCTTTACCTATGCGGGAGTTGAAAGAGAAGCGCTCCTCGAGAATAGCTTTCGCGTTGAACCCGGACAACGAGTCGCGATAGTAGGGCCAAGCGGCGCCGGCAAGAGCTCATTGGTGAGCTTGTTGTTGAGTTTTTATTCCCCTCAACAGGGTTCAGTGCTCATATCAGGCGAAGATATCGCTACCTACACTCTTGAATCGCTTAGGCAGCAGTTGGGTATCGTCTTCCAGGAGCCTTTTTTGTTAGCAGGCAGCGTGCGTGAAAACATAAGATTCGGACGACTCGAAGCTACTGATGAGGAGATCGAAGAAGCGGCTCGTATTGCCAATGCGCATGAATTCATTACGAGTTTGAGTCAAGGATATGACACCGAAGTAGGTGAGCGCGGGGCAAAACTCTCGGTCGGGCAAAAACAGAGGATAGCGATAGCAAGAGCGGTCATCCGCGATCCGAGCATTTTGATTCTCGATGAGGCGACTTCTGCACTTGATGCAGAGTCGGAATACCAAATCAGAGAGGCGCTGGAACGGTTAGCTATCGGGCGGACCTGCTTCATAATCGCCCACCGGCTTTCGACTATCATGAATTCTGATCTGATCTTAGTGCTTGACGAAGGGCGCATCGTAGCCAGAGGTACGCATCATGAACTCATTAGTGATTCTCCAGTCTATAAAAGATTCTATGAACTTCAGTTTGCAACCGAACCCAGCGCTCTTCAGGCACCTCAGAGCAACTCGGCCGTTTAGAAAGTGGTTCGCACGTTCACGCTGGCTGTCCAGAGTTGGTAAACGCCGGTGTGCGTGTCGGCCCATAGTACATGGAACAGTCCATCACTGCCAGACGCTAGTCCGCTGTAATCGCCTCCCGCAGGCCATCTAGCGGCGACCCCGAAGCTATCCGCCTTCGAGGAGCGAACTGTGTTGCTTGAGACATCAGGGCAAAACTTGGTTGGCGAGATCTTCACATTGGGCAGGAATGTCAGTCCACCGTCTAAAGAGGCGCAGAAATAGATCTCTGAGCATTTATTGTGCGGGTCCGCGCGGCGATCATACCAGCTTACTCCAACTACGCCCTTTTGATTCACCGCAACGGTCGGCGTTGAGTGACGCGAGCTTCTATTGGAGTTGTCATTTATTCGAATCGGCTTCGACCAAGTTTCGCCCTTGTCAATCGAACAGGATATGAGTACATCTGTAGCATCTGATCGAGAGTCATTCCAGACCATATAGACACGATTATTAACATTGGCAGAGGACTGATCGACCGCCAGCATATGGCAGTTGCTATAGAACGGGGCGACTTTAGAATCTGGAACTTGAAACTCCGCAACAAAATGAGGCGCCGAGAAAGTTTCGCCTCCGTTCTTGGAGATTGCTACCCACAGGCGTCGCGTTTTCAGCATACGATAACTGCTATCCATAAAATCCATAAAGCTCAAAACAAGCGTTCCATCGGATAGAATAACCATGTTGCTCACATTACTATTTAAGTCAGTTGGGAAAAGGCCTACGGGAGAGGTGAAAGTTCGTCCATTATCATCCGACCGAGCGACTACTGGCTGAGAAATCCTCCTGCCGGATTCAGTCTTAATCGTTTGCGAGGCAACAATGTAAACCCGTCCGGAAAACTTGCCGTTTGTCGCATCTACCGCTACGGAAGCCCGATCAAATGAACCCCCGTTGCCGAACGGCACTACCGAGGGCTTCGACCATGTTCCTCCTCCATCATTTGAACTAAACACTAGTGTCGAAGCCGTTCTCCCGTTATCGGCTATGCAGGAGAAAAACACGGAGCCTCCAGGCCCGAATGCAATCCAGGGATCAGCGGCAGAATCGAGCTTAAGATCATTGAGAGGGCTGAGGTCACCAGGTTGCCAAGTTCGGCCTCCGTCAAAAGACATAAAGACCGCACAAGTAAAACTATTATCAGGCCGCGTAAAAGCGATTGAGGTTGCAACGAGATGCATAGGGTTCTTTGGATCAATTGCTATATTCGGTTCAACGTGAGGGCGTTCGCTATTGACCGTTACACGGATGCTTTCTCCTACGACAATTTGATTCCTGCCTGAGGCGCGCGTATCAAAGCCAGAACCAATTGCCGAAGCTATCGCTATACCAAATAAGTAAACGGCTACAAGTCTCCTGCGGACGGGTGACAAACGCATTGCGGCTCTCTGCGCCTCGTCACTAGAGGCAGCGGCGGCGCTCAAACCATTGCGAAAAGAACCGGCGCTTTTGTTGCTCGCGTACATCATCTGGCTCCTGCCTGGGTCTTTGGTAAGACGCAGCATATTCGTAATGAGGTGCGACCGTTAGTTCCTTAACACTGACTTTTCTCCGTTTGCTCCGTACTAAGCGCAATCATGACATCTGAATCAAACGCATTCAAGATTTCAACGCGTCACTGTATTGCTCCTCCAGGTGTTCCGTCGACAGGCCGTCATGGCCGTTTCAATTTCAACTTCACTTCTCCATTCATCACTCAGGTCATGCACCATGAAAGGATGGTAACGTCAGCGAAATTCTTGACCTCTCGAGCGAGATATATGGTATAGAATTAGCGATACAAAAGAGATTACGCAATGGATATTACTAACGCCACATTGAGAGTTCGCGACCACATACAGTTCACAGTAATAGATAATGAGGCGGTTATTTTAGATCTTAATAGCGGGATGTACTTAGGGCTTGACGAAGTCGGCACGCGTGTTTTGCAAACCATCTCTGAAACCGGGAACATTCAGAAGGCGATGCAAGCTCTACTGACGGAGTATCAAGTATCGGAAGACGTGCTCCAAAGTGATGTCGCAAAGCTCGTTGAGGAGTTCATAGCAAGAGGGATCCTGGAGATTGAGGAATGAGTCTAGCACCCGACAGACGATCTTGATCAGACCGACTGTCACCCACCAACCGCTTCAAGGTACTGCCCGGCGTCACACGGTCCCACCACACTGGATAGCGTCCGCTCTCAATCCTGAGGTCGTCGAGTTGAATATCAACCTCATATTCTAACCACAAGAACACAGCTAAACCGGGGCGAGCAATGCACCGACTATCAGTTAGTCCAACAGAGTGGCTTCTAAGCAGAGCGGTTTTCGCCAACTGGTGGGAGTTGCCGATCGGAGATAAACGCATCTCGTTCGCGAGAGGAGATAGGTTCCCCAAAGCCCTTGAACCCAAATAGCCGCTATCGGAAATACCGATCGAATGAGACATTTGCTATAAAAGTTCTTGACAGCCATCTGTAAGGCGTGCTACGTTGGCATCCTCGGACGCATCAGTCGGTAAACCCAATCACCGTGCTTCGTGGGAGAAGCAGTGCGTCAAGTCGTGTTATCGCCTAGTTTGATGTGACGGTTCAGGAAAACACTATGAGCCAGATACGGCTGGATTTGAACCTCATAGAGATATTCTGCTGCGTTTACGAACACCGCAATTTCTCAAAAGCTGCTCAACAACGCAAAGTATCTCAGCCAACCATCAGCGGTCATGTGAAGAATCTTGAGGATTATGTCGGGTTGAAGTTGTTTGACCGCTTGCCGAAGTGTGTTGTTCCCACTCGGGCAGGAGAGGTGCTCTACCGGCACGGTCGCTTGATTCTCAATGAGAAGGAGGCGGCGGTTCACCAGCTAAACAAGCTCCGCAACTGCATTGAAGGCCCGCTGGTCATATGCAGCAGCACAACTCCCGGTGAGTATTTGCTTCCGCAGATCATCGCCTCATTTCATGCTAACCATCCAGCAGTCGCGGTTGAGCTTCGGATCTCGGACTCTGACCTCACTTGCCACGAAGTGTTGAGCGGCCAAGCCGAGCTTGGAGTCGTCGGCGCAAAGATGAACGCCGTCGGATTGGATTTCTCCCATTTCGCTTCAGATCAAATGGTCTTGGTTGTTCCTAACAATGATGAGTGGCGCATGGTCAAATCGATTACATTAGAAGCCCTGACCAAAAAGCCGTTCCTCACACGCGAGACCGGTTCGGGTTCCCGGCAGGTTTTCGAAACCGCGATAGGGGGCCGGCTAAAGGAGTTCAACATAGTCGCCTGTCTCGGCTCTACAAACGCCATCAAGGAAGCTCTCAGAGCCAATCTCGGAGTTTCCGTTCTCTCGCTCTTGTCGGTTAGAACCGAGATCGAAACTGGAGCATTCAAGATCATCAACATAGAAGGGATCAATCCAATCAAGCATGAACTGTTCACCGTCACAAACAGGAACTTGACCCTTTCACCAATTGCCGAGGCCTTCCTTAGTGTTCTCGGACAAGCAGAAGACGTCCATAGCGGCAACGGCAGACCCACAGGACAAGGTTGCCGCGTAGCCTCAAGGCTTTCAGCCTTTTGATGGAGAAAAACTATGCCTCTCACACCAGCAGCTGCAAGGAACTTAGCGAGTACTACAAAAACGGCACCAATCTGGCCGGAGGTTACTCCGAGATGGATACTGTTGCTCCTTCCCTGGATCCAAGTCGAGGCAGGAAAGTTCCGCGTCAACCGCGTGGAGACGGCGCCTACCGCCGTTTCAGAGAAGCCCTTGGGTGAAACGCTGCCTCAGACGTTCGCAGATTATCTTGATGAGCCTCCCGTGATTGATCTCACCACAGTGGAGACTACGGTAGAAATCCATACGCGCGTGGCGGACCTGTATAGCTCTCCCTTCGATCAGAAACAAGAGCAATTCCGGTTAGGTATCCAGCGCATCAAAGAGCAGAAAGAGAATACGCTGTTCAACAGCGCTGAATTCGGCCTGCTAAAGGTCGTGGACCCCAGGATGCGAATCTCTAGCAGCTCGGGGCCGCCTACGCCCGACGACATGGATGACCTGCTGGCCCTGGTCTGGAAGATGCCGGCCTTCTTCCTGGCGCAACCCCGTGCTATAGCAGCATTCGGCAAGCAATGCACCGCGAAAGGAATCAAACTCGACACGGTTGAAATGTTCGGCGTCCCATTTGTTACCTGGCGCGGTGTGCCGATTGTACCTTCCGACAAGATACCTCTCTCGAATCGTACGACTCGTAAGTCGGCAACCCAGGAGAACACTTCCATACTGCTCATGCGAGTCGGAGAAGAGCATCAGGGAGTCGTCGGTTTACACCAGGCGGGCGTTGGCGATGAGAACTTCCAGAGCCTGGCAGTGCGGTTCATGGGAATCAACTCGGAAGGAATCTCAACCTATCTATTGACGTGCTACTTCGCCGCCGCGGTGCTGGCTTACGATGCCCTCGGCGTGCTTGACGTTAAACTATGAGATGCGAACTGGACGTTACGTCTTACCAGGAGGAGATAAATCATGGACGGAAAAGGACAGAATCTTACCTTACCACCTCTTCCGGGAGACCCGCTCCGTGCTGGTCTCCAAATGGCTGGCAACGAGATTGATCCCGCATTGATTGCGCAGATCGAGCAGATGGCGCATGCGGCTTTGGATCAGATTCTTCAATGGGCGATCAAGAACATCCTGCCGGCTATCGTCCAAAGCATCTCAGCAGAGGCTGGTGCTGCTAAGACTATTGTGACTCAGGCCGAGGGCGTGGCGAATGCTGTATTAACTCAGATCCAGCAACTCACCGCAATGGCGGCAAACGCTAAGCTGAACGTGCCGCCAGGACCGGCCGCTCAGGGCGCCGCTGCACAGGGTGGACAGGGACCCTTCAAGATGGGTCAGTATCCACACGGTGATGTCGATCTGGGATTCATGGGAGCAAATGTCGCCCCGGGGATTCAACCCGAGCGAGCCTCCACCGAGCGGACATTTTATTTTTTGGACAATTCGAAAACCCCGCAACAGGCTCCACCAGCACGCGCTTCGGCTCGCGCTGGCGTTAATGTAGTCGGTCAGAAACAAGGCTGAAAGTTAGATAAGCCTGGCCGGTTGGTCAGGTGATCAAGCTATAACGGCCCGAGCCATCACTATGTTGGCTTTATGTCTTCTGTGGTGAATGTTCTGAAGGGTTCTCATTGATTGATGGAGAAGGATTGGCGATGCGATTAACAGAGATGGTTTCATGCTCAGGTTGAGCGGCCAAGCTTGCACCAAGTGCGCTCGCTCAGGTTCTGGGCGGGTTACCAAAGCAGCCTTTTGACGAAAATCTATTAGTTGGTTTTGACACGGCTGATGACGCAGGGGTGTACCGATTGCGAGATGACCTTGCGCTCGTTCAGACGTTGGATTTTTTCACGCCTATCGTAGACGATCCGTTCGACTATGGCCGAATCGCTGCGCTCAACTCAATCAATGATGTATGGGCAATGGGGGGCACGCCCATAACCGCGCTAGCGATCACCTGCTTTCCCAAGAAGGGAATCGACTTTGCCATACTCGGTGAGATCATGCGGGGCGGGCTTGATGTGCTCACTCGCAATCAAGTCGCATTGCTGGGCGGTCATAGTGTAGAAAATGAGCAAATCATGTTTGGCTATTCAGTGACCGGTGTCATAGACCCGCGCAAGATAGCTACTAACTCCGGTGCGCGCGTCGGCGATGTCATCATTCTTACCAAGCCGATCGGCACGGGAATCATCTCAACCGCAATCAAGTTCGGAAGAGCTGAAAAGGAAGTGGCAGCGCGGTCACTTGAAACCATGTTGACTTCGGGTAAGGACGCCGCCCTCGCTATGACTGAGTTTGATGTGACAGGCGCAACCGACGTGACCGGCTTCGGTTTGTTGGGCCACGTACTGGAAATGGCCCGAGGGAGTAAGCTGGCCATTGAAATAGAATCGGCGCGTGTGCCTATGCTCGTCGGCGCGCTCGAACTCGTGCGAGCCGGAGTGCTGACGGGCGGCGACAAATCCAACCGCGAATATATCGGCGATGACATCAGAATTGCGGATTCCGTTGGGAGCGACGTTCAGAGTCTTCTTTACGACCCCCAGACCGCCGGAGGCCTCTTGCTCGCGGTGGCCGCTGAACGCGCTAACGGTCTGATTGCGCGACTGCGCAGAAACTATTTTGATGCAGCGGTCATTGGTCGCGCCGTAAAGCGCGCCGATCATTCGATAATAGTTCTCTGAACGCCTGCGGTGTACTTACCATTAGAAGTCGACCACAAGCAACACTCTCGAAGTTGCGCTAAAGCCTGGTGATCTATGTGGCGCGGGCGTCATCAATCTTGACATTCCGTCTATCCGCCCGTCACGCCCACCTCTCGATGCCGTTCTTGAAGACGGGATGCCTTCCTCGCAATCACGCAAGCACCTACCGATCTGCGTCATTGATGACAACTTGATAACAAAGGTGCCTGGTCATAGGAATTAACTATTTGACTAAACATAAGCGATGGAAATAATGGGTGCGTAATCCGCGTAACACTCCATCCGAGAGGTGACCCTGTATGAAAAGAATGTTATTAACATTGCTTGTGCTTTTCGCGTTCGTCGGCCTGTCTTCTCCCAATGTGCACGCCCAACAACAGAGGAGCGCTGAAAAGGCCGATACGTCTGACGAGCTTCAGTCGCTCAAACGCAGGATTGAGGAACTCGAAAGCCAGAACCGGCAGATGATTCAGTTGCTGAACGAAATAAGAGGAACGCTATCATCTGACCCTAAAGCAGCCATCTCTGCCGAACTCCGAGTTAAGAAAGAAGAAAACCTGGCCGTGCCTTCCGGCGGCATTAGGAAGGACGCAAGCCCTACCTCATATTCCCGCGTCGACGAACCGACTCGTCCGGCGGGGCCAGTTCCGGCGCAGTCAGGGTCAACCCAGAGCAAGGCCAGCAGTGAACCACTACGTTGGTCCGATTTGCTAAGTGATGGCAACAGAATAAAGTTTTATGGACTGCTGCGGCTCGATCTTGATATGGACAGCCAGCGGCCCAATAACGGCCAGGCGCCATTCTTCGTCAGTTCCGAAGACCCTCGACTGGGGAGTGTTGAGGCGGAGAGTTACTCCATGCACCCGCGATTGACACGTTTTGGAATGGACTTCAACGGACCCAAGATTTCCGCTCTCGGCGATGCAGCTCTGGGAGGAAAGCTTGAGCTCGACTTTGAAAATGGTGGTTCCGAATCACGCCAGATAATTCGAATCCGCCATGCATATCTGAACTTGAAGTGGAAAGAGTTCTCGATTTTAGGTGGCCAGACCTGGGATGTGGTCTCGCCCCTATTCCCAACGGTGAATAATGATACGTTGATGTGGACTGCAGGAAATGTCGGCGATCGCAGGCCACAATTTCGCGTCAGCTACGATCCGGCAATCGGTCATAACCAGTGGTCTTTCGCAGCAGCAGCCGGTCTGATGAACGCCGTTGACCTACAAGACTTGGACAATAACGGTTTCCGCGATGGCGAAGAATCAGGGCGCCCGAATGTTCAGGCTCGTGTTGGATATTCGCGACCGCTGTGGGTGAAAGATCAGCGGCTGAGCATCGGCGTTTCCGGGCTGTACGGTTGGTTAAGTACCTCCCGCCCGATAGCAAACCGAACGAGCTTCAATACGCAATTGATCAACTTTGATTGGACCGTTCCGCTAGCGTCCCGATTATTGTTGCGCGGTGAGGGATGGTGGGGCCGCAACCTCAGCGACATTCGAGGAGGTGCTGGGCAGGGAATCAATGTCCAGAACGGTCGCGAGATTCGAGGCCGTGGCGGCTGGTCCGAAATCGGCGTGAAGGTATCTCGGTATTGGGCTTTTTATCCGGGCTTCACAACAGATGATCCCGTTGACCGCGATTTATCGGCCGGCAGCCGCACGCGCAATCGGGCTTTCTACTTCGGCAACAGGATAACGCCCGGAGGCAACTTTACGATCGGGGCTGATTACTTGCGGTGGAGGACTGATTTCCTTGGTTTTGCAAAGGGAATCGACAACCGCCTCAACATCTTTTTCCAATACGGGTTCTGACCTAACAGATGCGTTCGGTCTTCCGAATCACGGCGCACCCGTCACGCGTTTGTCTTCCGGTTAGTCCGATAGCTTGCATCGCTTCTAGCTGATGATATGCATTTTCTTATAGGCGACGCCTTCTGCTATAGGGATTACATATTGGAAATACCGAAGCCCCTCAGATAGACTTGTTGCCTAACTATAGACTTTCAAAGGCAATCGAAAGATCTTATGGTCCCCAAATTTCCTCTCATATTAGCTTCTGTGTTCATCGCCGCGCTTCTCGTTTTGGTCGGTTGTAGAACCCAGGACGGTTCGCGATCAAAGACCATGCGTGTGAGCATGATCCCAACGACTGATCCGGGGAAGGTGGTTCGTGAAAGCCAGCCGCTTGTTGAATACCTCCAACGCGAGACCGGTTCAACGATCGACCTTACCGTGCCAACAAACTACGCAGCTGTAGTCGAGGCAATCGCAAATGACCAGGTCGATATAGCCTATCTGGGCGGCTTCACTTATGTGCAAGCATCAAAGCGCTCCGGGGTCGTGCCTCTCGTTCAGCGCGAGCGCGATAGAGAATTTCACAGCCTGTTTATTACTCACAAGGATTCCGGCATCAACTCTCTTAGTGACTTGAAGGGCCGCAGGTTTGCCTTTGGAGATGTGAACTCCACCTCAGGACACTTGATGCCTGAGTTCTTCATGCGTCAGGCGGGAGTTGATGCGGAGGTCATTTCTAAAGCCATTTACTCCGGTGGTCATGATGCCACGGCTCTTGCGGTGGCGAACAAGAAGGTTGATGCAGGCGCTCTGGATGAAACCGTCTATCAAAAAATGGTTGCCGACGGTAAGCTCGACGGCACGCAGGTGAAGGTCTTTTATACTACGCCCCCTTTCTTCGATTACATTTGGGTAGCCCGTAAGTCTCTTGATTCTAAGGTTGCTGAGTCCTTCACATCGGCGATGTTGAAACTCGATCCGAACGATGCTACGCAGAAACCCATACTTGCTTTGCTCAACGCAACTAAGTATGTCGTTGCCGAAGATGGCAATTACGATAAGCTCCGACAGGCAGCGACGGATGCCGGGTTGTTGAAGTGATCTACCACCTTGAAGAAGTCAGCAAATCATATGCTACCCGCAACGGGGCGGTGCCCTCGATCTGTGGAATAAACTTTGGTGTAGAAGAAGGCGAGCATCTGGCCTTGCTCGGGCCTTCAGGTGCAGGTAAGACGACGCTATTCCGGCTTCTCAATGCGACGTTGCGAGCGACCGCCGGCAGCCTAACCTTTGCCGGGGAAACTGTTGAGCACATGTCCGGCCGCGAGCTCCGAGCAATGCGCAAAAGGATTGGCACAATCTACCAGCAGCATCATCTCGTCCCGTCGCTCACGACGCTCGAGAACACCTTGTGCGGCAAACTTGCCAAGTGGTCGCTGTTACATACCATACGAAGTACGGTTCAGCCGACCAGGCAAGAGGTTGACGAGGCGATGACGGCGCTCGAGATGGTGGGGCTTGCCGACAAGTATCGCGCTCGTGCCGACGAACTGTCTGGAGGACAACAGCAACGGCTCGCGATCGCACGAGTACTAATGCAAGATCCCGATGTAATACTGGCTGACGAACCGATGGCCTCCCTTGATCCCGTACTGGCTGAATCAATAGCTTCTCTGCTTCTGTCTCTTGCCCAGGATCGAAAGCGCACACTCATTGTTACGCTCCATGACGTTGAAATGGCATTGCGTTACTTCCCACGCATAATTGCGCTCCGCGAAGGACGCATTGCGTTTGATACTACTCCCGATCAAGTGAGTCGGGATGTACTTGAAGCGCTTTACGCCGCTAACGGAACCCATCCGGAGTTAGCCGCGTCCGAAGCTAACCGCTTGCCGAGTATCAACAACACTGGTGCAACATGTGAGCCAAGCTGCGCGCGTTAGCTCAGAATATTATTCAGCACACCATAGAGATTGGACCTTCCGGCGCGTAGTCGTCGCCGTTTCGCTCTGCGCTCTTTTCATTCTATGCTGGCGCGCTGCCGAGATACGTCCTGCAGCACTCTTCGATCCAGCAGCTCTCGCCTCGATATGGAAGTTCATTCGCAACCTCTTCCCGCCCGACGTGTCGCCCCAGTTTCTGCGCGTGGTCGCTGTTGCTGCCGGCCAGACCATCGCGATCGCCGTCGCCAGCACGGCTATTTCCGTAGCGCTTGGTCTTTTGTTAGGCGTTGTCGCAACACCTGTCTTATGGGAGCGAGGCATCGTGCTCGCGGGCGAGCCTCCAGGTTTCGGCAGGCTGCTTCAATCGAATTTCAGCCGGCTCGCGCGAGCTTTTTTGGGGTTTCTTCGGGCGGTGCCTGATCTGGTGTGGGCTCTACTGTTCGTTGTCGCAGTCGGTCTAGGGCCGTTAGCGGGCACTCTGGCACTCGCGGTCAGCTATACCGGCGTCTTGGGACGAGTATACGCTCACTTGTTTGAAGACGTTGATCCGCGTGCCCTCGAGGCTCTCCACGCAAGTGGCGCGACGCGCGCGCAAGTGTTTCTCCGAGCGATCTGGCCCCAGTCCGCCCCGAGCGTCACCGCCTACACACTCTACTCATTCGAGTGTTGCGTACGCGCCGCATCGGTCCTTGGGTTCATCGGAGCAGGCGGGATCGGATATGAGATCAATGTCTCTATGAGATTGTTCGAGTACGGCCAGGTCCTTACATTGATTGTAACTCTGGTAGCGATCGTCGCGGTGACAGATAACCTAAGCAGGATTCTGCGCAGGAGCTTGCGGGCTAACGTCGCAACAGGGTCGATCGAAGCCTTGTTAGGTCAAAAGGCCGAGCACTTCCTCTACCGAATCAAGCCCGGCAAACAGGTTATAGTCTTCGCGGTCCTTATCGCAATCGGCTGGAGTTTTTACGCGACCGGTTTCCTGAATGGCGCGTTTGGTGATTCTGGCATAGGCGTCAGAGTTGGTCGGTTCGTAGCAAAAATGCTACCGCCAAACCTGGAGCTAGATTTTCTGCGTTCGCTTCTTCTTCCGTTGGTCCAGACAATCGCAATATCGGTTATCGGTACTCTAATTGGCATTGCCATAGCGGCAATTCTGGCCATCCCCGCGACTTCGACGCTTTCATTGTCTGAAAGCGACGCGGCAGGAAGAAGTTCAGGGATAAGCCGAGCAATCCACCGGGCTGTGTACACCATTACCCGCATAGTACTAAACTCCCTTCGTTCAGTACCGGAAATCGTTTGGGTGTTGGTATGCATCCTGGCTGTCGGCTTCGGGCCGTTTGCAGGAACACTTGCGATTGGACTACACACCGGTGGCGTTTTGGGTAAGCTATATGCCGAGACATTGGAGGAAGTTCCTGTGCGTCCAATCGAGGCAATGCGCGCGATCGGCGGTCGACCTCTGCAGCTCTTAATGTGGGCCATATGGCCGCAGGCGCGCCCAACAATAGTAAGTTACACCATATTGCGTTGGGAGATGAATCTACGAGTTTCGACGATCCTGGGGCTGGTTGGCGGCGGTGGGTTGGGGCAGATCATCTACAATAGTGTTCAACTAGGGTTTTACTCCAACCTCGCTACAACCATAGCTCTTGTCTACATTCTGGTTGTTACGACTGATTGGATCAGTCATAGATTGCGCGGACAAGCTTCCTCCTCAACTCTAACGTCTATCGAGGCATACTAGGCAGAAGGGACAGGTGATCACCGGCATCAACCTAAACGACGTTCATACAGAGCTTCAGTCCACACAACAATCAAAACCGATATTTGGTTTCAAGCTCACCGATCGGATTAACTCACAAAGCGCTAGGCGAACTGCCTGTGACCAATACTTGGTGTAGTTGGTTACTTGGCAACCAATCGTAAAGTGTATAACATTCCGCCGAGATTGAGTCTCTTAGGAAGGAACCAGTCACCGCATGCGATTGGATCTCGCTCTCTTGGAAGTGTTCTGCACGGTGTATGAGGAAGGTAGCTTCTCCAAGGCCGCTTTGAAGCTAAGGCTATCGCAACCTACCATCAGCGGACACGTGAAGAATCTTGAAGAGGCTGTGGGCGCAAGACTCTTGGATCGGCTCCCTCGAAACGCTGCACCCACCGAAGCAGGCAAGATTCTATACCGGCGCGGTCGCTCAATCCTCAATGAGAAGGACGCCGCCATAAAAGAGTTGGGCAAGTTCTTGAATTGCGTGGAAGGATCTCTTACCGTCTGCGCGAGCACCATGCCCGGTGAATATCTACTGCCCCAGTTGATTGCCGGGTTTCACGTGACACACCCCGGAGTGAGCGTTGAGCTCCAGATATCCGATTCGAAAGATGTATGCAATAAGGTGCTTGCCGGAACCGCCGAATTGGGATTCGTAGGCGCAAGATTCGATACAGTGGGTCTTGAGTTCCGAAAGTTCGCTTCGGATACCTTAGGTTTGATAGTACCGAATAACGACGAATGGAGACGTGTCACAGCAATAACGCTCGATGATCTCGCCAAGAAGCCGTTTCTCAGCCGTGAAGGAGGTTCAGGAACAAGAGAAACATTTGAAAAAGCCGTTGGCCGTGAACTCGAAGGATTCAATATCATAGGACGCTTTGGTTCTACGAACGCGGTAAAGGAAGGCCTAAAGGCGGGTCTTGGCATATCCGTACTGTCCCTGTTAGCAGTGGCACCAGAGCTTAGCAGCGGAGAGCTCAAAGTGATAAAGATTAGAGGATTTGGAGCGATCACCAGAGAGTTCTTCATGGTTCTTAACAGTAATCTTACGACATCGCCGATCGTTGACGCGTTCATCGACCATGTACCCGACTGGCCGGCAAAATTGACTCGTACGGCGTGACGACATGATCACTGGATTCAACCCTTCCAAAACTTCACCGGCGCTAACATTGAAACTCGCCTCTTATACTCCTGGTATTTCGCACCGTAGGCCCGGATCAGATCGCGCTCTTCGAACTGGATCGCAACGAGGATGTAGGCGGTGGTCATCACTGCGAAAAACAGATGGCCCATCGACATTCGCGGCGTGCTCCAAAAAGCGATAATGAACCCTAGATAAATCGGATGTCGAACACCCTTGTAAAACGCCGGGGTTCTAAACGCAGGCGCCGGGCACTCCGTTCCCTTGAGGTAGCAGTACACCTGCTTCAGGCCGAAGAGATCGAAGTGATCTACGAGGAACGTTGAGATCAAGACGACAAGCCAGCCGAGCCAGAACAGACCCTCTAGCGCGAGCCGTCCAGTCGAGTTCTGCACTTCCCAAACCACTGTAGTAATCGGGCGCCATTGCCAGAACATTAATAACAATATCAAACTGGCGAGCACCACATACGTGCTTCGTTCCAGCATCGGGGCGACAACTCGAGTCCACCGACGCTTGAACCACGAGCGGGCCATCAGGCTGTGCTGGATCGCGAACAGACTAAGGAGCAGAGCATCGATGATAAGCCTCTGAGCGAGCCCTTCGTCCGCGCCTGCCGGAGTGAGATCAATTGACCTCGGCACTACAAGACTCTTGCCCGCGCCGTAAAGGTTCCCTCCGCCCACGAAACCGATGGCGCAAAGAAAAGTCACAAAGAAAATCAAGTAGCACACGACCCCGTAACCAAATCCAAGAAATCGCTTCACCATAAAACTCCTCCTTAGAATCTCCTCGTTCTGAGATTGAAAGCCTAGACAGAGAGATATTGTTAAACGCGGGCGTCGACAAGCGCCTGTGCGGCGGATCAGTTGGCGAAGGCATCGGAAAAGTATGCGGGACCACTAGCCGACCGCGATTAGGTGAATGCATTATTTTACGAATAGACCCGATGCATAGGAGACAGCACAACGCACAAAAAAATCGACCGAGCCTCTGATACGTCTCTAACTCACTTTTTCATGTTACGCGGATCATCCGATGGATTCACATACGTTATCGTCCAGGGCCCGATTCCGTGGAGCTGAATGACAGTGTCACCTTTTACCCAGGCGAAATGCCTCATACCTGCGGGCCAGTGGCCGAACGTTCCAGCAGGCATTTCACTCGCACCTGCTTGCTCGAACTTCTCTCCCATGCCCAGGTTGAAAGTACCCGAAATGACCGTGACATGCTCAACCTTCGGATGCCAATGTGGCGCTACCTTGAAACCATCCGGCAGCCACAGACGCATGGTAAAGAATCCTTCTTTGGCAGGATCACCTTCCAGTACCGCAAGCTTGGCTCCAGCAGGCAGTGAAGCTGGACCGTCGATCCACTTAACCTTTGTCGCCGGAAATATTCCCATTTCGCCTGCTGGAGACTGTGTTGCTACATTACTTTCACTACTGGCCGCTCCGGTTAGTTGCTGAGCTTGCGTAAAAGGCGCAAACAACATCGCTAATGCAAATGCGAACATAGCATTCTTCATGATCACGGCTCCTTCGTAAGCGAGATTGTACCGTTCGCCCTACGTCACTTCCTTCGTCTATGGCGACTCTCGCTATATAGTTCAAAGTCCTTTCCCGGCGCCGCGAGCGCGAATTCCTCCACAAACTCGTCCGCACTAAGGATCCGGTATGTTTCTCGCGCGCGCCATCCCGCGGGGATATTCTCTACACTCTCGGTTGTAAACACAAACGTCTTGCCGTCAGCGCTCGAGGGTCACTCGAAAAGATCGCCCGATCCGATCTACTTTCCGGTTGCCGCTCAATCAAGAGCAGAGTCCATGCAAGCCCGACCATCGGTCTTTTCACAACAGGTTGAATCCGACTAGTCACTCAGCAACTCGCGGCGCCTGCTTGCGGGGACCTATGATTATTTGGACGAGAATGGCCATATATTTTCGAGGTCGAAAAGGCGAGCGATGAGTGGAGTGGCTCATAAGCCTTGATTCTAAGATCTTGATTCTATGGAGCCAGCGAAGGGACTCGAACCCTTGACCTCCGGTTTACGAAACCGATGCTCTACCAACTGAGCTACGCTGGCCTCCCGGTGTGAGATCGAGAAGGAGTCTGACAATAGCGAATGCCCCGAGCGCATGTCAAGTTTGTTGCTTTTTCGACTCAATTGGTCGTATTCTATGCGACCAAACTGTTAGCAGTAGAAGTCTAACGCTCACCAATAGAAGCGTAACTGTTAGCAGTAGAAGTCAAGCGGTTAGCAGTAGAAGTCTAAGCATCTCCAAATCCTTCCTGGGTCTATTTCCATCTTCACATTTGCAGAGGGTAATTCCTCGGGAGGAAACGAATGAACCACCAGCCCAGTCTTCTAAATACAGCGCTCGCGATGTTGCTCCTGGTTGTTACCTCGTCGCGCGCCGCTGGACAACAGGACGCGACACCCAGCCGATCAGACAGCGCCGGAGCTGCTAGCACTCAGAGCGCCAGGCGCCTGACATTCTCCAAGGCGTTCGTAGTTGATGATCGACTGTCAGCGCTGCGACGTGAACCGCGCCTGCAGTCAGAAGTAATTCATCGGCTTCGACTCGGGCGTCCGGTATACATCATCACCTTCTCAAAGCCCAAGGCCGAACCGCGGTTCTGCCGGGTCGCGGTGACGAGACGCACGCGGGGATGGATCCTCGAATCGGCGCTCGCGGCGCCGGGGAAGACCGGCGAGGACCGTCGCATCATGAAACTAATCGAAGGCACAAAAGACGGCGTGGATCGCATCTCGCTGTGCCGGCTGCTCATCGAGCGTTTCAGCCAGTCGCCGCTCGTGCCGCGCGCGTTGCTGCTGATGGGAGAGGAGGCGGACCGCGCGGCGCAGGCGCTGACTCAGCGGGCGCGTAAACGTCTTGCGGATGCCTCGGAGGAGAACTGGAACGCGAAGGCGCGCGACTACTTTCTGAATGATGTCGGTCTGGACCGCTACAGCAAGCTCCAGGTAGTTTTCGATTTCAACGAAGTCACCTCGGAATACGTTTACGACGGGAGAGCTTACCTCGAAGTTGTGCGGCGTTTCCCAAATCATGAACAGGCAGGGCTCGCGCGGCAGCGTATCGAGGCCGACAAGCAAAAGATGGCAAAACGCCAACAGGAGTAATCCAGTCGTGGGACCGAAGAGGGGCGGCCACGGAGGGCCGCCCATACAGGTCGTTACTACGGGGGCGTTATACGTTGCAAGTCCCACAGGTCGTTACTACGGGGCGTTATACGTTGCAAGTCCCACAGGTCGTTACTACGGGGGCGTCATACGTTGCAAGTGCGCTTTTAATCACACCGCGTTTGCCGTGGTTTGCATTGCGCTTCTTGCAAATCCTCCGCGTTTCGGTTTAGATAGTTTTCGTTGACGCTCACTGCAATAAGAACGTAACGAAAATACCACGGAGGGCTGACAAAGATGCCAAGAGGTACGTGCCCGGAATGTGACGCTGAAGTTCAAGTGGATGAAGATACCGACAAGGGCGACACTGTCGAATGCTCTGACTGCGGCACTCAGTTGGAGGTCGTCGGGTTGGATCCAATCGAACTGGACGTAGCGGTTGAAGAAGAAGAAGAGGATTGGACCGAGTAGCCGTCAAGTCTGTCTCCTTCAAACTGACTTATGTGCTCACGCAGGTGATCGGGCACGGGCGTTGACCTCATCGTTTTCGGGTCGATGCAAACATAGAGCGAGGTCGCTGAATTAATCAGCCGGCCTTCACCTTCAGGATATATCTCGAATTCAAAAGTCAGACTGGTCGTTCCGATCTTCGATATCCTCGCGTGCACCTCGAGCACCTCGTCGAACCTGGCGGGTGATTTGAATTCCATTGTCGTGCGAGCGAGCACCGTGTCTACGCCGAGCGCCAGCAAATCCTTCCACTCGAAACCCACCGCGCGAAAATATTCAGTCCATGCGACGTCGTAATAAGTCAGGTAATTGCTGTTGAATACGATGGCTTGCAGGTCGGTGTCGGCGAATCGCACCCTGATCTTGTGATGGAATCTGAAGTCTGATTTCACGGAGCAGAATGATGCCCTAAACGTGGATTGATTATCAAATGAACCGCGAAACCTCGTTCGATTGATCCGCTACACGATCACTTTTGTTCTGTGCTATGCTGGGCCGCGCTCGGCTCGAGCAACTTCCTTCAGGAGGCATTCCGGTGATCGTTCCTCTCAATGAATACGACTTTCTCAAGCGGGCGCTGGTCGCGCATTCAAGCAAAGAAGCCATAGTTTGCGGCGATGTAAGACTGACATATCGACAGTTCGGCGAGCGCGTAAACCGCTGGGCAAACCTGATGAGCAGTCTCGGAATTCAGAAGGGCGAGCGAGTCGCGATTCTTTCCCAGAACTGCCATCGCGTTCTCGAAGCCTTTTTTGGCACGCCTCTTTTGGGGTCAATACTGATGCCGCTGAACTTCAGGCTGGTCCCTGATGACTTTGATTACATACTCAATCACGGCGGAGCGAAGGTCCTCATTGTCGAAGAGGGACTGACGCACTTGATCGATCCGATTCGCGATAAGCTGGAAACCGTCGAGCACTTCATCCTGGCGAGCGATTCCAGCGCGGCCGATATGAGTTCGAACGAGAACTGGCTCGACTACGAATCGTTGCTGTCGCGGGCTTCGGTTGAGCCGCCGGCCGCGGTCGAGATAGATGAGAACGAGGCTTCGGCGTTGCTCTACACCTCGGGCACTACCGGCAGGCCGAAGGGCGTAATGCTCACGCACAGGAATCTCTACATAAACGCGATGAATTCGATCTGCGAATTCGGGATTCACGAACGCGATGTTTATCTGCACACGCTCGCGCAGTTTCACTGCAACGGTTGGGGAGTCGGCTATGCGGTGACCGGGATGGGCGGGACTCACGTGATCATCAAAAAGTTCGAAGCGGCCGCGTTCTTTGAGCTTGTTACTCGTGAACAAGTGAGCTTCGCGTGCATGCCTCCGACGATGATCAACATGGCTTTGAATCATGAGCTTGATGCGGACGCACTCCGCCGTTTGCCGCGAAACGTACGAGTGGGGACGGCGGGTTCAGCTCCGCCGCTTGCGACTATTCAAGGCGCGCAGGAGAACTTTGGATGGAAGGTCATTCAAATCTACGGGCTGACCGAAACCGCTCCCTTCTTGACGGTGTCGAAGATCACGCCGCATATGGACCAGTGGCCCGACGAACAAAAACTGCGCGTGCAGGCGAAGACGGGCTACCCGATGATCGGCGTCGATATTCGAGTGGTGGCCGATGAAGGCCACGACGTAAAGCCGGACAGCGGCGAGGTCGGCGAAGTGATCACTCGCGCCAACGTAGTGATGAAGGGTTACTGGCGCCAGCCGGAAGCGACGGACGCGGTGATCGTCGACGGCTGGTTTCACACCGGCGATATGGCCTTGCTCGACAGTGAAGGATTTATCGAAGTCGTCGATCGCAAGAAAGACCTGATCATCTCGGGAGGCGAGAACATTTCTTCAATCGAAGTGGAAGGACTGCTCTACAAACATCCGGCCGTGCTTGAAGCAGCGGTCATTGCGGCTCCGGACGAGCGCTGGGGCGAAGTGCCTTATGCGATAGTCGTGCTGAAACCGGGAGCCGCCGCTACTGAATCCGAGCTCGCCGATTTCTGTCGCGAACGTCTCGCGCATTACAAGTGTCCGAAGCGCGTCGACTTCATCGATGTGCTTCCGCGCACCGCAACGGGCAAAATTCAAAAGAACGTTTTGCGAGAGCGTTTCTGGAAGGGTAAAGCGAAACTCGTGGGATGATGCGTGATGCGTGATGCGTGAAACGTGAAGCGTGATGCGTGATCCGTGATGCGTGATGCGTGAAACGTGATGCGTGAAACGTGATGCGTGAAACGTGATGCGTGAAACGTGATGCGTGAAACGGGATGCGTGAAACGTGAAAGGGTATTGACTATCACGAATCACGCATCACGTTTCACGTTTTACTCTTCATCCTCAAAACCTGAACACAACTCCGCCGGATACAAGCACGTTGTGCTGCTTGTCACCGATCACGTTGATGTTGAACCTCGGAGTGCCGGAATAAAAATCACGCACCTCGCCACGGACGCTGAAAAACGGCATTACTTTCCAATCCACGCCGGCCCCGAAATCAACGGCTCCACGAGTCGCCGACTGATCTCCAGTGTTGGGCTGCCCATTAGCTAAAGACGAGCCCGAGTGAAATCGCGCAATGCCCGCGCCGACGAACCCATACGGCGATATGGGCGCAACCGGCAGGACTTTTAGTTTGAGTCCCGGCGTCAGGAAGAAGGAAGAATAATCGCTCGGCGAGAATGGGTTCGAGGATGTAAGGCCGGTGTTGGGCGTGCCCGCGAACGGAACTTCAACGTAGAGCGCGGCGAGGTGCGCGTTGAAAACCCGCGCCGCAAAGTTCACCTCATAGGCAAACCCGGTGTCAGCCTTAATCGTACCTACCGCCGGCAAATCGTGATCTCCGCTCTTGAGAGCGCCAGCCGACAGACCCAGTTCAAACTGCTGGGCGCTCGCAGTTCCGGTGCTCGAAACCAGGAGAGCCAGGAATCCGATAACTATGACTGAGAACTTCATTCGACAATCTCCTAATCAATCATTTATGAAGAGACGTGACTCTCGCTTGTCAAAGTCAGCGGTTTGCCATTCCTGACTTGTACTGGATTGTGCGATGGAATCAAGGAATTCCGCCGTGGGCGCGCGCCGTCTCGCCGGGAATTTCGAAGGCGAGCGCGGACCCGACAGATGCACGAATGAAGTCGGGCCGCGCTGCCACTCGCAAGTGATACCGTGATGGGAACGCTCTCGTGGCGCACCGGCGTCAGCGAGGCCGATCGAATCGCTCCTATTTGGGTTCTTAGTCAGTTTTGAAAACCGCCGGCCTTCCATGCTTCGAAGTCGGAGTCGAACTTCTTTATCTTGTCGTCGTCCCAACCGCCGGGCGGCATACTTTGGGAGTCGATCGCGCCTTTGATTTGGCCGTAGTATTTCTGAACGTCGCTCTTACTCCACAGGTCCAACGTAAAACCACCGGTGTGGTCCGGATCCTTCATTGAATTGCGATCGTCCTCACTGAAGTATGGTTTGATGTTCGCTTCAAATCCTGTTGCCATTTTTGTCCTCCTGTTACCTTCCAAATCGGAATGCTATCAGAAAGCCCGGAATCGTCTGAACCTCGAAAAGCGTCCCGGTCAGCGTCCAATCGGCTTCAAGGTTTCTTGAGGCCAGCCTTAAAGAAAAGAGTGCTGTAGTCAGTGCGCCATCCCTTTTTGTTCGTTGAGAGGCTCCCAAAATTCGGAGTTATCGCCGAGATCCGATGACAGGCGATGCAACTCGACTTTCCAAGATCCGCATCAGCGATAGTAGTCTCAGGACCCTGATCGAGGGGCCCCGGTTTGGGCGGCGGTTGGGTGGGCTTTGGCGCCGGCGAAAGTCCTGCGGCGCCGCCGCCGTCCTTCATCTGCTGATATGTTTCCATCGTAGTGTTGGCGAGGACTCTTGGTCTGGGCTGCCCGGACGGAAGAACGGCCTGCGATTTCGGATCCGGATTCGCCGGTTCCCTCGGCCACTGCACGCTTATCAACTCGTAGTTTCTCCAGACGGATCGCGGAAACCTGGCTTCGATCATTTTGTGCATGGCGTCGTTGATCAACTTGCCGTCCGCGTCATCCGATGATGTCTGTTTCACTCGAACAACCTGCACCGGCACGTTTCTTTGCGTTGGAGAGGCCGGCGGAGTCAGATAACTCGGCTTGTAATTGGAAGGCGCATCGGGGTTGAAAAAATTCCATGTTCTTCCCTTGCCCGGATCTCCTTCCATGGGAGCGTTGTCCTTGTGTTCGAAGGTCGCCCAAACCCATTGCGGAGAATGGGGCGTCTTCTTGATGATGTGCATTCCCACCAGCGCTACGTCGTGGTCCTTCCAGGTACGGCTCGGCGGATCGTATACCTTCGCGTGCGCCACCTTGTAATTCTGTTCGAAATAGTCTCGACGCGCGGGCGGAATAATTCGCCACGCGGCTTTGACCTCAATGGCGCCCACATCACCGAACTCACTCTTTTCCGAAGGCAGGTTGATTCCGTCCGGACCCGTCACGGCTTTCAAGAGGCCTTCCTTGTGCCACAAGTCGTTCTTCAGAATATATCCAAACTCGTCCTTGTTGATTCTGATATCGTATCGGACCACCTCACCATCCTGGTCGGTCAACCAGTTGTGATCCGATTGAAGATCAGCCTTCAAAAGAATTTCCGGCATCACCGCGGTGTTGAGTTGCAGCTCTTGAGGTTTGTTGGTTCCCCACGCAGTCGGTTGCGTATCGCCGAATACCTCGAAAGCGCTCTTATAGGATTGCCAAACCACGTCGGAATAGTCGCTCGGATCGCCGAAAGGTTTTGCCGGATCGGGTTCGCCCGCCGATCTTGCCGGCCAGTTCAGCGCGACAAAAAGTTGCCAGCCGTAACAATCAAAGCAAGGCTGGCAACAGCCGTTTGAGTTCGGGCAGTCAGGCGCGTACTTACACTTGGTGTTGTCCTCCAGACTCACGTCAATGGGTAAGATAGTGGGATCGAGCACGGGGGCGGGCGGGCCGAACCGGTCGAGGCATTGACACAGCCTTTTGAGATCGTCATCAAGAGAGGCAGGGGCGCCGGCTTTCATTGCCTGAGGGGCCGGAGAATTATTCGCCGGAGGACTTGCAGGTTGACAACTCGTCGAGATGACGACTAAGGCGAAAGCGATTCCGAACGCAATTCTTGACGTCGAGCGGTTCATAGCTGCCTCCCTATTTGCGCGAGCTCGCGCGGGTAGTTGGACAGTATCACTGCATCTGTCAATTTGGATGTCCGACAAACTTCAGTTTGTCGTTGTGCCATCTGATTTCGACAAACTGAAGTTTGTCGGACATCCAAAGCAAGACACCGTTTACGGGCAAGGAGGACCAGGGTCGGTCTCTGTTTGTGGACAGCAATCGTCTATCCAGGATTCGAACTTGTCTATCTTATCCTGAGGCCAGGGCCGGTCTCCCTTGGGCATTCCCTTGGTCGGGTCCGTCACTCTAAGTTTGAGTTGCGCCAGGATGCCCCTTGCCCGAGCCTTTACGTTCGCGTAATCGCTCAGGTCCAGTCCCCTCGCCCTCATACAACCAACATCCATTTGAGTGAAGTAGCCCTCAATCTCGTTATCCCACGTGATTCGATCCGGCATAACATACCTCCTGAATTTGTGGAATCTACCACAGCCTTTTGGCCGAGGCAACGAAGTTCCAGGGCTTGCGACATAACTTCCAAACCATTATCGAGAACTCAGGCCGATAAACTCAAAGGAGGTCTCCTTACTGGTCGAGCCGATGAGCGATCTCAACCGCGAGATGTTCGGGGGTCCGCTCGCCTGTTTGTACAACGAAGTCTGCTTTGGCGTAACCGGCGCGCCTTCGTTCAAGTAGTTCTCGCATCGTGGCTTCATCGCCAAGCAACGGCCGCGACTGATCCCCGCCAATTCTGTTAAGGCAAACCTCGAGCGGGCAGTCGAGCCACACCGTCCGTCCAATCGTTCGGAGGAGCGTCCGGTTCTCATCCGATACGTAAGCGCCGCCACCCAGCGCGATCACCGCGCGAGCCCGGTCGCTGCACGCGCGAATGGCTTCGTGTTCGAAACGGCGAAACTCCGCTTCGCCGAGTTCGGCGAAGATTGCTTGAACGGTTTTGCCCGCTCGGGCTTCGATCAGTTCGTCCATATCGAAAAAGTCATATCCGAGGTGTACGGCAAGCGTTCGACCGACTGTCGTCTTGCCCGCGCCCATGAAGCCGACGAGAAAGATCGGTGCGTCCTTATCAGGAGTAAGAGGTATGGCGTGATTCATCGACTCTCGAGCCCGCTCGGTTTCAACCGCGCCGTCGGGCGAGGTCAACCTGGCCAGCGAGGCGTAGAACTCGGGGAATGAAACGCTCGCGCAATCGGCGCCTGAGATTTCGGTTGTTCCCGCTGCCATCAGGCCGGCGATCGAGAACGCCATCGCGATTCTGTGATCGCCGGCGCTATTAACTCGCCCGCCTATAAGCCGCTGCGGTCCGCTGATCGAGAAGCCGTCTTCACTTTCTTCAATCTCGCCGCCGAGCGCTCGTATGCCATCGGCCACCGTACGTATGCGATCGCTTTCTTTGATGCGCAGCTCCTTTGCGTCGCGCACTTCGATTCGCCCTTCGACCTGTGTCGCGATCACGGCCAGCATCGGAATCTCATCGAGGATGTTGGGAATGATCGAACCCGAGAGGATTAGTCCCGGCGATTCAGTGACGAGCTGAGCGCTCGTTATCACGAGGTCGCCGATCAGCTCGCCGTGTTGCACTCGCACGTTTTGGCGTTCGATCTGGGCGCCAAGTTCGGCCAAAACCTCAAGAAAGCCGGTACGTGTCGGATTGAGATTTACGTTCTCGATAACCAGCTTCGAGCCGGGCAACAGCGTTGCGGCAGCGATAAAGAACGCCGCGGACGAGAGGTCGCCAGGCACTCGATAGTCGATAGCATTCAACTCTTGCCGGCCTTCGATTGAGAGCGCGCCGGGAGCGCCGGCATCCGCGCTTTCAAAGTCAACTGATGCGCCCATCTCCTTTAGCATCAACTCGGTGTGATCGCGCGAAAGCGTCGGTTCAGAATAGCTTGTACGGCCTTCGGCTAAGAGCCCGGCAAGCAGGACGCAGGTTTTGACTTGAGCGCTTGCAACCGAGCTCGCGTAGTTTATAGCCCTCAGCTCTTGACCGCGTATCGTAAGCGGCGGAAAGTTCCCATCCACCGCCTCGATTTGACCGCCCATCAAGCTCAGTGGCTTAACAATTCGGGCCATCGGTCTGCGGCGCAGGCTGGCATCGCCGTCAATCCGAGATGTGAATCGTTGCGCCGCGAGCAGCCCGCTGAGCATTCTTATTGTTGACCCCGAGTTACCTGCGTCTAAATCAACGACTTCGGCCGGCGCGCGGTATCCGAACAACCCGCGGCCGTGAATGAGTAGTTCGGAACCGTTATCCTGGACCGTTATTCCGAGATTACGAATGCAATCGAGTGTCGCTCCGACATCGGCGCTGGACGCCAGACCCGAGACTGTGGAGGTCCCGTTTGCGATGGAAGCCAGCATCGCTATTCGGTGTGAGATTGACTTGTCCCCGGGGACTGCGAGTGACCCTTCCACGCGCGCGGGGCCCTTGATTCTCATCGATCTTGACATCGCAACTTTCCGTATGTTACACAATGACGCGCCTTGAGACCACCTTGCTTGTTACAGTGCGCGGTTTGACCGGCGGTTGGAAACGTTCAGACGAAAGGCATCCCGCGAGCCGATGACAGAGACCATCGAGCTTTCAATCAATAGCAAACTTGAGTTTGTTGACCTGGTGGCATCGGTTACCAAGAGCGTTACAGCCAAGATGGGATTTAGCGAGGATGACGCAAGCTGGATCGAACTTGCGGTGCACGAGGCGGTCGTTAATGCGATCATGCACGGCAACAGAAACGTCGCCGACAAGCAGGTGGACGTTCGATTTGTTACCGAAGACGAAGCGCTCACGGTGTACGTCAGGGATCACGGAGCGGGGTTTGACCCGGCGCACTTGCCCGATCCAACCGACTCGGATCATCTGCTGAACCCGAGCGGCCGGGGTATTTTTTACATGCGCACTTTCATGGATGAGGTTGAGCATTCGATTCATCCGGAGGGCGGGAGTTTAGTGCGAATGACAAAGCAAAAGCGCTGAAATCAGATACTTAAATCTGTAGCGACTGAAAAGGAGACGTGCGATGGCAAATCTTAATATCAAAGACCGTCAGGCGGGCGAGGTCACCATACTGGATCTTTCCGGCAAGATCACCATTGGTGAAGGAAGCGTGCAATTGCGCGAAGCCGTCCGTCGCCAACTCGACGAGGGGCACAAAAAGATACTGCTCAATCTTGGCGATGTGTCGTATGTGGACAGCTCGGGGATCGGCGAACTGGTCAGCTCTTATACCACGACGAACCACAACGGAGGACAGTTGAAGCTTCTGAATCAGACCAAGAAGATTCACGACCTGCTGACTATCACCAAGCTGCTCACGGTGTTTGAGTCGTTCGATAATGAAGAAGCTGCCGTAGCCAGTTTCAAGTAGACCAGTTTCAAGTAGAACAGATCAAGCCCTGCCTAAGGGCAAACGATGTTGAAGCTGTTAAGGGCGCGCGCCTCTACCCGGGTAGAAGCTGGCGCCCTTTCCCATCTGGAGTCCATGTTCACACTCAGGCTCATATTCAGGCCCAATATGTTGCGCCTATTCGTGATCGTAACCGCACTGGCGTTGACCGCCCGCGCGCAGCAGCCTGCCCAATCACCAAAAACCTGGGCGGTTGTCGTCGGCGTATCAAAGTATCAAAAACTACCGGGTGGTCAGCAGCTTCAGTTCGCCGATCGCGACGCCGCTTTGTTTGCAGAGGCAATCGAGAAGCGCGGAGTGAGTGCGCAAAACGTCCGATTGATAACCGGCGCCGAAGCGACCGCCGCCGCGATCAAATCCGCGATCGGCAATTGGCTGGCGAGATCCGCTTCCGAGTCTGACACGGCCATCATTTTCTTTTCCGGCCATGGTTTTATCGAGCGCGAGTTCGGCGAATCCTATCTTCTCGGGTACGACGGGGATCCGAAAGATTCCTATGGAACCGCATTATCAGTCAGCGAACTCGGTCAGGCGCTGAGCCGGCGGGTTCGCGCAGGTCGCGTGCTGGTTATTGCCGATGCGGTGCGACGAGATTTCTTCGATCCCGATACCGATTCAAGCTCGGCAAGATTTTTCGAGCAGGCGTTTGAACAACTGACGGTTTCGCGTCCGGGAATGTCGGCGATTATCGGCAGCGGGCCCGGCGAATTCTCTCGCGAGGGACAGCGATGGGGAGGTCACGGCGCGTTTACAAAGCACCTGGCCGACGTGTTGATCGATGGAGCCGATACAAGCGGCAATGTAATCGCTACCACCGATGATCTTTTCGATTTGTTGAAGGCGCGACTTGCGGAAGACACCTCGAACAAACAGCATCCCTGGCGAAGCGGGATCTCGCTTGCCCAGATCGGTGTTGCGAGAGAGCGCCCGCCTGTTTCCACAACAAGCGATCATCAGCCTTCAGGAACAGCCGCGCCGAAGCCCGTCGCCGAGTCGAAGCCTCCCGAGTCCAAAGCGCCAGAACCCAAATCGGCTGAACCAAAGGAGCATGATGTATCTCGCGCGGTTGCCGAGCAAAAACCGGCGGCGCCTCTCGTGACGAATCAACCGAAGGTCAATCCTGCGACGACCTCGAAAAAAGCTGACGCGCCGGCTGCTTCCGTGGCTCGCGAATCGAAAGCAGAAACGAGCCCAAAAGACAACGGCGGTAAACCATCAGGCCCGATTTCCAGTACCGTTAAACCGCCCGTCAAGCCGGCCGAAACTCCAATCGCGGCTGGTCCAAAACCGGTACCGACGCCGGCGAAATCCTCTTCGCCACGTGGTGTAACTCCGCCGGCTTCGGGGAGCATAAGTGCAACTCAGCCGGCGACGACAGCGAATCGCGAATCGATTCCGGCTGAAGTGACGACTTCCGCGATCCCGCCGCCGCCAAAACCTTCGGTGAATCCACCTAACATCGCGGCCGTTTCATCAGAACGCGCGAACGCTCAGCCTGAGACTCTCTGGGTTTCGGTTCCTGTATCGCGGCCGGAAGGCGCGCCCTCGCCGTTGGTTCTGCAAGTCGAAGCCGCGATCGCGTCGAAGAACTTGCTCGAGCCGAAAAACGCAAGCGCGTGGGACATATACTCGAGGTTGGCTTCGGATCCGGGCGCGGCGGCGGATGCGGCGCGGTTAAAACCGTTGCTTGCCGAAGCGCTGGTCAACCAGGGAAGACTGATCGTCAGCGGTGACGTTCGCAGCGATAACATCTCCGACAAGGTCGACGAGTTCAAGCGCGCAGGGCAGATGCTCGTGCGAGCACGCGCGCTCGCGCCGGACAACGGAAATCTTGCCGCGCTCGAAAAGCTCAGCGCGTCTGAAGCGTTAATATCATTACAGTTCTATGACGAAGCGGAACGCGCGCTGACTCAGCTTCAGAGTGCGAAGCTTGCTTCGGTCGAGAATGCGCTTGGGCTGGTTTATCAGGGCAAGCTCGACGCGTTTCGTGCCGAACGCGCGTTCAAGCGCGCAATCGAGCTTGACGGCAAGTGGGCGTCGCCGCATTACAACCTCGCGTTGCTTTATCGGGGCCAGCAGAATGCAGACTCGTTGTCGGAGCTTGAAGCAGCCGCCGCGCTTGACGACAAGAATGTTAATCTGGTTGCCGCGCTTGGCGACGAGCACTTCACACGGCAACAGTGGAAGCAAGCCGCTGAATCTTTTCGAAAAGCGATTGCGCTAAAACCATCCGACGACGCACTGCACACAAAGCTTGGACACTCGCTCTACAGCCAGGGACTTCAGGATGAAGCAAATCGCGAGTACCGTCGCGCAAGCGAGCTGCGCGCCAGGCAACCATAGCGGCAACCCCAGATACGGGGTCCCAGATACGGGGTCAGGCTTCACTTTGTTCACTTTTTCAGGGTGATATGGGGTCAGGCTTCACTTTGTTCACTTTTGAGGACTGAACCTCGATCTAATTGCCTTGCGAAGCTTCACCAGTTCATTGCTCTCAGCGCAGCGTGCGCGAACCGTTTCAACTCGTTTTGTTACTGCGCTCATTTCTCACTCTTGAATCGGGGTCAGGCTTCACTTTGTTCACTTTTGAGGACCGAACGATCTAAGTGCTTTGCGAAGTTTCGCCAGTTCATTGCTCTCAGCGCTACGTGCCCGAGCCGTTTCAACTCGTTTTGTTACCGCCGAAGGACCTAATCCAAACGCGTCAGCCAATGCGCGATTGGTTATGCCATTCTCTCTTCCTAACACGATTACCGCTTCCTTCACAGCTACTGTCTCCCGGTTCTTGCTCTTACTGCAGAGTTCTCGCCGGCTTAACCCACTCGTTCTCTCTGCTGCGTTCAAGAGATCGTCAATGCCATTGCCATCAGGTGCAGCGTGTACTGTTGGGTGATCGCCGACGCGGTGTCTGACTTCTTTCAAGAATTCTTCGTTCCCAAGCAGTCGCCCTTCCGCCGCGCGGTAGTAGTCGTCTTGACTCTTCTGACCCAGGTTCGCCTCCACGAACTTGATGTAAGTGTCTACCGCGCGCTTCTTCGATGCGCCCAAATGCCGCAGCACCGGCTCCGTATCCACCAACCCGGTCCTGTCCAAACCGAGATAAGCTCGATGGCCGCTGTACTCAAAGTCCTCGGGCCGCTTCACGATTTTTGCTCGCACCGGATTGAGGTGTATGTATCGCACCAGCTCGCCCAGGTAACGATCGGTCTGGCAGAGAATCGACTTATAGCGCCCCTGAAATAGATGGCCGATCTTCTTGTACTTTCGGTTGTGAAACTGACTGTAGCTGGTTAGAACTCGTTGCATGATCCGACTCACCGGATCGTCTTGCATCTCGATTAGAAGATGAACGTGGTTTGGCATCAAGCAATAGGCGTAAAGATAGAAGGGAAGTTTCGTTTTCTGGCGCTCTAGAATACTAGTGAACCTGCGGTAGTCATCGTGGGATCGGAAAATCTTTCTGCGATTGTTGCCACGCGTGATGACGTGATAGAGCCCACCGCCGACTTCGATCCTTGGTTTACGAGGCATGGTGGAGCGGAGTCTATCGATACTGCGAATCAAATGTCAACAAAGTGAAGCCTGACCCCTCTGCACGGTAGTTGAATGCAGTCAATCGATACCGCGGATCAAATGTCAACAAAGTGAAGCCTGACCCCTTCCCCGGCGTGCGCCTTGTTGTCGTAGCCTGCTAATTGCGACGATCTGCTTAACGCTCAGGCGGGTGGTTACCAGAAGACTACGGGCCTTCTCAGATTGGCTGGGTCTAACTCTCACGAATAGCAACCGCAATCGCACCTGTTACGGATCGCTTACTTTTTCTTCTTCTCTTCGAATGGCTTACTAAGATCCATCAGATATAACTCGTTTTCCTGGTCGCGATTCGAGCCGAATAGTATTTCCGTGTTTGATACAAATACCGGCGAGTGCGTCTTGCCTGGCTTGAAGGTGAGCTGTTTGATCTCGCCGCTCGTCGAGTCATACAGGAAGAGCTGCGAGCCGAAGCTGGCGGGTCCGATGAACGCGATGAGCTTACCATCCAATGAAAGCGCCGGGTTGTATTTTGGCAGATCGGGTTCAGGCAACTCGCGCACCTGGCCGTTTCTGGGGTCGAGCAAGTAGATGCTGTCTTGCTGTTCGACCTCTTCCTGCGCCCAAAGCACAATCAAGCCCCCCAAAGCTCCGGGGATGTAATCGCGAACGCGCGCGAACTTCGATTCAGTCAGATCGCGTAGAGGCTTTCCGTCAAGGCCATAAAGCCACAGCGAATGCCTCCCGCTGGCTTCACTCACCTTGGCCAGCAAGACGCTTTTTCCATCAGCCCCGATTCGTGGGTGAATCGACGAGCATTCATCTTCGGTGAAGAAATCGGGCTTTCCACCGGTTGCTGAGATCGAGGCGACGTGAAGAATGCCGAACGCAGCGTCGGGCAGCGGACTCTCATCTGATGTATAAAGCACGCGCTTTCCATCCGGCGTGAACACCGGCTGCTTGTCGCTGAAGGCATTCTTTGTAAGCTGACGTACCGCGTTTGTTTTGATGTCGAGAACGAATATCTCATCGAAACTGGCTGTTTCGTTGAAACCGGCAGACGCAATCGACTGACTGTCGGGTGACCACTGAGGCGTGGCGACTCCCCATTTCAATTTAGTCAGCGGCGGCCTGATCGAATGGTCCGCGATGTTCATCACGTAGAGATTGGGCGATGCATCCGGCTTCTGAGCTATCAGAAGAATAGACTGCTTGTCGGGCGACACCGGTCCAATCGCGTAGAGACCCATCCCATGAGTGAGCTGTTTGACGTTGAAGGCATCCGGATTCTTCTCTTCTTTTTTCTCTTCCTTGCTTTTCGGTTCCTGACCGGATGCCCTGATTGCCGGTGTGAACTGGACCATCAGTATCGCAACCAGCAACGTGCACAAGCGCGGCGGCGCTTTGATCTTTGCTTGAAAGAAGATTCGCATATGTTCCAGTCTGCGGAGCGCTTGGGAGAGAGTTCCCGACGAACTGCCGCAGACTGGACAGTCTACGGTACTCGCCCGGATAAGTCAGCGTCACCTCTACGCACCCTGGTCGAGTGAACTCAGGAATGCAACCAACTCCTCATTGAAAGGGCCGGGTTGCTCGAGATTGGAGAGGTGGCCGGCATTCGCGATTATGCGCATGCGAGCGCCCGGGATACCGCTTCGAAGATTCTCGGCTTCTTCCGGCGGAGTGAGCCCGTCTTCGGAACCGACGATAATCAAAACAGGAAAATCAATTCCCGGAAGTATGTAAGTTGAATCACGGCGCACCGACATTCCCCTTTGCGCGCCGGCGATTCCGTGCGGCGAGTTTGCTCGAATCATTTCGCGAACCCGCTCGACAATCAAGGGACGGGTCTCGAGACTGGTGCGCCCGAGAAGCAACGGAACCATGTCCTCGGCTATCGAGTCACTGCCTTCCTTCTCAGCCCTGGCTGCAGAGTTTATTCGTCGACGGCGCGCTTCATGTGTGTCCGCGCTTGCGCGAGTGTCGGCCAGTACGAGCGCGCGCACCGCATCGGGATAGCTCCTGTAGAACGCAAGCGCGATGTAGCCGCCCATGGACAAACCGACAAGCACCGCTTGATCGATATTCAGCAGTGATAACAACCCGCGGACGTCAGCCGCCAGCTCGTCCATAGAGTAAGGGCCCGGCGGCGCGTCCGAATGACCGAACCCGCGAAGATCAAGTGTGATAATGCGATATCGATTCTTGAGGGCGGCAACCTGCTCGTCCCACATCGTTTGATTGAGCGGGAATGCGTGAATGAAAACGATGGAAGTCCCCGTGCCTTCGTCGCGATAGTCAATGCTGGCGCCATTTACGGTAGTTTTCATTTGCACCTCAAATGCATATTGGGCTCAATATCGCGTCGTTCGATCGCTAGGATCGCACGTGAAAATCAACACTTAGAGAAGGTGCGGCAAACGCAAGAAATTTGCAAGAGTCGCGTTAAGCCTTTGGCCCTCGGTAAGTAATCGGGGCGATGGCGCCATTCGCGCCGCCCGGTCGATTTGGAGCGCGCTTGACTCTTGATTTTGCGTGGTATACTCGCCTTTCTTCATTATGAAGCGCGCCGCATTGAATGCTCAGGTTTGCAGTTTAGGACGAGGAAAACTTCTCGCCCTTTCGACCCAATTCGGCGCTTGTCTTTGCAGTTCAACTCAGGAGGGAGAATGATTCGGTTACCTCGTAGGAGACCCACCAAAGCCCTCACCTCATTTCTGTATGTTCTGGCAAGCTTCAGTATTGTTGTTTTGATTACTGGCTCGATCGACACCGCGCTCGCAACCGACAAACCCAAATCCACCGACCCGCAAGCTTCTCAAACCGGCGAGCTCGAGATACCCGGTTCGTTCAAGGTTTTGTCCGATGCAAAGGACGCGGTGACCGCAAAGCGCTCGCCCGAAGAGATCCCGGCATCGGTAGTCAGCAACGCAGGATCGGTTGCGCTCGAGATTGACGCGGAGAAAGCTGCGGCGCGCGGCGGCGTACGGACGGAGAAAGCCGTAGTGAGAGTCGGAGCAAAGACCGAGAGGGCCGCCGAGAGAGCCACAGCGGGCGGCGCAGCCAAGACGATATTGATACCTTATATCGACAGTGACCTGGTGGACTTCGATGCCACGGCTTACTGCTTGAAAGGCCGCACGGCGTCCGGGATGGATGCCAAACCGGGGATGATCGCCGCCGACCCTCGTGTGTTACCGCTCGGCACAATCGTGCACTTGAGGTCGGGCTCCTACACCGGAACGTATCGTGTGATGGACACCGGTGGCCGCATAAGGGGCCGGCGCGTTGATGTCTACGTTGCCTCGCACAAGGAAGCGGTTCAGTTCGGACGGCGCCAGGTTAAGATCAAGATCCTCGGCCACAACTCCAGTAAGAGTCCGGTCGCGGCGGAACAATAGGTAGGTTTTATTATTTTGAGCGCGGGAAAGCCCGCAGCTAACCAGGAGTTGGCTGCGGGCTTTTCTTCTTATTTGAGAACCGTAGATCGTCTGCTCCGCTTAGGCGCTTGCGTTTACGAATGCGCAGCAGCCTCGACAGCTCTATGGCGCTCCGTTCAGGGAAGGATCGAGCGAACCGCGTCCGCCCGTCGCAGTCGAGAAGTACCTGACAATTGCGTCGCGGTAAGCTGAGATCTTCGCAAACTCGCTGCTCGAGATAGTCGAGCCTTGTTCGGACAGCGCAACGAATGCAACGCGGAATACTTTAGGCGAGGTTGTCACATCAGGAATACGGGGTCCCTCGCGAGCGATGATCTGAGCAACCGAAGCGGTCTTTCTCACCGCGCTCATCGAGAAGCCGGAGGCGGGCGATTTCTCGTGCAGGAACTCTTTTAGCTGAGGGTCGGTCACGAGGTAAGGTATGTCTCCAACTTCGTTCGCCGGACGTAGGCCCATCAAGTACTGATCGAGCGGCGTAAAATAATTGACCGCGGATTCAAACGTAGTGAAGATTCCGCCGCCCGACTCGCGCCAACTGTTTCCTTCCATCAACGACGAGTAGCCTCCATCCGCGCTTGTTCGCGTATCGGCCAGAAAGCTCCAATGCGAATCCTGTCGCCCGAGCAAATCGTCCTTCACCTGGTTGTCTGCGTCGAAGTGGATATATGCAAGCCAGAGATGGCCTTGCTCGTGGCACACGATGCTTATGGCCGAATTCAAACCGACCATATAAGAGTCGGGATTCTTCGGCCAGTCCCCGGTGTTGCCCATCGCTATCAGTGAGCCAAGATGTGCGCTGCCGTAAGCCGGACCGCGATCGAAGATCGGCAACCCGATGCCTTGAATATTGTTACTGATGTTGAATGTATGCGCGATGAACACGCCGTTGTCGAAAGCAAAATTGGTCCAAACGTACACGGTGTCGAAGCTGTCAGAGTGCGTGGAATAAAACGCGCGCAGTATGGCCGGAAGATCCAGTCGCTTGTCCTTTGCGAAAGTTTCAAAGAGAGGACCGGTGAATCTCTCAGCGGGCGGCTTCAAAAAATCAACCGGCTGCGCGGCTGTTGCCGAGTTACCCGGTGAAATGCCGACGAGCGCCGCCTGTGCGTTTACTTTCTTATAGACGAAGGCGATGCGCCCGTCGTCATACAGCACTGCTTGAAATGTGCTCGCCCCGTCGTAAGAGGGCTGACCCGCTTTGTTCCATGTGAAGAGGCGCGCGCCTTGAAGACGGTTGTAATAAATGTTTCCTGAGTCGCTTACCTGTAAATCCGCCCAGAGTGGCGCGATGCGTGGAAGCTCAGTCGCAAGAGCCGAAGGCGATATGCGCGCGGACGTGTCGCCTTGCGCGAATGTAATGTAGCCGTTTGTCCCGACAAAGAACGTGTCGTATGAAACGCCGTAAAAGGGAAACTGATTGCCGTCGAGAGAAACGCCAAGATATCCGTTGTCTGAATTCTTCTCCCCATCCGATCCAAAGAAGTCGAGTCTTGAACCGAAGTCATTATTGAACTCGATTTCAGGCATCGAGATTCGGTATCCGAGATTATCGGAGCCGCCTTCCGGGCTGAATAGTATCGAGCGGTTCTTGAGATTGAACTTCGCGGGCGGAATAACAAGAGTTCCATCATTCTGAAGCAAGGCGATGTCGTCGATACCTTCAACCGATGGGCCGTGTTTCTGAAGGAACGACACGGATCGCGCCTGATCAGGTTCACCCCGTCTCAGCGCGTGTAGCTTATGATTGCTCAATTCGTCTTCGGCGCCACGCGCGTCGTAACCGCAATCGAGTGGTTTGCTGAAGGATGAAAATCGCTTCGCCTCGGGCGGATTCGCGCGCGTTCCCGGAAACGGCGCCAACAAAGCTGCAGCGAGTATGGCCACCGATAAGGATCGCCGGAAGCCGGCGGATATCCCGTGCCTTTGCTTTACTCGCCTTGGGCAAGTCTTGAAAGAGAATCGCTTGTGTGCGGCTTGAGTGCTGATACTGAACCTCCTGATTACGGCCGGGGCTACATTATATGGAAGCGCGACTGTGCATAACAACTATTACTTTTGCGCGAGAAGTCGTTGTTGATGCGCATTTTCCTTGACAAACAAATCGCCTCTGGAATAATAGGGGCACTCAGAGTAGGCCCCGGTTTGCTGGCAAAGGCGTTGACGTGGCAGGTCGCGCGTGATCAGGGCTATAATTTAGCCGAGATACTTCTCTAACATTCCGAAGCTTCTCCGCAGCCAAGGAACAGGTTGTTTGTTAACCAGGAAGGTTGGCAGAGATGCCAGGGGCGCTTCTTGCCTTGCACTGCTGCGCGCCCGCCTTCCGGAGCTTGGAGTGAAAAACGTGGACGAAATTCGAGAAAGATCGCACAATCGCGTACCTTTGAATCCCGACATGAAGAGCCCACGGGCCCAGGAGTTCGAGACTAAGCTCGGCTCGCTGATTGTCGGGCAAGAGCGGGCAGTTCGCCGGATATCCGGCCTTTATCAAATATATCTTGCCGGAATGCAGAACCCCGGCCGGCCAGTCGGGACGATGCTTTTCCTGGGACCAACCGGTTCGGGCAAGACGCGCGTGGTCGAAGCCGCCGCTGAGGTCTTGTTCGCCGAGGCCAATGCGGTGGTCAAAATTGACTGCGCCGAATTCCAGCACTCGCACGAGATTGCAAAGCTGATTGGGTCGCCGCCCGGCTATCTTGGACATCGCGAGACGGCTCCTATGCTGACACAGGAGAATCTAGACAAGTATCACACCGAGCAGGACAAGTTGACCTTCGTTCTGTTCGACGAAATCGAGAAAGCATCCGACGCCCTGTGGCAGCTTCTGCTGGGCATCCTCGACAAGGCGACGCTGACACTCGGCGATAACCGCAAAGTCGATTTCTCAAAGTGCATGATATTCCTTACCTCGAATCTCGGCGCGAAAGAGATGAGCGAGTTGATAACCGGCTCGATTGGATTCGCTCCGGCGCGCGGCAAGCATATGCTCGAGGACGACGTCGACCAGAAGATCTATCGAACCGCCTCCGAAGCGGCCAAGCGCAAGTTCTCGCCCGAGTTCATGAACCGCATCGACAAGGTGGTTGTCTTCCGCAGCCTCAAGGAGTATCACCTCAGGCTGATTCTCGATCTCGAGCTGGCTCAGGTGCAGAACCGCATTATGCGAGGCACCGGTGAGAAGTTCGTCTTCAAGTGCACCGATGAGGCGAAGAAGTTTCTCCTCGACGAAGGGATCGATTTCAAATATGGCGCCCGCCACTTGAAACGTGCGATCGAGCGTTTCCTTGTGTACGCGATCTCGAATCTTGTGGCGACACAGCAGGTCGAAACAGGGGACCTGGTGATCATCGACTACGATTCCGAAACCGGGAAACTAACGTTCACCAAGTCCGAAGGCGGAGCGCTCGTCGATCCCTATCGCGAAGAGTACAGCGAGATGTTCGACGATGCGCAGGAGGAACGCGCCGTCGCCGCCGAAGCCAGTGATAGCGGACTTACTACCGCTCCGCTCAAGGCGATTGAGAAATAGCCGCAGGTCAGATACCATCTGGAACCAGACAAGCCCGGCCGGATTGATCTCCGCCGGGCTTGTTCGTCTATCAACTGACCAATGAATGCTCTTGCCGTTCTGTTGCCGCTCCTTCTTCTCGCGCTGCCCGGCGCGAGACCGGATGACGTTCGCATCGGATTGTTCTCGCTGTTCAAACCGGAGGTTGTCGAGGTGCGCGTCGCCTCGGGCGACGGAGCTAATCTCACGGCGTCGGGACCCGATGGTCACGCTTTGATCAGGCGCGGCGAATCGATTGCGATTCGTCTCTCAGGTGGTCGACTGCATATTGCGTTGAACGCCGGGCAGCAACTGCTCATCGCAACCGAGACGCGAATCATCCCAAGCGGTGCGGCAGTGCTTGAACTGAACCTTCCGGGAAAAATCAAACGCGCAGTCCGCGGTGAGTTATTAATTGACACGGGTTCGGGAGGGCGAGGTCCGCTCAGGATAGTTCTCACAACCGATCGAGAAGCCGCGGTTTCATCCGTAGTTGCCGCCGAAACCAGCCAGCGAAAAACCGAAGCGCTAAAGGCGCTTGCGGTTGTTGTGCGAACTTTCATGTTTGCGCACCCGGGGCGGCACTCGAGTGAAGGCTACGACTTTTGCGATACAACTCATTGCCAGTTCTATCGCGGCGAACAAGCTCTCTCGGATTTGGGTGCATCGACTGAAATAGAGGAAGCGGTTGAAGCGACGAAAGGAGAAGTTCTGGGCTTCAAAGGCCGAACCGTCGAGGGATACTACACTGCGACCTGCGGAGGGATGACGGTGACGCCTTCGATGTTGTGGGGCGGCAGCACGAGTTATCCTTATCGGCGCATTTCGTGTCGATGGTGCAAAGGTTCCCGCTTCGACAAATGGGAACGCTCAGCCGGCATCGCGAAGATCCTCGGCGCCCTTTCGGAGTTCCTCGGCTCGCGCGTTTCGCTTTCCGCAGACCTGGCAACCGACCGCGATCCCGCGAGCGGATTTGTACGATCAATCACTATTGCAGATGGAACCGCACGAACGAAGTTAACAGCCGATGCCTTTCGTCGCGCCGTCGGACTAAAGCTCGGATGGAACACGGTGCTGAGCCCGACGTTTGCGATCGAGCGGCACGGGCCACGATTCATCTTTCGCGGCCACGGGTTCGGCAGCCAGATCGGGTTGTGCGAGGCTGGCGCGCTCGCTCAGGCGATCGCCGGCCGAAGCTACCGCGATATCCTGGCCTTCTACTATCCAGGCGCAGCGATCAGCGAGCCAACCGCCCATGAATGAAACCGGCATTGTTCTGTTTGGAATCAAGAGCAGTCTTCAATCACTTCTTGAATGGCTGAAGGCGTTTGGTCCTTTTGGTTTGTTTGGCATATCACTGGTCGACTCTGTAGGCATACCACTGCCGGGAGGGCCGGACTCGGTGATGATCTTACTGAGTGCCAACAATCCGGCGCTGATGCCGCTTTATGCGTTGGCTGCGACTGCAGGTTCTGCGATTGGGTGCACATTGTTGTATCTCGCCGCGCGTCGAGCGGGCGTAGCCGCTCTCAAACGCGTGTCGGTCGAAAGGCGCAATTCCATCGAGAATCTGCTTGGGCGCTATGATCTGGTCGCGGTGATGGTGCCCGCGGTGCTGCCTCCGCCGTTTCCGTTCAAGCCCTTTGTGCTGTGCGCCGGCGTCTTCAAACTGAAGACGTGGAGGTTCATAACCGCGATTTTCATTGGCCGCGCGTTACGGTTTCTGATCGAGGGATGGCTTGCCATCAGGTTTGGTGAGGATGCGGGCCGCATCATCAGGCAGCACGGATGGAAAGTGCTGATCGGCGTCGTCGCGCTAGCCGGCCTCGTAATCGGCTTGAGCTTCCTGCGATCTCGACGTTCGCGAGCGGCATTCGCTGGGCGCGCTAATGATGAAGATCTGGTGGCGCCGATCGATTCTATCAATGATAGCTCTCGCAGGCTCTCTAGCAGGAAATAGTGTTCGGTTATTGGGTTGCCGGCTTGTATCGGGTCAGTCCTTCGCGTGCTTTGCGGTCCTTTGCGACTTTGCGCTGAGTATTGGGTCTTACTCCTTCAATACGCAGCGCAAAGTCGCAAAGCACGCGAAGGTTACTGGCAACGAATTGGTTTTTCCGGCGCCTCGAAAGCCCGAAGGAAATGGAACTTTTCCCCGTCAACGGGCGTGTGGTAGCATTTACAAGTTCGGAGGAATAGGTCTGGGTTACAACAGAAAGGTCCTTTTAGCAATAGCGCTGCCCCTCTTAGCCTTGCCGGGTTTCGCGCAATCGAATAGTTGTCTGCGAGTCATGCCAGTTGACGAGTTGACGCGGCAGTCAATCCTCATCGCGCGCGTCAAAGTCCGCCGAGTGAACCGAGCTAACTATAAAGGCGAGTACAATCAGCTCGCGGTGTTGACACCGGTTGATGTGATCGACGGCGATTTTACGCTCAAGGAGTTGAATGTACTTGCGCGTTCCAGCGTAAGGTGCGCCGAAGACAACTACACAAAAGACGAAGAGATGCTTGTCTTTCTGGAACCGGAAGACAGCCTGTTTCACACGGTGGACTATCAGTACGGCCAGTTCTCGATCGTAGGTGAAATCGTCAAAGGGTGGCGCGACAAGGCGAATAAGCCAATCGACAAACCGTACGCCGAAGTCCGTGCGCAGATTCAAGCTTGCGTCGCCGCCGCGCATTCTGCGAAACCCGAAAACGAGCCGCCGCCGAAACCTCCAGCCGCAAAGCCACCTCAGTAGCCTCACTCCGTTAGGTGATCAACGAGTGTGATTAAAAGCCGGACTTCCCACGTAGTAACGAATTTATTCGTGTCTAAGAATCCAACGAATAAATTCGTTACTACGTGGGGGCGTTATCCGTTGCGAGTCTCGCTTTTAGTCGCCCCCGCGATCAACTGAATTCGCCTCCGCCGTCGCCTATAAATCGCATTGGCAATCGATGGGCTTTGCATCTGGGGCGCCGCGCAACTCTTCGAGCAAAGTTCAGTCTGGCGCCGCAAACCTCGCATTCACCGGCCGCGCGGCGCTGGGCTCTTGTGATTTCCTGCTCGGCTTCGTCGCGCTCAAATCGTTTCAACTCCGCAAGCTCGTGCGCCAGGCTGTCGGCTTCCAGACGCATCAGCTTCGCGCGCTCTTCGCCAGCCTTCACCTCAGCGTATTCCTCTTCCGTCAGCAGCGCTTTCAACCAGAGCTGAACGTCCCGGCTTGCGAGCGCCATCCACTGTCCTTTTGGGCTGAACGCAACCGGATGCCAACTGATTTCGCTGAACCATAGCGTCTTCACCAGACGCCCGGTCGACAGGTTCCAAATCCTGATCGTCTGACCGAGACTGCCTCCCGCGACCAGTTGCCCGTTCGGACTGAATGCGACTGATGTTACATCGTTAATATGCCCGGCGAGCGTGCGAATCTCGCGAGCAGTATCCACGTCCCAGACCCGCACCATCTTGTCTTCACCGCCCGATACCAGGAGGCGGCCGTCGGGACTATACGCGAGAGAATCCACGCCGGCGGTGTGGCCTTCGAACGTCTTCACTTCGCGACCGGTGTTCGCGTCCCAAAGTTTGAGCGTTCGATCGAGACTGCCCGACGCTATGTACCGGCCATCGGGACTGAACACGGTAGACGTGACCGGGCCTTTGTGACCTTCCATCGGTTGAACTTCCTGGCCGGTGACCGCCCTCCATATCCTGACAATCGAGTCGGTGCTTCCCGATGCCAGCCACTGGCCGTCAGGGCTAAAGGTGACCGCTCGCATTTCGCCGCAGTCTTTTGCGTCGAGCGTTCGCATCTCGCGGCCGGCGTATACGTCCCACAATTTGATGGTGCGATCTCGGCTTCCTGAAACGAGCCATTGACTATCGGGGCTGAACGCAATCGAGTTGACGCTTGCGGTGTGACCCCGCAACGATCGCAGAGGCACGCCGCTGTCGACCTCCCAGACCTTGATTCCTTCGTAGAGAAACC
>Ga0134124_10000066_pt1 | contig 106123 bp, 94 predicted proteins | sample KB304_FD_96880 | JGI IMG/M metagenome (GOLD analysis project Ga0134124, IMG submission 96880) | Terrestrial soil microbial communities without Nitrogen fertilizer from Kellogg Biological Station, Michigan, USA - KB3-0-4 | ecosystem: Environmental > Terrestrial > Soil > Unclassified ...
GCCGCCGGTCGAATAATCGCCCCAGACGCGTTTGCGCGCGACGCTCTGCCCGGGGGTCGGGTATTCGGTGGTGACCTTCGACCAGTCGCATTCCAGCTCTTCTGCGATGAGCTGGGCGAGGCCGGTGATGGTGCCTTGTCCCATCTCCGAGCGGGCCACTCGCACGACGACGGTGTCGTCGGGCCGGATCACGACCCAGGCGTTGATCTCTGGCGAGCCGTCGGCGGCGCGGACGACTTTCGGGCCGAGCGGTAGGTCCATGCCAAGCATCATGCCGCCGCCGAGAGCGGCTGCGCTGACGACGAAGGTGCGGCGGTTCATTTTCGGAACGTAATTCATGGCTGCCCCCTTACACGTTCGCGGCAGCGGCGTGGACCGCCGCGCGCACTTGCTGGAAGGTGCCGCACCGGCAGATGTTGGTGATGGCGTTGTCGATGTCGGCATCGGTCGGCTTCGGTTTCTCCTTGAGGAGCGCCGCCACCGCCATGATCATGCCGCTCTGGCAATAACCGCATTGCGGCACGTCGCCGTCGATCCAGGCTTTCTGCACGCGGTGCAGCACGCCGTTCTCCGCAAGGCCTTCGATGGTGGTTATCTTTTTACCGACCGCGTCGCCGACCTGCATGCCGCAGGACCGTGTCGCGACGCCGTCGATGTGGACGGTGCAGGCGCCGCACTGCGCGATGCCGCAGCCGTATTTCGTGCCGGTCAGGCCGACCTGCTCGCGCAATACCCACAGCAGCGGTGTGCTGGGATCGACATCGACATCCTGAGTTTTTCCGTTGATCGTGAGACGAGCCATGCATGCCCCCATGCGTTTGCCAATCTCCCGCTCTCCAGCGGTCGATTGGGTTAAATTGTCAGCAGCTTTTGTTGGCGTTTCCCTAGAATTTTATTTGTCGCTTTTGCTTACGGCAAGATTAGCAACCGTCCCCCTATGGCGCAATGGCATCGGGCAGCGCTCTGTCAGGCGGGAACATTAGCCGGACTATTTGTCACGCTCATTTGATCATGCCGGCAAGCCGCGGCAGCCACAACGTGAGTTCGGGGATCATCGTGACGGCGATCAGCGACAGCAGCAGGGGTATAAGCCACGGTAGGATCGCCATGGTCGTTCGCTCGACGGACAGTTTTGCCGTGCGCGCCAGCACGAACAGCACCATGCCGAGCGGCGGGTGCAACAGGCCGATCATCAGATTGAGCGTCATCACGACGCCGAAGTGAACCGGGTCGATGCCAACCTTGACCAACACCGGCATCAGCACCGGTACAAGAATGCTGATGGAGGCGATCGGCTCCAGGAAGCAACCGATCACCAGCAGCAGTACATTGACCAGCAGCAGGATGATGTAACGATTGTCGGTCAGAGCAAGCAGCGCTTCGGTCGTGTATTCGGTGACACGCGTCGTGGTGAGAATCCAGCCGAACAGCGAGGCGCCGGCGACGATCAGCAGTACACCGGCAGTGGTTTCGATGGTGTCCATCGAAACCTTGTAGAACTGCTTCAGCGACAAACTTCGGTAGAGAAAAATACCGAGGATCATCGCCCACGTGCAGGCGGCGATTGCCGCCTCGGTTGGCGTGAACCAACCGAAGGTCATGCCGCCGACAATGATTGCCGGCGTCAATAGGGCGGGGAAAGCCGCGATGAAGCTTATGGCCAGCGTTCGCCACGAGAATGCTTGGTCGCGGCCCATGCCGTAGCGGCGCGCACAATAATAGACATAGGCCATCATGAAGGCGGTCATCACGAAACCGGGAATGACGCCGCCGAGAAAGAGCGCGCCGATCGAGACGTTGCCCATCATGCCGTAAATCACGAACGGCAAAGATGGCGGGATGATCGGACCGAGCGTCGAGGAGGCCGCGGTGACGCCGACGGAAAACTCGGTGTCGTAGCCGTGATCCTTCATCGCCTTGATTTCGATGGTGCCGAGGCCGGCGGCATCGGCGATGGCGGTCCCGGACATGCCGGCGAAGATCACCGAGCCGATGATGTTGACGTGCGCCAGCCCGCCGCGGGTCCAGCCGGCGAGGGCGACAGCGAAGTCATAGATGCGGTTGGTGATACCGGCCGAGTTCATCAGATTGCCGGCGAGGATGAAGAACGGCACCGCCAGGAGCGGGAACGAATCGATGCCGCCAGCCATGCGGTGCAGGATGACGAAGTCCGGCAAGCCTGCAATGAAATGCGTGTAGATGAACGACGAACCGGCAAGCGCGATGAAGACCGGCACGCCTGCCAGCAGCACTACGATGAACAGAAACGCTATGAAGATCATCGTGGGGCCTGCTAGTCCGCGGCGATCTGATGCGTGATGTCGTCCGGCCGACTCCATCCCGCACGGGCGTTGCGCCAGACAGCAAGGGCTTGGCGGATCAGCATCAGGAAGCAGCCGAATGAGACGCCACCGTAGACCCAGCTCATCGACAGGTCGAACACCGTCATGCGCTGAAGACCCATGCGCTCGGTGATCGTTACGGAGATGTAGGCGAGCAGGGCGAGGAAGGTGAGCTTGATGAAATCGACGGTGGCTAACAGGATCGCGCGCCGCAGGCCCGGCTTCATGACGTTCGACAGCAGTTCGACCGCGATATGGGTGTTGCGGCGGGTGACCATGGCGCCGCCGATGAATACGACCCACATCAGCGCGTAGCGGGCGATCTCTTCGGTCCAGGCCAGGCTGTCATTGAGGACGTAGCGCGTAAAGAACTGCAGAAAGACGATGAAGGCCAGCGACCAGAAAATCACGAACGCCAGCCAATCCTCCGGGTGATGTTCGATCACCACCTCGGCGTCTTCGACCACGATCAGCCGTTGCTCGCCTTGCGACGACTCCGTCTTTCCTTCCGCCATGGCGCTGCTATTTCAGCGCCTGCAACGCGTCGTATTCGGCCTTCGACCAGCCGGCGCCAGCGGAGGCATCGTTGTGCAGCGGAACCGCCGCCTTGCGGAAGGCTTCGCGGTCGACGGTAACCACCGTCTTGCCGAGCTTGCGCAGTTCGTCGGCGATCTTCTGCTCGGAGGCGCGTATTTCGGTGGAGGCCTTGGCCGCCGCTTCCGTGAGAACGTCGTCGAATACCTTCTTGTCGGCATCGGACAATTTTGCCCAGACGTGGCCGCCGACGATGGTGACAAGCGATTCAATGATGTGCCCGGTCAGCATGATGTGAGACTGCACTTCGTAGAATTTCTTGGCCATGATGGTCGGCAGCGGGTTTTCCTGGCCGTCGACGGTGCCCTGTTGCAGGGCGAGGTACACTTCAGCAAACGCGATGGGCGTCGCGTTGGCGCCGACCGACTTCGCCAACATCAGATACAGCGGCGCCGGCGGCACGCGCAGCTTCATGCCCTTCATGTCTTCCGGCTTCTTGATTTCCTTATTGGCGGTGACCATGCGCTCGCCGTAATAGGTGAGCGTAATGATCTTGTGCCTTGTCTTGTCTTCGTAGCCCTTCGCGATATCGCGGAACAATGTGCTGTCGCGATACGCTTTCCAGTGGTTGAAGTCGCGCAGCATGAACGGCGCGCCGGAGATAGCCAGCGGCTTGTGGATCGAGCCGGGGAACGAGGAGCCGCTGTAGATGATGTCGACGGTACCGAGGCCGAGGCCTTCGTTGATCTGATTTTCGTTGCCGAGCTGGGAGGCTGGAAACACGCCGATCTCGTAGCGGCCTTGCGTGCGCTTCTTGATCTCCTCAGCCGCCCACAGCGCCTGGGTGTGGTAGGGCTCGGAGACTTCATAGACGTGTGCCCACTTGAGCTTGGTCTGCGCATTGGCGGACGTCGCCACCCCGAACATCGCAAGCGCGAAGGAAAGAGCGAGCGTTAGCCGCTGCGGCCGGCACTGCATGGTAACCTCCCTGAGAGCGGCTTTTTTTTGGGCCGCGTGTTGGCGATCATGTTACTATGGCGTGCATCCCGCGCAACAGCACTTGCGGCGCCTCCCCGGCATGCTGCACTGCGTTCGCCCACAGTGGGGAGATCGATGAGCACGCCAAGAACCATTAGGCTTTCGCCCGAAGACAATGTCGTCGTCGCGGTCGATCAGATTGCGGTGGGTGCCAGCATCGCCGACGTGGTCGCGCGCGAACGGGTGCCGCGCGGGCATAAGATGGCGACCAAGGCGATCCGTGAGGGCGAGACGGTCCGCAAATACGGCCAGACCATCGGCTTTGCCACCAAGCCGATTGCGGCCGGCGACTGGGTGCACGAGCATAATGTTGGGATGCGCGACTTTGCCCGCGACTATCGCTTTGCGGAAGGGGCGAAGAACGACGAGATTCTGCCGCCGGACCAGCGCGCGACCTTCCAGGGCTATGTCCGCCCGAACGGCAAGACCGGCACGCGCAATTACATCGGCATTCTCACCTCGGTGAACTGTTCCGCGTCGGTGGCGAAATTCATCGCGGAGGAGGTCAACCGCTCCGGAATTCTCGACGATTACCCAGGCGTCGATGGCGCGGTGGCCTTTGTCCACGGCAGCGGCTGCGGCATGGCGGCCTATGGCGAGGGGTGGGAGCTCTTGCGCCGAACGCAATGGGGCTACGCGACCCATCCCAACCTTGGCGGCGCTTTGATGGTGGGCCTGGGCTGCGAGGTGTTCCAGATCGACCGCATGAAGGACGAATATGGGATGGTCGAAGGCGACCACTTCCAGACCATGACGATCCAGGCGACCGGCGGCACCCGCAAAACCATCGAGCAAGGCCTCGAACGCATCAAGGCCATGCTGCCGGTTGCGGCGCGGGCGAAACGGGAAACCCGGCCGGCATCGGAGATCGTCCTGGCGCTCCAGTGCGGCGGTTCGGACGGCTATTCCGGCATTACCGCTAATCCGGCGCTGGGCGCTGCCGTCGATCTGCTGGTCAAGCATGGCGGCACGGCCGTGCTTGCGGAGACGCCGGAGATCTACGGCGCCGAGCATCTGCTCACGCGTCGCGCTGTGAACCGCGCTGTGGGCGAAAAGCTGGTCGAACGCATTCGCTGGTGGGAGGACTACACCAAGCGCAACGGCGGCGAGATGAACAACAATCCGGCGCCTGGCAACAAAGCGGGCGGGCTGACGACTATCCTGGAAAAATCACTGGGCGCGGCCGCCAAGGGCGGCAGCACCACGCTGCGGGCCGTGTACGAATATGCCGAGCCGGTCAAAGAAAAAGGCTTTGTGTTCATGGACACGCCCGGCTTCGATCCAGTCGGCGCCACGGGTCAGGTCGCCGGCGGCAGCAACATCATGTGCTTCACGACCGGCCGCGGCTCCGCCTTCGGCTGCAAGCCGGCGCCATCGATCAAGCTCGCCACCAATAGCGACATGTATCGCCGCATGAGCGAGGACATGGACATCAATTGCGGCGATGTCCTCGATGGCGTCTCGATCGAGGCCAAGGGCCAGGAGATTTTCGACAAGGTGCTGCAGGTCGCATCGGGCCAGCACACCAAGTCTGAGGACCTCGGTTACGGCGACCTGGAATTCGTGCCGTGGCAAATCGGCGCCGTGATGTAGGCGCCGAAAGCGACCGTTACAGCGTCATCCGGTCGAGCAGCGCAGCCTGCTGCTCAGGCGACATCACGTCGATCTGTGCCTGCGTGAAGGCATAGGCCTGATCGGCGGTCAAAGCGTAGATGTCGTCGGTGCTGATGCCGGCGATGGCGTCAGTGCTCAGCCCCGGGATGCCGGCGATGATCGACAGCGCGGCAAACATCGTCGTGCTCAGGCCGGTGACCTGCGTGACGGTGAGTGCGCCCGCCTGCTCAGCGGTCAGGTTGCCGAACTCGGTCGTGGTGAGCGACAGCACCTGATCGGTCGAGAGGTTTGTGATCTGCGCTGCGGTGAGCCCGCCGACCTGGGTTTCGGTCAGTTCGCCGATGACGGTGGTAGTCAGGCCGGAGACCTGCGTCGTGCTGGCCTTGCTGAGATCGATGGCGTTCAGCACGTCGACGCTGATCGCGTTAAGCTGCGTGACGCTCAAGCCCTGCACCTGCGTGCTGGAGAGGCCGTTGATCTGGTCGCTCGCGAACAGGCCGAGCCCGTCGGTCGAGAGCGCGCCGAGCTGCGACGCGGTCAAGGCGCCGACCTGCGTGGCCGAGAAGTTTTGCACTTCGGCCAAGGAGAACGACTCGATTTGCTCGACCGAAAGGTTGGCGATTTGATCTGCCGTCAGCGCCCCGGCCTGCGTTTCGGTCAAGGCGTCGATCGCGGTCGTGGTCAGACCCGAAACCTGCGTGGTGCTGGCCTTGCTCACATCCACTGCTGTGAGCAACTCGACCGACAGCGCATTGAGCTGCGTGGTGGTCAGGCTCTGCAGCTGGTTGGTCGTGAGCGCATTGATCTGGTCGCCCGAGAAGTGGCCGAGCGCTGTACTCGAGAGGCTGCTGAGCTGCGTCGACGTCAGTGCGTTCGCCTGCGTCGTGGTGAAGTCCTGGATCTCCGTCGAGGTCAGAGTGCCGATCTGATCGGCCGTAAAGCTCGCAACCTGCGCCGCCGACAGCACGCCCACTTGCGTATCGGTCAACTGGCCGATCGCCGTGGTCGAGAGACCCGCGACCTGCGTGGTGCTGACCTTGGTTGTATCGACCGCATTCAAGGAATCGAGCGACAAGGCGTTGAGCTGGCTGGCGGTCAGCGCCTGCACCTGGGTGGTGGTCAATTCGTTGATCTGGTCGCTTGCGAACATGCCGAGCGCGGTGGTGGTGAGGCCGCCGAGCTGCTTTGCCGTCAGCGCACTGACCTGCGTGGAGCCGAAGGCCTGGATGCCGGTCGCGCCCAGCGCTTCGATTTGAGTGGTGGCAAGGAGGCCGATCTGCGACGCGGTCAGCGCGCCGGCCTGCGCCTCGGTCAGCTCGCTGACGGCGGTGGTGGTCAGCCCGCGCACCTGGTTCCACGTCAGCTTCGGCGTGTCGATGGCCTGCAGGATGTCGCTGGTCAGCGCATTGAGCTGCGTGGTGGTGAAGCCCTGCACCTGGTTGGTGGTGAGGGCATTGATCTGGTCGGTCGAGAACAGCGCGACGGCCGTGGTCGTGAGGCGTCCAAGCTGCGTCGAGGTGAGCGCATTGGCCTGCGTAGTGGTGAAGGCCTGCACTTCGGTCGAGGTCAGGTTGGCGAACTGATCGGCCGAGAGCGTGGCGACCTGGGCTGCGGTCAACTCGCCGATCTGGGTGTCGGTGAGGGCGCGGACCGTGGTCGTGGTGAGACCGGCGACTTGCGTCGTGCTCGCCTTGCTTACGTCGATCGCATCCAGTAGGTCGGTTGCGAGCGTGTTGATCTGGGTCGTGGTCAGACCTTGGAGTTGCGTCGTGCTCAGCGCGCCGATCTGGTCGCTGGAGAATTTGCCGAGGGCGGTGGTGGTGAGCCCGCGGAGCTGCGCGGCGGTCAGGGCATTGGCCTGCGTCGTCGTGAGGGCCTGCACCTCGGTCGTCGACAGGGCGCCGATCTGGGTGGTGGCGAGCAGCCCGATCTCGGTTGCGGTCAGCGCCCCAACCTGGCTGTCGGTCAGCGCATCGACCGACGTGGTGGTCAGCGCGGTGAGTTGGCTCGCGGCAAGGTTGGTCACGTCGATGGCGTCGAGCACGTCGGTCGACAGGGTGTTGAGCTGCGTCGTCGTCAGCCCGTGCACCTGCGTCGCGGTCAGCGCGGTGATCTGCGTGGTCGAGAAGTTGCCGAGCGCGGTGGTGGTCAGCCCGCCGATCTGCGTCGCGGTTAGCGCACTAGCCTGTGTGGTGGTAAAGGCCTGCACCTGGGTCGAGGAGAGCGCGCCGAGCTGGGCAGCGCTCAACAGCGTGATCTGGCTCGATGTCAGCGCTGCCACCTGCGTATCGGCTAACTGACCGACCGACGTGGTGGTGAGGCCGGTGAGCTGGTTCGAGAACAGCTTGGTCAGGTCGACGGCGTCGAGCAGGTCGCTGGTGAGCGCGTTGAGCTGGCTCGTGGTGAGGCCGTGCGCCTGCGTAGCGGTCAGTGCGCCGATCTCGGTACTGGAGAAATTGTTGATCGCGGTGGTGGTGAGGCCGCCAAGCTGCGCCGAGGTCAGCGCATTGGCCTGCGTTGTGTTGAAGGCCTGAACCTGGGTCGAGGAGAGCGAACCGAGTTGTGCGGCGCTCAGCAGGCTGACTTGCGTCGAGCTGAAGGCGGCAACCTGGCTATCGGCCAAGCGACTGACGGCTGTGGTCGACAAACCGACAATCTGTCCGGTGCTCGCCTTTGTGACATCGACGGCGTCGAGCAGGTCAGCGGACAGCGCATTGAGCTGGCCGGCGCTCAGGCCGCGGAGCTGGGTGGTGCTCAGCGCAGCGACTTCGGTACTGGAGAAATTGTTGATCGCCGTGGTCGTCAGCCCGCCAAGCTGCGTCGCAGTCAATGCATTGGCCTGAGTGGTGCTGAAGGCCTGGACCTGCGTCGACGAGAGCGAACTGAGTTGCGAGGCGCTCAGCAGGCTGACTTGAGTCGAGCTCAGCGCGGCGACCTGGCTGTCGGCGAGGTGGCCGACCGCGGTCGTAGACAGGCCGACAATCTGACCGGTGGTGGTCTTGGTAACGTCGACCGCGTTCAACGCGTCGGTCGACAGCGCGTTGAGCTGGGTTGTGGTCAAGCCCTGGAGCTGCGCGGTACTGAGCGCGCCGATCTGGGTGGTCGAAAAATTGTTGATCGCTGTGGTGCTCAGGCCGCGGAGCTGTGAAGCGGTGAGAGCGTTGGCCTGCGTGGTCGTCAGGCCCTGCACTTCGGTCGACGACAGCGCGCCGATCTGCGCCGCGCTCAAGAGACCCACTTCCGTCGCGGTCAGGGTGGCGACCTGAGTTTCGCTCAAGAGACCGACAGCGGTGGTGTTGATGCCGGTGAGTTGGCTTGACGACAGCTTGGTCACGTCAATGGCATCAAGCACATCGCTGGAGACCGCGTTGATCTGCGTGGTCGTCAGGCCCCGAAGCTGGGTGGTGCTGAGCGCACCGATCTGCGTGGTCGAGAAGTTGGCCAGCGCCGTGGTGGTCAAGCCGCCGAGTTGCGTGGCGGTCAGCGCATTCGCCTGCGTGGTGCTGAAGCCCTGTACTTCCGTTGAGGACAAAGCGCCGATCTGGGCAGCGCTCAGCGACCCGACCTGGGTCGCGGTCAACGTGGCGACCTGCGTCTCGCTCAAGAGGGCGACCGCGGTCGTGTTGATGCCGCTGAGTTGGCTCGCCGACAGCCGGGTCAGGTCGATGGCATCCAGCACGTCGCTGGAGACGGCATTGATCTGCGTGGTCGTCAGGCCCTGAAGCTGGGTGGTGCTGAGCGCGCCGATCTGCGTGCTGGAGAAGTTGGCTAGCGCCGTTGTGCTCAGGCCGTGAAGCTGCGTTGCGGTGAGCGCATTGGCCTGCGTGGTGGTGAGGTCCTGCACCTCGGTCGAGGACAAGGCGCCGATCTGCCCGGCGCTGAGAAGCGCAATTTGCGTCGTCGTCAGCGTGGCGACCTGCGTCTCATCGAGACGGCCGATCGCGGTCGTGCTGAGGCCGGTGAGCTGGTTCGACAGCAGCTTGGTCACATCGACCGCGTCGAGCACATCACTGGACACGGCATTGAGCTGGCTCGCCGTCAGCCCGCGCACCTGGGTGGTGCTGAGCGCAGCGATCTGCGTGGTCGAGAAGCTGGCAAGCGCGGTCGTAGTCAGGCCGCCAAGCTGCGTCGAAGTCAACGCATTGGCCTGCGTGGTGGAGAGGCCTTGAACCTGCGTCGTGGACAGCGAGCCGATCTGCGAGGCGCCGAGCAGGCTGACCTGGGTCGAGGTCAATCCAGCCACCTGAGCATCGGTGAGGCTGCCGATCGACGTCGTGCTCAGACCCTTGAACTGGATGGTGGTCAGCTTGCCGAGATCGAGCGCATCGAGCGTATCGCTCGACAACGTATTGAGCTGCGTCGTCGTCAGGCCCTGAAGCTGGGTGGTGTTGAGCGCGACGATCTGCGTGGTCGAGAATTTACCAAGCGCGGTGGTGGTGAGGCCGCCAAGCTGCCGCGAGTTCAGGGCATCGGCCTGTGTCGTCGTGAATCCCTGGATTTCGGTCGAAGAGAAGGCGCCGATCTGAGGGGCGCTCAGCAGGCTGATTTGGGTCGTGGTGAGGGCCGCGACCTGGGCGTCGGTCAGACTGCCGATTGTGGTTGTCGTCAGGCCCTTGAGCTGAATGCTGGACAGCTTGGTCAGGTCGATCGCATCGAGCACCGTGTTCGACAGCGCGTTGAGCTGCGTCGTGGTCAAACCCTGAAGCTGGTTCGTGTTCAACGCCGTGATCTGGGTCGTCGAGAAGTTGGCCAGCGCAGTGGTGGTGAGACCGGCAAGCTGGCGCGCGGTCAGCGCGTTGGCCTGGGTCGTGGTGAGATTCTGAATTTCGGTCGAGCTGAGCGCGCCGATCTCGGTCGCCGTCAGAACGGCCACCTGCGTCGACGTCAACTCGGCGATCTGGCTGTCGAGGAAAGACTGGAGCTGCAGGGTCAGCAGGTGACTGATAACAGACGTCGACAGGGCAGTGATCTGGGTCGTCACCAGCGCCTGGATTTCCGTGGTCGCCATCGCGTTGACTTGCGTCGCGGTCAGCGCGGCGGCTTGAGCCGTGCTCATAGCCGCGATTTGCGAGGCATCAAGACTGTTGATGGCGGTGGTGGTGAGTCCACCGACTTGCCAGGGAGTCAGCGATGAGATGGAAAACGACATGTGCCAATCCGAGTCGACGTTCTGTCACTCGGGCCCAGGAACGCGGTTTCGCATGACGAATACCGGTTCGACGCCCAGGTCACCTTGGCACTGAGAAGTTAATTGCGCCTAACAATTACGCCTTATGTCGTCTGTGGTTACCGATCTGACGACGGTTTCTTAAGAGTGCGTTAAAGAATGTGAGCGCCGTCGGCGTCGCGCGGTATTTTCATCCGACTTCGGCGCGTTCGACGATCACATCAGAGCTTGGCGGACCTTCGCCGAGATCCATTCGCTCACGATCACGGTGCCGATGATGACCAAGAGAATGAGCGAGACCTTGGTCCAATAGAGCTGGGTGATGGAGGCGTTGAGCTCCAGGCCGATGCCGCCGGCGCCGACCAGCCCAAGCACCGTCGACTCGCGGATGTTGATATCCCAGCGGAACACGGAAATGCCGGCGAAGGCCGGCATCACCTGCGGCACGATCCCGTAAGCGGTCACTTGCGCGGCAGAGGCGCCGGTGGCGCGCACCGCCTCGACCTGGCTCTCGTCGATTTCTTCGATGGTCTCGTACAAGAGCTTGGCGCAGAAGCCGATAGAGCGCAGGCCGATGGCGATGATGCCGGCGAACACGCCGGGGCCGACGATGGTCACCAGCATCAGCGCCCAGATCAGCGAATTGATCGAGCGCGACGAGACGATGATGAACAGCGCGATCGGACGGACCACACTGACGCTCGGCGTGGTGTTGCGCGCCGCGCAATAGGCGATCGGCACGGCGAGGACGATCGCCATCAGCGTACCCAGCGTCGCCATGTTGAGCGTATCCCACATCGGACGCCAGAGTGCCGAGATGTAGGCCCAGTCCGGCGGCACCATACGGGCGGCGAGATCGCCGGCCTGCGCGGGGGCATCGAGCACGAAGGCCCAGATCGTCTTGTCGGAGATGAGATCGAAGCAATAGACGAACAGCGCCGTGCCGGCGAGCCAGGCGGCGAAGATCGAGAACTGCGCCTTGCGGTCGCGCCGCTGCCAGGTTCGTGGAGCCGGTTCGGCGACCGTGCTCATCATTGCACCCAGCGCCGCAGGTAGCCCGACGAATACTCCGCGAGCATGACGATGCCGATGATCACCAGCAAGATGGCTGCGGCCGAATCGAATTCGTAGCGCTCGAAGGCCGTATCGAGCGTAGCGCCGATGCCGCCGCCGCCGACGATGCCGACCACGGCGGATTCGCGGAAGTTGATGTCGAGCCGATACAGCGCCAGACCGATCATGCGCGGCATCACCTGCGGCTGCACACCGTAGCTGATCCACTGCAGCCAGCTCGCGCCGGTGGCGCGCACGGCTTCCGCTTGGTTCGCGTCCATGTCCTCGATGTCCTCGGCCAGCAGCTTGCCGTAAAAGCCGATGGTGGCGATAACCAGCGTGACGACGCCGGCGAAGGGCCCGAAGCCGAACAGCTTCACGAAGAATATCGCCAGGATCACCTCCTGGAAGCTGCGCGACAACGCGAGCACGGCGCGGCAGAAATAATAGACGGGCGCCGGTGCGATGTTGCGCGCGGCGCCGATGCCGATGGGGATCGACAAGCCGATGCCGATGACGGTCGCGACCATCGTCATCCACAGGCTTTCCGAAATGCCTTCGACGATCTCGCTCCAACGGCTGGTGAAGTCGGGCGGAAAGAACGCCGAGAGGAATTGCGCGCCGCGCGGCAATCCGGCCCACACCCGTGCCCAATTCACGTCGGTCGTGCCAAGCGCCAGCGCGAGATAAAGCGCGGCGCCGAGACCCAGCAACCAACGCAGCCATGCACTTTTGATCAGCGGTGGTTTCTTCCACGTACGGGGGATGGTCGCCGCGACGGTCATGTAAACGTTCCGTTCGTCCCCGCGAAAGCGGCGACCCAGTTTTCCGAATGTGTGACCCTGGATTCCCGCTTGCGCGGGAATGAACGGAGGTGAGGCATCACGTCAGGCCCGCCATGCGGTTGCGATCCGGCACCGGCAACTCCAGCGGAATGACGTTGTCCGGCGTGACTTCCTCGGCGGTGTCCTCGACCTTGCGGATCGTGGCCGACCAATCCTCCTCGCCGTAGATCGACGTCAGCACCTCAGCCGTAAGCCCATCCGGCGGACCGTCATAGACGATCTCACCGAGCCGCAGGCCCACGATCCGTTCGGCAAACATCTGCGCCAGCATGACGTCATGAATGTTGATGATCGCCGAGAGCTTGCGCTCGCTGCACAGCTCCTTGACCAGACGCATGATCTGCCGCGACGTTTTCGGGTCGAGCGAGGCGGTCGGCTCGTCGACCAGCAGCAGTTCGGGATTCTGGATCAGCGCGCGGCAGATGCCGACGCGCTGCCGCTGACCGCCTGACAGTTCGTCGGCACGCTTGTCCGCCATATGATCGAGGCCAACGCGTTGCAGCAGCCGGAAGGCTTCGTCGATGTCGGCTTGCGGAAAGCGGCGCAACCAGCTTTGCCAGAAGCCGACGTAGCCGAGCCGGCCGCTCAGCACGTTTTCCATCACGGTCAGCCGCTCGACCAGCGCATACTCCTGGAAGATCATGCCCATGCGCCGGCGCGCGCGCCGCAACTCGCCGACACCGAGATCGGTGATCACCGTATCGTTGAGGGCGATGGTGCCGCCGGTCGGCTCGACCAGCCGGTTGATGCAGCGGATCACCGTCGACTTGCCGGCGCCCGAGGGGCCAATCAGCGCCATCACCTGGCCGTCCGGGACGTCGAGGTCGATGCCTTTAAGCGCAAGGTCGCCGGTGCGGTAGCGCTTGCTGAGCCCTATGATACGCAACATCGCTTCGGTCTCCCGCGACGCGATGGCGTTACTTGCAGCTGTACTTGACGCCGCTCGCCGCATCGATCTTGCGGATCACGTTCCAGTCTTTCTTGTAAGTAATGGGCACGAATTTGTCGTTGCCCTTGAACTCGGCCTTCAGCGCCGAGCCTTCCCAGTTGAAGGTGAAGAAGCCTTCTTTGATCTTTTCGGTGAGCTTCGGATCGAGGTTGTGCGCGACGCCGTAGCCGGTGGTCGGGAATGTCTCCGACTTGTAGACCGTGCGAATCTTGGCCTTGTCGACGACCTTGCGGTCGAACATCCGGAACATCACCTCGTTGGCGATGGCCGCCGCGTCATAGTCCTTGTTGGCGACGCCGAGCACCGAGTTGTCGTGCTTGCCGGAGAACACCGGCTCGTAATCGCGCTTGGCGACGAGGTTGAATTCCGATTCGAGCAGCGCCGACGGCGCTTTAAAACCTGAGTTCGACGTCGGCGCGGTAAAGGCGAGCTTCTTGCCCTTGATGTCGGCCGGCGTCTTGATGGCGCTGTCAGCCGGCACGATGATTTCCATCTCGTAGCCGAACACGCCGTCCTTGCCCGCCATAATCGCGAAAGGCACGAAACCGGCGCAGTTCACGGCGATCGGGTTGGAGCCGGTGTTGAAGCCCGCGATGTGCAAGCGGCCCGAACGCATCGCTTCGATTTCCGCGGCGTTCGACTGCACCGGGAAGAATATCACCTTCTTCCCAGTCACCTTCTCCATATGCTTGACGAAGCCGTCCCAGACTTTGCTGTAGACCGCGGGATCCTCGACCGGCGTATAGGCGAATATCAGCGTCGACGGATTGACCTGTAGTTTTGGGTCGCTCGGCGTATCGGCCACGAGGTCGCCGTCGCGATCGCAATAGGCCTTGTCGAGATCGCCACGCGGGCAATCCTGTGCGTTGGCGGCGCCCATCCAGCCAAGGGCTGCAAGCCCGGCCAATATACCAGTCAAAGTACGGATTTGCCCGGCCATGCGTGCCTCCCTGCGGTTCCGGCCCATGCGCTTTTCTGCGCACGAATGACGCCGCAAGCGGTCAGGACCGTCTACGGCGTCATATTGTTGGCCGTCAGCTTAGCCGAGGCTTGGCCTGAGCGAAATGTATTCTCGGCCGGCACGTGGCCGTTTGTTTTGTAACCGCGCAGGGTCACGAGGGCGCCGGCGACGAGTTTGACGCCATCCGTATTGCGCTTGTCCTTGAGCTGCACCAGCCCGATCCGCCGTTTTGCGCGGGGGTGGATGGGCACGATCTGCAACTGGTCGGATGGGACGTGGCCGTCGCCGAGCGCCAGGCCCGGCACGATCGAAGCGCCAAGGCCGACCGCGACCACGCTTTTGATCGCCTCGACATTGTCGAACTCCATCACCGGCTTTGGCGCAGGTCCGCCGCCTTCGAGCCATTCGGTCACGGTGCGGCGCAGCGCGGCAGGTTCGGTGCCGAGGATCAGCGGACAGGTGGCCATGAAAGCCGGTGTCACCTTCTTAGGTACGTCTTTGTGCGCGAGCGGGAAGATCGCGAACAACTCATCGTCGAACAGCGGCGTCACGCTGAGGGCCGGATCGTCGATCGGCAATGCGCAAAGTCCAAGGTCGAGCTGGTTGGTCTTGAGCATCTGTAGTGTCGTCGTTGTCAGTCCGGCTTTGAGCGAAAGTTCGAGCTTCGGATGCTTGGTCTTGAGCTGCTGCAGGAGCGGCGGCAGCATGTACATCAGCACGGTCATGCTGGTGCCAATGCGGACGCGTCCGAGCCAGCCGTCGTCGAATTTGCGCATGTCGGTCAGCGCGCGGGCGTTTTCTTCGAGCAGATGACCTGCATGATCGAGCAGAGCTTCGCCCGCCTCGGTGGCGAAGGCGCGTTTGCCGATCCGTTCGATGAGGGGAACTTTGAAACGGCGCTCGAGCTCCTGCACCTGATGCGTCACCGCCGGCTGCGACAGATTGAGCGCCTTGGCTGCGGCCGTGAAGCTGCCGCGGCTGATGACTTCCACGAAGGCGCGCAGCTGGTCGAGGTTGAGGTTACGCATGGCCTATAAACCTCCGTTATCGTTTTGATAAAAACAATCAGGTTGTGTTTTGGTTCCCTCGGGCTAGCTTCTCGTTGTTCGGGGGATTGCTGTCGACCCAGGATTGTCGCCTCGGCGACCGATCTTGGCCAAGACGGAGGTAACCACGATGACGACGTTGTTCGACTATCACTCGATATCCGCTCAAGCTTCCGCCCGGCCGATCCGGCTCAGCCCAGACCTGACCGTTGTCGCTCTTTGGTCCGCGGTCGGGTTGGCGGTCTCCGCCATCGCCTACATGTCGCTGAACGCGGCCGAAGCCGCCGCTGTCCTCGGCTTGCTCTGATCGTCACGCCGGCGGCGGTCTGTTTTCGCTTGGGCGTAGAGCAGACCGCCCCGCCGCCGCAATGGCACGGGCTCTACGGGCTGCCGGTCAGCCTCAGCGGGCCGTTTCGGTCTTGTAGCGCAGCAGGGCCAGAGCGGCCTCATAAGCCGCGCCCGGGGCTGAAAGAGGCTTCATTTAAGAGCCGATAGATCGTCCTAAGCCAATACACCACAATGTTATTTGGCGCGAAATTTTGCGACTGTTTAAATGCGATGTGACAAGGGCTACCTAATTTCTCGGTCAAGCCAAGGGGATGGAAGCGACCAGCAAACGACATATCTGGCGCTGAGCTCGATTTTAACATCCGCAAGCTTGTAGTCATCCCATTAAGTCGCGGCTAACTGTGTCTAATGATGCCGGGAACAACGCGTACGTGTCGTAATTATCAACGCGTGTTTGGGGGTAACAATGACTTCCGTCCAATGTCCTGTTTGCGGCGAGGTACCTCGTTTTATTGGTGCGGCGCGAGCTTCGCACGGCCAGGCAACTCAATTCTTCGAGTGCACCCCTTGTGACCGCGTGGTCAGTCGAAATGTACCGGCGCTACCGACGTACAGACTGAAAGCCCTCGGCGCTCAAGCCGACGTTCGATCATGCTGAACACTACTGATACTTGAACGTCAGCGTTTCTATGTTCTCACACGGCGAGCATTCAAAGCTGCGTGTATCAAAATTGGGTTTGTCCGTCGGTTCAATTACCAAGAGCCACATTCTCGAACCGCATTTGCTGCAAAGCGGGCGGTAGATGTCCGAAGGGATGTGAACCTGAAATAAGTTCTGTTGCATTTGACCATCCGGGCTTGGAAAACTGGAACGAAGAAATCCTCCCACCTAAACACTTTTTGTCATGGCGAGTTCCGCAGCAGCTCTAAAGCGGCTTCATAAGCCGCGCCCAGGCGCCTGACTTCCTCAGGGCTAAAAGAGGCTTCCTTTAAGAGCCGCTGGAGCGCCACGAATGCACCATTAGCTGACGCGCGCAACTGCGGCCATTGATACATAATTGATAGGGATGCAAGTCGACATGAATAGAAGCCCCAGCATTTCCGCTGGGGCTTCCCAGCTTTGTCCAGGGCTCAGACGTAATCCAAAGGCCGGCTGCGCATCATGATCTACCCAATCATATTCGCGGAAGATCCGCTCGCGCATGTCGACCGCGTCGCCGAAATGGTGGTGGCACCAGAAAAACCTAGGTCGTATCCGCCTGTGGAAGATTTCATCGGCGCTATCGATGCCGGACTCGCAAGCACAGAGAAACTAGCGCGGCTGTTGCCACCGGGCCAGCCAGAGGATGTTATCCGCGCCTATCTCACCGCGCTGCGAGAAAAACTGCTTGCGAGGAGGCCTGACGACAAAGATCGGCCGTAAGTCCTTCCGGCTCATCAAAGCGACTTCTGCCTCAAGCGGGCGCGTCCATCGAACTGCCAAATGTCCGCTGCCGAGGATAGTGGGGACATGCTGCCAAGCCCGCGAATGACCCGACGGCGACAAATGTCAATCAATCCGATCGTTGCCTACGATCAAGCTGCTTGGTTCGCGTGGATGGGTCTTTCGGGGGCCGAAAGGCACCGTTCGCATAAATCCACGATGAAAAATCCCTCGATGGAGATTGCGTAAGCGACTTATGCGTCGCGTTATTGACGGAGGCGTCGGATCGTCCTCTAATATATCTGCAAATAAGTTTCGCAATCCGAAAAAGCGGAAGCGATGCGAGAAGAGAAACGCGTAGCCAGGCGACCGGGCGCCGGCCGACCTGCCGTCGCAAGCTTGCCTATGTCCCCGCCGAAATCACAGCCCAAAGCTGCGGATGCAGATGACGACCAGCGCAATCTCGTCAACTCGCTGGCGAAAGGTTTGCGCGTCCTCGAAGCCTTCACCGCCGAGCGGCCCGAGCTGACGCTCAGCGAAGTCGCCGCACTGGCGAAGCTTGACCCCGGCACCGCGTTTCGCATGCTCAACACACTGGTGATGGTCGGCTATGTCAGCCGCATTCCCGATAGCAAGCGCTTTCGACTGACTCTCAAGGTGACTGACCTCGGTTTGCACGCGATCGGGCGCGCCGATCTGCGCGAGCTCGCCCGGCCGATTCTGCGCTCGCTGGTCGGCCAGGTGAACGAGGCCGCCAGCCTCGGCGTACTGGACGGTGCCGACATTCTTTATATCGAGCGCGTGCGCGCAGGGCTGACGCGTATCGGCGTTGATATTCGCATTGGCACTACGATTCCGGCGTTCTGGAGCACGATCGGCGAGGCCATGCTGGCCTTCCTGCCGCCGCGCGAGCTCGACCGGATTTTGGCGATCGCGCCGCGTCCCGGCATTTTTCCTCACAAGCCAATGAACAAAGACGAGATTATGCACGGCCTGCAAAGCGTGCGTACCACTGGCTACGCTCTGCGCGATTCCTATTTCGGCAGCGGTCTGCGCGTGCTGGCGGTGCCTGTGCTCGACAGAGACAATTATCCGGTCGCCGCGCTGAGCGTGGCGGTCCCACAGATCCAGCTTTCGGTCGATGAATTCCGGCAGCGGGCGCTCGACGCGGTGCGGCGCGCTGCCAAGGATATTGCGCGCGTTGTTCAGGCCAGCGGAACAATTTCGGCAGCGGTTTGAGGGAAACGGCATGAGCCTTGTGACAGATGCCTCGAGTTTCGCCAAGCCCGCGACATCGGTGGCGACACGGAGGCACGGCGCGGGCGACACGCTCATCGTCGTCGAAGGGATCGTCAAGATCTATTCGACTGTCGCTGGCGAGTCGGTGCTGGCGCTCGACAATGTCGACCTCACCGTAAAGGACGGCGAATTTGTCTGCCTGGTCGGGCCGTCCGGCTGCGGCAAAACGACATTACTGCGGCTACTCGCCGGCCTCGATACGGCCGACGTAGGAAGAACGTCGCTCGCTGGCAAGGCACTGCACGGTCCGTCGCCTGAAGTTGGCGTCGTGTTTCAGCAATCCAACCTCTTGCCCTGGTTCACCGTGTTGCAGAACGTCACGCTGCCGTTGCGCGTCGGCGGCAGCGCGCGCAGCTCCGGCAAGATCGATGAAATCCACAAGCTGCTCGGTATCGCCGGCCTCAATGGTTTCGAGAGCAAATATCCATACGAGCTGTCTGGCGGCATGCAGCAGCGTGCGGCCATCGTGCGTGCGCTAGCGCGCGATCCGAAACTGCTGCTGATGGACGAGCCGTTCGGCGCGCTTGATGCGCTGACCCGCGAACGCATGAACGCCGAATTGCAGCGGATCTGGATGGCCAGCGGCAAGACCGTTGTTCTGATTACGCACTCGATCGACGAAGCGATCTTTCTCGGCGACCGCGTCGTAGTGATGTCGCCGCGCCCCGGCCGTATCGTTCGAGATCTAATCGTCGATCTGCCCCGGCCGCGGGTTGCCGCCGAGACCTTTGGCAGTCCGAAGCATGTCGCGCTGGCGCGCGAAATCCGCACGCTCCTGGAGTAACGGTGCCATGGCCGATATCCGTACCGAAACCAACGCCCTTCACCTGATCGCTACATCGGCCGCCGCCGCCCAGTCGCGCCGCCGCAATGTCCGCCTGCGCAATATCGGCATCGGCGTCGCCGGCTTTCTCACGCTGCTCTTGGTGTGGAAGCTTGGCGTGATTGTGATGAAGGTGCCGCCCTATATCCTGCCGGCGCCCGAGCAGGTGTTCGTCGCGCTGTGGAGCGGCATCGCCGTCTCGCCCGCAAGTCCGCTTGGCTGGTATATGCCGCTGTGGAGCACGATGTCGAATGCTCTGCTCGGCTTCGTCATCGGCGCCAGCCTCGGCCTATTGTTCGGCTCGCTGATGGCGGAATTCCGCGCAGTCGAAACCGCGTTGATGCCTTACGCCTTTGCGCTGCAAAGCCTGCCAAAGGTCGCGATCGCGCCGTTGATCGTCATCTGGTGCGGGTTCGGCGACGGCTCAAAAGTGGCGATGGCTGCGCTTCTCGCCTTCTTCCCGATGCTGGTGAACTGCTTTGCCGGCATCCGCTCGGCGGAAGTCGAGCGGCTCGAATTGATGAAGGCGCTGTCGGCATCTCGGCTGGAGACCTATTACCTGGTCAAGTTGCCGTCGGCGGCGCCTTACATTTTTGCGGGCCTCGACATGGGCATCGTCTATTCGCTTCTGGGCACGATCGTCGCCGAGTTCCTGGGCGCCCAGGAAGGCATGGGCGTCGCTATCACCAAGGCGCAAGCAGTGACCGACGTCGCGGGCGTGTTCGCGGCGCTCGTAGTCCTTGGGGTGACTGGCATTCTTTTGCATCTGATCGTGCGCTGGATCGAGCGGTCCATCGTTCACTGGGTGGATCGTGGAAAACACTAGAAAAATGGTGGGAGGATCAAATGGCCAATCGTCGCGACGTCGTTAAAGGAATTGGTGCTGTTGCCCTTGCGGGGGTCGCTTCGCCTTCGGTGCTGCGCGCTCAGGAACCGATCAAGATTTCTATGGGCTTCGGCATCAAATCGATCAACCCGATCATTATCAATATCCTGATCGGCAGCGGACTGGGCTACTATAAAGAAGAAGGCCTCGATTTCACGGCCAGGCCGCTCGGCACCAATTCCAACGCGCAGATCGCCGTAGACAAAGGCGACGTGCAGTTCGCCGTCGGCACGCCGAGTTTTCAGATGCCGCTTTATGCCAAGCAGCAACTGCCGAAGATCGTCAATTTCTACGAGTACACCTATCCCTATAAGTGGGACGTAGCGGTGCTGCCGGACTCGCCGATCAAGAGCTACGAGGAGCTGAAGGGTAAAAAGATCGGCGTTTCCGACCTCGGAACCACCGATTATCCGGTCACGCGCGCCGTCATCAAGAATATCGGTCTTGATCCCGACAAAGACGTGACCTGGATCGCCGTCGGCGCTGGCGTCACCGCCGGTGTGGCCTTGCAGCGAGGCGTCATCGACGCGCTCGCTTACTTCGACACGGGTTTCGGCCAAATCGAAGCCGCGAACATTTCGCTGCGCATGCTCGATCGCCCGAAGGACGTGCCGTTGATCGGCGGCTTGTTCCTCAGTGCGATGGCGGACTACATCAAGGCCAACCGCAAGATCTGCGTCGGCTTTGCCCGCGGCGTTGCCAAGTCCTCGGAATTCCTGCTCGCCAATCCGGAAGCGGGCGCCCGCGTCTTCCTCAAGCTGTTCCCCGAAACGGCGCCGCGCGGCGCCAGCGAAGCCGATGCGGTGCGTTCGGTGCTGTTCGCGGCGCGGCGGCGCATTCCGCTGTTCAAGCCGCCTTATCCGAACACCAAGATGGGCTTCATCCACGAGGACGAACTGCTGCGCGATGCGAAGTTCCTCGGCCTCGACAACATCACAGATGTAAAGCCGCTGATGACCAACGAGATGATCGACGAGATCAACAACTTCGACCGCGCGAAGATCATCGACCAGGCGAAGAAGTATAAGGCTTAATATGTCGGCAGCACGCCGCGCGCACGGCAGTCACAAGGTGGTGCCGTCATGTCGATGACGGCGCCGATCACGCGCGTGCGCTCGGGGAAGGGCATGAATTTCCCCGGCGAAGGACGGATGCTGACCGATGCGACGTCGGGCAGGCGGCTGCGGCAGGTAACGAATCACCCGAGCATCCATCATCATCCGTTTTTCTTCGTGCCGGCCTACGACCGCGCCGGCAAGCGGCTCATCTTCATTTCGCACCGGACCGGCACGCCGCAGCTTTTCTACGAAGACCGCGCATCGGGACACTTCGTACAGGTGACGAATCGCCCCGATCTCGCTGAATGGTCCATCTATCCGTCGCCGGACGGGCTTTTTGTCTATTTCACCGCAGGCACGGGGGCGTGGAAGGTCGACCTCGATACTTTTGAAGAAACCCAGCTTGCCGACTTCGGCGCCGTTGAGATGCGCGAGAAGGGTATGGTCGGAGCGGCAATGGGTACTACGGCACTGTCGGCCAATGGCGACTGGTGGGCGATTCCCGTTAAGAGCGGTAAATTCGCACGCTTCGTCGTAGTCGACACGAGGACAGGCAGGAACAGTGTCATTCTAGAACGCGACACGATCGGCCACCCGCAGTTCTGTCCGGACGACGACAATGTCATTCTTTATGCCGGACCTCTGACCGACCGTGTCTGGACTGTCGCGCGCGACGGCGCCAACAACCGCCGGATGTATGAGCGCGAAGACAGGATGCAGTGGGTGACGCACGAAGTCTGGTTACCGGGGCGGCGGGCGATTGCCTTCGTCGACTGGCCGCGTGGCATGCGGCTGATCGATATAGATACCGGCAGGGCGGAATGGCTGCATCGCTTCCCGGCATGGCACGCCGCGCCGGACCCGACCGGCACGCGCTTTGTCTGCGACACAAATTTCCCGGACCGTGGGCTGCACATTGTCCCGCTGGATGGAGCGCCGGAATTTCTTTACGCCAGTGACGCGACGTCGGAAGGCGCGCACTGGGCGCATCCGTTTCCCTATAATGATGGTCCGGTCGCGGTCGAGGCGCGCCAGCACACGCATCCGCATCCGCGATTCTCTCCGGATGGCACGCGCGTCGTATTCAGCTCCGACCGGACCGGCTTTGCTCAGATCTACGAAATCGAGATTGTCGGGGGCGCGGCATGAACGCCGGAGCGCAGCTCGAGAGCCAGCGCGTTCGCGCCGAGATTCGCGCCGGTCGCATGACCGGCTCAAGTCGCGGCCAGGCACGTGGCTTCGTGCAGTGCAATCTTGCCATCATGCCGAAGGCCTACGCTTTTGACTTCTTGCTTTATTGCCAGCGCAACCAGCGCGCCTGTCCGGTACTGGAGGTGCTGGATACCGGCGATCCGACGCCCCACAAACTCGCGCCTCAGGCCGATCTGCGTACCGACTGTGTCCGGTATTCGGTGTTCATCGATGGCGAGAGGCAGACGGACCGCAGCGACATTTCCGACCTTTGGCGGGACGATCTCGTGTCGTTCCTCATCGGCTCCGGCATCACCTTTGACGACGCCTTCGAGCGCGCCAGTGTGCCGACCGACAGGGACCGCTGGGTGCTGCGGACCAACCGGCCGACCGAGCCGGCCGGCCCTTTCAAGGGCGACCTGATCGTCACTATGCGCTGGCTGACGCCGCAGCAGGCGCTCATCGCGACCCAGGTCTCGGCGCGATTTCCGTTCAATCACGGCGCACCGATCCATATAGGCGACCCGGCCGGCATTGGCGCGGACACCGCACACCCCATGTTCGGGGGGCCGGTCTCCGAAATGCCACGCGACAAAATCGCCTTGTTCTGGGCTTGCGGTGTGACGCCGCAATCAGCCGCCGAAGCAGCGCGCCTGCCTTTGTTCATCACGCATGCTGCCGCGCACAGCTTTATTACAGACATTCGGGCCGAAAGTCTGATGACGCCTTGATCAGGAATTGAAAAGTACGGAGCAGCGATCAGTGGACATGAGTATGGATCAGGGCCGCCTGCGCCTGTCGGCCGACGTCGGCGGCACCTTTACCGACGTCGCTGTTTTCGACGAGCCGACCGGGCGATTGAGGCTCGGCAAGGCGCTGACCACGCCGCAGCGGCTAGTGGACGGGATCGAAACCGGCGTCGGCAAGGCGGAGGCGACGTTCTCGGCGGCGCAACTGTTCCTGCATGGCACCACCGTCGCTATCAACACGATCTTGGAACGAACCGGCGCGCCTTGCGCGCTGCTGACCACGCAAGGCTTCCGCGACATCTATGAGATCGGCCGCGTCAACCGGCCGGAAGCCTATAACCTGTTCTTCAAGAAGCACGTACCGCTGATCGAACGTGACATGCGGTTTGATATTCGCGAGCGTGTCGATGCGTCCGGCAGGGTCCTCATTCCGCTCGACGAGGCGCAGGTCTTGGAAATCGCCGGCGAAGCGGTTCGGAAGGGCGTCGCGGCCATTGCGATTCTGTTCCTGCATTCCTACCGCAATCCGGCGCACGAACGGCGGGCCAAGGAAATCGTCGAAAAGGCATTTCCTAACCTGTTCGTCACCGCCTCGCACGAACTGTCGCAGGAGTATCGTGAGTACGAACGGACCTCGACCACGGCGGCAAACGCCTATGTCGGTCCCCGCGTGCGACGCTACCTCTCCGAAATGGATGCGCACCTTGCCGACACCGGATTCACCGGCACGTTCCTGGTTGTTCAGTCCACGGGTGGGTTATTCGATATCGAGGAGGCGCAGAATTCCTGCATCCGTATGTTGGAATCGGGGCCCGCTGCTGGCGTCATCGGCTCCAAGACGTTGTGCGAGCAGATCGGCCTGAAGAACGCCATCGCTTTCGACATGGGCGGCACCACGGCCAAAGCCGGTGTCATCTATGACGGCGAAGTGCTGATGACCGGCGGCGCGCTGGTCGGCGGTTACTCCTCCGGCCTGCCGTTGCAGATTCCGATGATCGATATTCAGGAGGTGGGCACAGGCGGCGGCAGCATTGCGCACATCGAGGCCGGCGCCTTGCGCGTCGGCCCGGAGAGCGCCGGCGCCCAGCCGGGTCCGGCCTGCTACGGGCAGGGCGGGCGGGAGCCGACGGTGACAGATTGCAACCTTGTGCTGGGCCGGCTCGCCTCGGACCGCTTCCTCGGCGGCGAGATGAGGCTCGACCTTGACGCTGCGCGTACCGCGCTCGATTCCAAAATTGCCAAGCCGCTCGGCCTACAGGCCGTCGAAGCCGCCGACGGAATCTTGCGCATCGCCGCCACCAAGATGGCGCATATGGTGCGCTGGGTGACGACCGAGCGCGGCCTGGATGCGGCCGATTTCGCGCTGATCGCCTATGGCGGCGCCGGCCCTTTGCATGCGGCGATGATCGCGCGCGAACTCCGCATCGCCAAGGTCATCATTCCGTTCGCGCCAGGGCATTTCTCCGCCTACGGCATGCTGTTTGCCGATCTGCGGCGCGATCTCGTCAATACCTGGTTCAAGCCTTTCGCTGATGCCTCGTTCGACGAAATGGAGGCGCTGTACACCGCGATGGAAAGGCGCGGCGCCGATGATCTGCAGCGCAGCCGCGACATGATGGTCGCAGTGGTCAACCAGCGCGGCGCCGACATGCGTTACGTCGGGCAGGAGCACGCCGTCTCGGTGGATATTCCAATTGAACTTTTCAAGACGCGGGACCGCGACGGCATCAAGAGGCATTTCGATGCCGTTCATCAGACTCGCTACGGATTTTCAAATGCCGATGAAAAAGCCGAGATCGTCAGCCTGCGCTCGGCGACCATCGGATTGATGCGGAAGCCCGAACGGGCAGCGATCGCAAGGGGGGGGCCGTCGGCCGATGCCGCCGCCCGCGGCAGACGAACGGTTTACTTCTCAGGCTTCGGCAGTGTCGATTCGCAAACCTATGACCGCGCATTACTCTCTGCCGGCAACCGCATCGACGGTCCGGCGCTGGTCGAAGAGCACGCCTCGACTACGGTGGTGTGGCCGCAGGACAAGGTCGAGGTCGATGCCTTCGGCAACCTCCATATCGAAATTGGAAGGGCCTGATCATGGATGCGATCACCGAGAAAGGCCGAAAGACGCACGCCATCGACCCAGTGGTAACGGAAATTGTGCGCAACGGTCTCATCGCTGTCACCGAGGAGATGAAGATCAATCTGATGCGCACCGCGTACAACATGATCATCTACGAGGCGCTCGACTTTACCGTCGGCCTGTTCGACGTTGAAGGCAATACCGTATCTATCGGTCTCGGTCTGCCTATGTTTATCCGCGGCATGAGCGCAACGGTTAAGGCAAAGATCGATCACTTTAAGGGAGACCTTCAGCCCGGCGACATCCTGTTGACCAACGATGCTTATATCACCGGCAGTCATCTCTATCACATGACCTTCACAGTGCCGATTTTCGTCGAGGGCGCCCTGGTCGGCTTCTCGTGCTGCATGGCGCATTGGCCGGATATCGGCGGCACCTTGTCGGGATCGACAACGGATATTTATTCCGAAGGCCTGCAGATGCCGATCGTCAAGATCTACCGCAAGGGACAGATCAACGAGGAACTGGTCTCTATCATCAAGACAAATGTGCGTCTGCCTGATCGCGCCATGGGCGACTTCAGGGCGCAGATCGCCGCAGTGAAGACTGGGGAGACGCGATTTATTGAGATGATCCGTAAATACGGTAAGGACGAGGTGCTGGGCGCCATCGACGCCATCATGGATCAAAGCGAAAGGCTGGCGCGCAAGCGCGTTCTGGCTATGCCGGAAGGCGTCTATCAGGCCGAATCGTTCATGGACGACGATGGCATCATCGTCGGCTCGCGCGTGCCGATCCGCGTCAAGGTCGAGATTAAGGGCGACCATATGACAGTCGATCTGTCCGAGGTCTCGAAGCAGGTCAATGGCTTTTATAACTCCGGTATAACTGCAGGCATTTCATGTTGTCAGGTGGCGTTCAAATGCTTGACCTCACCGCTCGATATGCCGATCAACGAAGGCCAATTTCGTGCGCTTAATATCATTCTCCCGCCGGGTCGCGTTGTTAGCGCGGTAAAGCCGGCTGCGATGCGTATGTGGATGACCTATCCGATGACGGTCGTCGACACGATCTTCAAGGCGGTTGCGCCAGCCATGCCGGATCAGGTAGCTGCCGGGCATCATGCAGATCTCGTGGTCGCGCGCGTCAATGGCCGCAGGGCGGCGGACAACGCTTTTTACATTTACCTCGGCGGTCTGATTGGCGGCGGCTGGGGCGCCAAGCACAACAGCGATGGCATGAGTGCGACCATCGCCATGAACGATGGCGATACCCACAACGGCCCTTCGGAGCAGGTCGAGGCGAAGTACCCATTGCTGGTTGAACGCTATACGTTGCGCCCGGACTCCGGCGGGGCGGGGCGCTTCCGCGGTGGACTCGGTACCGAACAGGTCGTTCAGTCCATCAACCAGATCAACTTCTCGTCGCAGATGGACCGTGTCAAATGCAAGCCCTGGGGATTGTTTGATGGACTCTCGGGTGAGGGCAACTCTGTTGCCATCTCACGGGCCGGCGCCGACAAGGAAACGCATTTTCCCAACGGTAAGGCCCTTAACCAGGTGCTCAAGCAAGGTGATGCTTACATCTTGCGGTCCGGCGGCGGCGGCGGTTATGGCTCGCCGCTGGAGCGCGATCTCGAAATGCTGGCGCGAGACGTTCGCTGCGGGTATGTCACGCGCGAGCAGGCGGAAAGCAAATATGGGGCAGTCTTTGCTTCAGACGGCTCAATCGATGCCAGAACTACCGCCACGAACCGAAACGAAATGCTGGCCAAGGGGCTTCCGATCGATGAACCTTTGGCGCCAACGCCTGTATTCCCGGAGAGTATGGCGCCTGCACCGCAGCCCGTTCGCAACGAATTATCCGAGAAATTTTCGGAGGAAGAACGCGTGGCGTTTGCGATGAGTTGCCGATGCTGTTCGTAAATTCTTTCTCTTTCAAAACATAGCCTGGCGATATGCGGGAGGTTCCACGATGAGCACCCGAACAAGAGGGCATTCTTTCGAGAAACCTTCCGATCAATAGTATCAAGCGTGGTCCGCGATTTAACTCTCTCTTCGCAAACCGCGTCAGTCTGTTGAAGCATAGGAGTTTGCTTCCGGTGCATGGTCGAGCTCAACCACGGGCTTGCATCAGTCGCGAATGACCCATAAGCGACATTGCGATGCAGACGCGCTGCAAGCCTCAATCACATTCAATCTCGTTGATTTAGGTCAATGCTCGCCTTGGAACCGTTCGGAAACTTCAAACCACGGCGGCTGGGGCAATTGCGAATACATTTCTTGGATGCAAATTATGTCTGATGAGCTGAAAACACTGCTTTATGATCTCTACGCTGCATTTGCGAAGGCAATATCGATTCAGCTTTAAACTCCTTCGCCGAAAAGGCTGTTTTTACCAGTTATGCGCCTATCGACGTTTTCCCCTATCTTGGTCGTCGAGAGGGCAAGGCGCTATCGCTGAGATGATGAAGCAAGTCCATGCTGAATTTAAGCACCTGACGTATCAACCGATTTTTGTTGTAACCGATAAAAAAGCCGCGGCAATTATTGTCACGCTGCAGCTACGACAGCGCTCCACTGGTCGGATCATTCATCTCCTGAATGCACATTTTATCCGGTTCCACGACGGTTTGATTATAGAATTGCGTGAGTTCATGGATTCATTTGATGCTGTACAACAAGTTCTGGGGCGTGAGATATTTCCGTCGAAGCTTTAGCCTAAAAATATCCAGAGCTTGCGTCGCGGGCGTAACACTTTCATTTCAATATAAGACATCCGGCGAGCGCCGAGCGCTTTCGTCGAGAAGGTTGGCGTGCACAGTCGTTTTGGAATAGCGGACTGTCGTGTCTGCTTCTGATGCTTTTGGGTTTATCGCGCGCGGCGACAAGTTCGCCGCTTTTCGGCGTTGCAGCGAATGACGCGATTGGCCAAAAGCGGGCCTGATATCGTTCCTTATTAACTAGAATTTCTAACCAACCTCGAGATTTTTTAAAGAAGTTCCGTCGGCCCTGCTAACCTCGGTTCCATTGATGGGAATGGGGACGCGTTGCTTTCGTACGCGTAGAGATTTATGGCAGCTGACACCTTATCGGCAAATGATCCGGCTGTTCAGCCCCTATGCAGTCCGCGTCTATCGCTTCGATCGTGAATCGGGGGCGTCCTCATGCGCGCGTTGAAGATCCTCCATGTTCTGCGCGCGCCTGCTGACGCGGGCCTACAGATTTTCCCGATTACTGCTGACGCCAGGTGTGAGCAGCACTGCTGCCTGAGTCACTTTGAGAGACACACGGTTCGGTCGTCGGATTTGTTTGTACGGCCCCGCTTTTGGCAGCTCAATAATTTGACAGGTACTTTTTCGTCGGCGGCGACCGCGAGCGTATACGTGTGCCCGTCGTGGCATCTCGCTTCCCACTTATCGAAAGCGCCTATCGCACCGCGAAAACGGGTCGCTTGAACGACATCGCACCGAAGATCTAGCTGGCGCAGCGCTAAGCTAAACCCGATGTTGCGCTCCACCTGAGTGGCTGCAAGAAGCTGTATGCTGATTACGTTTTGCGCGGCGCTCGGCGCAATTCCACCGAATAAGATCGCGCACGCCAGCAAGAAGCGCATCGCCCGTCCTCAGCTTAAATCCACGCTCCCTAATGTCCGATTTACGGAACGGTTCCGCATAAATGTCCGCTTCCGGACGTATGTAGTCGCTCCCATAACGCTTTTTTGGAAGGAAGGGCATCGGTTGTCAGCGCGTTACGAGAACCAGGACATCGAAATACAGCGCCCGATTTGCGACTACCTAACCTTCAAGAAAGCCTTTTTCTGGCGGCAGACCATAGCGCCACTCTTCCCCGGGGGCCGTCGCTGTTTCATTCCGTCGCGCGGTCCCCACGCGCAATGCACGCGGAGGCGCCGACTCGCTGCAAACGCGTCTTCAAGGGTCTCGTCTCCCGTGGAAAAGAACAAAAAATGATCGGAGGGGCCGACTCAATCGCTCAAGGCTAAGTATCTATTCCCCTTAGGTTTCTGGTGACGCTTGAGGGCTCATTTGATCCCGCTCAAAATCCACCCCCTGTTCGTTCCGGGACGATATTCGGTACTGGCCCCTTTCCATCCCCTTTGGTCCATTTTGAATGCGAGGTTGGCCCCGTTTGAGGCTTTCGAACAATGTCAGGGTCACCGCATTATTGGTGATGGACCGGGACGAAGAACTACGCAAAGAGGCCGCCGACGCTCAGGCTATGGCGGATAGAGCAATTAGCCCTCGTGACCGCGAATCCTGGCTACGGATCGCTCAAGGTTGGCTGGCTCTAATTCCTGGGCCGAAACGGACGCCGCAGGAGCGGTTCGACGCTCAGGTCAGAGAAGAAGGCACCCGCCAGACCGATTCAAAGGAGTCGCATTAGGCTGAAAGCGGCGTAGCGCTTAGCCGCCTCAGTTGGCGGCCTCTTTCGTTTCGTCGAGTGACGATACGAAAGACCGGCTAAGCAAGATCATCGGGTTTTTTAATTTCCGATGCGGGCCGCAAAAGCATTTTCAGGGCTTCAATACTACGGATCATTTGATCGGCAGACGCCACGTCCGTGATCCGCGCCGTCACCTCAATTCCCGTTCCTGTAAAGGAAACGCGAAAGGGCTCGTCATCCGGCAACTCTGGATCCGGCTGGTGGGTACTGGCCCCTTTCCATCCCCTCTGGCCCTTTTTGAAATCTGAGGGGGCCCCTCTATTGACCCAACTCACGATTTGAGAATTTACGACGTCGCACCTTGCTGACCAAGTCCGGTCAAGTGCGCGCCAGCTTCACTTCGACCGGCGGCCCCGACCTGATGGTCTGATAGACTACACAATAGCGCTCGGTGAGCTTGAGCAATTGGTCGAGCTTCTCTTGTGGCGCGTCGGTGTCGACGTCGAAGCGCAGCCTGATCTGCGCGAAGCCGACCGGTGCGTCCTTGGCGACGCCAAGCGTGCCGCGGAAATCGAGGTCGCCTTCCGCCGATACGTCAGCCGACCGCAGCGGAATTTCCAGGGCGGTCGACACGGCTTTCAGCGTCACCCCTGCGCAAGCAACCAGCGCTTCCAGCAGCATGTCGCCGGAGCAGAGCTCCATGCCGCTCCCGCCGGTCGCCGGATGCAGTCCGGCGACCGCGAGCGCGCGGCCGGTCTCCACCTTGCAGGCAATGCTGGTTTCATCGAGCGAGCCTTTGGCCTTCAATGTGATCAAGCCGGCTTTCGGATCGGTCTTGTAGCGCTCCTTGATGGGAGCCTGCATCGCGCGGAGTCCGGCAGCGTCCATGTTAGTGTCCTTTCCGTTCGTCACCACCACAACGCCGCGCCGGCGTCGAGCTTGGTGTCGGTGTCATCGATGGTCTTGGGTCGGTTGAGCGAGCGGTCGAGCGCGGCCAGCACGCGGCGCTTCACGAAATCGAAAGCGGCTGACTGACGGTCGCGTGGGCGCGGCAGCTCGGCGGCGATCTCCTCAAAGATCAGTCCCGGGCGCGGCCGCATCACCATGATTCTATCGGCAAGAACGATCGCTTCGTCCACATCGTGCGTTACGAGCACGAGAGTCGGGCGCAAGTCGGTCCACAGGTCAAGCAGATGGTCCTGGAGGTTGACGCGGGTGAAAGCGTCGAGCGCCGAAAACGGCTCGTCGAGCAGCAGCACGCCCGGCCGCGGCACCAGCGCGCGCGCGATGGCGACGCGCTGCGCTTGTCCTCCCGACAATTCGCGCGGCCACACGCCGGCCTTGTCGGACAGGCCGACGCGAGTGAGCGCGGCGGCGACCCGCTCGCGGCGTTCGGCGCGCGGGCGATCTTCCAGGCCGAAACCGACATTGTCGGCGACCGTCAGCCAGGGCAGCAATCGCGGCTCCTGGAAGACGATGCCGATTTTCTCGTGCGGCGCGGTGACCGGCTCGCCGTCGAGCAGCACGCGGCCCTGGCTCGGCGTATCGAGCCCGCTGACGGCGCGCAGCAAAGTCGACTTGCCGCAGCCGGAGCCGCCGACGATAGCGACGATCTCGCCGGGTCCGACCGTGAAGCTGACGCCGCCCAGCGCCTGCACGCCGTTCGGATAGGTCTTGCCGATCTGCTCGAGCGCCAGCATGGCTTAGTCCTCGTCCTGCCGGCCGAAGCGGTCTTCCCAGCGCAAGAACGGCGCCGCGATCAGTGCGACGACCCAGTCGGTCGCCTTGCCGAGCACGGCGAAAGCGAGGATCGCGGCGACGATCTCGGCGGGCTTGCCGAGTTGCTGGCCGTCGATGAGCAGGTAGCCCAGGCCTTCCGACGCGCCCATGAACTCGGCGGCGATGACGAACATCCAGCCAAGGCCGAGGCCCGAGCGCAGCGCCAGCACATAGGCCGGCAGCACCGCCGGCAACAGGATGCGGCGGACCATGGCGAAGCCGGACAGGCGGAACGCGCGTCCGACCTCGACGATCTTGCGGTCGACCGACATCACGGCGCCCATGACGCCGAGATAGATGGGGAAGAACACGCCGACCGCGATCAGCGCCACCTTCGAGGTCTCGAAGATGCCGAGCCACAATATGAACAGCGGAATCCAGGCGATCGAGGGAACCGCGCGCAGGCCCTGCAGGCTCGGATCGACCAAACGCCGCACCAGCGTCGAATAGCCCGAGATCGCGCCCAGCACGGTCGCAACCACGGTGCCCAGCGCAAAGCCCGTGATCACGCGCAACAGCGTTGCAATGACATGCCGCAGCAGTTCACCCGAGCGTGCGAGCTCGGCGAACTCCTCGTAAATACGCGAGGGCGGCGGCACCAGGCGTCCGTTCGACCAGCCGGCGCGCACCGCGAATTCCCAGCCGACCGCAAGCGTCAGCGGCAGCAGCAACCCGAGTGCCGGCCGTGTCAGCCGGGACCACGCATCGCGCTGTTTTTCGTCCGTTTGGGGCTCGGCCGCTACGCTCATTTGCACAAGAGACATTAAAACGCTCGATCAATGCAAGTACAGCCGCCCGAAGGGCAGCCGCACTCGCGCGTCCGTTCAAAGGCCTCAGTTGGTGACGGCGAGATATTGATCGTCGACCAGGTCGTCCAGGGTCTTCTTCACGTCGACATTCGCCGGAATGACGCCGGCCTGCTGCAGCGCCACGCCGGCCGCCAGGATCGACTCGCGCTGGGCCGCGCCGATCTTGTTATGCGTGAGCTCGGTGCGCTCCTTGAGCTGCTTGTCGACGACCGCGCCCGGCAGCTTGGTCACCGCGATGAAGTCCGCCTTCACGACATCGTAATTGGCGAGCGAATATTTGCGCGCCTCTTCGTAGACGGCGAGCACGCGCTTGACGAGATCGGGATGCTGCTTGGCGAACTCCTCGCGCACGTTGAGAATGCCCCAGGTGTTGGCGGCGGCATTGCGGTAGAACAGCTTGGCGCCGTCCTCGACCTCCGCCTGCGCCATCATCGGGTCGAGCCCCGCCCAGGCATCGACGTCGCCGCGAATGAGCGCGGTCTTGCCGTCCGGATGCTGCAGCAGCACCGGCGTGATGTCCTTCTCGCTCAAGCCTTCGGAAAGCAGCGCGCGCACCAGGAAGATGTGCGGATCGGTGCCGCGCGTAACCGCGACGCGCTTGCCCTTGAGGTCGGCGATCTTGGTAACCGGACTGTCCTTGCGCGTAACGAGCGCGGTCCATTCAGGGCGCGAATAGACGTAGATCGATTTGATCGGGTTGCCGTTGATCTTGGCGACCAATGCGGCGGAGCCGGCGGTCGAGCCGAAGTCGATGGAGCCGGCGTTGAGAAACTCGAGTGCCTTGTTGGAACCGAGCGTCTGCACCCAGCGAATCTTGATGCCGTCTTTCTCGAATTCCTTTTCGAGCAGACCTTTGTTCTTCAGGACTATCGATACCGGGTTGTAGGTCGCCCAGTCGATGTTGATGGTGCTCGGCTTGTCGGCCGCGAGCGGCGCTGTGCTCGGCATAAAGCCCAGCAGGAGCGCGGAGACGAGGAAGGAACGGCGCGACGGCGAACTCATGACAAACCCCTTGAGCTAATGGTGCCGCCAGTGTGGCGGCTCGCGGAACAGGATGTTTGTTCTATAGAGAGGATTTATTGGCGGTCAATATAGATAATAATTCCAAGATCGTGAGTGTTTTTAGACGAATAATGCATCGGAACCGTCAATTCGAACGAGGCGGTGCCTGTTTCGACCGCGGGCGTGTAGTTTCGGGTGTTGACCGGAAACATCGGCGGGCGGGGCTGGACGGATCGGGACATCGGACATGGAGTTCTTCGTGCGAGGTTGTATAGGTGCTCTTAGTCTCGGACTTCTGATGGCGGCGCTGCCGGCGCTCGCCGAACAATATCCCGAACATCCGGTGCGCGTCGTCGTCGGCTACGCCGCGGGCAGCGGTCCCGATCTGCAGGCGCGCACGGTTGCCGCGCAGCTCAGCATCGACCTCGGCCAGCAGTTCTTCGTTGAGAATCGGCTCGGCGCAAACGGTACTATCGGCGCGCGCTCGGTGGTGCAGGCCAAGCCCGATGGCTACACGCTGCTGTACTCGTCGAACGGCATCGCGCCGACTCCATATATTTATAAGAGCCTCGGCTACGACGTGTTCGTCGATCTCAAGCCGATCGCCACGGTCGGCATCCTCGACGGGCTGTTGATGCTGGTCGACGAAAAATCGCCGATCAAAGATTTGCGGCAGTTCATCCTGACGGCGAAGACGCAGCAGATGATCTACGGCTCGCCCGGAGTCGGCAACGGGCTGCATCTCGCCAGCGAAATATTCTCGAAGAAGGCCGGCATCACGACTCAGCACATTCCCTACAAGGGCGCCTCGGAGGTGACCAACGCGCTGCTCAGCGGCACCGTCAACTTCATGTTCGTGACGCCGCCTTCCGTGATGGGCTTGGTCAAGGAAGGCCGCTTGCGTGTCATCGGCTTCACTGGCAGCAGGCCGTTTGCCGCGTTTCCCGATGTGCCGCTGATCAAGGATGTGGTGCCGGGCTTCGAGCCGATCGGTTCCTGGGGCATGTTCTTCGCCCCGGCCAAGACGCCACCGGAGATCGTCGAGAAGCTCAATGCCGCGATCCGCAAGGCACTGAAGGAGCCGAAGGTCGCCGCCGTCATGCAGCGCGACGGCTATTTTCCTGACGAGCGCGGCGTTGCCGAGACGGCGACCTTTTTTCGCAAGGACGTCGAAGCGACCGCCGACGCGGTCAAGGCCGCTGGCATTCAGCCGCAGTGATTATCCCACCGCATCCAGTTTCTTGCCGCCGGCGCTCACAGGCTTCGAGCTGATCAGCGAGAAGCCGATCACACAAGGCTCCTTGTGCGGATTGACCCAGTTGTGGATGGTCCCGCGCTGAACCAACACATCGCCGGCCTTGAGCTTGACCACCACGCCGTCGTCGAGATGCATCTCGATCGCGCCGGAGATCACCACCGCGTAGTCGATCGAGTCGGTGCGGTGGTTGCGCGGCGTCACGCCCGGCCCGTACCAGACGACACGGAACACGGTGCCGTTGTCGACCGTGGTCTTGAAGTCGGCCGCGGTCGGATCGTTGAAGCCGTCGTTGTCGACCGGAAAGCCTTTGGTCGACCACACCACGCAAGACTGCGCGCCCGGACGGTTGGCGATCACGTTTTTGGCAAGTTCGTCGATCTTGACCATGGCTTTGCCGTTCTCATCGTGGCCGGTGACGACGCGGCGGATTTGCAGGCTCATTGCTTCTTCCTTTACTTGATCTGATTGCTCACGAGGAACGTCGCGAAAATCTGCGCGAGCTTCGGTTCGGCCTCATGCCATTCCTTGCGGTCCCAGTCCTTGAGCAGATCGTTGTCGGCACGTTTGGCGACCACGTCGTCATGCAACTCGTTGTTCGGAATGAGCTTGGCCGCTTTGCGCGCGGTGGCCGGCGTATGGATGACGTCATTGCCGGCGACGATGCAGGCCGGCGCATGAATAGCGTTCAATTGCGCTTCGGTGGCGCCGACGATCGGCAGCGTAGCCGACTGCAGGAAATGGTCGCGCCACGCCGTCATCACTTTGATGAAATCGTCGACATTCGTCTTTAGGAGCCGCTCGCGGTTTCCCGGCCGCGCGGCGATGCATTCGGCGAAATGTTCGCTTGCCGCAACCGCTTCCATGCCGCCCTGGCGCGCCAGCGGGATGTACTGGCCGTAATAATTTTCGGCCAAACGATCGACCGCCTCTTGCCCACCGGTGACGCGCCAGAGCACCAAGCCGCGCAGCGCCTGCGGATGACGGATCGCAAATAGAATGGCGAGCCGCGCGCCGGCAGAAGAACCGCCGACTACCAGCGGCAGCGCGCCGAGCTGGCGGCCGAGTTCGTGCAGATCGTCGGCCCAGACTTCGTGTTCGGAGCCGGAGGCCTCGAAGGCGACGTCGGAGGCGCCGCAATTGCGCCGGTCGTGCAGCAGCACGCGATAGCCGTGTGCGGCGATCGCTTTCGCGAGATCGATGAGTTCGTGATAGGAGCGCCGGCTCCCCGGCGTCAGCGCGATCCACGGACCGGTGTTACCGATGACTTCGTAATTCAGGTGAACGCCGCGAACCAAGGCTTCGGGCATGCGCGCTCCGTCATTCGACTACGCAACCTTTTGCAACAGCGCGAGCAGGCCCGCAAGCAACTGGCGCGGATTTGGCGGGCAACCGGGAATATGCAGATCGACCGGCACCACGTCCTTGACGCCGCCCTCGACCGCGTAGCTGCCGGCAAAGATGCTGCCGTCGGCGGCGCAGGCGCCGACGGCCACGACCCATTTCGGGTCGGGCGTGGCGTGGTACGTGCGCTGCAGCGCTTCGCGCATGTTCTTGGTAACCGGGCCGGTGACCATCAGTACGTCGGCGTGGCGCGGCGAGGCGACGAAGCGCAAGCCGAGCCGCTCGAGATCGTAGAAGGCGTTGTTGAGGGCGTGGATTTCCAGTTCGCAGCCGTTGCAGGAGCCGGCGTCGACTTGGCGGATCGACAACGAGCGGCCGAGCCTCGCACGGGCAGCGCGGTTGACCGCCTTTGCAAGCTCGGCAAGCCCGGCCGCGTCCGGCGCGGGGGCCGGTTCGGTCAGGGGGCCATGCAGGCTATCGAGCAGCGAACGGCGCATTAGATGTCGTGCCCCGAATATGAACAGTTGAACGACTTATTACAAAGCGGGAAGTCGGCGACGATGTTGCCTTCGATCGCAGTCTCGAGCAGTGGCCACTGGAACCATGAAGCGTCGCGCAGATGGCAACGCTCGACATTGCCTTCGGCGCCGAGCCGCAACCAGACAAGCACATCTCCGCGGAAGGCTTCGGCGAGTGCCATGCCTTCACAGGATTTAGCGATCGTTTTGATCGGGGTCTGAATCTCGCCCGCCGGTAGCGCGCCGACGATCTGCTCGATCAGCGTCAAGCTCTGCTCGACCTCGCGGATGCGAATCCAGATTCGCGCGTTGACATCGCCGTCTTCGCGCACCGGCACGTCGAAGCTGAGCGAGTCATACGGCGCATAGAGACGGCGTGCGTCGAAGCCGCGGCCGGAGGCGCGGCCGACATAGCCGCCGGTGCCCCATTGCCGCACATAGTCCGGTTTGACGATGCCGGTGGTGACAGTGCGGTCCTGCAGTGAGGTTGTGCTGTCGTAGAGCTCGACCAGACGGGGAAACACGCGACGCACTTCGGTGAGCAGCGCGTGCAAAGTCGCAATGCCGTCGGCGGTGAGATCATGCGCCACGCCGCCCGGCATGATGGCATCCATCATCAGGCGATGGCCGAAGCAGGCTTCGGCCGCACGCAGCGTGCGCTCGCGCAGGATGCCGCATTGCGCGAGCATGATGGCGAAGGAGGCGTCGTTGCAGATGGCGCCGATGTCGCCGAAATGGTTGGCGAGCCGCTCCAGCTCCGCCATCAGTGCGCGCAGATAGGTGGCGCGCGGCGGCACGGCAGTCTGCGTCGCCGTCTCGACGGCCTGCGCGAAGGCAAAGCTGTAGGCGACTGTGCTGTCGCCAGAGGTGCGGGCTGCGAGCTTCGCTGCCTTATCGAGCGATGCGCCCTGCATAAGCCCCTCGATGCCCTTGTGCACATAGCCGAGCCGTTGCTCCAGTCTCACGACGTGCTCGCCGTTGCAGGTGAAGCGAAAATGCCCGGGCTCGATGATGCCGGCATGCACCGGCCCGACTGGAATCTGATGCAGCCCTTCGCCTTCTACGGGGAGGAACTGGTAGGGCTTCGGCTTGGCGGCCTTTCCGCGCTTGCCGAGCGGCGTGCGCACGGACCAGAAGCCGAGATCGAGCCAGGTGCGATTGTCCGGGCTGTCGACGGCGTCGAGGCCATGCAGATCGCGCATGGCGCGCTCGAGTTTGCCGGCCGGTGGATGGCGCGCCGCGACGCTGGGATAGGAGCCGTCCTCGCAAGCGTAGCTCACCACCGCGATGTCGCGGAAATCGGAAGCGAGCAGCGCCATGTGCACCATCGGCGCATCGCCCCACAGCCCGAGCAGCGTGCAGCGGCCTTGCGTGAGCAGATCGATCGCCTGCGTCCAGCCGTTCGCTCCGACGTCGACGCGCGGCCATGGCCGGTGCGGCTTGACGGTTCGTCGGTGCGTGATGCTGTCGAGCAAAGCCATGGCGCTATCCCAACAACCGCGCCACGTTCTGGAAGCCAGCCACTAGCGCCGGCGGCATGTAGATGCCAGCCACGAACACGATGGCGAGATGCGAGAACATCGGAACGTAGGAGGCTTCCGCCGGAGCGCTCGCCCCGCGCGGCTCGCCGAAAGCGATGGTGTTGAGCCGCAGGAACAGGCCGCCGAGCGCGACGATAATGGCGAACACCAGGATCATCACCAGCCACGGCGCGCGTGCGAAGGTCGACGACACCACCAGGAATTCGCTCATGAAGATCCCGAGGGGCGGCAGCCCGGCGATGGCGACGACGCCGAGGACCAGGCCCCAGCCGAGGACCGGATTGGTCACCGTCAGCCCGCCCATCTCGGCGATCTTCTGCGTGCCCTTGACCTGCGCGATGTGACCGACCGCGAAGAAGATTGCCGACTTGGTCAGCGAATGCATGGTCATGTGCAGGAGGCCGGCGAAGTTGGCGAGCGGTCCGCCCATGCCGAAGGCGAACACGATGATACCCATGTGCTCGATCGAGGAATAGGCGAACAGCCGTTTGATGTCGCGCCGGCGGTACAGCATGAAAGCGGCGAACACTGCTGAGATCAGCCCCATGGTCACCATCAGCGGTCCCGGCGCGATGGCCGCGGGGTTTAGCGCGAGTAGCATCTTGAAGCGCAGCAGCGCGTAGAGTGCGACATTCAAGAGCAGGCCGGAGAGCACGGCCGAGATCGGTGTCGGGCCTTCGGCGTGCGCGTCCGGCAGCCAGGCGTGCAGGGGGGCAAGGCCTACCTTGGTGCCGTAGCCGAGCAGCAGAAAGACGAAGGCGACATTGAGCAGCGCGGGGTCGAATTTGGCCGCCTTGGTGATGAGCAGCGTCCACACCATGGCGTCGGGACCCTCGCCGATCACCGGCCGTGCAGCCATGTAGATGAGAATGGTGCCGAACAGCGCCAGCGCGATGCCGACGCTGCCGAGGATGAAATATTTCCACGCCGCTTCCAGCGCCTCGTGGGTGCGATAGATACCGACCATCAGCACGGTGGTGAGCGTGGCGAGTTCGATCGCCACCCACATCAGGCCGATATTATTGGCGACCAGCGCGAGGTTCATGCCGAACATCAAGATCTGATACATCGCGTGATAGAAGCGGACGTAAGCCGGGCGCAGGCGGCCGATCTCGATCTCGTGGCCGATGTAGCTCGCGCTAAAGACGCTGGTGGTGAAGCTGACGAAGGTGGTCAGCACGATGAAGACCTTGTTGAGGTCGTCGACCAGGAGGTAGTGGCCGGAGCTCGGCTCGACCACGAACAGCGATACCGACGTGGCAAACGTCAGGAACGTCGCCAGTACGTTGAGGCGCGAGGTCAGCTTGTAGCCGGGCAGGGCAGCGAGCACGGCCGCCGAGATAGCGGGGATGAGCAAGACACCGGCGAGCGCGTCGAAATTCATTGGCGCTCCCCGCGGAATCGGTCGAGCGCCTGCATGTCGACGCTGTCGAAGCGCTCACGGATGCGGAACAGGAAGATGCCGATTACGATGAAGGCGATCAGCACCGAAAATGCGACGCTGATCTCCACGACCAACGGCATACCCTTGGCGCCGGTGGCGGCGAGCACGAGGCCGTTCTCCAGCGACATGAAGCCGATCACCTGGCTCACCGCGTTGCGCCGCGTGACCATCATCAGCAGGCCGAGCAATACGACCGAGAGCGCAAAGGCGAGGTCTTCGCGTGCCAGCGGATCGGCCTCGGAGGTCACGCGCAGCATCACCACCATCGACAGCGCAACGAGGCCCATGCCGAGCAGCATCGCAGGGCCGACGCCGACAACGGTTTCGATCTCGCGATGGATGCCGAGTTTGACGATGATCCGGTGCAGCGCAGTCGGGATGACGATGGCCTTGAAAACCAAAGCGATCACGGCGGTGAGATAGAGGTGCGGCGCGTCCTGCACGAACGCCTGCCAGGCAACCGAGGCAGCAAGGATCAGAGCGTGAAGCGCGAAGATGTTAAGCAGCGCGTAGAGCCGGTCCTGGTAAAGCTGCATGAAGCTTACCAGCACCAGCGAGCCGGCCAGCATGTGCGCGACGTCGAAGGAAAGGCTGTGCATGGCTTACAGGCTCCGCGACACGAACAGCAGCAAGGTGGCGAGCAGGCCGAGCATCAGCGCGGCGCCAAGAAAAGCCGGCACTCGGAACACGCGCATCTTGGCGATGACCGTCTCGAAAACGGCGAGCAGAACGCCGCCGACGGCGAGCTTGCCGATGTAGGAGAGTGCGCCGACTGCAATTGCGGTCGTGTCGGAGGCGGGGCTGGCGATGCCCCACGGCACGAACAGGCAGCCGATCAGTGAGACGTACAGAAGAAGCTTGAGTTCGGACGAGAGGTCGATGAGTGCGAGGTGGCGGCCGGAATATTCGAGCACCATGGCCTCGTGCACCATCGTCAGTTCGAGATGCGTCGCGGGATTGTCGATCGGAATGCGCGCGTTCTCGGCGATGGCGACCATGATCAGCGCCAGGAGTCCGAGGCCGAGCGAGACGCGCAAGCCCACGGCGCCGGACACCATGTAGCTCGCCATGGTAGAGAGCTGCGTGGAGCCGGCGATCAGCGCCAAAGTGAACACGGTCATCAGCATCGCCGGCTCGGCGAGCGAGGCGATCATCACTTCGCGGCTCGATCCGATGCCGCCGAAACTCGTTCCGACGTCGAGGCCGGCGAGCGCCAGGAAGAAGCGCGCGCTGCCGAGCAGAGCGATGATAGCGATCAGGTCAGCCGACCAAGAGAACAAGAGGCCGCTGCGGAAGGTCGGCACCAGCGAGGCGGCGACCCAGGTGCCGGCGAAGACGAGATAAGGGATGACGCGGAACAGCCATGAGGCATTGTCAGCCAGCACCACCTCTTTGCGCATCAGCCTGATCAAGTCGCGATAGGGCTGCAGCAGCGGTGGCCCTTGCCGGCGCAACAGGCGCGCCTTCACCTTGCGCACAAAGCCGGTGAGCAGCGGGCTGAGCAGCAGCACCGCCAGCATTTCCGCGCATTGGAATGCGAAGTCGTAGATCACGGCCATAGCGCCAACATCAGCAGGAGGATGACTAGCGCCGCGAACACCAGCGACAGGTACTGGCGGATGGTGAGGAACTGGAGCGCGTTGAGCTTTTCGGTGACGTAGACCACGCCGACCGAGATGGGTGCATAGAGCGCATCCCAGATCAAATCGCGTATGTGGATGGTCAGGCGCGCCGGTGCAGTCGAACCGGGTGCCGGCATCTCGCCGATCTCGCGCGCGGCAAAGATCATAGTGCCGTACACGCGACGGATGGGCTGCGCAAAGCTTGAGGCGCTGTATTGCGTGGCGGCGCTGGGATCGGGATAGCCGCAGTCCCAGGCCGGGGCGCGTCGCAGTTTGTCAGACGCGAGCCGGTGGATGGCGAAGGCCGCGAGCGAACCGGACAGGATGACAAAGACGAAGACCAGCAGTCCGTTATACGAGCTGCGGCTCTCGGCGATCGGTACGATCGACAGCCATTCGACGCCGGCCTGATGCGGCATACTGGCGCCGATCAGCGCTTGCGTCACAGGCGCCAAGGCATCGATCAGGAAGCCGGGCAAGATGCCGGCGATCAGGCAACAGGCCGCCAGAACATACATTGCTGCAAGCGAGTTGCTGTCGGTCTCGCTCGCGGCGCTTGCCACCGGGCTGCGCGGGCGGCCAAGGAAGGTTATGCCGTAGGCGCGCACGAAGCAGGCGCCGGCGAGCGCCGCGGACAGCGCGAGCATGGCGCCGACCGCCGGCACGAGGATCTTAAGTCCCCAGGACGGCAGTTGCGGACTGAGCAGGATCGCCTGGAACGTCAGCCATTCGGAGACGAAGCCATTGAGGGGGGGCAGCGCCGAGATCGCCACACAGCCGACCAGGAAGACGAAGGCGGTCTGAGGCATGCGATGAATCAGGCCACCGAGGCGATCCATGTCGCGTTCGCCGGTGGTGGTGAGCACCGCCCCGGTCCCGAAAAACAGCAGGCTCTTGAACAGCGAGTGGTTGAAGACGTGCAGCAGGCCGGCGGTCACGGCCAGCGCCGATGCAAAGGCGAAAGCAGATCCCTCGGCCTTGAAGGCGAGCGCCAGACCGAAGGCGGCAAAGATGATGCCGATATTCTCGATCGTGCTGTAGGCCAGGACCCGCTTCAGATCGGTCTGCATTAGCGCATAGAGCACGCCCATCACGGCAGAGATGGCGCCGAGCGTCAGCACGACGATGCTCCACCACCAGGCTGGCGGGCCGAGCAGATCGAACACGATGCGCAGGAAGCCGTAGACGGCGATTTTGGTCATTACGCCGCTCATCAGTGCCGAGATGTGGCTCGGCGCCGCCGGATGTGCCAACGGCAGCCAAGCATGCAGCGGTACGAGGCCCGCCTTGGACCCGGCGCCGACCAGAACCAGGACCAGCACCAAAGCCGCAAGTCCAGATGACGGATGCGCAGCGCGGATCGCGTCGAAAGCGTAATTGCCGTCAGCACCGGCGAGCAGGCCGAAGGCCAGCAGCAGCGCCAACGTGCCGAAGCTCGCCATCATCAGGTAGACGTAACCGGCACGTAGGTTCTCCTTGTCCTGGTGATGCGCAATCACCAGAGCCCAGGAGGTGAGCGACATGAACTCCCACGACACCAGGAAGGAAAAGGCGTCGTCCGCCATGACGACCAGGTTCATCGCGGCGATGTAGACGGGATAGAACGGCAGCACGCGATGGGCCGCGTGCTCGTGCTGGCCGTAGCCGAGCGCGAACAGGCTTGCTCCCGCGCCGCCGAGGTTGACGACAATCAAGAAGAATGCGGCAAGAGGATCAATACGAAAGTGCGCACCGAGCCACGGCAACCCAAGCGGCAGAGTGACGATAGATACATTCGTCGTGTGATCGAGCAAATGCAGCAGTGCGAACAGTCCGAGGATCAGCGTAACGATGAGACTTGCGCCGTATACGATACTGGTGGAGCGCGGGGAGCGCCCGAGCGCGATCGCCACTGGCGCAAGCAACAGGAGGGCGGCGACACCGTAGAGCGTGTAGATCGCGGTCATTTGATGCGCACTCCGCGGCCACCGCCGCTGCTCGTCGCGCCTTCGCCGATCAACTCGATGCCGTGCTTTGCCAGAGCGTCGACCAGTTTCATCAACGAGTCGACGTTGCCGCGCACGACCCCGTCGCTCGATTCCATGCGTTGAATGGTCGGCAGCGATAACCCTGCACGTTGCGCCAACTCGCGCTGGTCGATCCCGAGGAGCGCGCGGGCGGCCCGCATCTGGCAGCCAGTTATCATGTTTTTTATATCAAGATAGATGGCTAGAAGGCATATATAGATATATACTATATGTATACGTTCGATTCAACGGGGAAGAGTGGGATTTTTGCAGGTCAAGATTTCGCAAACGCCCGTCAGGTCTTACATAGTAGACGGACAGTATAGATGATAACCATAGAGTGTTTGCGTGAGATATGTCCGCTAGCGCACAATTGCCAAAGATCAAATCGTTCAATTCTTGCATAAATAAAGAATGAAAACTTTACCGCACTAACCAAATTGATGGAAATTTTTAATTCAATCTTGAACTTTCTTTGATGTGAATGGTAATTCGCTCCGCGTGAGGAGTACCAGGGATGATTGAATTGGTAGCTGCGTTTTTGGTCGGAGCTGCAGCGGGCTACGGCCTTCGAGAAATCATTTCACGCAAGCGCCGAGCCGAGGCGCGCCGCACGTATCAGCTAGAAAATGTCCCTTAGTTCGATGGAAAGGCCTATTGGGCGAATGCGCGAGTTGCTCGTCCTTGCGAGTATGCTACTCGCGACGTTTGTGTTCTGGGCGGTCGTGATTGCATGGCTAGCGGGTTATTTCGGCTAGGGAACCGCGCTTCGAAGGCGGGGTTGCAGGCGAAAAAATGATGGCGCTTGACGATCAGCGGTAACCAGCAAACTTCATCGAAGTCACGACCCAGATAAATTCTACACGAGCATAAATTGAGTTGGGTATTTGGACGGAAAAGTGCATTTCGAGCTTTCTAACTTATCCAGCCGTTTTAGCTGCCAATTTTGATCGATGCGCATCATATCAATTTCTGCGCTCGTATGTTCGTTGCCACTCTCCGGCCCTGTTCTACGAAAGTCCGATGCTGATAATGAGAATTTCGGAATTCTCAATGCGGGCGCTACAAGACAGGTGCTTCGGCTCTAGGAAAACTCGACGTGTCGAATAACAAAAGCCTCTATGTCCAATACGGTTGCGGCCTTTCGTGTCCGGAAGGCTGGGTGAATTTCGATTCGTCGCCGACTCTCCGACTACAGCGGCTTCCGCTTGTCGGAAAAGTCTTCAGACGGCCACCCGTTATCTTTCCGGACGGCGTTCGTGTCGGAGATATCGTTGGAGGTCTGCCGATTGAGGACAACAGTGTCAGCGGCGTCTACGCCAGCCACGTTCTCGAGCACTTATCGCGGGATAATTTCGTCGTCGCGCTCGCTAACACATTTCGGATGTTGAAGCCGGGGGGGATTTTTCGGCTCATCGTTCCCGATCTTGAAGCGCGCGCACGTCTTTATCTTCAGCGGCAAGACGATCCGCTGGCCAATGATTGGTTCATGGAGGCTTCGCATCTCGGCGTTAGCCAACGCACCCAGGGTCTGACATCTTGGCTTCGGGATTTGCTTGGACTTTCGAAACATCTCTGGATGTGGGATGAAAGGTCGATCCGAAAGCTCTTGGACCAGCAGGGCTTTATCGAAATTAGACGGTGCCAATTTAACGATTCTGCCGATCCTATTTTCCGGGCAGTGGAAGATCGCGCGAGATTCTATGACGATTATCTCGGTGTCGAGGAGTGTGCCATGGAAGCGGTGAAACCGGCCACAAAAGTCTAAGATCGGCGGGGAATACTAGCCGCGCGACTTGCTCGCCAAGCGTTTGTCGATGCGCGCCATGTCGACCACCATACGCTCATGCGTTCCGTTGCCGATTTCTTCGATATCGTCGCGGGCGCTGACCTTGAACTCGATGCGACCGCCTTCCACTTTGGTGACTTCCGCCTCGGCGGTGACGCGATGACCGGCTGGGGTGGCGGCTAGGTGGCGCACGTTGACGACCGTGCCGACAGCGCTTTCGCCCGGATCGAGATAGTCGCGAACGGCGTTCAATGCCGCGTTCTCCATCGCGGTCACCATCATCGGGGTGGCGAAGACCTTGGGCAGCGCCGCGTCCTTGAACTGGTTAGCGAGATGCGCCGGCATCACGCGCAGGGTGTAGCTTCCTTTCGCCCCTACCGGGATTGGTCTCATAAGTCAGCTCCCAACTGGCCGCACATGATTGATCGCGGGCGCAAGAATGACCAGCAGAATTCCACACGCCGCAATCGGCGCAAACGCAGCGCTAGCGATCCCGCTGAGGTCCCATGCGAGCCCGCTGATCACCGGCACGATCACCGCGCAGCTATAGCTGATCGTAAACATCGCCGCGGTGACGCGATGCACGTCATCAGGAGGCGCCAGCAAGGGCGGTAGCGCCAACGCCAGGATTAGAATAGATGCCGCAGCAAATCCCTGCACTGTAGCTGCGGCTACGATCCAGGGACCGGTACCGAAGACGATGCCACCCGTTGTGCAAAGGCAGATCAGTCCGCATACGACATAGGGCCACGCTTTACGCTCGAGACGCCCCGCGAAGGCGAGCAGCAGAAGCGAGGCCGGGAGTTGTCCCACGTTAAGTCCGGTCAGCGCGGCGCTGATCCATTCGCCCTGGCCGTGGCCGCGCAAATAGTCAGGCAAGAAGGCATTGGTGGTGAAATAGTTGGCATTGACTGTGCCCAGCATAATGCCCAGCCGCCAGATCAGCCCGTCGCGCCAATCCGGCCACCAGCGGCGGCGAGGCGCCGCCGCGTTCTGCTCAGCGGCGCGCGGCGCAAGAAGCAGAACGGCGAGCGCGATGAGACCCACCGGCACGCTCCAGAACACAAAGCCCCATTGCCAGCTTCCGCCGACGAGCGGCAGCACCAGGGACAGCATCAGCGCCACTGGGGCTATCTCACCGATGAGCAAACCGTTGGTGTAGACGGCGGTGCCAAAGCCGATGCGCCGCGGCAGCCAGGCGCGGACGGTCGTTGGCATTGTCACCTGCATGATGGCGACGCCGGCGCTCATGACCACGGTCATGGCATAGAGCCAGTTCACGTCCGCCAGCGTGCCGCGCAGCGCTCCGCCGATGGCGGTAAGCGCCAGACCGATGACCAATGCGCTGCCGACGCCCAGCCGCGCGATCAGCAGCGAGCCTGGCACCGCGGCAAAGGCGAAGAGCATCGAAGGCAGCCCGGTGAGGATGCCGATCTGCGTCGCGCTCAAGTTCAACTCATCATGGATGAGTGGTATTACTGGAGGCACGGCAAGAATTGTCAGCCGCAGTGCATTGCCGGCAAGCCAGAGCAGAAGCAGCGAGGTCAGCAGCCGTTCCTGCGTCGGAGCCTCGCTGACGCTATACACTGGCGCCCCCGGCGTGACAGGACGCTTGTTGATGACGCCACAAGTTTCTCATCGTTCGCTCTGCTCGATACGGTATAGAGTGCGCCGTCCCGGCAGGGAGAGCGAAGCGGCCAGTCATAATGGAAGACGCGACGGATCGAAACGAGAATAAGCGGCTGTACGCCATCGGCGACATCCACGGGCGGCTGGACCTGCTAACGCGCGTGGCCGAAGCCATCAAGCGCGACGTGGAGACGCATGGTTCCAACGCGCTGACCGTGACGCTCGGCGATTACGTCGATCGCGGCCCGAAATCGCGCCAAGTGATCGATTCGTTGATCGCCAACCCCTTCCCGACACCGCACATTCCGCTGAAAGGCAACCACGAGCAATTGCTGGAGATGTTTCTTGCTGATCCGGAAATCGGTTCGCAGTGGCGGCGGCTGGGTGGACTGGAGACGCTCTTTTCTTATGGCGTGCCGGTCAGCGGTTTGATGGTCGGGAAGAATTACGACGAGGCGGCGGAGCAGTTTCGCAACGCCTTGCCGCCGACGCATGTGCAATTTTTCGCGTCGCTGAAAACGTCATTCAGCTATGGCAAGTATTTTCTGTGCCATGCCGGCGTGCGACCTGGCGTTCCGCTGGAGCGGCAAACGGCGGAAGACTTGATGTGGATTCGCGATGAATTTCTCGCCAGCACGCGCAGCTTCGGCAAGATCGTCGTGCATGGTCACACGCCGGTCGAGGACCCGGAAGTCCTGCCGAACCGTATCAACATCGATACCGGCGCCTTTGCGACCGGCCGGCTGACGTGCGTCGTGTTGGAGGAAAGCGGCCATCGCTTCCTCCCGATCTGATAGGCTCGGTTCGGGCGGACGCGATATCGAAACGACCACCGGCGATGGCATTTGCGGGCTCAAAAGGGACGGAAGTCAGCGGCATCGCAGCCGATCTGCGCGCGTTCCTGCGCGATTTTACTGCCTTCGCCGGGCGCAAGGGGTTTGTCACCGCTGCTCTTCTCCTTCTCGGCGCGCTGCTCGAAGGTTTGAGCCTCGTTTTGCTCATCCCGCTGTTGGCGATTGTGATCGGCTCGGAGGTGCCGTCGGGGCGGCTCGGACGTGTGGCCGGGGAGCTGTTTTCCTTTTTTCACATTGAGCGACCGCTCGGAAAGCTCGGACTGCTGTTCGGCATATTCGCCTTGCTGCTGCTGGTGCGAGCAATTGTTCTGTATTTGCGCGACATGTCGATGGCCCGGCTGCGCACGACGTTCACCGAGTCGCATCGGTTGCGCATTGTCGAGATGCTAGCCGTCGCGCCGTGGGACCAGATCGTTCGGCTTCGCCATGCGCGCATCACTCAGCTCATGAGCGGCGACCTCCAGCGGATCGCTATGGCCGTTTCGCTAGTGCTGCAGATCGCGACAGCGCTGGCGATGCTGCTAGCGCAGTTTGTCTTGGTCATCATGCTGGCGCCTGCCCTAGCGCTGGTCGCTATCATCGTCTTGACCCTGGCCGCTGTTGCCTTCGCGCTGGTCACGCGCCGTGCTCATGCGCTTGGCGGTGCTACAACGCAAACCAATTTGCTACTGATGGATTCGGTCGGCCAGTTCCTCGGCGGGCTGAAGCTTGCCATCAGCCAGAATCTGCAAAGCGGCTTTCTGACCGAATTCCGCGCAGCGCTGCGGGCGCAGTCGCAGCAACAAATTGATTTCGTGCGGCAGCAGACTACGAGCCGACTCGCGTTGACCACATTGGCGTCTTTCGCCGGTGGGATATTGGTCTTGGTCGGTTTTGGCGTTCTCCATATCGCCGCGCCTACGCTTTTGACGCTGCTGCTCGTGATTACCCGCATGACCGGGCCCACCAATCTGATCCAGCAAGGCTTTCAGCAGCTTGCGCACGCGCTTCCCGTCTATCACCGCGTGAAGGCATTGGAGCGTGATCTGGCCAATATCGCGTCCACGCCAGGAAAGTTGGAAGGTCTGTCGCTCTCGCTTGATGGCGCGATCGCGTTCGAAGCTGTGAGTTTCCGCCATAGCGGCGAGGAGGGGGGCGAAACGGCACGCGGGGTAAACAGCCTGAGCCTTACAATTCGGCCGGGCGAAACGATCGGCGTGGCGGGAGCAAGCGGAGCGGGCAAAACCACGTTCGTCGATCTTCTGGTCGGGCTTTATCCGCCCGACGAAGGCAGGATCACCATCAACGGCGTGGATTTGCGCGGAGCCGCTTTGGCGGCCTGGCGCGACCGCGTCAGCTATATTTCGCAGGACGCGTTCCTGTTTCACGATACGGTGGCGCGGAATCTTGCCTGGGCGGCGCCAGGTGCGAGCCAGACCGAAATGTGGCGGGTGCTCGACCTCGTCGGCGCAGGGGCGCTGGTGCGCGGAATGCCGCTAGGCCTCGATACGGTGGTGGGCGAGCGCGGCACGTTGATTTCGGGCGGCGAGCGCCAGCGTATCGCGCTCGCGCGAGCGCTTCTGCGCAAGCCGGCGCTCTTGATTCTCGACGAAGCCACGGCCGCAATCGATATCGCCGGCGAACGTGCCATTCTGGAGGCGTTACGCGTGCTCGATCCGCGGCCGACGTTGATCATCGTTGCGCATCGGGCCGAGAGTCTTGCGGTCTGCGAGCGTCTGCTTCGCTTCGCGGATGGCCGTTGCGTCGAAGACAGGGTCGCCGTCCGTGCCTGAGCGCCCTATCCCGCAAGAGCTTCTCCTGGTCGCTGCCTGCTGCCGCTGGCCGCTCTCCGCCTCTGTACTTGCCGCCATCCGGACTACCGCCGCCCATCCGATCGACTGGCCGTCGTTTCTACGCCTCGTCCGCCGCCATCGCGTTTTCGGTCTGGTTCACAACGCACTCGCGGCAGCGGAAATCGAAGTACCGGCCGTTATCGCGGGCGACCTGGCGTCGCGTGCCGAAAAGTATCGCCGCGGCGCGATGCTGCTGGCAGCCGAAACGTTGCGGCTGCAAGAGCTTTTCGATGCCAATGGAATTACCGTCGCTGTGCTGAAGGGCGCGGCTGTCGCGCAGCTCGCCTACGGTACGCTCGCACTCAAGCAGACCAAAGACATCGATTTTCTAATCCCACCCGAACGCGCGCGCGACGCGTTTCGCCTGCTGGAGAAGGACGGCTACGTTCTCCATGACCCAGCGGCCGATCTCGACGATACGCAGTGGCACGGCGTCTTGCGCCTGGGCAGTGAAGTGTTGGCGGCTCACCCTACGCGGCGCCTAGAAGTCGAATTGCGCTGGCGCGTTTCCGAAAACATGCTGATGTTCAAAGGCGTCAATTTTTTCGCGAATACCATCGACGTTGCCCTGTCGGAGGGTCACTTGCGGACGTTCGATGAGAACAATCAATTCGCTTATTTGTGCGTGCACGGTGCGCGTCATGGCTGGTGTCGCTTGAAATGGCTCACCGATCTGAATGCATTGCTGGCGGGGAAGAGCGCGCAGCAAATCAGGCAACTTTATGCGCACGCCCAGGCCATCGGCAGCGGGCTTTGCGCCGGACTTGCCCTGCTTCTTTGCAAGAGATTCCTGGCGCTGCAGCTTCCCAGCGATCTTGAGCCGCAACTGCGAAGGTCTTGGCGACTGGCGTTTGCGGAGCGCATCGCTTTGAATTTGATGATCGGTCCGCGTCCCGAGGTCGAGCCGACCCATCGACCATACCGTCTGCTGGCCATCTCGCTTATCGTGCTACAGTTTTTGCTCGGCAGCGGATGGCGATACTTTTTCCGACAGGTCTGGATCAGCAGCGTGCGACTAGGAGACGTGATCAGTGTTCCTTTGCCGTCGCGGCTGTACTTTCTTTATCCGCTGCTGCGGGGGCCGCTTTGGATACGCCGAATGGTCAGCGCGTCAAGCGGGAATACGCGACACAAATGAGACGCCCTGAATGTTGAAAACGGACGAACAGGCGCTGCCGCCAACCGAGGCGACGCCGGCGCCCGCGCCGCGTCGTAGCCGGCTGATCCGCAGGTCGCTCATCATCGTCATGCTGGTCATCGCTGCCGGCGCAATTTGGACTTTCCGCGCATCGCTTCTTTTCGCGGCAGCCGAGGCGTGGACCGTTTCGGATCCTTTGCAACCCGGCGACGCAGTCGTGGTGCTTGGCGGCGGCGCGAATACAAGACCCTTCGCCGCCGCCGAGATTTATCATGCGGGGCTGGCCAAGGTCGTGCTCCTGCCACTGTTAAAGCCAACCCGTGTGGAAATTTCCGATGTGGTCGTTTCGCATTATGCCGTCAATCGCGGCGTGCTCTTGAAGCAGGGCGTCCCGGCGTCCGCAATTCTCGCTATCGGTACCGGCGTGGCCAATACGCGTGAGGAGGCTGCGATCGTAAGCCGGTGGGCACAGGACAACGGCGCGAAAAGGATCATCGTTGTGACCGAGCGTTTTCCGAGCCGGCGTGTTCGATGGATGTTCAATCGCGCGCTGGCCGGGTCGGGGGTGGAAGTGGTTGTCGACACCATTCCAGAAATCGAATTCGATCCGAGGCGTTGGTGGGAGGATGAGCGCGGTGTCGTTGCATTCCAAAATGAAGTGCTGAAATACCTGTATTATAGGCTTAAATATTGAGCGAGCGACGATGCTTTATCGTGCACGTGAAAGTTCCGTGCGCACGACGCCAAGAAGATCGTCGCGTTTCGCATCGAACTTGATGCCGCGCACGCCGAAGGCGGCGGCGGCGGCCATGTCGTCGTCCCTGTCACCGATGAAGATGCTGCGTGCGCGCTTGATCGGCCAGTCGCGCGCCGCCTGTTCGAGCAGACCGGGAGCGGGCTTGCGGCAGCGGCAGCGGATCGCGAACTCCGTCACTGCCCCATCGGGATAATGCGGGCAGTAGTAGAACGCGTCGATGTGTGCGCCGCGCTGCCGGAGTTGCTGTTGCATGTGATTATGGAAACCGTGCACGGCTGTTTCGCCGAAGTAGCCGCGCGCGACGCCTGACTGATTGGTCACCACGATCACGTAATATCCAGCTTCGTTGAATAAGCGTACAGCCTCCGGCGCCCCGGCGATCCATTCGAGTTGCTCGATTCGGTGTGGGTAACCGTGGTCGACGTTTAGTACGCCATCGCGGTCGAGAAAGGCGGCGGGCCGTGGCCGGCGACGGAAAAGGACCGACGTGAGCCGCTCGAGCAGCGAGCGGCTTCGGCCCATCGTCATCTTACGGCTTAATGTCATCGGTGCATTACGAATGGGGCGGGGCGATTGTCGCACCTCGGGTATCCGTATAGCGTTCTATTGTGAATAAGTTGCGCTGGTCAAACAGTAGAGGCGTAGCGGCGGGGACGAGCCATCACCCGACGCAGATTTTTTTGCTTCCGTGACGGGATCATTTTGATAGGGATGGTGACGTTGGCTTTCTTCCCCACGCAGACCTTATAATAGACGGACCATGGCTCCCCCTCTTTTATTCGATCTCAAAGGCAAACGCGTATACGTCGCGGGCCACAGCGGCATGGCCGGTTCAGCCGTGGTTCGCCGTCTTGCTAAGGAAGATTGCGAAATCCTCATTGCAACACGGCAGACCCTCGATCTGACGCAGCAGTCGGCGACCGAGGAGTGGCTGCAGCGCATGAAGCCGGACGCCGTAATACTGGCGGCCGGTCATGTCGGCGGCATCTTTGCAAACGACAGATTTCCGGCGGATTTCATCGCAGACAATTTGGCCATTGGCCTCAATGTCATCCGCGGATCATTCAAGACTGGCGTTAAAAAGCTGCTGGCGCTTGGCTCGTCCTGCATTTATCCGAAATTCGCCAGCCAGCCGATGTCGGAAGACTCCCTGTTGACCGGGCCGCTCGAGCCGACCAATGAATGGTATGCGATTGCGAAGATCGCGGCCATCAAGCTGTGCGAGTCTTATCGCAAGCAGCACGGCGCCGATTTCATCTCAGCGATGCCGACCAATCTTTATGGGCGCGGCGACAATTATCATCCCGAGAACAGCCATGTTCCTGCTGCGCTCATTCGCCGGTTCCATGAAGGGAAACTCGCTCATGCGCCGAGCGTAACAGTGTGGGGAACGGGAAAGCCGCGCCGCGAATTTTTGTGCGCTGACGATCTTGCCGACGCCTGCGTCTTTCTGATGAAACATTATTCGGATTTGCAATTTCTCAATGTCGGGACCGGCGAGGATGTCACCATCGCGGAATTCGCGACCGAAGTGGCCAACGTCGTCGGCTACAGCGGCAAGCTTGAGTTCGACACGTCGCGTCCCGACGGTCCGCCGCAGAAATTGCTCGATGTCGCAAAGATTAAGCGTCTTGGCTGGGCACCGAAGACCAGCTTGCACGATGGCTTGATGACTGCCTACGAAGACTTCGTGGCCGGTGGAGGCCGCTCTCATTAAGGCTTCGATAGATTGACCGAAGGATCGTGCGCCAGCGTTTCCGCCTCCATTGTCTTGACAGACCCCCAGCGATAGCCGCTCGCGACCCAGACGATGCCGCCGATGACGCCCACGGTCAGCGTTGTCAGTCCATAGATAACCGACACGATCAGCCCATCGGTTTCAGCCAAGCCGGCATAGGAGAACGCCAGCACCATCGCACTCTCGCGCACGCCCCAGCCGGCGATCGAGATCGGGATTGTTGCGATCAGGATCACCGGCAAGAAGAGATATAGGGTCTGGCTGAAGGTGATTGATGCGTGCACCGCGATGGCGGCGCTCCAGGCGAGCGCAACTGTCATGAAATGAATGGCAAACGAGAAAACGGCGACGCGCAGAGCCGCAGGCGAGGAGCACAGGCGCCACGCAAGCCGCGACGCAGTGGCGAGATGGCGGGTCGCCCACCAGCGGTCCAGGATCTTCAGCTGCGGCGCGCCAAGTACCAGAAAAACCAAAGCGGCTCCCATGGCTCCAAGACCGATCAGCAACAAAGCTGCGCGCGCCGCGCCGTCACGTACCAGCTCGAAGGTCCAGGGCAGACAGGCTGTTACGATGACGGCGAGCACGGTTACGCCGACAACACGGTCGATCAAAACGGAATAGATTGCCGTTGGCCATCCGGCGCCGCCACGGGCGAGAAGCCAGATGCGCACCGCGTCGCCACCCACGGTCGATGGCAGGACTTGGCTGAAGAATTGGCCAATGATTGTGTAGCGCATCGCCATCGTGCGCGAGAGCGTCGATCCGCAGGCCATGATGATCTCGCGCCAGCGCCAGGCGCTGAGCGGGACCTGCGCGCAGCAAATCAGAAGGGCGATGCTCGCCCATTTCCAATCGAGCTTGACCAGTTGCTGACCAAGGGCATCGATGTCCACACGCCGCAAGGATAGGTACAGCAGACCGGCAGATACGGCCAATTTCAGCAATAAAGATAGAACTCGCCGCATGCCGATCTTCCAGGATTGGTGGAACAGAGGTGATCGCCTGCGAGACGACTAGAGCATTATCCGCTGCAAATCCACCTGTGAGAGGACCGACAATAGGTCCTTCCAACGGTCTATAGCCTGATGGCGGGTAAATTGGGCATCGAGCATGGCGCGGGCGCGCCTGCCCATTTCTTCGCAAAGAGCCGGATCATCCGCTAGGCGCGTCAAAACCTGCGCCAGGCCCGCGGCGGCACCGGGGGCGACAATGAATCCGCAGGCATGCTGACTAACCAGTTCGGCAATATCGCCGCCGTTGCCTGTGATAGCGACGATCGGGCGACCGGCGGCGGCGACACCGTAAAACTTGCTGGGAAAGATCAGTCCTTCAAGCTCGGGGCGCAGCGAAATCCAATGCACATCGGGCAATGATAGCGAGTATTTGAGCGCGTCGTTGCTCTGATAAGGGAAGAAACGAAACCGCTCGTCGAGTTTCCGCCGGCGGACCTCGCTTGCAAGCAAGTCGAAGTGTTTTCCCCCGCCTATGAATACGAAAATGAAATGGGTTCGATCACGCAGAAGTTCTGCGGCGTCGAGCAAAGTTATGAATTCGTGCGCGCGTCCCAGGTTGCCAGAATAGCCGACGACAAAGGCGTTCTGCAGATTCCATTCGCGGCGGAGCGGATTGTCCTGCGTCGGAACGGGTACAATGCCGCGATCGTCCGTCCAGTTCGGGATGACCGCGATCTGCTCGTCGGCAACGCCGAAGGTCCGCAGTCGTGTCGCCATGGCATTGCCCAATACGACATTTCTGTCGGCAGCTCGCACGGATCGGTCGCGCAGATAGGTGAGAAGTCTGCCGACAGGTCCACGGACTAGAGGCACCCCTAATTCGATGGCGATTTCCGGATAGATATCCTGCAGCCAATTGACGAAAGACGCCGAGCGTCGCTTCGCCATGAGCGCTCCGAAGATCGACAGCAACGGCGGGTCCGTCTTTGTAACAAGCACATCGCCCGGTCGCGTCATCGATCCGAGGCATTGCCACATCGACCAGTAGAACGACAGATAGTCCAGAGCACGGCCTATCAGACGGCCGCGACCGAAGCGTGTCGTGGGAACGCGATGCACGTTCACGCCATGCAATATTTCGTTCGCGGGCAACCGCACCAAGGGATCGTCATAGATTTGTTGACTGGTAACGACATGGATGTCGTGCCCGCCCGCCGCGAGTTCGAATGCGAGATCACTGAGGATTTGGCTGGTCGCTGAGTGGTCTGGGGCGAAATAGCGGTTGACGAATATAATGCGCGGCATGGCACGCTGTTCGTTTATAGAAATCGTGCTGCCGGCGGTCGATCGGACGCGCTACCTTCCAAATCGTCTTGATCGGGGTTGAGCCGCTCGCCGGTCAGCATGAATTTCAGCGTCTTGCCGAGAATTCGGATATCGAGCCAAAGCGATGCATTGCGGACGTACCATTCGTCGAGGATGTTTTTTTCTTCCGGGGTCAGCAGTTTCCCGCCGTGGACCTGAGCCCAGCCGGTAATGCCCGGGCGTACGGAAAGCCTGACGGCGGGGTTGGGTGGTTGATCGCGCGGAAGCAGTGGGCGCGGGCCGATCAACGACATGTCGCCGACGAGCACATTTAAAAGCTGCGGCAGTTCGTCGAGCCGCGCTCTGCGTAAGATCGCCCCGATCCACGAGACGCGTTCGGTGTCACTTACTGGATTGCCTTGCAAAGTGTACGAGGGCTTCAACGTGCGAAATTTATGCATCTGAAAGCTTTGCCCGTGCCGCCCCACTCGCCGCTGCCAGAAAAAGACTGGTGATCCGACATCGAGCAGCACCACCATGGCGACGATCAGGAACAGCGGCAGCAGCAGGCTGATGGCGAATAAACTCAAAGTGAAATCCAGCACGCGTTTGACTGCAAAATAATAGGATGGACCAAAGACTATGGCCGCCGGCTGCGCCACTGTGCTCCGCTTCGCGGCCGGTTGGATGGTATCGAGCCCGATCAGGTGGGGGATGAAGTCGAGCCGAATATTCTGCTGATCGCAAACTTGGCGAACTTCGGCGTCTGCCTCCGGCGATAAGATGCTGGGATCTCCACCGACGAGGACCCGGTCTGTCGATATCCCGTGTTCCTTAAACTCTTCGATGATTGGCAGGAGATGGGCGATCGGGCCGAGCACGCGCACCCCGCCCAAAGTCCGTCCGATCATTTCCGCTCGGTCGTCCAGCGACCCGATGACGCGGTACCGGGTGGGAGCGTAAGCGCGCAGGAAGCTGATATACAACGAAGAAAGCCGGTTCGAACCGACCACGATGACGTGTTCGACGGCTGCCTGGACCGCGGACGATGTTTCCTCGCGCTCACTATAGGTCATCCGCACGAACGCTCGGACGATCACGAGACCGACCGATAGCAGCAGTGCGTGGATCACAGGGGTGGTGCGGGGCACGCCTTCAAGGCGCGTTACCGAAAACAAGACAAGGCAGGTCATCAACTCTCCGAGGACGACAGCCTTGGCGACCTCGAGCGCATCGTTCACCGAGAACAAATGCGTCATGCCTTCCCGGATTCGGAAGATGAGGAAAGCCAGCATTGAAAAAACGAATGAGATGCCGCAATACCAAGCGGCCGGCGTAAAATCGGGGCCATAGCTTGATGGTGCGTCCCGAATCCACAACGCCAAGGGGGGTGTGATCAGCGCCCACAGGAGGTCAACAATCGAGAATCGGAGGGAAAGCGAGGAGCGGGACGTTGGTGACCGAATACGCATTGAGTTCGGAAGGCTCCCGCGCATGCCGATCGCGCTTGTTCCAAGCGCGCAACTGAGTACCAAATTCTTTCGCCATGCGGTAGATGTCTCTCGTTTGAGATGCGAAATCGCGCCGGCAGCGTGCTGGCGATGTCAGGCGGTGCAATGACAGTTGCGGTTTCGGGTAAAACGCATTCTAAGCGACACCGAGTTAGCGCAATGAGGCGTGGTCGATGGAGCTAACGAAATTCGCACTTTGGCTGGCACTCATCGGGGCGGGCCTGCAGCTCTCGGCTTGCAGTACGCCCGGGAATATGGGGGCCGCTACGGAAGCCGACATGCAAGCCACGGCGGCGGCCGCGACGGCCGTACCGCGGTTTCAGGGCGGCGAGAAAATCCGCATTACGGTCTATAACGAGCCCTCCCTCAGCGGCGACTTCGATATCGATTCGAATGGCATGGTCACATTGCCGCTCGCTGGAACCATTCGAGCCCAGGGGCTAACACAACCTGAGTTTGAGCAGGAGCTCTCGAAAAAATTTAAAAGCGAGTACCTGCGCAATCCCAAGGTGACGGTGACGATCCTCCAATATCGGCCGATTTACATGGTCGGCGAGGTCGAAAAACAGGGCGAATACCCGTACAAACCGGGCCTAAACGCGCTCACCGCCATGGCCATGGCAGGCGGAGGGACCTATCGGGCCAACCGCAACTACGTCCTCATCCAGCATATCGGGGAAAAGGGGATGAAAGAGTATCCGCAGTCCGCTACTACCTTGATACTACCGGGCGACCTTATTAGGATTCCGGAAAGGTATTTTTAATAAAAAACCTTGGAATCACAGTGCCGGAAACGCGATGCACAAAAGCAACAGCTCTCGGATTTGTCGGCTACTCCGGGGAAAAATAACTTTTTCGTATTCCTGTTGGCCAAAAGTATGTGTACTTTAACGAGCGTCTGGCTAGAGTCGATGTTGTAATGGGCTAGGAATCACGACACTAGGCGGCAAGTCGCCGCCTTGGCTAGGGGATGGGTTTTCTTATGGCTTTCAACGCGCGCAACAGTTGTGCGATTGTAGCGGTTGTAACCGCTGCCTTCGGCGTCCTGTCCCCGGTCAACGCGGCCGATTTACCAGTAAAGTCCGAAGGCGCGGCACCGAGTGGTCCGGCTCCAATGGTTGTCGGCGGCTGGCTATTCTCTCCCACGCTGTTTGCGGGCGGAACTTACAATAGCAACATCAACCAGACGCAAACCGGACGGATTTCGGGCTGGGGTGAGCGCGTGGTGCCGGGGTTCACGGCGAATGTCGCCAACGGCATGCACCAGACGAACATCTACGGGATCGCGGATCTGCAGAACTATTCGCAGTCCGGCGTGGCCCATCGCACGACCGTGGATGCTAAGGCGGGTCTCACTCAGACTTATCTCGCGACGCGCGATCTGACGTTCCGCGCCAATGTCGATTATACTCGGCAGGCCGATGTGTTCGGCAGTTCCGCATTCGCCAATGCGAACACGACCCTGGCGCCGACGTCGGCCGCTCCGGTTGCACCAATCACCATCGCGCCGCAAGCAAACCCCGATCGTTACAACCAATTCTCCGGTGCACTCGCCGCTGATAAGCGCTTTGGCCGTGGGTTTGCTGGGTTGACGGTGAATGCCGTCAGTACGGTATTCGACAGCAATCCTGGCTTTATCACCAGCCGCGATGGCACCGTGTATACAGTCGCCGGTCGCTTTGGTTACGACGTGACGCCGCAGATTTATGGCTTCGTCGACCCGCAGGTCGACTGGCAACGGTATCGCTTCTCGGCCCGCGATTCGAATGGGTATCGTGTGACGGGCGGTCTCGGCACCAGCGCTCCCGGCCTGTGGCAGGGTGAGGTCTACGGCGGCTATCAGGCTGAAAAGAACAGTGTTGTCGGCACCTATGGTTCTGGTGTATTCGGCGTTCGCGTCGGCTACTCGCCGACGAGGCTTTGGACGCTCAAGGCGTCATTGGATGAGACGCTGGGGGCTGCTGCCGTCGCCTCGACCGGCACGACCGGTGTCGCCGCGCGTGTGACCACTGGCTTGCTTTCGGTCGCCTATAACGGTTTGCCGCGGGGCTGGGGCGCCAACGCACGGTTTGGCTACATCAACACCCGCTTCGTCAACCTGGCGCGCACGGACAATGGCTGGCTCGCCGGCGCCAACGTGACATACGACATCTGGCGCAACCTTGGGCTGACCCTCGATTATCAGTTCAAGTCTGTGTCCTCTGATCTGGGGACGGACTTCAACCAGCACGTCGTCAGTGCCGGCGTCTCTTACAAGTACTAATCAGGGGTCACGCTTCGACGTGAGATCCCAGGAGTGGACAATGCGGAAGATTATCGTCCTGCTGCTCGTCGCCTTTTGCGCGCTCAGCATCGTCTCCAGGGCCGACGCTGGTAGCTACCAGGGGCCGGGGAATTACGTCGGAACACCGTCGTCCGCGGTCACCTCGTTGTTTAACCGGTTCCCGGCCGGTGGCGACGCGCTTGTTGCTGCAATTCGCGACCTGCTTATCGCGCACCCGGAACTGGCGGATGACGTCGCGTTTGTGGCCAGCCGGTCGTCGGGACCCCAGCAGGAAGCTGCTGCGGCCGGTATGGCGCAGGCCTTCATCGTGCTCGCCGCTCAGGGCAACACCAGCGGCATGGGCGCCATCGTCACGGCTGCCCAGCTCAGCGGCAATCCCGTCCTTGCGCTTGCGATCCTGACCGCACAGGGGTCGGTCGCTGGAGGTGCGAACCTTTACGGCAGCGGGTCCAATACCAACCCCGCGACGATTTCCTGCACGACCGTCAGCCCCACCACGCCGGGCGGTGCCTGCTGAGCGGGCGGCGAGCCTCGCCGCCGCACTGATCCACGTAATCTAATTCACGCGCGGGCCGGTTGTTCGGCGCGTTTGCATTTGCCCCCGGCGGGCGGCTCAACGGATTGCCCAAACCGCACCTCGCCTGCGCCGCAAGGCAGCACATAAGGCAGCTTGGGAGCGGGCCCAGCTTATGTACTTCCGGGCTCGAAACTATTATAAAAGCCCAAGAAAGGCCCTTTTTCGCTGGTGTGTAGCTCTGCCTCTGGGTGATTTGATTTCACCCCGATGGCGGTAGCGTGTCCAAGTCGAACTGAACGCCGTCATCACTGGCTCGACAGCTTTTCGTGCAATCGCCAAGCGCTCATATGTTGACCATGTCCGAGGGGCCGGGATCGCAAAGCCTTTCCCGATCGAAGGATATGATTGACACAATCGCGTTCATCGTCCTCCTCGCGGGCCTTGCTTGGTGCCCGTTCTGGTTTGGCGGCAACGCGGTTGTCGCGTGGGGAGTCAATGCGATTGTCTTTCCGTTACTTGCCATCAGTTACGAACTCGCACTCATCCTACGAGGCAGACCACATCCCTTCGCAATATCCCGTATCGCCGTTCCGGCCGGTCTGTTCATGGCGGCCGTCGTTTGGGCCGTCGTCCAAAACCAGACGTGGCTTCCCGGCTTTTTACGTCATCCGATCTGGGGCATGACCTCTGAGTTGCTGCACATCCCCATGGCGGGCAGCATCAGTGTCAATCGCGATCTCACCGGATTGGCTTTGGTACGGTTGATTACGGCGGCATCCGTATTTTGGCTGGCTCTACAATTGTGCCGAGACGCAAAGCGGGCGAACGTATTGCTGCGGGCCGTGACGGCCATATGCGCGGTCTACGCTGCCTTTGGGTTATTGAGCTTTGCCTTCGCGCCAGGCTTTACGCTTTGGGCGCCCAATACAACCGTCATTGGCTATGTGGGCTCGACCTTCTACAACAAGAATTCCTTCGGAGCTTACGCGGGCGTCGGTCTGATCGTTACTATCGCCATCACGTTGCAATATTACCGGCAACGGGCGGCGGCGGCGAAAGTCCCGATGAGTTATCGCTTGGCGGAATTTATCGAGGCCACGGGGTCCCGCGGTGGATGGATGCTGTCGGCCATCGTGCTGCTTTTTGTCAGCTTGCTGATGACAGTGTCGCGCGGAGCGCTCGTGACGACGGTCTTTGCCGCTGTAGCTCTCGGTATGCTCTCGACGAAGTCCCGTTCATCTAGACGTGAGCAGTGGCTCACGATTCTGATCGGGACGTTGTTGCTCGGTTCAATCCTGATTGGGTTTGGCGATGCCGTCCTGGACCGCCTTGGAGCCAGCGGCCTTGTCGATAGCTGGCGGATGACTGTTGCTAAAATTACCGTCCAATCGGCGCTCAGTTCTCCGCTCCTCGGCTTTGGCTACGGAACTTTTCTCGATGTGTTTCCGATGTTTCGCGATACCACGATCGGAGGCGGCCATTGGGAGATGGCACACAACACCTATGTCGAAGTGCTCCAGGGCCTCGGATTGGTGTTCGGGCTCATGCTGATCGCATCGGTGCTGCTCTTGGTGCTCAAGTGTTTGAACGGCGCTACCACACGGCAGGCGGGCGTGACGGTGCCACGCGCCGCCGTTTGCGTCTCACTCCTGGTCGGCATGCATTCGCTGATCGACTTTAGCTTGCAAATTCAAGCGATTGCGCTGACGTTCGCCGCTATTCTCGGCGCCGGCGTTGCACAATCTGAAAGCTCCCGCGTCGTTACGGCGGACTGAAGCGTGGGAGCTGGAGAAGGAAAACCATGTTGAAACGCCTCGCCGGATCTGAGACGGGCTTCGAGAAGGAAGATCAGCAATTCGATCTCCGCGAATGGCTCAATTTCGCGTGGAGGCAGTGGAAATTCATCGCTGCCTTCGTCGCAGTGGCTATTCTGCTCGGTGCAATTCAACTGGTGACGACAACGCCGCTTTACACGGCGACGGCGCAGATCCTGTTGGATCCGCGTAAACAGAAAACTCTCGGCGAAGACGTCGTCCTGGGCGATGAAGCCTTGACCGCGCCTGTGATTGAAAGCCAGATGGCGATTATCCGCTCGACCTCGCTGTTGCGCCGGGTCGTAGATCGTGAGCGCCTCGTTGAGCCGAAGCCGACGACGGACACAAAGAATACCGAGAAGCCGGCTTCTGACAATGAATCATCCGCTTCCGGTTTCTTCTCGATCTGGCAAACCTCTAATAAAGCCGAGCGTTCGGAGAATCCCATCTATCCGCCGGAAGTTTTGAGGGCGGTCGACGGGTTGCGCGGTGGTCTTAGCGTCAGTCGCGTCGGGCCTTCCCACATCCTCGCGATCAGCTTCGTAGCAACGGACCCGGTTCGCGCCGCTCGCTTCGCGAACGCGATTGCGGATGCCTACATCATCGACAAACTCGACGCACGTTTCGAGGCTGCCAAAAGATCGTCGACTTGGCTGAATGAACGGTTGACTGAACTGCGCAAGCAGGTTGGCGAGTCCGAGGAGGCGGTGATCGCCTTCAGAAGCGAGAATAATCTGCAGCGCGGCAGTACCGCGAATGCAACGCTGGACCAACAGCAACTCGGAGATCTCAACGGCCGGCTGATCGCCGCCCGTACGGAGCTCGCCGAGAAAAAGGCCCGACTCGACCTGCTCAAATCGGCAGAAGAAAAAGGCAGCAATATTCAAAGCCTGTTACCGGACATGGTGAAGGACTCGCCGGTCGTCAACGCGCTCCGCACACAAGCCGCCGGAATCTCCCAACGTGAAGCCGATCTCGTTGCGCGCTACGGCGATCGCCATCCCCTCGTGGTGAATGTGCGAGCCGAGCGCCGCGACGTCGAAAGCCATATGGCCGCCGAAATTCGCAAACTCGCCGCCAACGTTAAAAACGACTACGAGCTGGCAAAAGCCCGCGCCGATTCGCTGGAATCGTCACTAAGACAGGTGAGCGGCCAATCCGATTCTGCCAGCTCCGCTGTGATCAAGTTGCGCGAGCTTGAGCGTGCGGCGCAGGTCAACAAGACCCTGTTTGAAGATTTTCTGCAAAAGTCGAAGCTCACGCAAGAACAGTCGACGTTCGAAGTTAAGGATGCACGTATTATCACGCCTGCATTGCCGCCGAGAGGGCCGACCTCGCCGAATAGGTCGCGGACGATGATGCTTTCGGTGGTTCTCGGGCTGATCGTCGGCGTCGCCGCTGCGTTCGGCAAGGAGATGCTCAATTCAGGCTTCACCACGCCGCGGCAGGTCGAGGACATGCTGGGTCTGCCGCTGTTGAGTTCGGTCAGCCGAATCGACAAGAGCGACCTTACCGTCAACGGCAAAGCGATCACGCTGGCTCAGCACGTGATCTTGAAGCCATTGTCGCGTCACAGTGAATCGCTACGCGCTCTCCGTACCGGCATTCAGATGACCGACGTCGATAATCCGCCGAAGGTTGTTCAAGTTACGTCCGCAGTTCCGAGCGAAGGAAAGACGACCCTCGCGCTGGCATTGGCGGCCTCGGCGGCAAGTTCGGGCGCAAAAGTGCTTTACATTGACGCCGACTTGCGGCGCCCGTCGGGCACTAAAATTCTGGGTGCCGATCGGTCGAAGGGTCTTGTCGACTTGCTGCTCGGTGCGATACCGGTTCAGGAAGCCATTCAATACAATGAAGAGACCCGGCTGTGGGCGCTTACCGCGGGCAGCAAGACGCAAAATCCGCCCGATCTGCTCGGTTCGGAACGAATGAAGGCGCTGGTCGCCAGCTTCAAGTCGTCATTCGACTTCGTCGTGATCGACACGCCTCCGACCGGGCCTGTTATCGATCCGGTGGTGGTGAGCGGTTTGGCCGATAAGATCATTTTCGTCGTGCGCTGGGCATCGACCGCACGGGAGCTGGTGCAAGGCGCCGTTGGGCAAATCTCGTTGCACAACAACGTTGCCGGCCTCGTGTTCAATCAAGTCGACGAAAGACAGGCCCAGAAATACGGCAAGTATGCGTACTCGTACTATTACGGGGCGCGACACTACCGGAACTACTACCAGTCCTGATCATGTCCCCCTTGTTGAGCGTTCGATCGCTGACCGTGGTAGTGGTGGTCGGACTTTCGTTGCATGCCGTGTTCATGGGGTTCCGGCTGGTGTCGTTTGCCATTGCCGAGATGAGTTACGGCAAGGCACCAGACCGCGCCGCCCAGTTGGAAGGTTGGCGCGATGCGACGGGGGTGGCGGCGGCCGCGCGTGAGCCTTCCCCAGGCGAGGCGCAAAAAAGGCCAGACGCGGCAAAGCTTGAGCAAACTCGCAGCGAGTTGGAAGCCTATCTCACGGTAAGGCCTTTATCTCCGGTCAAGTGGTTGGCGCTTGCCGAGCTCGACCTTTCAACGGGTAAGCCGACCGCAGAAACTCTTCAAGCGCTGGACATGTCGCATTTGACAGGTCCGAATGAAGGGTACGTCATGCCGCGCCGTGCATTGTTCGGTGTGCTGCTATGGGAAAGCCTCACTCCAGAACAACGCTATCGCGTGGGTCGCGACATTGCTTTGGCCGACCGCACCGACGATTTCAGACTGAAAAGTCTTCTCAGGGCCAAATCGGCCGCCGCGCGAGAGAACATCAAATTCATCCTGCTTCAATTGGAGGGCGTGACGTCGAGCCGGCTCGCTTCCATCGGCTTGGAATGAAACTCGAACTGTCAGCCTACTGACGAATCATGTGTGGAATTGCAGGTGCTTTTAGTTTCGCTCCGGCTGGGCCGCCGGTCGACGATGCGGCGGTGCGCAGCCTGACACATTTGCTGCATCGGCGCGGGCCGGACGGGTCCGGCATTTGGGTGTCTGACGATCGGCGAGTTGCGCTCGGGCACCGCCGGCTTGCGATCATCGATGTGGGACCGCAGGGGGCGCAGCCTATGTCCGCTGCCGACGGGCGTTGGATGATCACTTTCAACGGCGAGATCTACAATTACCAGGAATTGCGCCGAGATCTCGAGCAGGCCGGATGTCGATTTGCAACTCAGAGCGATACCGAGGTCTTAATACAAGTCGTTGCCCATTGGGGCGCTTCGGGCCTGCGCCGTCTGCGTGGCATGTATGCGTTCGCTCTGTGGGATACGCTAAAACGCGAGCTCTGGTTGGCGCGGGACCCGTACGGCATCAAGCCGCTCTATGTTGGACAGACCTCGAATACGATCTGGTTTGCTTCGCAAGCGCGTTCTCTTGCCGCCGCAGCGCCGCTTGACCGGCACCGCGATTCTGCAGGCCTCGTAGGCTTCTACCTTTGGGGGCACGTACCCGAACCGTTTTCATGGTGGTCCGGCATCCGCATGTTCCCGGCCGGGCATGTGCAGCGAATTGCGATCGGCGAAACCGTTGCACCGCCGGTCTCGTTCTGGTCGATCGCGCAGGAGTACACGGCGAAACCGGCCCAGGCTCATCGCCAGGACAATTTGCGCCAGTCGTTGTTCGAGAGCGTAAAGTATCATTTGGTCTCCGACGTACCGGTCGGCATCTTTCTATCGTCCGGCATCGACTCGGCCATCGTAGCGGCGCTGGCGGCTGAAACGGGCGCGGCTCTCAAGACCGTCACACTCAGTTTCGACGAATATCTCGGCACGGAAGATGACGAAGCGCCATTGGCCGAAGCGTTTGCGAAGCGACTCGGATGCGAGCACACGACCGTACGCATAACCCAGCCAGAGTTCGAAGCGTTATTGGGCGACTTTTTCGCTTCAATGGATCAGCCGAGCATCGACGGCTTGAATTCATACCTCGTCAGTCATGTCGCTTCGCGCCAAGGGCTGAAAGTCGCCCTGTCCGGCCTTGGCGGCGACGAGTTGTTTGGAGGCTATCCCTCGTTTTCGCAGGCACCGCGGTTGAAGCGGATCGCAAGCTACTTGCCGCGGTCAAAAATACTCGAGCAGATATTGACCGCGCTGATCCGTTCCTCGCCGTTCGCAATATCGCCGAAGATCGCGGGACTTGGGGTGCACGGACGCGATCTCGCCGGCGCTTATTTCCTTCGCCGCGCCTTGTTCCTCGAGCACGAACTCGACGATTTGCTCGATGAAAGCCGTGTCCACGAAGGGCTGCAGCGGCTTTTGACCATCCCATCCGTCCAAAACACCATCGCCGCTATGCGCGGTGGCCAAGCGACCGAATACGCTCAGATCGCTGCGCTCGAATCAAGCTGGTACATGCGCAACCAGTTACTGCGCGATACCGACTGGGCAAGCATGGCGCACGGCCTTGAGGTGCGAGTTCCGCTGGTAGATGCCACACTGCTTGAGCGTCTTGCGCCTGCCATTAACTCAGAGATCCCCCCGACCAAGCGCGATGTCGTTGCTTGCTCCAATTTGATCCCAGAATCGATCTCGCGTCGCCGCAAGACTGGGTTTACGACGCCGGTCGCCAAATGGATCGCCGAATCGAATTCCCGAAAAGAGCGCGGCTTGAGAGTCTGGGCGCGCGATGTGCATCGCTATTTTCGCTCCGCAATGAACCGGCATGCTGCAAGCTACGTCGACGCTGCCGCAGCCTGAGCAACTGGCGCCGCTGCGGCTGCTGATGCTGCTGACCGATGCGTTTGGCGGACACGGCGGAATTGCGAAGTTCAATCGCGATTTTCTCGAGGCGCTCGATAAGACCGGCAATGTGGATCGCACCCGTGCGTTACCGCGGCTTATTCTGCGCACGCCGCTGGAGGAGATCCCGGAGTCGGTTATTTACGATCGTCGCGCGGCGAAGGGCAAATTCTCATTCATCAAGCGTGCGCTCTATCTCGGCGGATTGGGCAATAGGTTTGATGTTGTCATTTGTGCCCACATCAATCTCATCCTACCGGCGGTTTTGGCAGCCAAAGCGCAAGGCGCCCGTCTGGCTCTGATCATGCACGGCGTGGAAATCTGGACGCCGCCGCGCGATCCGATGGCGCGTGCACTGGCCGGCAAGGTCGATGCCGCCATATCTGTTAGCCGGCTTTCTGCGCAACGTTTCATGGCTTGGTCAAAGCTGCCGTCGGAGAAAGTCTCGATCCTGCCAAATTGCGTCGACCTTGATGTGTTTGTGCCGAAACAACGCGATCCCGAGCTGCTTCGCCGCTATGGCCTGTACTCCCGTAAGGTCATTATGACCTTGGGACGGCTCGAATCGAAGGAGCGGTTCAAGGGTTTCGACCAGGTGATCGCCGTCCTGCCCCGGCTGCGTGCGCGCTTTCCCGACCTCGTTTATCTTATTGTCGGCGATGGTCCGGATCGGGCACGGCTGGAGGAACTTGCCAAGACGACCGGCGTCGGCGACCAGGTGATCTTCACGGGGATGATCAGCGAAGACGAGAAGGTCGCGCACTATAACCTCGCCGACGCTTATGTGATGCCCAGCGTCGGGGAGGGGTTCGGCATCGTCCTCCTTGAGGCGAGCGCCTGCGGCACGCCAATCGTCGGCAGCAATGCGGACGGCTCGCGAGAGGCGTTGCTGAATGGCGAACTCGGCAAGCTGATTGACCCGACGAATCTCAACGAGCTTCTCGACGCGGTGACCGCAGCCCTCGTTAACGGCAAGCGAGGTCAGCGGAACGACGCGGTCGAGACCTACAGTCGGCAGAATTTCGACGCAAGGGTACACGACTGGATCACCGCGCAGGCGGCGGAACGTCGCTGACCAGTTATCGCATGACCGTCGTTCTCGAACCCAATCGCGCCGAAGCCAACTACTGGCGCAGCATCTGGCGTTTTCGCGAGCTTATGTTTTTCCTGTCCTGGCGGGATGTCTCCGTAAGATACAAGCAGACAGTCATTGGCGTGACCTGGGTGTTGCTGCGCCCGCTGCTCACGATGCTGATCTTCGTCGCCTTTCGCCGCATGGTTGGGCTTCGCGCGAACGAGGCGCCGGAGGCCATCCTCGTCTTTGCCGCCGTTCTGCCCTGGCAGTTGTTTTCGACGGCGCTGTCCGAGGCTTCCGGCAGTCTGATCTCCAATTCCAACCTGATTACCAAGGTATACTTTCCGCGGCTCATCATACCGATTGCGGCGGTTGCAACGGCGCTTGTCGACTTTCTGGTCACCCTGGCGATACTGGCTCTGCTCATGCTTTGGGAAGGCTACGCGCCGGGATGGCAGGTTCTGTTGCTGCCCATCTTCGTTGTTTTGACGTTATGCCTCGCCAGCGGCTTCGGACTGCTTCTCGCGGCTCTGAACGTCAAATATCGCGACTTCCGTTACGTCGTTCCGTTCATCGTGCAGTTCGGACTGTTTATTTCGCCCATAGCGTTCAAGACTCAGGACGTGCCGGAGCAATGGCGGTTGCTCTATTCGATGAATCCTATCGTCGGTATTATTGACGGATTTCGCTGGTGCATCTTGCGCGGCGACGTGCCTTTGGAGTGGTTCACGCTCGCGTGTTCGTTCCTGGTAACGGCGCTGTGTGTCTGGCTGGGCCTTGCATACTTCCGGCGCGTTGAGCGTGGATTTGCCGATGTCATTTGATCGAGAATCGGCGCGGCCATTTCCGAAGACCCGCGGTGGATCCAGCCCATGAGCGAACTCGCGGTCAGGATCGACGGCTTGGGCAAAAAGTACCGTGTCCGCCATCAGCGGGCCGGTTACACCGCATTGCGCGATGTCATCGCGGAAAAAGTGGGCAATCTGTTTACCCGAAACGCGACGACCTCGAACTCGACCTACGAGGACTTCTGGGCGCTCAAGGACGTATCTTTTGAAATTCGCCGCGGGGAGGCGATCGGGGTCATCGGCCGGAACGGGGCCGGCAAATCGACGCTGCTCAAAATCCTCAGCCAGATTACCGAACCGTCGGCTGGCCGGATCGAGCTCGATGGTCGGGTGGCCAGCCTGCTCGAAGTCGGAACGGGTTTCCATCCCGAGCTGACGGGCCGCGAAAACATCTACCTCAATGGCGCAATTCTCGGCATGAGCCGTGCGGAGATCCGGCGCAAGTTCGACGAAATCGTCGCTTTCGCCGAGGTTGAGCGGTTTCTCGATACGCCAGTCAAGCACTTTTCGTCCGGCATGTATGTTCGCTTGGCTTTTGGCGTCGCCGCGCATTTGGAAACGGAAATCCTGATCGTCGATGAAGTCCTCGCGGTTGGCGACGTCGAATTCCAGAAGAAATGCCTCGGCAAGATGTCGGAAGTCGCACAGGGCGGGCGTACCGTTCTGTTCGTCAGCCATAATATGGGCGCCATCCGCCGACTGACGGAGCGATGCATTCTCCTCGAAAAGGGGCGGGTTCGCGCCGATACCTCGTCACAGGAAGCCATTGACCTCTACGTCAAGGAAAGCGGCGCAGGATGGGCGAACGGGACCTTCGTCAGGCCTGCTTCTCGGCCGGCGGATGCGCCCTTCTTTGTCGAACGGGTCACCACCCGGCCTAGCCTCGACGAAGGCCCTGTCAGCACCTTCGACTGCGATCAGCCGATCGTGATCTGTATTGACTATAACGCGACGCGCCGCGTGCACGGACTTTATGCCTATATGACGTTGACCAGGGCGGACGGCACCGTTGTCTATGAGGGTGACAGCCGCGATATTCGCGTTAACCCATTCGACAGCATGGGCGCCGGTCAGTCGCGGTTGGTCGTGAAAATCCCACCGAGAATTCTGGGCCCGGGCACTTATCAGATTTACCTCAGCTTCTCCTCGGTATCGGATTCCTACGGAAACCAGATCGATTCGCCCGGCATCGTCGGCGAATTTCATCTCGATGACACGGCGACCCCGCGTGGAAACCATCGCAACGGATATCTCTCCACGATTCTGGACTGGTCCTTGCGGCCGGTTTCGAATGACACCAGAGAATTGATCGATCAATGACCTTCGAAGGCAGCAGCATTCTTGTCACCGGCGGTACGGGGTCGTTCGGCAACAAGTTCCTTCCGATGACACTCGCTAAGTTCAATCCCAAACGCCTGATCGTCTTCTCGCGTGACGAGATGAAGCAATGGGAGATGGAGCAGAAATATCGCCACGATAGCCGCGTTCGCTTCTTCATCGGTGACGTACGCGATCGCGAACGGCTGTCGCGCGCGCTCGATGGCGTCGACTATGTGGTGCACGCGGCTGCGGCCAAGATCGTCCCGACGGCTGAATACAACCCGTTCGAAAGCGTGAAGACGAATATCGTCGGCGCCATGAACCTGATCGACGTGGCGATCGACAAGCGTGTGAAGCGCGTGGTGGCGCTATCGACCGACAAGGCGAGCAGCCCGGTCAATCTCTACGGGGCGACCAAGCTCGTGTCCGACAAGCTATTCGTCGCGGGGAATTCCTACGCCGGCGGCCACGACACGCGTTTCTCGGTCGTGCGCTATGGCAATGTCATGGGCTCGCGCGGCTCTGTTATTCCGTTTTTTCTGTCGGTCGGCGCGGGGGAGAAGATCCCGATCACCGATCCGCGCATGACCCGATTTATGATTTCGCTCGAACAGGGCGTTCATCTCGTTTGGCATGCCTTCGCAGACATGATTGGCGGTGAAATCTATGTGAAGAAAATTCCGTCGATGAATATTACCGATATCGCGCGTGCCGTGCGGCCGGAGGCGGAGCAGGCCCTTGTCGGCATCAGGCCGGGCGAAAAAATCCACGAGCAGATGATCGGGCCCGAAGACGCAGCCTACACCTACGAGTACGACGAGCACTTCAAGATATTGCCGGCGATCAACAATTGGGACGTGGACAAGAATCGAATCAAGGACGGGCGCAAAGTAGGGGATGGGTTTTGTTACGCCTCGGATTCTAACACCCAATGGATGTCGACAGAGGCCTTGCGCGCCTGGGTCGCTGAAAATCGCGAGTATCTCGGCAAGTTATGACGCAGCCTTTCATCCCCTACGGCCGGCAAGATATCCAACCGGAGGATATCGATGCGGTGATTGCTGTCTTGCAGTCGGACTTCCTGACGCAAGGTCCATTGATCCCCCGGTTTGAGGACGCGCTGATCGCAGTCGCGGGTGCCAAGTACGCCGTTGCTATGAACAGTGGCACGTCTGCCCTGCATGTCGCGTGCGCAGCATTGGGCCTCGGCCCGGGTGACTGGCTGTGGACCGTTCCGAACAGTTTCGTCGCCTCGGCCAATTGCGGTCTCTATTGCGGCGCCAGCGTGGATTTCGTCGATATCGATCGGCAAACCAGGAACATGAGTGTCGAGGCGTTGGCGGCAAAGCTCGAGCGCGCTGCTGCGGAGAAAAAACTGCCGAAAGTCGTCGTGCCGGTGCACTTTGGCGGCCAGAGCTGCGACATGCGCGCCATCAAAAGCCTGGCGGATCGATATGACTTTTACCTTGTCGAGGACGCTTCGCATGCCATCGGTGGCACGTTCGATGGCCAGCCCATTGGTAACTGCCGCTTTTCCGATGTCACCGTGTTCAGCTTCCACCCGGTGAAGGCCGTGACCACCGCCGAAGGCGGCGCGGCCATGACCAATGATCTGGAACTGGCCGAGCGGATGGCCATGCTGCGAACGCACGGCATCAGTCGCGCGCCCGAGGTGATGGAAGGCCCTTCGGAAGGTCCTTGGTACTACCAGATGTTGGCGCTGGGCTGGAATTACCGGCTCACCGACGTGCAGGCCGCCCTTGGGCTCAGCCAGATCAAACGTCTCAGTGAGTATGTGCGGCGACGCACGGAACTGGCCGACCGGTATGATCGTCTGCTTGCCGGCAGCGGTCTCACGCTGCCACAGCGCATTTCAGCCAGTGCATCGGCGTGGCACCTTTACGTGATCGGATGGACGCCTCCGGCGTCCGGCCTGTCGCGCCGCGACGCCTTCGTTCGCTTGCGACAAGCGGGCATCGGCGTGAATGTGCACTACATCCCAATTCATCTGCAGCCTGTCTATCGCCGCCTCGGCTTCGCGCCGGGGCAATTCCAGAACGCCGAAGACTATTACGCGACGGCAATCACCTTGCCCTTGCATCAGCGCATGACCGATGCGGAGCAGGATCGAGTGGTCGAGCAGGTGATGGGATTGCGCAGGGCGGCTGCGTGAACCGATACGAAATCTGAACAGCGATGCCCAGTTATCCTGAGTTGGATCGTGCCTTCGAGGAGCTTGCTCAGCAGAGCGATCTGTATCGGCCGACGTCGTTTTGGGAAGAGGCGTCTTTGCGCATCGCCTCGGAAATCCGGACGCGCGGCATTGAACCTTTTCGTTCGCTGCCGACGGCGCTGAGCTTTTTCGTACCCACCTATGGCTTTCCCGGCAACAGCTTTACGCCGGCTTTGATGGACGCCGTTCGCGGACTCATTGAGACTAGCTTCGTCGACGCCAAGAAGCCAAAGCTGGCGCTCAGCGAATTTATCGACGGTCAAGCGAATGCCTTTGCCGACTATCGCGTGCTGTGCGCCTCCGACAGTCGGGCGCAATTGCCCTTTCTCCATCGTTTCTCGGAATCTACGCTCGGGGAGCCGGTCGAGCAGTATGAGTTTGAAGGGCGCCGGTTCAGCCGATCGGCGCTCAACTATTTGCTCGGGCTGGCTTTTTTGAAAAGACATCTCAACGGAGACGTGCCGCGGACGGTGCTCGAGATCGGCGGTGGCTTCGCCAGCTTGGGCGAGGTGCTTAGCGCCTCCGGGATCGACGGTATCCGATACATCGATGTCGATATCCCGCCGACCTCTTTTGCCGCGAGCTACTACCTGTCCGGCGCCCTCGGGTCCGATAAGGTGCGTTCACCGGAAACTATTGCAGCCGACGCGTCGATCGAGATCGATCGCTTGCCGCCAGCGACCGTTCTGCACTCATGGCAGATCGAAAGGCTGCGCGGCACCATCGATCTGTTCGTCAATTTCATCTCCTTTCAGGAGATGGAGCCCGCTGTCGTGAAAAACTATCTTGCCCACGTGCACCGCTTGTCTCCACGCTGGATTCTGTTGCGCAATATGCGCGAGGGGAAACAGGTGCGCAGCAAAGCGAATGCATTTGGTGTCGAGACTCCGATTGTGTCGGAAGACTACATCGACATGCTAGCAGGTTATCGGCTCGTGGACCGCAATGTTGTTCCGTTTGGCTACCGTACTGTCGACGGCTTCCATTCGGAACTTTTGCTGTTTCAGCACGGTGAGCGTATGACAGCGAAGGTTTCGGACGTTCAATGAAGCCCGTGATCATCGTTATGGCTCGCATTGGCTCGTCGCGCCTGCCGGGAAAAGTACTGTTGCCTTTGGGCGGCGCGCCTATACTCGCGCACCTTCTAACTCGGTTGCGCTCCGTGAATTCCGCCGATGCTGTTGTTGTCGCGACTTCCGATATGGCTAGGGACGAGCAGATCGTTGAGGTTTGTCAGCGGCTCGGCGTTCCGGTCTTTAGGGGTTCGGAAATTGACACGATGGATCGATTTTATCGTACCGCCGAAGCGTTCAATGCGGATATTGCGGTCCGGGTTACTGCCGATTGCCCGCTAATTGATCCGGCCACGGTCGACCTTGTAATTCACACCATCGAAAACACAGGCGCGGATTACGTTTCGACGGATATCGTGCCGATGTACCCTAACGGAATGGGCTGCGATGGCTTCTCCCGGAGCGCGTTGCGCCGCCTGTACGAGGTGTCGCGCAATGTCGATCCTGACGAGAGTTGGATGCTCACGCGAGATGACAGTCTCGGGCTTGTGCGTACGCAAGTACCTGCAGCAGCCTTGGGGAATCTATCCGACTATCGTGTCACGGTCGACACACCCGAAGATTACGCTTTGGTGTCGAAGATATTCTCCGTACTCCCAGATATCGTGAACTACACGCTCGACGATATCATCTGCGTCCTCAGGCAGCATCCGGAATGGCGTGACATCAATGCCGCGGTCAAACAAAAGACCGGACCGCACCGGCAACTGGCTTAGTCGGGGTGTCTGGACGACACATAGTGTTCCGCTACGACGCGGGCTCTACCATCGGCATGGGTCATCATGTCAGGTGCCATGCCTTAGCTTCTTGGTTTCCAAATGACCACGTATCGTTTGTTGCCGGTGTTGACAAAAAAACAAGTTCTGTGATCTCCGGCGAAGCATCGACGTTCTGTCTCTCTGCCGATATTTCGGTATCCGAGGAATTGGAATGGTGGGTTGCACACGAACAGGGCGCTGATGCTGTGATTTTCGATGTGTCATACCCCGAACGCGTTACAAATAGGGAAGAGACCCTCCATTTCATCAAGCGGGCGGGCCCCTCGAACGCCGCACGGATAGTGATCGATGGGATCGCACCGGTCGCTCTGGCCGACAGTCGGGATCGGCTCGGGGTCGATATTCTAATTCTTCCTTACGTTATGTCCGAGCGTCCGATCGTTTCGGCTCGGGTCCTAGCAGGACCGGAATATTTTACACTGCCGGCGAGTTGGCCGGCTCGGCGCGACCGTCAACACCATCAGGTGCAAAACATCTTGATCACAATGGGGGGTGCCGATCCGCAAGGACTGAGCCTGCGCGCGCTCGAAGCGGCAAAATCTGCAGCCGGACCGGATTGCAGCATCCGCGTTATTATCGGCTCGGCTTTTCATCCAGATCTAGCCAACGCAATTCGAAAATCCGCCCAGGTGGATTCTCGCGTCGGCCTCGTCGACTGCGCCGCGAGTTTACTGGAACATCTGCTCTGGGCCGACATCGCCGTGTCGGCGACAGGTCTGACCAAATACGAGCTGGCATGGGCGGGCGTGCCGTCCGTGCAGATTTCGATTGATCGCAAAAATGCAGAAATGAACGAAGCATTTGCGGCCGAACAGATTGCTCTGCATCTCGGCGCCGCTAATGACGTCGAGACTACGGCTATTGGATCCGCCATTGCGGCCTTGACCAAAGATCGGTTGCTACGTGAAGCGATGAGTCGACGCGGTCGTGATCTCGTCGACGGCCAAGGCGGCGGGCGGATCGCCGGGATTATTCAGGACATCGTCAATGCTCGCCACTGAGATTTCTATCGACGGCCGGCGCATCGGACGAGGGCAGCAGCCCTACGTCATCGCGGAAGCAGGCTCTAACCACAATCAGTCGTTGGATACGGCGCGCCGACTCATTGATGTTGCCGCGGACAGCGGCTGTGATGCGGTCAAATTTCAGCTTTTTGAGGCGGGGGAGCTTTACCCGCCCGGACACGAACATTACGAACTTTTCAAATCGATCGAACTTTCACCTGACTGGCTTCAACCTATTCAGCGACACGCGCGAGGCCGGGGGATTTGTTTCTTTGCCTCAGTATTCGATCGACAATCTATCGACAGGATGGCCGCGCTCGATACACCTGCTTTTAAGGTTGCGTCGTCCGATACGACAAAGCTCGATTTGCTTGCCTATATTGCATCCAAGAAAAAGCCGCTCATCATCTCGACAGGCATGTGCGATTTGGTCGATGTGATGGAGGCAGTCGCATGCTGCACGCGCAATGGAAATAGCGATATTGCGCTGCTGCAGTGTGCCGCGCTTTATCCGACGCCGCCAAAAGACGCGAACCTTGCTGCCATGGACACCATGCGCGGTCTTTTTAAGTGCCCGGTCGGATATTCCGATCACGTGCTGGGGACGACGATTGCGGTGGCTGCGGCGGCGCGGGGTGCCGCTGTCATCGAAAAGCATTTCACTCTTGATCGCAACAGCTCCGGACCCGATCATTTCTACGCTCTGGAGCCCAACGAGCTTGCCGATATGGTTCGGCAAATTCGAGACGTCTACGCTGCGATTGGCGACGGCAGCAAAGAGCTTCATCCGGAGGAAAGGCGGGTCGGCCGTCGCGACGGCCTGCATGCCTTAAAGGCGATCGGCGCGGGCGAGACATTTTCAGAAGACAACGTCGTGGTCCGTCGTCCGGCCACCGGCATCAGGGCGCGGCATCTTGGCTGGGTGCTGAACAGGCCCGCTGCACGAGTAATCGGTGCCGGCGATCCGATCCAGTGGGACGATGTGCTGCCATGACCGGTGGTGCGGCCGCCGCCTGGCAAAAGGCGCAGACCGAGAGCATTCGGCAGGGCGCTTTTGCGCGCTGGCCCAACGAAGCCATGCTGAAGGTACTTTTTGGCAGCTATCTTGCCGTGCGCGAGGAGCCAAGAGCCGGCCAGCGCGTGCTCGATGTCGGCTGTGGTGTTGGTCAGAACCTCCTGCCGTTCGCTGCTCGTGGCTGCGATGTTGCCGGCGTTGAACTGACCGAGCAGATGGCGAAAGAGGCCCGCGAAAGCCTGCAAGGGCGTGGCGTGAAGGGCGATTTCCGGGTTGGAACAAACCGAAATATCCCGTTTCCGGATGCGAGTTTCGATCTTCTGCTGTCAGTCAACGCCCTGCACTATGAGACGGACGAGGCGAATTACCTCGCCGCTATTGGTGAGTTCGCGCGTGTCCTTAAACCAGCCGGGCGGATTTTTATATCGACTGTGGCACCTGAGCATGAGATCTATCGTCGGGCTGAACCGGTCGGTCCGCATCAATTTCGGATCAAGGATTACGATTTCCGAAACGGCGAAGTCATGTTCTTTATCGATCACGAAAAATACCTTGCATCCTATCTCGGAAAACAATTTGCAGAGATCGAGACCGGGCGTATCACCGAGAGACTAATGACGAGAACGCTCGATTTCTTTTTGGCCGTCGCGCGAAAGTCCTGACGCATGCAAAAGACAAAACGCCTTTTGATTTTTGGCTCGCAGGAAATGGCGCAACTTGCACGGTTCTATTTCGAACAGGACAGCGATTATTCCGTGGTCGGCTTCACCGTGGACGATCAGTTCGCCGAGGCCAATGATCTGGGCGGTTTACCCCTTGTGCCCTGGAGCCAGGCGGCCGAACGCTTTCCGCCTGGCGAAGTCGACATGTTCGTGGCGCTCTCCTACCGGGGGCTCAATCGTTTGCGCGCCGAAAAATTCAGTCAAGCGAAGGCCGCGGGTTACAAACTAGCCTCTTATCTCTGTTCGAAATCGGTATATTGGTCGGATCTGGTGATCGGCCAGAATTGCTTCGTCCTTGAAAATCAGACGCTCCAGCCTTCCGTTGTGCTCGGCGATAATGTCTATCTATGGAGCGGAAACCATATTGGCCATGGCACGAAAATCGAAGACCATGTCTATCTCGCTTCGCACGTGGTGGTCTCGGGGCATTGCCGCCTCGGGACACGCTCTTTTGTCGGAGTGAATGCGACGTTTCGCGATTTTTTGACCATTGGGTCGGATTGTTTCGTCGCGATGGATGCATCAGTTACGCAGGACATGGCTGAAGGTGCCGTTGCTCTCGGAACGCCGGCGACGATCCACCCAGCCGACGATCGGATCGCGCGCATGCTGAAGCGAAAATACTTCGGCTGATTTCTGAACGAACGAATTTGCCCGAAAAAATAGCACACCAAAGCGCTTTATGATGCGGGAACTGTTTAAGACACGTTGGCGGTTTCGTAAACTCGGACTGGTAATAGAGCCGCGGGTCGATTTGTGGTGGATGCGCAGCCACGCCATGATCCCGACTCTGCAGCGGCTCGACGGTGCGCACATCAAGGTCTATTTCTCCGGTCGCGATGATCAAAACCGTAGTCATATTGGCTGGGCTGTCGTCGATCTGGACCGTGCCGAAGCCGATCCAAAAAAAGCGATCGTCGAGGTTGCCAGTGAGCCGGTTCTTACTCTTGGAGAGCTTGGCGCTTTTGACGATAATGGGGTGACCCCTTCTTGCGTTATCGACGATGAGAGCGGGCTTCGGCTTTATTACATAGGCTGGAACAAGGGCGCGACTGTGCGGATGCACCTTTTTGGGGGCTTGGCCGCAAGTGAGGACGGAGGAAGGACCTTCCATCGCGTATCGCGCGCCCCCATTCTCGAGCGGATTGATGGGGAGCCGTTTCTGAATACGGCGCCCTACGCGGTGCGCAGCGGGCAAAAGTGGCGCATCTATTATGTAGCTTGTGTTGGCTGGGTTCACCCGGATTTGCCGCGTTACCACCTGCGCGTGGCTGAATCCGACGATGGCATTCGATTGCGTCGACCGGGTCGCGTTTGCATCGACTTTGCCGGACCGAAGGAAAATGCTTTGGCGCGGCCAATGGTCTTGAAAGACGGTGACGTTTGGAAAATGTGGTTCGCCCATAAGGGCGACAGTTATCGGATGGGCTATGCCGAATCTGTCGACGGGCTTGCCTGGCAACGCGACGATAGTTACGCGGGTATCAATGTGTCCGAGGCTGCCTTCGACAGCGAGATGGTTGAATATGCCTCAGTGATCGCATGCGGTGGGCGCCATTGGATGTTCTACAATGGCAACGATTATGGCCGCGGCGGTATTGGCCTTGCAGTGCACGAGTAGCACCGGGCGCTTCGATGATCACAGCCGCCATCATGCAGCCGACATTTCTGCCCTGGCTCGGCTATTTCGGCATGATGAAGCAGGTGGACGTTTTCGTCTTTCTGGACAATGTTCAGTTCGAAAAACGGTCTTGGCAGCAACGCAACCGTATCAAGGGCCCGCAAGGGCCGCATCTCCTGACTATCCCGGTCATTTCGAAGGGCCGCGGGAACCAGCACATCTGCGATGTCGAGATCGAATCTAACGGTGAATTCCAGGCACGTTTCATCGAAACGTTTCGACATTTCTACAAGCGAGCCGAACACTTTGCGGAGGCTTCCGCGCTTATTTTTCCATTGCTGGCATGCCAAGACCGGCTTTTAGCCGACTACACGATGCGCATAACGATGGAGATCGCACGTGCTCTTGATATTACTCCAAAAATCATGCGCGGCAGCCATCTAGGTTCTGCCGGTCGAAAAGCGGACCTGCTGGCAAATATCTGTTCAGAAGTCGGTGCGCAGCAATATGTTTCCGCGCCCGGTTCTTACGATTATCTTTCGCAGAGCGAGGATTTTGACAGGGCTGGTATCGCGATTTTGTTCAATACCTATCGAATCGAAGCGTACCCACAGCTACATGGAGAATTTGTCTCGCATCTGTCGGTCGCAGACGCCTTGTTTTGCTTGGGTATCCAGGAAACCGGCAACTTGATCCGCCGGAGTCTCAGTTTAACGTCGGCCGCCGAATACGCTGCATCTGTTTCGGATGTGACCAAACTCAAAGCATGATCCCCATGTTTGAATCCGTTTCCGACGGCACCAAGACGGTTGCCCTTATCATTTCGCACCGCTTCGAGAAGCCGGGCATCACGTTTTTCACCGAGAACAAGCTGTCGCAGCAGCTTGCTTATATGCACCATCCGGCCGGCAAGGTGATCGACCCGCATTTCCACAATCCGGTACCGCGGCAGGTCGAGTACACGCAGGAAGTTCTGTTCATCCGGCGCGGCCGGCTGCGCGTCGATTTCTACGACGAGACCAAGCAATATTTGTCGAGCCGCATTCTCGAGGCGGGCGACGTCATTCTCCTTATTCAGGGTGGTCACGGCTTCGAGGTCCTGGAAGACCTAGAAATGTTCGAGGTCAAGCAGGGGCCTTATGTCGGCGAAGTCGACAAGACCCGGTTCGATGCCGTGTTGCCAAAGGAATTAAAATTTGAGCGCTGACGCCGCGCAGAAAAATTTCGATCGCTACGGTCGATATTTCGACCTGCTGTATCGGGACAAAGACTACAAGGGGGAAGTCGACTATCTGGTCCGCACCTTGCGCCGGCTTGGGATTGCCAAAGGCAATCTCATCGAGTTCGGTTGCGGCACCGGCCGGCACGGCCGGCTTCTCACCGAGGCCGGCTTTCACGTGCACGGCATCGACCGCAGCGAAGAGATGATCGCGCGCGCGCAGACGCAGGCGCCGGTGCAAGGTTTTGCCTGCGAAGTCGGCGATGTCTGCAGCTTCAAAGCGGGGCGTAAGTTCGATGCCGTGCTGTCGCTGTTTCACGTCATCAGCTACCAGACCGGCAACGACGATCTGATCGCCGTTTTCCGTAATGCGCGTGCGCATTTGGACGCCGGCGGCATCTTTCTGTTCGATGTGTGGTACGGGCCTGCGGTGTATGCCCAGCGTCCGATGGACCGCGTCAAGACCATCGAAGACGACGCGATTTCGGTTGAAAGGGCTGCCCATCCGGTCTGGCGGGTGAACGAGAACCGCGTCGATGTCCATTATCGTGTCGCGATCACCGACAAAGCGACCGGTGCTGTCGATAAGCTCGAAGAGCTGCATCCGATGCGTTACTTCTCGCTTCTTGAGCTGGATCTTCTTGCGGCCTTCACCGGCTTCCGCCGGGAGTTTGCCGAGGAGTTCATGAGCGGTGCTCCGCCGGCGGAGTCAACTTGGGGCGTCTGTCTCGCCATGCGGGCGCTGTGACGACATCGTCATGATTCCCGTCAACGCGCCGCTGCTCACCGGCAACGAAAAGGCCTATCTGGCCGAATGCATCGAAACCGGCTGGATTTCGTCGGAAGGGCCGTTTGTCACGCGCCTGGAGCAGGGGGTCGCCCGGCGTTGCGAGCGGCACCATGGCATTGCCGTCACCAACGGCACCGCAGCGCTTGAGCTCGCAGTGGCGGCCTTGGGGCTGGACCCTGGCGACGAAGTGATCCTGCCGACCTTCACCATCATTTCCTGCGCGGCGGCGATTGTTCGCGCCGGCGCCGTTCCGGTGGTCGTCGACAGCGATGCCGTGACCTGGAACATGGACGTTGCGCAAGTCGAAGCCGCCGTAACCGAGCGGACGCGCGCGATTATGGTTGTGCATATTTACGGCCTGCCGGTCGATATGGATCCGATCCTGCGCCTTGCGGAGAAACACGGCCTGAAGATCATCGAGGATGCCGCGGAGGCGATCGGACAAACCTATCGTGGCCGGCCCTGCGGCAGCTTCGGCGACATCAGTGTTCTCAGCTTCTATCCGAACAAGCACATCACCACCGGGGAAGGCGGGATGGTGCTGACCGACGACCATGCTCTTGCCGAACGTTGCCGTTCGTTTCGCAATCTGTGTTTCCAGAAACGGCGCTATGTGCATGAGGAGCTTGGCTGGAATTTTCGCATGAGCAACCTGCAGGCTGCGGTGGGCGTGGCCCAGCTCGAGCAGCTCGACGATTTCCTGCGGCGCAAGCGCGCCAACGGCGCGGCCTTGAGTGCGGCGCTTGCTGGAATTCCCGGGCTGCAGTTGCCACTCGCTGGCGCCGACTACGCGCAGAACGTCTATTGGGCTTATGGCGTCGTGCTCAACGACGACGTGCCTTTCGATGCCGAAGAGGCCATGGCGCGCTTAGCCAAGCTCGGCGTTGCTACCCGGGCGTTCTTTTGGCCGATGCACGAACAGCCGGTCTTCCGCCGCATGGGGTTGTTTGCGGATGTGCGGTGTCCGGCGGCGGAACGCCTGGCGCGGCGAGGTTTTTATCTGCCCAGCGGCATAGGCCTTACCGGCGAGCAAATCGTGACGGTCGGCGCTGCCTGCGCCGGAATGCTGGCGGCTTAGCCGAAGTTTCGTCGCGAATACGCCAACCTTATGGATCTGCAGTGGGTCAAGAAGAATGTGGTGAATGCGTGGGGCACATCGCCGACGTTCGGAGATTTCCTGCGTCAGCTCGAGTTGATCTATTCGGCAAAATTGCCGAGGTTTTTGAAAGTTGAAGAACGTGCAGTAGCCCTGAGATATCCGCCCCCCATCGGGCTTGTTCGCCTGCATCTGCGCGCGAATGGCGGCGCAGACCTATTCATACTCTCTGAAATCTTTCATCATCGGTATTACGACGTGCCGCTTGCAGCGCCGCCGGCAACCATTCTCGATCTGGGCGCGAATATTGGGCTGAGCGCGATCTACTTCAGCCGCAAATATCAGAACGCGCGTGTCGCATGCGCCGAGCCGATCCCGGACAACCTGCGCCTCTTGAAGGAAAACGTCGCCACCAATGGCATTCGCGCCGATATTTTCGAGGCGGCAGTTGATGTCGCGGACGGCGAAATTGTCATGGAGCTCTGCGCCAACGACTACGGACACAAGGTTTCAAACGTCCCAGCCGGCGCAACGACGGCGACGGTTCGGTCGGTAAGCGTACCGACGATGCTTCGTGAACTGTCATGGGAGCGGATTGGCCTGCTCAAGGTCGATATCGAAGGGCACGAAAAGGTTCTGCTCGCGGCCAACTGCGATTGGCTCAATAGAGTCGATGCCATGTGTATCGAATGTCACGACGGATTTGGCGCGGCGGACCTGGCTCAGCTTTCAGCTCGATATGGATTTGAGCCGCCGCGGCAATTGCCGGGAATCTGGTTTATGGCGCGGCCCGGTCTGGCAAAAGCGTCCTGATCTATCGGCCGTCGCGTATCGAAATCCCGCAAAACATGTCAGCGCGTATTTTATTTGTGGCCAGTGGCGCTCCTAATTTGCGCTGGGGAGGTGGTGCGCGGCGGACTTATCAGCTTCTCTATGAGCTCAGGGACCTCTACGGCCAGGACGCGGTCGCCTTTGTCGAAAGCCGCGAGCTCGACCCGGCGCCCGCTAGCCTCGTCCAGCAGTTGCAGCGCAAAACGCATCGCGCCATCGCCAAGGCGGTGGCATCGGCGGACAATCCCTACGAAAGGCTTGTGCACGGCGGCTACGGACAGAGTCGCTATCTCCGTCATGTTGAGAGCAATTACCGGCGACTGCTTGAACGGAATCCGAATGTTCAGGTGTGTATCTTTGAACATCTTGAATTCGCGGAACTCGTCACATTGAACCGGCAGCGCAAGATCAAGACTGTGATCGCGCCGTGGGGTCTGATATCGCTGCTCAGCAATCTGCCGTTCCTGGTTCCAGCGCTCGCGGCCAAGCGGCAGGGGGCGGATACATTGCGGGACCGGATGCAAGTGCGATCGGCCGGCATTCATCTCGCGAACGAAATCATGCTCAATGCAAGCGCCGATAAATCCTGGTTTCTGTCGAAAGTCGAAAGCGGCCTGTGGCACGGCTTGGGCCTGCATGCGTGCTACATGCCCTATTACGCGGCCGGTGAGGCGGCGGCTGAGCTCGACGCGACGAAACGGCGGCGGCAAGCGGCCGAGCGCCAACCGGGGCTGTTTATCGTCAATGGCGGAAATATCGATCAGAACCGGCTGAGCCTGGACCGCCTGGTACGGCGGCTATCGCAAGAGAAATTGCCCGCCGGCGCGCGGATTGTCGTTGTCGGTACCGACAAGCCGCCAGACAGTTGGCAAGATGCCCTTGTCCCGCAAGTTGAGTTCAAAGGATTTCTGCCGCAGGACGAGTACGAGCAGTTGCTCGTTAAAGCCTCGGGCGTGCTGGTGCCTCAGGTCTGCGGGTTTGGCTGTCTGACCCGCATTATCGAAATGAGCGCCGCCGGCATTCCCGTGATTGCCGATGCGATGGCGGCCGATGCGACCGGCGAGGTGCCGGGCGTGCGCTATATCGGCGAAAACGGTAGCTGGGGGGATGCCTTGCAGTCCGCGATAACGGACAGCGTCGTCTGCTCCGACGCGGCGATCATCAAGTGGATGGACGCATCCCGGGGCATGTTGCGCGCCGAGCTCTCAATCCTCTTAAGCTGACCGATGCGATCCACTTTTATGTCCGAACAAATTGCCAAGCAAAAAGTGCGGATATTTGTCGTCGTTCACAGTACCCAACTGTTGATCATACAGCATATTCGGACAAATGGCGCGTTGCCGAAAGCGCGCGAGTTCGTCGTCTGGCAAACGGTCGGCGATCCGCCAGGCCAGCAGGAATTCATGCAATCGATCATATCGACTGCTGGATTTGACGGCGACTTAAACGTCCGCGACTTCTTGTTGATGCGGACGCGCACAAGTGGCGCGTTGCGCTGGGTCTTTGACTCCGTGCGCAGTTACATCTTAGACGCACGAAAGGTTCGCCAATGGATGCGCCGAAACAATATTGATGCCAATGATGTTGAGCTATGGGTGGATGATCCGATCCATTTGCCCACAGTTTTTATGCTCGGTGCGCTCCCAGCCGCACGTCGCATAAAATTTCCACACGCGTTCAATTATGACGAGGATTACTCGCCGGACCTGAAAGATAAAGTATTACGACCGTGGCGAAATCCGACGTGGATAAGGCGTTTTTTTCAGTGGCCGCTCATTCGTTTGTTGGCGGGGGTAGACCTGCGTATCGCGAGGCTGCGGTATGACGCCGGCTATACGTTCCACGCGCCGAGTTGCTGGTCGCAAGAAAGCCGTGATATTTCCGCGCTGGTAAGTGCTGATGCTTTGCGGGCGACATTTTTGTCGCTGCCGCGTGAAGTGCGAGAAGAGTTCAATCAGTTAGAAAAACAGCTTGAGTACGCGCAAAGACCACTCATCGTTCTCCTTCTTTTTGGATTGGACGCGCATCCGGCGCTACGGCCTGCATATGAGGCCAGCGTTACTCGTATCCTAAAGGAAAGGCGCGACGAAATTGCAGACGGCTCTCTTATCGTTAAAATCCATCCCTCAGCCCGGGGCATTGAAGAAGAAAAATTCTTCTCCTGGCTGAAGGAAAACGTCAGACAGCCGATATTCATAACCAAAATGCGCTTGAACTTCGAATTCATGGGTGCGCTGGTACGCCCCGATTATGTTTTGGCGGGACCATGCGGCGCGCTGCCGTTGGTCCAAAGGCTTGCCACAGGAAAGCCGATTGTTTTGCGCGAAGTCATGGATTTATTTGCCGACGAACCAACTGTGGCGAAGCTGGTCGAAGGCATGGAAGTTTGGTGACGCGCGCCTTTTTCCAGGCTGACTCGCCGCGGATTTCTTATGGTCCTTAATTTGTTCTACGAGGAGCCCGAAGGGGACCGTTGGCTAAAGTTCGATCGGTATCCTCGGCGAATTATCCGCCGGCTCATACGCGGAAAGCCGCAGCCGGGTGGTCAAAAGCGGGTTTTTCTCAATCTCTGCGCGGGGCTAGACAAGATTGGGTTTAAGTATCGTGTGAACGACTACCGATACATTTTGAAACACAAGAACGAACTTGCCTGCATTATTGGAAAGCCTTGCGTGCTTGAAAGGATCAAATGGCAAAATCCAATTCTTTTAGGGGCTTCGATGTATTCCCATCCGATCGACAATCCGACCCTGTTCGACGACTACCCAATTCAAAAAGTATTGGTTCCCGGAGATTGGTGCCGCGACATGTTCCGCCAACACTGGACGGCTGTTGAAGCATGGCCCGTTGGGATCGATACTGAGTTGTGGAATGTATCCGATACAAAATCAGTCGATGTTCTGCTGTATGACAAAGTGCGCTGGAAACACGATGAGTTCGAGAAATCGTTGATCGAGCCTATTCGCGCCAGTTTGCGAAAAGACCGTCGGTCATTCGTTGAAATTCGCTATGGCTCATATCGCGAGGAAGACTTTCGGGCGGCCCTCGCGCAATGCCGAACGATGATTTTCCTGTGCGAGCATGAGACTCAGGGAATTGCCTATCAGCAGGCTTTGGCTTGTCGCTTGCCGATTTTTGCCTGGGATCGCGGCGGACCTTGGCAGGATCCGTTCTATTATCCCGACCGTGTTTCATATGGGCCGGTCACGTCGGTGCCGTATTGGGACGATCGCTGCGGTCTAAAGTTCAAGGACGCCGCGGAGTTTGAACAAACGTGGTCATCGTTTTGGGCCAATGCTGCGCAGAACGGATTTTCGCCGCGCGAATATATCTTGGAGAATCTGACTCTTGAAAACTGCGCGCGCCGTTATCTGTCGCTTGCTAATCAATTGACGCCCTAGTTCCGGCACAGCAGTATTTTGCCAGATCATAGCAAACAGCGAGTTGCGATTTTCAGCGCGCAACCACTTTCGTTAAATCCCCGCGTTTTCAAAGAGGCATTGACTATTTCGCGCGCGGGTTTCGATGTTGTTGTTTATGGCTCCAGCGCAAGTGGAGCGATCCTTCGCGATGATCTCGCTCTCGCGGAGGGAAACGGTTTTGAATACGTCTCCGTGCTCTCTCAGTCGGGCGTGGCAGCTCGCTTCGCGCGTTATTGGCTGCGGTTGCGATCAAAGCTGGCGCGTTTGATGCACAAGCATTTGGGGGTGGAAAGCTGGCCTCAACTTGGTCCTTCTGCCGCGCCGCTTTGGGCCGCCGCCAAGCGGGAGAACGCGGCACTTTACATCGTCCACACGGAGGCAGGCCTTTGGGTTGGAAGTCGTCTGCTTGCTCGAAATTGTCCCGTCGCCGCGGACTTGGAAGACTGGCATTCCGAAGACATGCCACAGGATAGACGGCAAGGGCGACCGGTGCGCCTGTTGCAGACTTTGGAGCGGAAAGTCCTCCAGCAGTGTACGTACGTGACCTGCCCATCGCAGGCCATGAGTCAGGCCTTGGTTGCGGCGTACGATGCTCCTGCAGCCACTCTAGTCTATAACGCGTTTCCATGGGCCGACCGGGCGTCGATCGATGGCCTTAGGCGTGACCGCACCACTGCGAACTTTCCTTCCATCCATTGGTTTTCGCAGACGTTAGGTACGGATCGCGGGCTTGCCGATTTGTTGCAGGCTTTGCCGTATCTTCGTTCGCCGGTTGAGCTGCATCTTAGAGGGTCTCCGGCTACCGATTTCGCCGATTGGGCAGCCAAAACAATTCCAACAGACTGGCAGCATCGTGTCCTTTTTCACGGCTTGGTGACGAATTCTGAGCTTCTGTCACGCATTGCGGAGCACGACATCGGCTTTGCCGGTGAAATGAAGCACTCTCTCAATAAAGAGTACACCGTTTCAAACAAGGTTCTTCATTATCTGCTGGCCGGATTGGCCGTGGTCGCAAGCGACACCGAAGGGCAGGTCGAGGTCGCAAGGAAAGCACCGGATGCTGTCCTGATCTACCGCTCGGGTGATCCTCTGCACCTCGCAGAGCAGTTGAATAGACTGCTTAGCAGTCGCGAAGCGTTGGAAAAGGCGAAGGCCTCGGCATTGCGGGCTGCGCGGGAATATTTTTGCTGGGAGAATCAAGAGGCCATCCTCGTCGAGAAAGTTCGCGCTGCTATTCCGATTAATTCTTCCGGTCAGATGCTGCAGCATATCCGTGCATAAACTTCTGCTCGTCAGTCCGCGGTTTCCTCCCCGCAGCACGTCTGACATCCACAGAGTGCGGATGTCTCTGCCTTATTATAGAAAATATGGTTGGGAGCCGACCGTCCTCTGTGTCAGCGCCGAAACCTCGGATGGCGTCGACGATCGCATACTCGCGCAAAGTCTTCCGCCCGATATTCCCGTTAAGGCGGCGGATGCATGGAATGAGCGCGCATGCCGCCGTTTTGGTTTTGGACAGCTTGGTCGTCGCGCGGTGTTTCCGCTTTATCGACTTGGCTCGCTTCTCTTGGCGCGGGAAAAGTATGACGTCGTTTTCTTCTCGACGACGGTATTCGGTATCTTCATTCTCGCGCCGATTTGGAAGTGGCGGTTCGGCTGCAAAATTGTCTACGACATGCAGGACCCGTGGTACTTGGGACAAGCGGCTGGGTATTCCCGCGAGAACGCGCCGGGGGGATGGTGGAAATATCGTCTGGATCAGGCGATCAATAGGTATTTAGAGCGTTTCGCATTTACTGCCGTGGACCATATCATCTGTGTTTCGGCCAGCTACATTGACATGCTGATGCGGCGCTATCCGCGCCTGAATAAATCGCATTTTTCTATTATTCCGTTCGGCGCTACTCCCGACGATTATGCGTTCGCTCGCAAACAGAAGATTCGGCAAACGGTATTTTCGGTGGATGGCGCTACCAAGAATTGGGTGTTCACTGGCGGTGTAATCCCCAACATGGTGCCCGTCTTGCGGACGCTGTTCAGCGCTCTGCGCGACTTGATAACTGAACAGCCTCGTCTCGAATCTATATTGCGAATCCACTTCGTCGGAACGCGATATGTGGTGACGGACCACGAGATAAAGAACGTCGAGCCGCTCGCGCGCGATTGCGGCCTGGAGAAGATTGTTCACGAGCAGCCGGCGAGAGTCCCGTATCTAGATAGTCTTGTTTTGAGCACCGACAGTGATGCGCTGTTGATGATCGGATCGATCCATAAAGATTATACAGCTTCGAAACTGATGAATTATGCGATGACGAAAAAGCCGATCTTAGCCATCCTCCACCGGGATAGTCTCGCACATCAAATGGCGGCGCGGTTTCCAAACGTCTTCCTGGTTGGATTTTCTGACGATCTTGCGGAACCGGCTGTCACACGACGTGTACGGGAGGGATTATTGTGGCTCCTGAATCCAACTTTCGATGCGGACGTATTGGAGCGTGAAATCGCTCCATGGTTAGCGGATACGCTCACCGAACAGCAGTGCAAAATATTCGATAGTGTGCTGGAACGTTCGGTAAAAGTACGCAACTCGGACATCGCGCGCGAACCGGCATGACGCGGCTCGCTTTCATTGTATCGCATCCGATTCAATATGTCGCACCGCTCTATCAGAGGTTGGCGAAACGCGGCGATCTTTCCATCAAAGTCTTTTTCACCTGGCATGCGGGTGAGGCGCCGGTTATCGATCGCGGCTTTGGCACCGCCGTTAAGTGGGATATCCCCCTGACGGATGGTTACGATTTTGAGCTCGTTGAAAATACGGCGGCCGAGCCTGGGACGCACCACTTCCTGGGACTGCGGAATCCCGGCCTTGTGCAGCAAGTCAAAGCCTGGGGGCCTACAGCGGTGCACATCACCGGTTGGGCCTGGCTGTCGCACCTACAGGCGATCCTGGCTTTTTCCCGATCCGGCATCCCAGTCGTTTTTCGCGGTGATTCGCATCTGCTCGATCGTGGTGGAGCACTGTCCTGGGCCAAACGATCATTGTTGAGGTGGCTTTACTCCTATGTCACGGCGTTTCTGGTTGTGGGAACCGCAAATCGGCAATACTACCGAGCTTTCGGTGTGCCGGAGGCGCGGCTTTTCCCCTGTCCTTACGGTATTGACGTTGGCCGCTTCGCAGAACCCAATGAGCGTCTCGAGCGGGCGGCTCAAGAATGGCGCGCGGAACTAGCGCTTCCAGAAACCGATTTGGCGCTGATCTATGCAGGAAAATTCGAGCGTAAAAAGCGGCCTGTGGAACTCATGCGCGCTATTCAAAAGTTAGATAATCCATCCCTTCGTCTGATTATGCTGGGATCAGGCGAACTCAATGATGAGGTCAAGACTATCGCTGCTGCCGATCCGCAACGTTTCCGTGTCCTCCCGTTTCAAAATCAGAGCCGAATGCCATTGGTTTATCGGTTGGGTGATGTCTTTGTCCTGCCATCTGCGTATGGCGAAACATGGGGTCTCGCTGTGAATGAAGCGATGGCGTGTGGTCGTCCGGTTTTGGTGAGCAACAAGGTCGGTTGCGCGGCTGACTTGGTGAAATGCGGGACTGGGTGGGTGTTTGACTCGGACGACCCAAAGTCACTTTTGAGGACACTTCGCACTGTTGTCGCGAAGAAGGAAACCCTCGCCGATATGGGAAACCGAAACAGGCAATCCGCTCGGCTTTTTGATTTCGAGCGTGCTGAGGATGCGCTACTATCTTGTCTCAACAGGATTGAAGCACTGTGAAAACGCCTCAACTGGACACCAGAAGCCTGGAGCGTGCCCGTGCATTTTTTTGGGCCGTTTGTGTGTTTCTTCTCGTCTTGAGCCCTTTTGCCGAGTCGCCTTCAGGGTATTTGCTTGTCACCATTCCAATCTGTGCCTGTGCCATCATCTGGCTCCAGAGCGGAGCAGGCGGAATACCCGCGTTGCCCATTGCTTCAGTCCTCTACTGGATTTACTACGCCCTACCGCTTTTGCGAACTCCCTCTCGCAACTATTCGCCTGCTGACTACGCCGAAGCCGGTCTGACCGTCGGACTATTTCTCACCAGCGCGGTTCTCTCTTGGGGGCTGATATTTCGGGTGCGCAAGCTAGGAAGGCGCCGCTCATGGGACCTTGAAGCCCCGCTTGTGGAAAAAAGGATATTCGGAATTGTCTGCCTTGGATTGCTCTCTGGAATAACATTTATGGCGGCCACATTTCTTGACGGTCTCGATGTGTTCGGAAATTTTGTCGGTGTTGTGAGATCCGTGAGCTTTACCTTCTCTGCCGTAAGTGCATTTCTGCTCGGTTACGCGCGTGGTCGGCAATGGCTATCCGGTCGCCGGTGGTTTGCAGCTACCGTGCTGTTCAGCATCTATCTCATGTTGCATATGTTTTCGCTTTACATATCCGGTGCCGCAGCTTTGCTTCTCGGCGCAATTGTAGCTTACGCACTGGCTTCCAAAAAAGTGCCGGTCATAACTCTCATTGCATTGTTAGGGCTATTCACCGTCCTGCATGCCGGCAAGGGCGACATGCGGGTCAAGTATTGGAATCCTGAAACGCAAGAAGCCAAAGCCGGTCTCGCGAGCGCGCCAGAATTCTTTGTCCAGTGGGTCGAAGATGGAATTTCTAACTTCGTGGTGGGGAAGGCCACCGGCGATGCGGCCTTAGAGCGAACTTCGTTGCTGCAAATGTTGCTGCTGGCGCAGTATTCGACGCCTGGGCTTGTCCCTTTTCTTGAAGGGGCGACTTATTCTTATCTTGGTGTGACACTGGTCCCCAGGTTCTTGAATCCTGACAAGGCGAACAGCCAATCTGGCCTCAACCTTATGAGCGTTCATTACGGGTTGCAGCGTGCCGAGGATACCAGATCGACGACGATCGCTTGGGGTCTTATCGCAGAGGCGTTTGCAAACTTTGGCCACGCGGGTGTTATCGTGATGGGCCTGTTCTTTGGTGTGTTAAATGGATTTATCACCCGGTTCAGCACCGGCATGTCTCCATTATCGGTGCCATTCTTAATGGCGGCGTCTGCAACACTCAACATTCTGAATGTCGAGGCCGATTTTTCGTATCTTATCTTGAATATTGTGCAGTCGCTGATTTCAGTGCTGATTTTTGCTATGGTATTGCGCTTACTCCAAAGAAAACGAAGGCCTGCGCCGAAACCTATTGTCGATCCAGCCCATGCGGCGCGGGGAAAATTGGCGCGAGTGGGATTGCGCGGAGGTTTGCGACCCGACTTCTGACATCGGTGGTGAGACCAGCCGATGCGACGGCAAACATGTCGTCATTCATACATGCCTAATGCGAATTCTGCACATATCGCCCACTTATCTGCCGGCCATTCGTTACGGCGGCCCCATCTATACGGTGCATGCGCTCTGCCGCGCACTTGTGGCGCGAGGACACGAGGTAGAAGTCTTCACCACCGATATCGATGGGGCGGGATCTTCTGCGGTCCCGCTCAAGACACCGGTTCAACTCGATGGCGTTTCCATCACCTATTTCGGCTCGCGTCACTTGCGGCGACTCGCATGGGCGCCAGCGATGGGCCACGCGCTCTCGAAACGAATTGGTGATTTCGACGTTGTCCACGGCCATTCGGTCTTTCTTTGGCCGACTTGGATTGCGGCGCGCGCCGCTAAGCGTGTCGGCAAGCCTTATATTCTCTCTCCCAGGGGAGCCCTTGTCCGCAGTCTTATTGAGCGGCGGAATAAGATCATCAAGACGGCATGGATCGCATTGATCGAAAGACGCAACGTCGAGGAGGCTTCCGCGCTGCATGCCACGTCCGACGTCGAGGCGGCCGATTTACGCGGCTTCGGCTGGCGCCTTCCGCCTGTTCACGTCATCCCAAACGGAATTGACGACCTTCCGGACGTTTCCGGCCAGGCGGTATCGGCCGACGTTCGCTCCCTCACCGCAAGAAAGCCCTTGCTGCTGTTCTTAGGTAGGCAAAGCTGGAAAAAGGGTTTGGACCGTCTGATCAATGCCGTGGCGGCCACTGAAACGGTCAACCTGGCGATCGTCGGCGTCGACGACGAGGGTATTGGTCCCGAACTCTCGGTACTCGCAGAGCGCCTCGGCATCGGTGGCCGCGTCCATTTCGTCTCACGAATGGTGCAGGGCCCCGATAAGGAAGCCGCGTTCGCAGCAGCCGATCTTTTCGCACTGACGTCTTATTCTGAGAACTTTGGGAATACCGTGCTCGAGGCCATGCAACGCGGACTTCCGGTCATTGTCACCCCGGAAGTCGGCGCTGCCGATATTGTGAGACAGTCGGGCGGAGGGATTGTGGTCGATGGCGATCCAAGGGTGCTCGCCAATGCGATAACAACGATCGTGAAGGATTCGCGGCGCGCGCGTGCGATGGGTGAGAAAGGACGGGCGTTCGTTTCTGAACGCTATACCTGGCCTCGGATCGCGAGTGAGATGGAAAGCCTTTACGGTCATTTGATCTCGGCGACGAAGCGGTAATGCTCGACGACATTACGCCGATGGTTCTCACCTATAACGAGGCCGCCAATATTCGGCGGACACTGGAGAAGCTCGCTTGGAGCGAGCGCATTGTCTTGGTCGACAGCGGCAGTTCGGACGATACGCTTTCGATTGCTGCGGGGTTTAAAAACGTCGAAGTCGTGACCCGTGCATTCACGACGTTTGCCGAGCAGTGCAATTTCGGCCTTACCCATATCACTTCCGAGTGGGTGCTCTCGCTCGATGCCGATTATGTGCTGAGCGACGCTCTGGTCGAAGAACTAGGTTCTCTTGAGTCCAGCGACAACGTGAACGGTTACAGAGTTCCCTTTGTGTATTGTGTCAACGGCCGTCCACTGCGCGGGACGCTCTATCCGCCGCGCGCGGTGCTCTATCGGGTACGTAAGGGTTGCTACCACGATTTCGGTCACGGCCATCGAGTGACCATCGAAGGGGATTTGCGAGGGCTCGCCAACCCGATTTATCACGATGATCGGAAATCTCTGCAACGGTGGTTTGATTCGCAGCGCCGTTATGCCATTGCTGAAGTTGATTACCTCCTGTCGGAGCAGCACGACAGATTAAATGTGTCGGACCGTCTGCGGCGCAGCGGCTGGATCATGCCGCTGCTCGTTCTCCCTTACACTTTGCTTATGAAACGCGTCATTTTCGATGGCTGGCCTGGCTGGTCCTACGCCCTGCAGCGGCTCCTCGCGGAGGTTCTGATCGCCTTGGAACTCCTCGAGCGAAGGCTGAAGACTGGTCAGAATAGTAAGCGAGGGCGCGCGTGATCGTTGTCGGGCTTAATGCGTTTCACGGCGATTCGGCCGCGGCAATCCTGCGCGACGGCAAACTCATTGCGGCGGCAGAGGAGGAGCGCTTCCGACGCATCAAGCATTGGGCGGGTTTTCCCAGCGAGGCCATGAGCTATTGCCTGCGCGAGGCCGGGCTGTCGATCGCGGACGTCGACCACATCGCGGTCAATCAGAACAGCCGGGCTAATCTGTGGGCCAAACTTCGCTACGCATTGCTGCAGCGGCCTTCGGCTGGACTGCTGCTGGAAAGATTGCGCAATCGGCAGGCGCGGGCGGGCATTCCCGATCTTGTGGCGAAGAGTTTCGGTGGGGCGACGTTGCGTGCGAAAGTGCATCATATTGAGCACCATCTCGCGCACATGTCCTCGGCCTTTCACGTGTCTCCGTTCACGGAGTCGGCGGTCGTTTCCGTGGATGGATTTGGTGATTTCAGCAGCGCTGCCTGGGGTACCGGACGTGGAACGGATATCGACATTGGTGCGCGCGTGTACTTTCCTCACTCGCTTGGGGTCTTTTACCAGGCGGTGACGCAATATCTCGGATTTCCGCATTATGGTGACGAGTATAAAGTGATGGGGCTGGCGCCTTATGGCACTCCGTCAGTGTTGCCGGCCATGCGCAAGATCGTCGAATTGCAGCCGGACGGGACGTTCAAGCTCAATCTTGCTTATTTCCGGCATCACCGGGAGGCGATCGCCTACAATTGGTCGGACGGACCGCCGGAGACGGCGGAACTGTTTACGCCCGCCCTCGAAGATCTGTTGGGACCGCGCCGCCAACCTTCGGCCCCGTTGGAGCGCAACCATCACGACATCGCGCGGTCGGCGCAAGCAATGTATGAGGAGGCCTTTTTCCATATCCTCGAGCGCGCGCACGCCATCGCCAAAGACAGCAATCTGACGCTGGCCGGCGGCTGTGCCATGAACTCGGTTGCCAACGGCAAGGTCCGGCGGCAAAGCGCTTTTCAAAATGTCTATGTGCAGTCCGCCGCCGGAGACGCCGGCGGGGCAATCGGCGCCGCCTTTGCCGTATGGCACAAGCTTGGCGGCGGGCGCGGTTTCACGATGGACCATGCCTATTGGGGGCCGCAATTTTCGGATGCCGATATCGGCGCGCTCATCGGCGAGCACGGCAAGAGGCTCAGCGAAGCAGGTTGCGACGTCGAGACGCTGGATAGTGAAGACGAGCTATGCCTGCGGACGGCGGCGCGCATCGCCGACGGCCAGGTCATCGGCTGGTTTCAATGCCGCATGGAGTGGGGACCGCGCGCTCTTGGTAACCGCTCGATTCTGGCGGACCCGCGACGCGCCGACATGAAGGATATCCTGAACGCCAAGATCAAGCGCCGCGAATCGTTCAGGCCTTTCGCGCCGTCAATTCTCGAAAGCGCGGTCAGTGAATGGTTCGAAGAGGACGGTGCCGTCCCGTTCATGATGCAAGTTTTCCAGATCCGCGCGGAAAAACGTCCGCTTATTCCGGCCGTGACACATGTGGACGGCTCCGGCCGGCTGCAAACGGTCTCGGCGTCGAGCAATTCGCGCTATCACAAGCTCATCGATACGTTCCGCCAGGCGACCGGTGTGCCGATGGTGCTCAATACGTCGTTCAATGAGAACGAGCCGGTGGTTTGCAAGCCGCAGGAGGCGCTCGACTGCTTCCTGCGCACCAAGATGGATCTGCTGGTGTTGAACAACACCATGATCTCGCGCCGCGCCGGTTCGTAAGCGCAATGCGGATCAACATCGTCCTCGGCCCGTTTTTTCCGGTGCCGACCGTCCTCGGCGGAGCGGTGGAGAAGGCGCATTTGTTGCTCGCGCCGCTTTATGTGGCCGCCGGCCATCAGGTGGCGATGATCTCCCGCCGCTATGGCGATTTCGCCGCCGACGAGGTGGTGTCGGGCGTGCGGCATCGTCGAGTCACATCGTTCGACCGTTCGCCCTCGATGGCGCTCAATCTTCCCAAGGACCTCATCTATTCGCTGCGGGTGGCGGCGATGCTTCCGGCCGCCGACGTGACCGTCACCAACTCGTTTTTCCTGCCGTTAGTCTTGCCGCATCGGAAGGCCGGCAAGATCTACGTGCAGGTCGGCCGCTATCCAAAACGGCAGATGGGCCTCTACGGCCGCGCCGACCGCATTCAGGCCGTGTCGCATGCGGTGGCTGAGGCCATCGTCGAGCAGACTCCTGGCGCGGCGAAAAAAGTCGTGACCATCGGCTATGCCATTCCGGACATTTATTTCGACGGCAGTGGCAAAAGCCGGCGCCGCAAGACGATTGTGTTCGTCGGCCGCTTGGCACGGGAAAAAGGCCTTGATTTGCTGCTGAAAGCCTTCGCGCGTCTGCAGCGCGAGGCGTCTTTACCGTCCCTGGAAGAGTGGACCCTCCGCATTGTGGGGCCGCACGAGACGTCCCAGGGCGGCGACGGGGAGGAGTATCTGCACGAACTGAAGACGCTCGCGGCCGACATCGGGCCCGCCTGCGAGTTCGTCGGCCCGGTGTTCAATCAGCAGTCTTTGGCTGCGGAATATCACGACGCCACGGTCTTCGTGTATCCGAGCCGGGCCGAGACGGGGGAAGCGCTTCCCTTGGCGCCGCTGGAGGCCATGGGAGCGGGATGCGCCGCGGTGGTCTCCAAGCTGCGCTGTTTTGACGACTACATCGAGAACGGCGTCAGCGGATTGATCTTCGATCATCGGTCGGGTCAGCCCGAAGTAGAATTGGCCGCCGCGCTCAGGCGGCTGATCGAAGACCCTGCCTTGGCCGAACGGATTGCGGCAGCCGGAAACCGCAACGCGCAAAATTTCAGCGCCCAGGTCATCGCTGAAAAAATGCTGGACGATTTCCGTGCCATCGTTGCAGGCGATCAATCCACTGCATGATCCTGTTCGGTCATCCGGCGGGCAATCCCAATTCGCACCAGGCCGCATTGGCGCACTTCGAATCGGGCCACCTGGAAGCCTTTTGCGTACCGTGGATGCCGTCGAAGCGGGCTACGCATTGGCTGGAGCGGCTGGGGACTAAACTTCCGATGGCGAGCCGATTAACCCGACGGCATTTTGCGCCGCTGGACGGCGCGCCGAAGATCCAAGGACGATTGGGTGAATGGCATCGGCTGTTCACCCGTGCGCTGGGGCGGGGCGACGAACGGCTGTCCTATGAGGCCAATGACTGGATGATGCGGACCATGACCGACGCCTGCCGGCGGCCGTCGGTGACGGCGGTACATGCTTATGAGGACTGCTCGTTGTGGCAATTCGAGGAAGCCAAACGTTTGGGCAAGGCCTGCATCTACGATATGCCGATCGGATACTACCCGGCCTGGCAGCAGACACATAAAGCGCTTGCGCAACGGTATTCCGACTGGCTGCCCGCAGGGGAAGCGGTGTCGAGTCCTTATGTGCGTCCCGAGCAGAAGCGGCAGGAACTCGCGCTTGCCGATCTGGCGCTCGTCGCGAGCAGCTTTGTCGAAAAGACCGTGCACGAGTATTTTCCGGACAAGAAGGTCGCGCGGGCGGCCTACGGAGTGGATCTCGACTTCTGGCATCCGGGCGAGGAGCGGCCGCTGCAAGGACCGCTTCGCTTCATTTATGCCGGCCAGCTCTCAATCCGAAAGGGCACGCCCCTTCTATTGCAGGCATGGGAAAAAGCCGGTCTACGCGACGCCGCATTGGACCTCGTTGGCCAGTGGCACCTGGCTGACAGCAAGAAGGTTTTGCCGTCTGGGGTGACCTGGCATCCGCCTTGTTCGCCAAAGACGCTACGGGAGTACTACCGGGCTGCCGACGTCTTCGTTTTTCCATCGTTCTTCGAGGGTTTTGGATTGGTTCTTCTTGAAGCGATGGCCTGCGGCATGCCGGCGATCGCATCGGAAGCGACGGCGGCGCCCGACATCATGACCGAAGCTTGCGGACAGGTCGTTCCGATCGGCGATATGGACACGGTTGTCGAAAGCCTGCGCTGGTTCGCCGCCCATCGGGACGAGATCGGCGTCATGCGACAGGCCGCTCGCGAAGCGGCGCAACGCTCAACCTGGAAGAACTACCGTCGCGCGGTGGTCGAGGCGACGGCGCCTTACGCATGAGCGCGTACGGCAAATACGATTCACGGTTGATCTGGACATGTCAGTTTGCCAAGCCCTTAATCGTGATTCGAATCGAGTGTGCGGCGGCGGTTGATTCATGGCGAAACAGCCGATTGGGCCTGACGCTATCTAACGGGAGCCTGTAATGCACTTGCAACGACGCATCCTGGTCACCGGCGGCTCCGGCTTCCTCGGTTCGCATCTCTGCGAGCGCTTGGTTGCCGAGGGATCGGATGTGATCTGCCTCGACAACTTTTTTACCGGCGCCAAACGCAACATCGAGCCGCTTCTCACGCGCACCAATTTCGAACTGATCCGGCACGACGTCACCTTCCCGATTTATCTGGAGGTCGACCAGATCTACAATCTGGCTTGCCCGGCATCTCCCATCCACTACCAGCACGATCCGGTGCAGACGACCAAGACCAGCGTGCATGGAGCCATCAACATGCTCGGGCTCGCCAAGCGGGTGAGGGCGACGATCCTGCAGGCGTCGACGTCCGAAGTGTATGGCGACCCGAATGTGCATCCGCAGACCGAGGACTACTGGGGCCATGTCAATCCGATCGGCCCGCGCTCTTGCTACGATGAGGGCAAGCGCTGCGCCGAAACGTTGTTCTTCGACTATCGCCGTCAGAACAATCTGAGCATCAAGGTAGCACGCATCTTCAATACCTACGGTCCGCGCATGCATCCCAATGATGGACGCGTGGTCTCGAACTTCATCGTGCAGGCTCTGCTCGGCCGCGATATCACCGTCTACGGCGAGGGCTCGCAGACGCGTTCTTTCTGCTACGTCGACGATCTCATCGATGGTCTAATGCGTTTAATGAACTCGCCGGAGTCGGTCATTGGGCCGATCAACATCGGCAATCCGGTCGAGTTCACGATGCTGCAGCTCGCCAGCCTGGTCATCGAGCTTACCGGCTCGAAGTCGAAAATTGTGCACCGGCCGCTGCCGGAAAACGATCCACGTCAGCGCCGCCCCGATATTTCCCGGGCGCAGGAGCAGTTGAGCTGGGCGCCAAAAATTCCGCTCAAGGAAGGGCTGACGCGCACGATCGCTTATTTCGATAAACTGCTCGGTGAGGCGGGCGTGCGCCAATCGCTTCTCGGTGAATTGCCGGCCTGATGAAGCCGAGACTTCTGATTCTGATCGTCGCCTATTTCGCAAAGGATACGATTCAGAATGTCGTGCGGCGGATCCCGCCGAAACTCAACGAGATATGCGACACCGAAATTCTCATCCTGGATGATGGGTCGCGCGACGAAACTTTCGCCGCCGGCGTTTTTTTGCAAGACAAAAATGCCCCGCTAAAACTCACGGTTCTGCATAATCCCGTCAATCAAGGGTACGGCGGCAACCAAAAGATCGGCTACCATTACGCGATCACCCACAACTTCGATTTTGTCGCGTTGTTGCACGGCGACGGGCAATATGCCCCCGAAGTGCTTCCCGATTTGATAGGCCCTCTGATCCGCGGCGAAGCCGATGCCGTGCTGGGCTCGCGGATGCTCAATCCGCGCGATGCCCTCCGGGGTGGAATGCCGCTCTACAAGTTCGTGGGAAATCGCGTTCTGACGACTCTACAAAATTGGGTTCTCAGCTCGTCGCTGTCCGAGTTCCACTCGGGATACCGAGTCTATTCGGTGAGCGCGCTCGCGGATATTCCTTACGAAAGGAATTCCAACGTTTTTCATTTCGATACCGAAATCATCATTCAATTGCTCACCGCGGGCAAGAAGATCAAAGAACTGCCGATCCCGACTTATTACGGCGACGAAATTTCCCGGGTCAACGGGCTTCGCTACGCGTTCGACGTGATGAAGGCGACGGTTCAGGCCAAGTGCCAGCGTTTGAACATATTCTACGACCGGCGTTTCGACTGCGCCAATACGGCCGCGGGCGCTCAATATCCATCCAAGCTGGACTTCCCAAGCAGCCATTCGCGTGTGATCGAACTGGTGCCGGAGGGATCGCGCGTCCTCGATCTGGGTTCGGGGTTTGGAGCGGTAGGGGCGGCTCTCAAAGCCAGAAAGCGCTGTCGCGTCATAGGATGCGACATGGTCAGCGGATCGTCGGTGCAGGCCTATGACAAATTTGTAAGTGCCGATCTAAACGAAACGCTGCCCACGTTCGACGACGAGGCAATCGACTACATTCTCGCTCTGGACATCGTCGAGCACCTGAAGTCGCCCGAGGCATTTCTCGATTCGCTCCGGTCTATGGCGACCAAGAAGAACGCGCCCGTTATCATTACGACTGCAAATATTGCTTTTGTTCTGATGCGGCTGTCGTTGTTGTTCGGGCGGTTTGAGTATGGGAAGCGGGGAATCCTGGACCTGACTCATGCCCGCCTGTTCACAAAGCGAACCTTGATTCGTGCGCTGACTGCTGCCGGTTTCGAGGTGAAGCGGATCGAGGGCATTGTTCTGCCGTTGCCATTCATATTCGGAAATACGACGCTTGCGCGGATCCTGCTGGCGATAAACGGTGCCCTGGTCAGAATGTGGCCGAGCTTGTTCGGATTTCAGCTTCTCGTTGTATGCGAGGCGAGGCCGACGCTGGAAAGCCTTCTGCAGTCGGCGGTGGTGGCGAGCGAACGGAAACTGGCCGCTCAGGCCTCCGCTCGCAGCTAGTCATTGATGCAGCCGCCTCGATCGGAGAGGGCTTTCCTGGGCGCGCCCTTTCTGGATCCGCCAACCCGGGCGCTGCAAGCCCGAATCAGATAGTCCTGAGTTCCAACAAGCGGCCGCGACGTCGCGGCCTTCCGAATATGCAAGGCTAAGCGGACCGATCGTCGATGGCATCGCCACCGCTCCTGAGCTTTGTGGTGCCTTGCCATAACGAGCAGGCGGCGCTGCCCCATACTTTGCGTGAGTTGCTGGCGGTGCTGAACGGCCTGATCGGTGATGGTGTCGTCTCCGACAAGAGCTATCTCTTCTTTGTCGACGACGGCAGTCGCGACGAGACCTGGGCTCTGATCGAAAAAGCCCATGCGGACGATCCGATCCGGGTCCGCGGTCTGAAACTGTCCCGCAATGTCGGTCATCAGAGCGCGCTTCTTGCCGGTCTGCTCGGTCAGCTCGGGAAAGCCGACGCCATCATCTCGCTCGACGCCGATCTGCAGGACAACATTGCGGTAGCGCGCGAGATGATAGACCGCTTCGTCAAAGGTGCGGACATCGTCTTTGGCGTGCGGAGCGAGCGCCCGACCGATACCGTGTTCAAGCGGCAGACCGCGCGCTGGTACTACAAATTTCTGCGGCGATTGGGGGTCGAGGTCGTATTCGACCACGGCGATTTCCGCTTGATCAGCGAGCGAGCGTTGCGCGCTCTGGCGCAGTTCGGCGAAGTGCAGGTCTACCTGCGCGGGCTCGTCATGCAGCTCGGCTTCAAGACGGACGTGGTCTATTTCGAGCGCAAGCCGCGCCTCCACGGCGAAACGAAATATCCGCTGTCCAAGATGTTGGCTTTGGCGTCGGACGGGATCACGTCGTTTTCGGTGGTGCCGCTGCGCATCGTCACCAGCCTCGGCCTTTTGCTGTTCGGACTGTCGATCGTCGCGGCGGTTTGGGTGCTGGTATCCTGGACCATCGGCAAGACCATCGAAGGCTGGGCCTCGCTCATGATCATCTTTCTGCTCGTCTCCAGCTTCCAGACGCTGGCGCTCGGCGTGATCGGCGAATATGTGGGCAAAACGTATTTTGAAGCAAAGTCGCGCCCGCGTTACATCGTCGAAAAGGAACTGATCCCGTGACGAAGGCGGAGTTCGACGCGTTCGCGCAGGACTATAGCGACATCGCCGCGCGCAATACGAGCTTCTTTACCGACGACTACAGCTATTTCGGCCGCTATCGGGCCCGCATCGTCCGGACGATCGCCGGTGACAATGTCGGCGACATCCTCGATTTCGGCTGCGGCATCGGTCTCGGCGTCACGGCGCTGCGGGAGATTTTTACCGAATCCCGGATCGTGGGGTGCGATCCGTCGGAAGAGTCGCTCGCGATCGCGCGCAAGAACGAGCCGGACTGCGAATTCTCCGCGCCGGACGATATCCCACCCACGCAGCGGTTCGATGCCATCACCGCGATCAGCGTCTTTCATCACATCCCGCCGCAGGATCGCGACGCCGCATTGCGCTATTGCTGCGATCGCCTGAAGCCGGGCGGCGCGCTCTTCATCTTCGAGCACAATCCATATAATCCGCTGACACAGCGCCTCGTGGCGCGGTGTCCGCTGGACGTCAACGCGATCCTGCTGCCGCCGTCCGAAACGGTAGCCCGTGTCCGCGCAGCCGGGCTCGACAACGTTCGCTCGCAATACTGCCTGTTCTTTCCGAAAGCTCTTGGATTTCTGCGCCCGTTAGAGAGCTCGCTCGGCTGGTTGCCGCTCGGCGGCCAGTATTACGTGTGGGGGGTCCGCGCGGGCTTTAAAGCCGGGAGCGGCGCGTGAAAGTTCTGGTGACAGGCGGTGCGGGCTTCATCGGCAGCCACGTCTGCAAACTGCTCGCCGCCAAAGGGCACGCGCCTGTCGTCTACGACAATCTGTCGCGCGGCAATCGCTCGGCGGTGAAGTGGGGACCGCTTGAAGAAGGCGACATTGCGGACGTCGGCAGAGTGAAGGACGTGCTTCAGCGGCATCGGCCGGACGCGCTCATGCATTTTGCCGCTTTTGCTTATGTCGGCGAGTCTGTGCAGAATCCGATCATCTATTATCATAACAATATTGGCGGCAGCGCCGCGCTTCTGGAGGCGGTGGTTGATGCGCACCGCGTGCCGATCGTGTTCTCCTCCAGTTGTGCCACATATGGCCTTCCGGAGAAGGTGCCGATTACCGAAGATCACCCGCAAAATCCGATCAATCCTTATGGCTACACCAAGCTCGTGGTTGAACGCATGCTGGCGGACATCGATGCCGTCTACGGAGTCAGATCGGTGTCGCTGCGTTACTTCAATGCCGCCGGGTCGGATCCGGAAGGGGAGATCGGCGAGCAGCACGATCCGGAAACGCATCTGATCCCGCTAGTGCTGCGGGCAGCGCGCGACGGCACGCCGATGCGCGTCTTTGGTGACGATTACGAGACGCCGGACGGGACCTGTGTGCGCGATTACATTCACGTCTGCGATCTGGCGGATGCGCACGTGCGGGCGCTCGAGTATCTGCTGGCTGGCGGGAAGACGACGGCATTCAATCTGGCCAATGCCCGGGGCTACTCGGTCAGGGACGTCATTACCGTTGCGGAAAAGGTCTGCGGACGGCCTGTCCGGGTGGAAATGACGGCAAGACGGCCGGGCGATCCGCCCGTACTGATCGGAGCGGCCGGGGTAGCCGAGAAGGTGCTGGGGTGGAAACCGGCGCATTCCGACCTTGCGGGTCAGATCACCGACACCTGGAACTGGATGCGCAAGACCGGGACTTAAGGGGCCAATGGCGTTCTGGCGCCCAAGAAAGCGACCTTAAGCACTTGTAGTTGCGGGCCAAAGTCGGGTAACCGAAGGCGCAAATGTCCCGCTTAAGGTCGCCAATCCGGCTATATTGACCTGCCATCAGGTCAGAGGTTCCTCGTGAATACCCCGTCGCCCAGACCGATTTCGCCCGCACAGAGCGGCACAACCGATGCCGATCTCACGATCGTCGGCGGGGCGGGGCACGTCGGCATACCGTTGGTCCTCGCCTTCGCGAAAGCGGGCATGACGGTCAATGTCAACGACCTGAACGAGGGGGTGCTCGCCCAGCTTCGCGCCGGCAAGCTGCCGTTCATCGAGCACGGGGCGGCGCCCCTGCTGAGCCAGGCGCTGGCGGAGCACCGGCTGGTGTTCAGTTCGCAGCCGTCGGCGATCAGCCGGCGCGGGCCGGTGGTCGTCACCATCGGCACCCCGGTCGACGAATTCCTCAACCCGGTCCGCCAGGCGGTGCAGGCCTGCATCGACGCCCTGCTGCCGTTCATGACCGACGGTCAGTTGTTGGTGCTCCGCTCGACCGTCTATCCCGGCACAACCTCCTGGCTGGAGTCCTACCTCAAGCGGCAGGGGCGCAATATCAAAGTCGCTTTCTGTCCCGAACGTGTCGTGCAGGGCAACGGCATCAAGGAGCTGCACGAGATGCCGCAAATCGTCAGCGGCACCTCGCAGGAGGCGGAAGACGAAGCCGTTGCGCTGTTCCAGAAGATCGCGCCCGAGCTTGTTGTCATCAAGCCGCTCGAGGCCGAATTTGCCAAGCTGTTCAGCAACGCCTACCGCTATATCGAGTTCGCGGCGACCAATCAGTTCTACATGATCGCGAAGTCTGCCGGCGCCGATTACCAGGCGATCACGCAGGCGATGAAGCACAACTATCCGCGCCTGAAGAGTTTCCCGCGGCCTGGCTTCGCAGCGGGACCCTGTCTGTTCAAGGACACCATGCAGCTCGCCGCGTTCGCACGAAACCAGTTCGCGCTTGGCCAAGCGGCCATGCAGGTGAACGAAGGGCTGGTGCTGCAGCTCGTCGATGATTTGCGCCGCGTTTATGACCTGTCCAAAATGACGGTCGGTCTCCTGGGCATGGCCTTCAAGGCCGAGATCGACGACACGCGCGCCTCCCTCAGCTACAAGCTCAAGCGAACGGTGCAGATGTATGCCCGTGAGGTTCTGGTCACCGACCCTTTCGTTACGACCGATCCGTCCATCCTGCCTTTCGATGATGTGGTGTCCCGTAGTGACATCCTCATCTTGTGCACGCCGCATTCCGCTTACGCAGACTCCGACCTGAACGGCAAACCGGTGGTCGACGTGTGGGGATTTCTCAAGAACGCGAATGTCGTTTATTGAGCATGACGCATCGTCTCGACATCGTCATCCCGGTTTACAACGAGGGGCGCGTCATCCTGGCGACGCTGGATGCCCTACGGCGCGAAGTATCGACCCCGTCGCGCATTCTGATCTGCTATGACAAGCCGGATGACGATACGCTGTCCACGATCAAGGACCATCCGGACTGCGCCGCGGGGCTCACCGTCGAATTCATCCGCAACCGGTCGCGCGGCGCGCATGCCGCGGTGATGACGGGGTTTGCCGCCAGCCGTGCACCTTTCGTCATGATGTTTCCGGCCGACGACGACTTCAACGCCGGCATCATCGACGCCATGGTGGCCAAGGCCGAGCAGGGCAATGACCTTGTCTGTGCCAGCCGGTTCATGCCGGGTGGCTGCATGATTGGTTGCCGCTGGGTCAAAGCCCTCCTCGTGCGCACCGCGGCCTTTACGCTGCACTATGTCGCCGGATTGCCGACAAAGGATGCCACCAACGGCTTTCGCCTGTTTTCGCGGCGTGTGATTGACTTGATTGAAATCGAGTCCGACAGCGGTTTTTGCTACAGCCTTGAATTGCTGGTGAAGTGTCATCGGCTCGGCTGGCCGATCGTCGACGTGCCGGCCCAGTGGTTCGAGCGCAAGCAGGGCGGTAGCCGCTTCAAAGTGTTAAGCTGGGTGCCTGCTTATCTGCGCTGGTATCTTTACGGATTTGCCACGACGTTTCTGCGCCTGCCGGCCAGCAGCGTGAAACAGCGTACGAGCTTGCGGGCCGCCCAATGACAGCATCGCTGAAACTCACGCCGCGCCAGGTTTTGATCGTTCTGCACGATCTCGTGGCGACCGTGGCGGCAATCGTGCTCACCTTCGTGGTCCGCTTTGAGGAGATGCAGCTTCGCAACAAGATCGGCGGTCTCGAGCTGTTGCTGCCGTTCCTCGTGATCTATGCCGGCGCCGTCTATTTCATATTCGGCTTGCACCGCAATAAGTGGCGGTTCACGTCGGTCCCAGATCTCTACAATATCTTCCGCGCTTCCAGCGTGCTGGCGGTCTCGCTGCTCGCGCTCGACTACGTACTGCTGGCACCCAACGTCTACGGCGGGTTCTTTTTCGGCAAGATCACCATTCTGCTGTACTGGCTGCTGCAGATATTCTTTCTGGGCGGTTCGCGCGTCATCTACCGCTATTTCCATTATGCGCGCACGCTGCAGCGTGCGCGCATTGGCGATGCGGCGCCGACGCTGCTGCTTGGCCGCGCGACCGACGCGGAAGTGCTGCTGCGCTCGATTGAAAGCGGTGCGGTCAAGAAGGTCTGGCCGGTCGGGATACTGTCGCCCGCGACAGCCGACCGCGGGCAATCGATCCGCGGTATTCCAGTTCTAGGAGAAGTCGACGATCTGGAACGGGTGGTCGCCGACCTGGCCAGCCGCCATACCCGCGTAACCCGGCTGGTTCTCACACCATCGGCGCTGTCGCCGGAGGCTCGCCCCGAATCTATCCTGGTCCGCGCGCGTCGGCTCGGGCTTCATCTCAGCCAGTTGCCGTCCTTCGAAGCCGGCGGGGCGGCGGTGCAACTCGCGCCGGTCGCGGTCGAGGATCTGCTGCTGCGGCCGAGCGTGCGCATCGACTACCAGCGGATCGAGGCGCTGGTGAAGGGCAAGTCGATCGTGGTGACCGGTGGCGGGGGCTCGATTGGCTCGGAAATCTGCGACCGCATCGTCACCTTTGGCGCTGCCCGGCTCCTGATCGTGGAGAATTCCGAGCCGGCGCTCTATCGGGTCCTGGAGACGTTGGCCGACAAACAGGCGGAAACCGAAATTTCCGGGCGGATCGCCGATATTCGCGATCGATCGCGTATCATGACCCTTATCGCGGAATTCAAGCCCGACATTGTGTTTCATGCCGCGGCCCTCAAGCACGTGCCGATACTCGAGCGGGATTGGGACGAGGGCATCAAGACCAACGTCTTCGGCTCGATCAATGTCGCCGACGCCGCCGCCGGCGCCGGCGCTAACGCCATGGTTATGATCTCCACCGACAAAGCCATCGAGCCGGTGTCGATGCTCGGCGCCACCAAGCGTTTCGCCGAAATGTATTGCGACGCGCTCAACGAGGAATTCTCGCAACGCGCCGATGGCCGCAAGGCCATGCGCCTCATTTCGGTGCGGTTCGGCAATGTGCTGGCGTCGAACGGATCGGTAGTCCCGAAGTTCAAGGCGCAAATCGAGGCAGGCGGGCCGGTGACCGTGACGCATCCGGACATGGTGCGCTACTTCATGACCATTCGCGAAGCCTGCGATCTGGTTGTCACTGCGGCGAGCCACGCGCTCGGCCCGGAGCGCCATGACGTTTCGGTGTATGTGCTCAACATGGGTCAGCCGGTGAAAATCGTTGAACTGGCCGAGCGCATTATCAGGTTGAGTGGACTTGAGCCCGGACGCGACATTGCGATCAGCTTCACCGGCATCCGCCCGGGCGAGCGCTTGCACGAAATTCTCTTTGCTCGCGAGGAGGAGATGACCGAGATCGGTATTCCGGGCATCGTCGCCGCCAAGCCGGTGCGGCCCTCGCTGGAAGCGATCCGCGGCTGGGCGGCGACGCTTGAGCAGGGCCTTGCGCGCAACGAACGCGCGGCGATCTACAACGTGCTGCGCGATGCGGTGCCGGAATTCCGCGGGGAGGCCGCCTGATGGACCTCGCCGCGTTCTTCAAAGCCGAGTTTGCCGAGCACCACGAGATCGCGCGCAAAACCGAAACGGTCCTTGCTGCGGCCTTCGCCGGCTTAGTGACGGCTTGCGCGGCGTCGATCCGCTCCGGCGGCAAATTGATGTTTTTCGGCAATGGCGGCAGCGCCGGCGATGCCCAGCATCTCGCGACTGAACTGACCGTCCGGTACAAGCATGACCGCGCTGCCATCGCCGCCATCGCCCTGACTACGGACAC
>Ga0134124_10000067_pt1 | contig 105497 bp, 80 predicted proteins | sample KB304_FD_96880 | JGI IMG/M metagenome (GOLD analysis project Ga0134124, IMG submission 96880) | Terrestrial soil microbial communities without Nitrogen fertilizer from Kellogg Biological Station, Michigan, USA - KB3-0-4 | ecosystem: Environmental > Terrestrial > Soil > Unclassified ...
AACGGCAGATCTGCGCACTGAAGAGCTGCCGAGCTCTGCGCGTGCTGGCCCAAGGGCTCCCGCTGAAGACGCCAGCGGCATGCTCGAGCCTGCCGCCGGCCGGGTCTGACAAAGTAGAATTAGATAGACCCTTGTCGGTCAGGCGGCAAAGGGAGCTGCAGTGGGACCCTTGTCGTAATCGGGCAGACCGCCCGTGGCGAGCACGATCGGCAGCTCGGGACGGGGCGCGTGGAGAGCCCGCTCGAGCTGGCACCGAGGAGCGCCGCCCCGCTTTCCTTACGACCCTGGGCGGCTTCCTCCTCGATCCTCTGAACGATGGCTTCGATCCGCGCTCGGATCTGCTCCGGCGCCAGGTGCGCCAAGCCCTCAGCCGCCCGGACTAGCCCGGACTAGCCCGGACTAGCCCTCGCCGCCAAGTTTCACGTCGCCAGCACCGTTGGCGTTGGGCGAAGGTACCGGCCGCCAGAATGTTCCGGGTTGAGGATTGTGCTTTTCGCAGAAGATGGTTAGAGTTCCCGCCTGTTGGTACAGGCTCAACGCTTTGCGGCGCTTGAGGAGAAGCCGGAACCGGCTTCTGCCTTGACCGGCCCTTGGATCGTAGCCATCATGAAGGGATGGGAGCGATGAAACACATCACCGCTGACGTGCCAGAAGATCTCCTGAGGGAGGCGATGGCTGTGACCAACGAAGGAGTCTCCGAGACTCTGATCGCGGGCTTGGAGCTTGTGCGCAGGACCCGCGCGTACCAAAAGGCCACGGCTCTCCGAGGAAAGCTCGACCTCGACATCGACCTGGGAGTGTCGCGTGAGCGCGAGCGAGCTCATCGTTGACGCTTCCTCCTGGATCGACTTCTTTCATGGAGTGGAGTTACCGGGCCTCGAGGCGGCGCTCGAGCGAGGAAGGGTCATCCTGCCACCAATCGTTGTTTCCGAGTTGGTCAGCGGAGCCAGGACTCCTCGCGATCTGGCCTTGATCACGGATCTTCTGGTCGATCTCCCCGTCCACCAAACTCCGCTGGAGCACTGGATTCGCGTGGGCGAGCTCCGAAGGTTCCTCCAGGGCCGGGGGTTGACAGTGTCGACACCGGACGCGCACGTGGCCCAATGCGCCCTTGATCGCGGAGCTTGGCTGCTCTCCGGAGACGGAGTCTTCCCCTTGATCGCGGAGCTTGTTCCCCTGCAATTTCTTGCCCGATAGGCAGGTGCTGAGCACCTTCAGGCGCTCGGGCCCCGCTCACCCGCGGTCGAGAGCCGCACGGACGCTCCGCAGGAGCTCGTCCGCTGAGAACGGCTTCTCCAGCACGGCGGCGAAGGGCCCTTTTTCGAAGTCGGGCAGACCGCCCGTGGCGAGCACGATCGGCAACTCGGGACGGCGCGCGTGGAGAGCCTGCTCGAGCTCGCGGCCGCCGCCACCTGCCATGACGAGGTCGGTCACCACGGCGCCGATGTCGTCGACCCGGTCGGCGAAGCGCTCGATCGCCTCCTCGGCCCCGGAGGCCCACAGCACTTCGTATCCGCTCCGCTGCAGAGTCATCTGGCTGAGCAGGCGGACCAGCGGGTCGTCGTCGACCAAGAGGATCATCTCGCCGGCGCCACGGCTCTCTCTCTCCTGGGGCGTGCTCTGCGGCGGGCAGAGCACCAGCGGCAGACGGAGCTCGATGGCCGTCCCTTCTCCCGACTGGCTCGCGACCTCGACGCGCCCGCCATGGGATTGCGCGCAGGCATAGACCATGGCGAGCCCCAGGCCCGATCCCTGTCCCTCGGGCTTGGTGGTGAAGAAAGGCTCGAAGATCCGCAGCCGCACCTCGTCCGGTATGCCGGTGCCGTCGTCGCGGACGCGGAGGACGACGAGATCCTGATCGCCCTCGCGCTCGACGGTGGCGGTGATGGCGATGGTGCCGCGGCCGGGAATCGCATCCTGTGCGTTGAGGCCCAGATTGATCAGGGCTTGCGTCAACTGACCGGCGTCGGCCTCGACGGGAGGGATCTCCGCGACCTCGACGGCGAGCTCGATGCGACGGGGAATGGTCGCCCGCAGGAGGCGTGAGGCGGAGCCGACGATCTCCCGGACGTCGCATTCCCCGACCCGGCGCGGCGGCCGGCGGCTCAGGTGGAGGAGGTTGTGCACCAGCTCGCAGGCCCGCTCGGCGGCCTCGCGGATCCCCTCGGCGTAGCGGGCGACGCCGTCGCTGTCGGTCACCTCGCGGCGGATCAGATCGCTGTAGCCCAGGATGCCGGTGAGCGTGTTGTTGAAGTCGTGGGCGAGGCCGCCGGCCAGGGCACCCAGCGCCTCCATCTTCTGCGCCTGGGCGAGCCGCTGCTCGAGCAGCAGGCGCTGCTGCTCGGCCTCCTTGCGGTCCGTGGTGTCGCGGCCCACGGCCTGGATCTCGATCAGGTTGCCGTGCCGGTCGAAGATCGCGCGGTCGATCCAGTGGGTCCAGCGTTGGACGCCGTCGTGGCGGATCGAGAGGTGCTCGTCGGGAAGGACGTCCACCTCGCGCGTCACCAACCGGCGGATCTTCTCCTCGACCTCCGGCCGGTGCTCCGGCGCGATCAGCGGCAGGAAGCTCTGACCGGTGAAGTCCTCCGGCCGGCCGCCGAAAAACGCGGCGTAGGCGTCGTTGACGAAGGTCCGCACGCCGTCCGGGCGATAGCGGACGATGAAATCGATCTGGTCCTGGACGATCGCCCGGTAACGGGCCTCGCTCCGCTGCAGGTCGTGCTCGGCCTCCCTCCCTTCACCGACCGGAAGGAGGAGAGTGACGGCACACGGGAGGCCACGGGTCGGCCGGCGCAGCCAGACGGGCCGCACGTAGGTGCCGCCGAATTCGGTCGGAGTCTCGAAGTCGATCTGGCCTTCGCCGCTGCGGAAGACCCGCAAGCTCTGGATCGACCCGATCCCGAGCGCCGCAATGGCACGCCGGTAGAACGCGTTCAGGGTGTCCAGGTCGCCGACCTGCCAGAGCGCGTAGACGGCCGGAGTCGCATAGCAGACCGTCAGCAGAGAAGTCAACACGGCCGCGGGGTTCGCCGTGGCGGTCAGCCACGCCTCGAGCCGCTGCTCGTCCCACAGCCCTTCCTGGTCGAAGAGCGCCGTGACAGCACGCCAATCGGCGACGAAGGCGGCGAGGGCCGCCTCTTCCATCGCTCGCGCAAAACGGATGGCATCGTCGAGGGATTGGATCCCCATCGCTTGGTTCCTTGCCGAAATGATACGGCAATCGGGCCGCTCCTGGCGATTTTTCGTCAGCGAGATCTCGCGACAACGAGATCTCGCAATTCGTCCATTCCTTTGTTCTCAGTCATTTAGCCATTGGCATGGATGCTGCCTTGAGGACCTGGGACCGAGATCTGCGAGGGATAGGACATCAAGCCATGAACCCAGACAAGACGCTCTCATGCTGCGATCCGCTCACCGGTCTGCCCGGCCTCGCGCAGGCCCTGGCGCGCATCGCCGAGCTGCGCGAGCGGCGGGCCGACTTCGCCGTCCTGCGTTTCGACCTCGACCAGTTCGGCCGGCTCAACGAGAGCCTGGGGCGAGCCCTTGCCGATCAGGTGCTCGCCGGCTTCGCCGCCCGCTTGCAGAGCTGCTTTCGCTCCACGGACCTGATCTCGCGGGTCGGCTCCGATGAGCTCGTCGCCGTGGTCGCGGGGATCCGCGAGGCGGAGGCGGCGGGCTGGATCGCCGAGCACGTGCAGGAGGTCCTGTCGCAACTGCTCGTGGCCGGCGCGAAGGAGGTCTTCGTCACCGCCAGCCTCGGCGTCGCCTTGAGCAGCGCTGCCGGAGGTCCCGAGGAGCTGGCGCAGCGCGCCGCGACCGCCCTGGCGGGCGCCCGCCAGGGCGGCCGGGCCGGGTACGTGCTCTCTGAGGAGGCGATGCAGCAGCGGGCCGCGGCCCAACTGAAACTGGAGACCGACCTCCGCCTCGCCCTCGACCGCGGGGAGCTGAGCGTCCACTACCAGCCCATCGTCAACCTCCGGTCGGGACAGATCAGCGGTTTCGAGGCGCTGGCCCGCTGGCATCACCCGGTGCGCGGGCCGGTGCCGCCCGCCGAATTCATTCCGGTCGCCGAGCAGACGGGCCTCATCGTGCCCCTCGGCGCCTGGGTGCTGCGGTCGGCGGCCTGCCAGCTCGCCGCCTGGCGCCACTGGTTTCCAGACCGCGAGTCATTGTGGATGAGCGTCAACGTCTCCGAAAGGCAGCTCGACGAGCCCATGGTCCACGCCGTCGAGCGGACTCTCGAAGAGACGGGGCTGCCGGCCCACTGCCTCCGTCTGGAGCTCACGGAGTCGACGTTGATGCGCAACAGCCAGGTCTCGCGAACGCTCGCCCGGTTGAAGGAGCTCGGCCTGCGCCTCAGCGTCGACGACTTCGGCACCGGCTATTCCTCTCTGAGCAAGCTCGACAGCCTGCCGATCGAGAGCATCAAGGTCGACCGGTCGTTCATCAGCCGGCTCGAGCCGGGCGGCGTCCGTCCGGAGATCACGGCGGCGATCGTGTCGCTCGGGTGCCTCCTGGGCGTCGAAGTCATCGCCGAAGGGATCGAGACCGCAGTCCAGTTGGAGAGAGCCCGGCAGCTCGGCTGCCACTTCGGCCAGGGCTTCTTCTTCTCGCGCCCCGTCCCTTCCCGTGTGGCCGAGGCGCTGCTCGCCGGCGCGAACCGATTTGAACCGTGGAGAGAGGAAATGCCATGAAGCGAAGAGTGCTCATCGTCGACGACAGCCTGACCACCCTCGTCCACTACGCGGCGGTCCTGGAGGACGCGGGCTTCGAGGTGGAGACCTGCGACAACGTCTGGATCGCGTCGGTGGTCGCACAGTTCCGCCCCGACGTGCTGGTGATGGACGTCAACCTGGGCACCATCGCCAAGGGCGACATCGCCGTCAAAGCCCTCGCCAACCAGCCGTTCATGCAGGGGGTGAAGGTGCTCCTCCACTCCTCGCTGAGGACTCTTGAGCTCGAGTGGATCGCCGAGGAGTGCGGCGCGCACGGCTTCGTCAGCAAGAGCGAAGACGGCGAGGCGCTGCTGCGGGCGATCGCCGAGGTGATCGCGCTGGACGAGACCTGGAGCGGATGGCTCGCGGCCGGGTCCTGACCGAGAAACGCTATGCAACACCGACAGAAGGAGAAGGCATGAGTCACGTTCCCACCGCAGCCTTGCGCTGCGAGATCGAGCAGATGCAGCACCAGCTCTACGAGCTGCAGCTCCGCGTGCGGCGTGCGGCCGGCTCCGGCCTCGAAGCGCTGCCCACCGGCGAGCTCCTGCTGCTCGAATGCCGGGTTGAGGAGCAGCGGATCGCCCTGCTGCTCGATCACGTCGAGGAGGCCGTTCCAGCCGCCGCGCTGACGCCGCTTCCCGAGTCTCCTCCCTGGGTGCTGGGGATGCTCAACCTGCGGGGTACGACGATCCCGGTGCTCGACGTCGCCGCCCGCTTGCTGCGCCGTGAGCGGCAGCTCGAGCTGAGCGATCTGATCGTCGTGTGCTCGCTGCACGGGCGCCGGATCGGGCTGGCCGTCCAGGAGATCCACCACGTCCTGCGGGTCCTCGCCGGCTCGATCTCCGAGCCGGCCCCCGACCTGCCGCACGCTCCCTACCTGCTGGGGGTCTGCTCGACCGGCACCGGTCTCCTCACCCTGATCAGCATCGAACGGCTGGTCGCCCTGTCCGACATCCCGGAGCTCGGCGCATGACGAAAAAGACTGATTCCGATGATTCCAATGATTCCGATGCCGCTCGCGAGCAGAAGCGGGAGCGGGTCCTGCGCGACCGCGCCGAACGCCTGGCGCGCGTGGAGCGCCGCGGCGAGGCCGGCGAGGTGGCGGCCCAGGTCGCGGTGATCGCGGTCGGCGGCGAGCGCTTCGGCGTTCCCGCCGAGCGCATCCGCGAGCTGGTCGACGTGCCGGCGATCGCCGGCCTGCCGGACCTGCCGGGCTGGCTGCCCGGCATCGCCCAGATCCGCGGCGAGCTGGTCAGCGTCGTGGACCTCGCCCGGCTGTTCGGCATTGTGGAGGAAAAATCGGCGGAAAAAGCGGCGGACGAAGCGCCTGGCTGCCTGGTCGTCGTCGAGTGCGCCGCCGGCCCTTTGGGGCTGCTCGCCGGCCGCAACCTCGGCTTCCGGGTCGTCCGCTCGACGGAGATCGCCGAAGGCTTCAGCCAGTCGACGTCGCGCGACGAGCGTCCGGTCCGCTTCGTCACCCGGGACCTCTGTGCGGTCCTCGACCTCGACCGCCTCGCCGCCGACGAGCGCCTCGTCGTTCACCAGGTCTAGCGATCCGCGAAGGAGCACGGCATGACGCAGAGACGAGAGAAGCTGCTGGCGATCTTCCGCGACGAGCTGACGGAAAACCTGGACCAGATGGCGCAGCGGCTCGAGACGCTCCGCGCGGGCGGCGGGGCCGAGGCCGATTCCAGGGGGGAGACCGTCGACGCCGCGTTCCGCATCGCGCACAACATCAAGGGGGCGTCGCGCATCGTCGGTATGCTCCCGATCAGCGAGCTCGCCCATGCCATGGAGGAGGTCCTGAGCCCGTTGCGCGGTATTGGAGCCAAGGGAGCCAATGGCGAGACCCTGTCCCCGCCGGACCTCGACCGCCTGTTCGAGGCGGTGACCCTGATGGGCCGTCTGGGCGCCGGGGAGGACCTCGCGGCCGCGGCGGCAGAGCTGACGGCGGCGCTCACGAAGAGCACGCCGCCGCCGGCTCCGGCGCAGCCGGCGGCGGAGAGCGCCGCCGTCTCGTCTCCCGACGTGGCCGCGGCCCCCGAGGGCAGCGTGCGGGTGGAGATCGGCCGCCTCGACCGGCTCATGGCGGCGACCGGGGAGCTGCTCGCCACCCAGGCCCGCCAGGCCGCCCGGCTCACGGCCCTTGTCCGCCTCGCCGGCGATCTCCGGGTGGCCGGCAAGCAACTGCCGCCCGCGCCACGCCCGCGATTCGTCCAGCTCAGCCGCGCGCTCGATTCCTTCCTGCGCGAGGAGGGCCAGGAGCGCCGCCGCTTCGGCTACCTCACCGATGAGATCGGCACCGCGATGAAGCGCGTGCGCATGCTGCCGTTGAGCGGCTTGGCGGCACAGTGGCGCAGCATCGTCCGGGACGTTGCGGAACGGCTTGGCAAGGAGGTGCACCTCACCGTCGAGGTCGGGAACATCGAGCTCGACAAGCACATCCTCGACGGGCTCCGCGATCCGCTCATGCACATCCTGCGCAACGCGGTCGCTCACGGCATCGAGGCGCCGGCCGGCCGGCGCGCCGCCGGCAAGCCCGGCGCCGGCACGATCGTGGTGCGGGCGTCGATGCGCGGCAGCATGGTGCAGGTCGAGGTCGGCGACGACGGGCGGGGCCTCGACCCGGCCGCCATCGCGGTGGCCGCCGGGCGCCGCCGTGTCGCGACCTCCGAGCAACTGGCGCGGATGGACGAGACAGAGGTCTGTGACCTGTTGTTCGCCCCCGGCTTCTCGACCGCCGAGGCGGTGACCGAGATCAGCGGCCGCGGCGTCGGCCTCGACGTGGCCCGCCAGCGGCTGCGGGAGCTCGGGGGCCACGTCGCCATCCGGGCGCGCGGCGCTCTCGGCGGAGCCACAGTCGAGCTGACTCTCCCGGTCAGCCTGGTGTCGACGCGCGGCCTGCTGGTGCGGGTCGGCCCGGCGATCTTCGCGCTGCCCGTCGAGTTTGTCGAGCGCACGCTGCGCGCCGGCGCCGGCGAGGTGCAGCGGGTCGACGGCGTGGCGGCCATCCCGCAGACAGACGGCGAGCCGCTGCCGGTGCGGTGGCTCGCCACCCTCATGGGCGTTCCCCGCGAGCCCGATCCGGGCAAGCTCACCGTCGTCGTCCTCGCCCGCGGCGCCGCCCGGCTCGGCCTGGTGGTCGGCGAGGTGCTCGGCGAGGAGGAGCTCGTCACCAAGAAGCTGCCGTGGAACCTGAAGCGGGTGAAGGGGATCCACGGCGCGGTCATCCTGGGCGACGGCCGGCTCGCGGTCGTGGTCGATCCTCTGCAGGCCTTCGACGCCACCCGGAGCGCCGCCGGGAGCGCGGCGGAGACGGTGCTGGTGGCCGCCGCCACGGCGCGTCCGCGGGTGATGGTCGTCGACGACTCGCTGACCAGCCGTGCGCTGGAGCGCAGCATCCTGGAGGCGGCCGGCTACGAGGTGGTGGTGATGGTCGATGGGCGGCAGGCGTGGGAAGCCCTGCGGCAGGAGCGGGTCGATCTCGTCGTCGCCGACGTCCAGATGCCGGAGATGGACGGTCTGGAGCTGACGCGGCGGATCCGCGCCGAGTCCGCTTCGCAGCACCTGCCGGTCATCCTGGTCACCAGCCTCGGCAGCGACGCCGACCTGGCGGCGGGCGCCAATGCCGGCGCCGACGCCTACATCGTCAAGGGCCGCTTCGATCAGCGGGAGCTGCTCGAGGCGGTCAAACGCCTGGTCTGACCTCATGGCCGATCCGATTCGCACCTTCGTCGTCGACGACTCCGCGGTGGTCCGCAGCGTCCTGCGCGACCTCGTCGAGCAGGATCCCCGTCTCGCGTGGGCGGGGGAGGCAACGGACGGCCAGGCCGCTGTGGCGTTGATTCCCCAGGCCCGGCCAGACATCGTCTTGATGGACGTCCTCATGCCGCGTCTCGACGGGCTGCAGGCCACCGCGCGGCTGATGGCGGACCACCCGCTCCCCATCGTCCTGATGTCCGAGGCCACCGGCAGCGATCCGGAGCTGGCCGGTTCGGGGCTGGAGGCCGGAGCCGTGGAGGTCATGCGCAAGCCGACCCGCCGCGAGCTCGAGGACCCGTTGGCGGCAAGCCGGCTCGGGAGCAAGATCTGCGCGCTCTCGATGGTGCCGGTCGTCACCCGGCGGCGGACCGGCCGGGCGGGCTCGACATCAGCCGGCACGGCCGGCAGCACCGCCGCCGTCTCCACCGTCTCAAACATCGCGCCGGGTCCGCGCCAGGACTTCTCCCTCGTCTGCATCGGCGCCTCGACCGGCGGCCCCCCGGCGATCCGCTCGCTGCTCGCCGACCTCGGCACGCCTCCGGTCCCGGTCGTCATCGTCCAGCACATGACCCTGGGCTTCACCCGCTCGCTGGCGGCCTGGCTGGAGGGAGAGGTCAGCGTCCCGATCGAGCTGGTCGCCGGGGTCACCGAGCCGCGTCCCGGGCGGGTCTACCTGGCCCCCGACGGCTCCCACCTCAAGCTCCGCGGCAGGAGCCTGGTGCTGGACGCCGAGCCGCACGGCACCTTCCACCAGCCGTCGATCGACGTGCTGTTCCAGTCCGTGGTCGATAGCGGCCTCGCCCGCCGGACGCTGGCGGTGCTGCTCACCGGCATGGGAGCGGACGGGGCCAGCGGCATGGTCGAGATCTGCGAGGCCGGCGGCTGGACGATCGCCCAGGACGAGGCCTCGTCGGTGGTCTATGGCATGCCGAAGGTCGCGTGCGAGCTGGGCGGCGTGCGGGAGGTCTGCTCTCTCCAGCGGATCGGCAGGCGGATCGTCCAACTGGTCGAGGGTCACTCCCGGGAGGTCGCGCCGTGAGCGCCGTCGAGGCGATCCAGCAGATCCTGCGCAGCCGCTTCGGACTCCTCGAACGGGCCACCTGGAAGCAGGACTGGGCGCGGGCCCTGGCCGAGCTCGGGCCGCGCTACGGCCACGACGCCGCGGAGCTGCTCGCCGCCGTCGACCGCGACCCGGCCGCCTTGCGCGAGCTCGCCGCCTACTTCTGCGTCCACGAGACCTTCTTCCTGCGCCACCCGCACCACTTCACGGCGATTTGCGACCACGCCGTCGCGCTCCTCGACGAGAGGACCGGGGGCACACCGGTCAGGATCTGGTCGGCCGGCTGCTCGACCGGCGAGGAGCCCTACAGCGTCGTGATCGCGCTCTGGGAGCGGCTCGGCCGCGATCCGGAGGAGCGCGTCGAGATCCTGGCCAGCGACATCAGCGCTGCGGCGATCGCCCAGGCCCGCGCGGCGATGTACAGCGCCTGGTCGTTCCGCGGCGTCCCGGACCCCATCAAGAACAGATACTTCGAGCCGGCGGAGGCGGGCTTCCGCCTGCGCGGCGAGGTCCGCCAACGGGTCCGCTTCGAGGCCGCGCCGATCGAGGACCGGATCGCGGTCACTCCCGGCGGCTCCGTCGACGTGGTGCTCTGGCGCAACGTCGGCATCTACCTGGAGGACGCGGCCCTTGAACGCGTCTTCAACGGGCTGCGGCGGATCGTGAGGACGACGGGCCTGCTGATCGTCGCGCCGGGGGACCCACGCCCACCCAAGGAGCTGTTCGTCCCCGCCGCCGCGGGGAGCGAGCTCTACCGTCCGCGGCCGGAGGAGGCGCGGCCGGCAGCGCGGGAGCTGCCCCTGCTACCGCCGGGGGCGCCGGCGGCGCCCCCGGCAGCCCGCCGGCGGCCTCTGCGCCTGCTGCCGTCTGCGGTCGCAACGCCGCGAGCGCCGGCGGACACGGCCGCGGCGCCGGCGAGCCGGCCTGGAGACGCGGCCAGCCGCCTGCTGCGCGGCCAGCTCCGCCTCGCGGCCGGAGAGCTCCACGCCGCGGTGCAGGAGCTGCGGAGCGCCGTCTTCATCGACCCGCACAACCCGCTTGCACGTTTCTGGTACGCCTCGGCGCTGGAGGCCAGCGGCCTCCTCGCCCAGGCCCGCCGCCAGCTCGAGCTGATCGCCGAACAGCTCGCCGGGCTCGCCGCCGGCACGGTGCTCGCGGATGGCGAGACCTCGGCCGAAGAGCTCAGGACAGCGGTCCGATCCAGTGCGGAGCGCCTCAACCTTCTCAAACAAAAGGAGCCCAAAAATGAGTAAATTGAGCCAACAGGGACGGGCGAGCGAGCTGCTCAAGAACGTCCCCATGAAGACCAAGCTGCTGTTCGGCTTCGGCGTGATCATCCTCCTGGCTGCAGCGCTCGGCATCGCGGCCACCCGGGGCCTCCAGGGCCAGCAACAGGCGTTCAACGACTTCCAGGAGGCGTCGGTCGTCAGCCGCGACGTCGAGGTGCTCCAGTCCTCGCTGCTCGAGGCCCGCAACCGGGAGATGGAGTTCATCCTGCGGGGCGACGAGAAGCTGATCAGCCAGAACGACGAAGCCGTCGCCGCGGCCAACCAGGTTCTCGGCGAGCTCGAGCACACGAGCTTCGCCTCCAAGATCGCCGGCCAACTGGCCGCGCTGCGCTCTGCGCTCGCCGGCTACGCGTCGCGGTTCTCCCAGTTCGCCGGCTACCAGAAGCAGATCGGCAACAAGGACGTCGGCATCTACGGCGCCTTCCGTGCCGCCAGCCACGACATCGAGACGCGGGTCGGCGAGATCGGCCGCGACGACCTGATGGTCCACCTGCTCATGCTCCGCCGGCACGAAAAGGACTACCTGCTGCGCAAGGACCTCTCCTACGCGGACCAGTTCCGCCGCGAGGCCGAAGCCACCGCGAAGGCGGTCGAGCGCGCCAACCTGGGCGCGAACGGCGGCGCGGTGCTCAAGAGCCTCGACACCTACCGCCAGGGCTTCGAGGCGATGCTCAAGCTCAACCAGGAAGCCGACGCTGCGATCGCCACGCTGCGGGACGCCGCCGCCAAGGTCGAACCGCTGTCCGACGAGATCTCCAAGCTGGCCGCCGGCTATCAGGAGCAGGCCGCGGCCGAAGTGAACCGGGTGCGCGGCTCGGTGATGGCCTGGATCGTCGGCGTGCTCGCCGTCGTCATCGCCGCCAGCCTCGGCTTCGCGTTCCTCTTCGCCGGCCAGATCTCCCGCTCGATGGGCGTCCTGGTGGGCTCGGCACAGCGTATCGCCGGGGGCGACCTGCGCAACGACGACACCCTCGACGCCCTGATCACCGGCCGCGACGAGATGAGCGAGCTGGGACGCGCTTTCGTCGCCATGAAGAAGGGGCTGGCCGACGTCGTCGGCCAGCTCCAGCAAGGCACCAGGAACCTGTCCTCGAACGCTTCCGAGATCTCCTCGACGTCGCGCCAGACCGCGGCGACGACGAAGCGGCAGGCGGCGACGGTGACCGAGGTCACCGGCACCACCGAGGAGATCCATCAGACCAGCAAGTCGGCCGCCGCTGCTGCCGAGTCGGTGGTGCGCGCTTCCGAGGACGCCGCCGACAGCGGCAAGCACGGCCTGACCGCCGTCGACGAGGGCGTGGCCACGGTCACGGTCATCGCCGAGCGTGTGGAGGAGATCGCCGGCAAGATCCTGCAGTTGAGCGAGCGGATCGGCCAGATCGGCGAGATCGTCGAGACGGTCAACGACCTCGCCGAGCAGTCGAACCTGCTCGCGGTCAACGCCAGCATCGAGGCTGCCAAGGCCGGCGAGGAGGGGCGAGGCTTCTCCGTCGTCGCCTCCGAGGTGCGCCAGCTCGCGGAATTGAGCAAGCAGGCCACCCAGCAGATCCGCGGCATTCTGGGCGAGATCGAGAAGGCGACGCAGAGCGCGGTCATGGCGACCGAGGAGGGCGCCAAACGGGCGGCGGACGGGCGCCAGGCGCTGAGCAAGATCCGCCAGGTGATCGCCGAGCTGGCCGCGGTCCTCGAGGAGAACTCCGACAAGGCGCGGCAGATCGCCGGCGCTTCGGCGCAGCAGGCCTCCGGCATCGCCCAGATCACCGAAGCCATGGCCGCCGTGGCCCAGAGCCAGCAGGAGAATGCCGCCGGCGCCCAGAACCTGGAGCAGTCCGCAACCGGGCTCGCCTCGCTGGCCGTACAGCTCCAGGCGATCGCCAACAGCTATGTGATGTAAGCTCGCGGGGGGCGCCTCACCCCCCGTCCCTATAGGCGTAAACCCAAAGTAGGGGAGGGGCTTGCCCCCTCCCGGGTGGACGGAGGAGCCGAGTCACGAAGACCGAGCCTTCCGCCGCCCGCCCCCTCCCCAACCCTCCCCCGCGCGTGCCACCACCCCCCACCCCGAGCGGGAGAGGGCGCCCCCGCCCGAAAACGTAGGGTGCGCTACGCATTTGCGGTTTTTGGGGTTGGGCGGTGGCGCCCCTCTCCCGTTCCTCCCGTTCGGGGAGGGTGTGTGGGGGACGCACGGGGGAGGGGACGGGGGAGGGGGCGGGCGGCGGAAAGGTGCTGTTGTCTCCGCCGAACCCTCCGCCCACCCGGGAGGGGGCAAGCCCCTCCCCTACTTTGGGTTAACGCCTGCACTTAGTGCGGTCCTCCAGGCTCCTACGGCTCCTCGCGGAAGATTCCCAGCGCCTTCATCCGCGAGGTCAGCGTCGAGGGCTTCATGCCGAGGAGGTCGGCGGCGCCGCCGGCGGCCGCCACCTTCCAGCCCGCCTGGCGCAACGCGGCGAGGATGTTCTCGCGTTCGAGCCGCTTCCAGGCTTCGCGGTCGAGGATCGGCTGCGGGCCGGCGGAGTCGACTTCTGTGACCCCGGAAGACACCGCGGCCGGCGGCGGCGGGGCCCCAGGCGCCATGCCGGTGAGCTCGCGGATCACGTCGAGCGAGACCGCTCCGCGCCGCTGCCTCGCCACCGCGTCGTGGATCACCGCCTGGAGCTCGCGGACGTTGCCCGGGAAACCATGGCGCACCAGACAGGAGAGCACCTCGGGAGACAGCGCGGGCGGGTCGATGCCGAGGTCGGCGGCCGCCGCGCGGAGGAAGCGTTCGACGAGCAGCGGCACGTCGCCCAGCCGCTCCCGCAGCGGAGGAATGCGGACGTGATACGAGCGCAGGCGGAAATAGAGATCCTGGCGGAGCTCTGCCGGGTCGCGGTGGGTCGCGGCCACCACCCGGGCGCGCAGCCGGCGTGGCACGTCCGAGCCCAGCGGGTGGTACTCCCGCTCCTGGAGCAGGCGCAGCAGCTTCACCTGGGCGGCCTCGGCAAGGTCGCCGATCTCGTCGAGAAACAGGGTGCCGGTGCCGGCCGTCTCGATCAGGCCCTTGCGCTCCTTGGCGGCGCCGGTGAAGGCGCCGGCCTCGTGGCCGAAGAGAGTGTCCGAGAAGACCGTGTCGTCGAGGCCGCTGACGTTGACCGCCACGAACCGGCCGTCACGGCCGCTGGCGGTGTGGAGCGCCCGCGCCACCAGCTCCTTGCCGGTGCCGGTTTCGCCCAGCACGAGCACCGGCTGCGATCCCCTGGCGATCGCCTCGAGATAGGCGAACATGCGGAGCATCGCCGCGTCGGAGGTGACGATCTCCGAGAAGGCTTCCCGGTTCTCGATCTCGGTGGCGAAGAACCGCTCCTTGAGGCGCTCGTTCTCCTCGCGGATCGCCTGCTGCTCGAGCGTCTTGTTGATCGTGGCCACCAACTGCTCGGCGCTCACCGGCTTGACCAGGTAGTCGGCGGCGCCCAGCTTCATGCAGCGGACGACCGACCGCACGTCACCCTCGGCCGTGACGACGATCACCGGCAATGCCGGAAAACGCTCGGCCACCTGCTCCAGGATCTGCTCGCCACTCACGTGCGGCATGACGAGATCGAGGAGGAGCAGGGAGACCGGCTGCTCCGCGAGCACCGCCATCACCCGGCGCGGGTCGGCGCACGTCTCGACTCTTTGGAAGCCGTGGAGGTGCAACGAACGCTGCACCGTGCGCAGCACCGTCTCCTCGTCGTCGACGACGAAGATGGGGCGTTGCGCCGTACCGTGATCGCTCACCTGCGCTCCTCCCGGGCCGCCGGCAGGGACAGGCACACCCGGGTGCCGCGGCCTACCTCGGACTCGAAGCTCAGGCTCCCCCCGTGCTCGTCGACGATGCGGTGGACGATGGCCAGGCCCAGACCCGTGCGGCCCCCGGATCGCCGCGTGGTGAAGAACGGGTCCGTGACGTGCGTCAGATCCTCGGCGGGAATGCCGCGCCCCTGGTCTTCCAGCACCAGAGTCACGCGGCCGGTCTGCTCGTCGGAGTGGGTGGCCAGCCGGATGGCCTGTTCGGCGCTGTCGAGAGCATCACAGGCGTTCATCACCAGACCGACGACCACCTGCTCGAGGCGCCGGGCGTTGCCGCGGATCGCCGGCAGCCCGCTGCCGTACTCGATCGAGAAGGCGCGCGTCGCCTGCTTGAGTCGGTTGCTCAGCAGGACGAGGGCCGAGCGCACGATCTGGTTGAGGTCGACGCTGCCGACGGCGTTTCCCCGCTCCTCGCGCGCGTAGTCCCGGAGCGCCGCGACGATCGACTTGATGCGCTCGGCTCCGTTCTGGATGTCGGCGACGACCTCGGGGATCCAGGTGCGTACCTCGGAGTAGGCGACGTTGCCGAGGCGGGCGTCGGGATCGTCCCGGAAGTGACCGTCGAGGAGGGGTTGGATGTCCTCCCAGGCCTTGCCGAGGAGCTGCGCGCTCAGCATGATGGCGTGGGTGGGATTGTTGATCTCGTGCGCCACACCGCCCACCAGGGTGCCGAGAGCCAGCAGGCGGTCGACGCGGACGAGCTGCTCGCGCTGGCTCAACCAGCGCCGCGCGGCAGCCCGCTCGATGCCGTGGCGCACCGCCCGCCGCAGGTTGTCCACCGAGGCTCCCTTGACCAGCAGCTCGTCGGCTCCGGTGCGCAGAAGCCGCAGGCCGAGCGCCTCGTCGTCGTCGCCCGTACAGACGACGATGGGCAGGTCGGGGGCGGCGGCTCGCGCCCGCCGGTAGGTGTCCTCGCCGGAGCTGTCGAGGAGGCTGAGATCGAGCAGGACGAGATCGACGGCGCCGCCGGCGAGGTGGCCGACGGCGTCGGCCAGGCGATCGGCCTCGATGATTTCGTAATCACCGAGAGGGTCGGCGGCAAGCGCACCGGCGACCCTGAGGCGATCGGCCGGGCTGTCTTCCACGAGGAGAAGTCGGTGCCTCGCCATTGTCTCCGTTCCTGGTCGCCACGATGATAAGGAAAACACCCTGGCTTTTGCCATCCTCTGATCCGCAAGGGCAGAGCGTCTTGCAGCCGGCGCGCTCATACCGTCTTTGCGCTTGCCGCCTGAGCATCAGGGATGAGCGGGCGCCGATCGGCGCTTTCTTCATGGTTGTTTTCCGCCGCTCCTCGGAATGCCGATCCGGATCTGGGTGATGTGGGATTGCGGGTCGCCGGGGAAGGCTCCGAGAGGCTGCAGATCCGTGGAGAAAACCTGCGGGCCGACTTCGAAGCTGCCGGTGACGACCCTGCCGTCGGGAGTGCCGACGACGTCGACCCCGCGGAGCACGAACACTTGGTGCAGCAGCCGGCCGGTGGCGAGATCGATCTTGAGAAGCTGATCGAAGTTTCTGTTTTCTCCGAGCATGGTGACGTAGACCGCGCTGCCGGCTGCGTCGCAGGCAAGGCCGGTGAGCCTGTCAAGCGGCGGCGAGGTCTTGATCTCCCGCACGAAGACGCCGTCGGGCCGGACCTCGTAGAGGTGGCTCCACCCCGCGGCGAGCAGGTTGCCGTTGGGCAGCAGGGTCACGGCCTGGAGACTGGTCTCCGCAAAGCCCTTGCCGGAGAGACGGAAGGAGAGAGGTGCGGAATCCTCGCCGCGCCGGAAGAACGCGAACCCCTCCGGCGTCGTGACTTCGAAGTTCCCCGCGGCGTCGAAGACGATCGCTCCCGTGGTGATCACCGAATGCCCCTCGTAGCGCCGGACCACCCCACCCCGAACGTTGAGGACCAGGACTGTGTAGACGTGGGCCGGGTCGACCAAGGCGGCGGCCACGACGTAGAGGAAACCATCGGGGCCTTGGGCCAGCCCGTGCAGTTGGGTACCGCGCGGCACGTCGACGGAGATCGGATCGAGAAGCGCTCCCGTCGCATCGTAGTGGGCGATCGACGGGGTTCCCGGAGACGTCGCGTAGAAATCACCCCGCACGAAACCCGCGCCGGCGGCTTCGAGGCCCGGCTGGCCGGCGGAGGCCAGGGCAGCGTAGAGGATCATCATGGCCCGCCCGATGGCTCGGGCCGCGGCAAAGGCCACCCTGATGCGCGGTTTCTTTTCCGTCATCCGGTCTCCCGCCGGGAGCTCCTCCGGCAGCGCTTTCGTCAGCTCGATTCTAGCCCAACCCAAATCCATGCTCCTGTCCTGTTCACGCCGCCTCCTCGCGGGCGATCCTGCCGCCCCGCCACCGTTCCTGCATCTGATGCACGAGCTGATAGAAAGTCGGCAGCGCCAGCAAGGTGAAGAGGGTCGAGGTGATCAATCCACCCACCATGACGATCGCCAGCGGCCTTTCGATCTCCGAGCCGTGGAGACGCAGCACGAGCAACGGCAGCAGGCCCAGGATGGCGCAACCGGCGGTCATGAGCTTGGGCCGGACACGCCCGATCGAGGCTTCGTGGAGTGCCTTTCCGAAAGGCTTCCCCTCGGCGAGGAGGCTGCGCGTCTGGGAGACCAGCACGAGACCGTTCTGGACGGCGATGCCGAAGAGGCCGATCAGGCCCACCAGGGAGGAGACGTTCCAGGTCTCCCCGGCGAGCCAGAGAGCGAGGATGCCCCCCACGAAGGCGTCCGGCAGGGTGGCGAGGATTACCAGGGTTTCGGCGAAGGAGCCCAGGGCCAGGTAGAGGAGCACCAGCACAGCCAGCAGCGCCACGGTGATCGCCAGGATGAGCGAGCGCATCGCCCGCGCCTGGTTCTCGACGCGCCCGCCGATGTCGAAGAAGTAGCCGGTCGGCAGATGGAGCCCCTGTGCCAGGCGCTCGCGTACTTCCGCGGCGGCGCTGCCGAGGTCGCGGCCGGCGACGCTGGCTTCGACGGCGATCCGCCGGCTTCCGGCTTCGCGCTGGAGGGAGCCCGGACCGAAGGTCTTCTCGATCCGGGCGAGCTGGCTGAGCGGGATGCGGCTGCCGTCCCGGCCGTCGATCAGCAGGGCGCCGAGGGCGGAGAGGTCGCCGCGCCGGTCGTCCGCGAGGCGCAGGACGAGATCGAAGCGGCGCTGTCCGAGCCAGACCTGGGAGATCTCTTCTCCGGCCAGGCCGATGCGCAGGGCGTCGACGACGTCCGCCGGGGCGAGCCCGACGCGCGCGACGGCTTCACGGTCCACGGTGATCCGGACCTGCGGCAGGCCGGTCAGCGTCTCGGCCCGGAGGTCGGTGATCCCGCGGACGGGCTCCATCAGCTCCCTGGCCTCCCCCGCCAGACGGGCCAGGCGGTCGAGATCGGGGCCGTAGATCCGCACCTGGAGATCGGCGGGAGTGCCGCCCAGGCCTTCGTCGATCCGCATGCCGAGCGGCGTGGTGAAGAGCACGGCGACGCCGGGGACTTTCGCCAGCCGCTGGCGCATCGCGTCTTCCAGCTCTTCGACCGGACGCGCCCGGTCCGGTTTCAGGACCACCAGGACGTCGGAGATCACGTGCGGCATGGGATCTTCGGTGCGTTCGGCCCGGCCGGTGCGCCGCACCACCTCCTTCACCTCGGGAAACTGCCGCAGGATGTCTTCCACCCGATGGTTGCGGCGGTCGACTTCTTCCAGCGAGGCCTCGGGCGGCAGCACGGTCTGGAGCAGCAGCGCTCCCTCGTCGAGCTGCGGCATGAAGTCGGAGCCGATGCGGAACGCCAGCAGCAGCGCCGGGATGGTGACCGCCAGGGACAGGATGCGGACCAGCCCCGCACGGCGCATGCAGCCGTCGAGCAGGGGGCCGTAGAAGGCCTTGATGCGGCGGATCAGAAAGACGTCTTCCTGCGTGCCGGAGCGCGCCGGGCGGAGGAACCAGCCCGAGAGGACGGGGACCAGGGTCAGGGCGAGGACCAGCGAGGCGGCCATCGCCGCCACCACCGCGGCGGCGAGGGGCCGGTACAGCTTCCCTTCGATCCCGCTCATGGTGAAGAGCGGGCCGAAGACCGCGATGACGATCAGGGTGGCGAAGGCGATCGGACGGCCCACCTCGACGGCGGCGGCGAAGACCACATCACGCCGCGTTCCCTTCTTCTCAGCGTCATTGAGACGATGGTAGACGTTCTCGGTCAGGATGATCGCCGCGTCGACCAGCAGTCCCACCGCGATGGCGAGCCCGCCCAGGGTCATGGTGTTGAGACCGATGCCGGCCGGCTTCAGGATCAGTCCGGTCAGGGCGACGGAGAGCGGCAGCGTGAGGGTGACGATGAGAGCGGCCCGCAGGTTCCCCAGGAGGAGGAACAGCACGCCGACCACCAGCACCGCGCCGAGCAGGACCGCGCGCCCCACACCGCCCAGGGAGGAGGAGACGAGGTCCGCCTGGTCGTAGAGGACGCGCACGGTCACCCCGGGCGGCATGCTCTTGGCGAGGTCCTCAACGGCCGCCCGCACGCCCCGGGCCACGGTGACCGTGTCGGCGCCGAACTGCTTGGAGATCCGGCAGCTCACCAGCTCGGAGCCGAGCCCGTGGGCCAGGCCGCGGCGCACCGCCGGCGCCTCCCGCACCTCGGCGACTTCGCCCAGGAGCACGGGAGTGCTTTCGCGCAGCGCGACGACGGTGGCCCGCAGGTCCGCCACGGTCTCCGCGCGGCCGACGACGCGGACGGTCCATTCGATGGGACCTTGCGCGACGAAGCCGCCGGCGGCATTCTCGTTGGACCGCTGGACGGCCGTCCTGACCTCGTTCAGGCTCACGCCGAGGGCCGCCAGGCGGTCGGGATCGAGCTGGACCTGGAACTGGCGCAGGTATCCGCCCAGCACCTCCACCGCCGCGACGCCTGGGACGCCGAGCAGCCGGTTGCGGAGCTCATAATCCGCCAGATCCCGCAGCTCCATCAGGCCGGTGGTCCCGGGCTTCGCTTCGAGCACGATCTCCATCACCTCGTTGAGCCGGCCGGTGAGGCTGGAGACGAGAGGAGCGCCGGTCCCCAGGGGCAGGTCCCGGGCGGCCTGGTTGACCCTTTCGGCGACGAGCTGGCGCGCCAGGTAGTAGTCGGCCTCGGGCTCGAACTCGACGCGGACCTGCGCCACTCCCGCCTGCGAGCTGGAGCGGATGCGCCGCACCTCCGGCAGGCCGGCCAGGGCGACTTCCAGGGGAATGGCGACACCGGTCTCCAGCTCTTCGGTGCCCATCGCCGGGTTCTGGACGAACACGCTGAAGACCGGGGTCGCGAGATCGGGGAAGACGTCGCGCTTCAGATCGCCGAGCCAGACGCCGCCGGCCGCGGCGGCGGCGAGCGCCAGGAGGAGGGTGAGAACGGGCTTGCCGAAGGAGGCACTGAGGATTCGCTGGATCATCGGTGTCTCCTAGTGGTCGTGCTCGCCGCCGCCGGCATTTTTCTCAGCCTCCGCGCGAAGCACGAAGGCGCCTTCGACGACGACGGCCTCTCCCGGTTTGAGGCCGGAGAGGATCGCCACCTCGTTGCCGAGGTCGCGACCGCGCTGCACCGGGCGGATCTCGAACGTCCCTTCGCCGCGGGGGAGGAAGACGATCCACTGGTCGTCGATCCGCTGGAGGCTGTTGGCCGGAACGGCGACGACGCGCTCTCCCGCGTCGCCGGTGCGGATCCAGGAGGTCGCGAACATCCCCGGCTTGAGCTGCCCGTTGTCATTGCGCAGAACGACGCGGACCGGGACGGTGCGCGAATGGGGGTCCACCTCGCGGCCGACCCAATCGACTTTCCCCTGGAGCTTCTGCCCGGGGAGGGCCGCCAGGGTGATCTCGGCGCGCGATCCGGTCCGCACCTGGACCGCATCCCTCTCCGGCGCCTGCACGATCAGCCAGAGGCTGGACAGATCGCTGATCCGGAAGAGAGGCCGCGCCGGATCGATCGTCTGGCCCTGCACCGCGGTGCGCTCCAGCACGGTCCCGGAGAGCGGCGCGAGCAGCGCGAAGCCGGACGGCCCGCCCGGCTCGCTGCCGCCGACTCCCAGGGCGTCGACCGCCGCCTCGGCGGCCCGCAGGTCCGCCTCCGCTCCGGCCATTTCGGCTTCGGCACGTTGCAGCTCGCCGCGCGAGACGATCCGCTCCGCGGCCAGCCCGCGCTTCCTCTCCACGGTCTTGCGGGCGAGCTCCGCCCGCGCCTGGGCGGCTGTTCTCTGCGCCCGGGCCTGGCCCAGGGCCGCGCTCTGCAGCTCGGCCAGCGGTTGGCCGCGGCGCACGGATTGGCCCGGGCTGGCCAGCAGACGGACGATGCGGCCGGCGATCGGCGCGCCGACCTCCGCATAGGCCTGCTCGTTCACCTTCAGCTCTCCCGGCGCCGTCACGCCCTCGCCGCCCGGCCGCAGCTCGGCGGGAAAAGTGGTGAGCTTGAGATCCCGCAGCACCTCGGCGTCCACGGCGAGCACCCCCTTCTCCGCTTTCTCCGATCGGTGCTCTGGCTCGGCGTGCTTCGCCTCCTTCTGCCCTGCTGCCGCGGGGTCGGCCTTCTCGCTCACGTCTTTCTTGCCTCCGCAGCCGGCAAAAGGGAGGAGCAGAGCGATTGAAATCATCCAGACTCTCAGGTCCCTGGTTTTCATTGCAGGACTCCGGCGGCCGCCTCGAGCTCACAGCGCGTCAGCGACGCGTCGAGCAGGCGGTCCAGATAAGCGAGGCGGGTTTCGAGGATTTCGCGGCGGATCTGGAGGAGGTCCCCCAGACCGATCTCACCGGCGTCGAAGCTCTTCAAGGAGAGCGACTCATTGTCTTCCAGGGCAGGCAGCGCCGCCGTCCGCAGCTCCTGCACGGCCGCGAGCTGCCGCGCCAGGGCCGCATGCCGGCCCCGCACCTGGGCGTCCGCGGCTCCGCGTGCGGCGTCGAGCGCCCGGCGGAGCGCCGCGTCCCGGGCCTGCCCGACGGCGATCGCCTCCTCGCCGCGATGGTGGACCGGGAGGGTCACGACGACGCCGGCCGTCACGATCTTTGCCCTTTCCTCACGGGCGACGGCGCCGCGGAGGCCCCAGTCCGGCCTAGCCAGGGATCTGCCTTTCTCGATCTCCGCTTCGGCCTCGCGCAGCTCCGCCGCGAGGGCCCGGAGATCCGGCCGTCGATCCAGCCCGGCCAAAAGGGTTTTCAGATCCAGAGGAGGCCGCAGTTCGAGGCTGCCGCGGATGTCGAGGCTCTCTCCGGCGCTCAGGCCGAGCAGCGGTTTCAGCTCGGCGAGAGCGGCGTCCCTCTCGGCCTCCGCCGCGCTCTGCGCAGCCCGCGCCTGCGCCGCGGCGGCACGCGACCGATTCTGGTCGAGAGCGGTCGCCTCTCCGGCTTCGAAGCGCCGCTCGGTGGTGGCCAGCAGCTCCTCGGCCCCCTGGCGGCTGCGCGTCAGGACGCTCACCCGTTCGCCGGCCACGAGAGCGCGAACGAAAGTGACCCCGACGTCCCGCAGGAGCAGGCGCCGGGCCTCCGCAAGCTCCGCCTCCGCCCGGTCGAGAGCAGCCTGGGTGCCGGCGAGCCGTGCGGCTCGCCTGGAACCGGCGTCGAGGCCCTGGGTCACCGCTGCCTCGGCATCGAGGAAACCGGAGTCGACTCTCCGGTATCCCGCGTTCACCTCGACCGTCGGGCTCTCCTGGAACCGGCGGCCCGCCTGGGTCTGCCGGGCCCGCGCCTCCTCGATCCGCCCGCGCGCCAGGATAACGCCCACCCCCTGCTCTCGGGCGAGAGCGAGCGCGTCGTCGAGGGTCAAAACTCTTTCCTGGCCGAAGCCGGGAACGGCGTACAGCAACAGTGCGGCCCACGGCCACATCCGGCGCAATTTCATCGGTCACCTCTCGCGAGCAGAGTCAGGTCAACCCACGCGCTCTCAAGGCGCGGGGCGAAGGACAACGGCGAACCTGGCGCTAGACGAGAGAAGGCTTCGGAACGTGGAAGATGTCGTGCGGCCGGAAGGACGAGTACGAATCTCCCAGCGGGATCGGCGCTGCGTCCACCGGCACCGGGCGCGGGACCGCCCAGAGCGAAGCCGTCATCACGGACGGGGTATTGGCGCAGCAGGAGCAGCAGGCCGGCGGGCAGCAGTCCAGGGAGACGCTCAGCAGGCAATCCGTGCACGCGCTCGCCACCGGCACCAGGGGCAGCAGGCAGGCCAAGGCGACAAGCAGCACGGTGAAGCGAGCGGAAGGACGGCGCAGCATCGGCATGATCTTACACAAACGAAGGCCGGTTGCGGAGGAGAGGACGCTCAATCCTCAGTCTGCCCTGGTGGATCCTCAATCTGCCCGGGGCGAGCACAACTTGCAGGGCAGCGTCCCCCAGGACAGTTGCGATCCCTGTGTGGAAGCCTGCTTTCGTAGGGGCGGTCCACGGGATGCCGTCAGGCACCCCGTGTGGCCGCCCTGGGTGGGAGGGACGGTTGGACTACGCCACCAGACGGACAGAACGTTCGACGCCGCGAGGGCCGAATCGCCGCCATGCTGGCCACGGAGCCAAGATCAGATCCCTTCGGACAAGGGAAACGGCGGGCCATCGCGCAGGCCCACGCCGGTGCGCGCGACGGGCCGTTCCCCCACCCAGGGCGGCCACATGGGGTGCCTGGCGGCATCCCATGGACCGCCCCTACGAGAAAATGAACGGCTGGTCAGACCTCCCACGGATTGACCTCGGACAGGCCGGTCGACGGCGGCGCCGCGTGGCATGACTCCTGCGTCCGAGGTACGGTAGGATCGAGGCGGAAGGATCATTTCACTTCCAGGAGGATCAACATGCCGACAGAAGCGACACCCTTTATCACTCCTGACTCCCTGCTGGCGCAATGGCAGGGCCACCGCCGGCTGACCCGGCGCGTCATCGACGCCTTTCCCGAGGACGCGCTGTTCACCTTCTCGATCGGTGGCATGCGGCCCTTCGGGGAACTCGCGATGGAGATCCTCACCATGGCCGTGCCGATGGTGCGCGGCGCGGTCTCCGGCGACTGGAAGGCCGCGACGAGCCGCGACCCGCGGCCGAAGGAAGAGGTGCTGCGCCTCTGGGACGAGAGCACGGAGCAGCTCGACGCGCTCTGGCCGCAGATCCCGCCGGAGCGCTTCCAGGAGACGCTGACGGCCTTTGGCCAGTACACCGACGTGCTGCACAACCTGATCCTGTACGTCATCGACAACGAGATCCATCACCGCGGTCAGGGCTACGTGTACCTCCGCGCGCTGGGCATCGCGCCGCCTCCCTTTTACGACCGGAGCTGACTCCGTCAGCGCCAGCCGCGCACCCGTTCGGACCGGGGCCGCCTGGGGCAGCTAGATCCTCAATCTGCCCCGGCGTAAGCCCAACTTGCCCTGGTCGATCGTCTACATTCCCTGGGCCACGCTCAATTTACCCCGCTGGATCGTCTACCTGCCCTGCGCCAAGATCAACTTACCCTGGTGGACCGTCAACTTACCCCAGGGCCTCCTCAACTTTCCCTGGGGAATCCTCAACCCTGAACGGTGCGGATCGAATCCTGAACGGGGTAGATTGAATCCTGAGCGGGGTGGATTGAACCCTGAACGGGGCAGGTTCAATCCTGAGCGGGGTAGATCGAATCCCGAGCGGGGTAGATCGAATCCCGAGCAGGGCGGATCGAATCCCGAACGGGGCGGATCGAATCCTGAGCGGGGCAGCGTCCCCCTGGACGGTTGCGATTCCTATGTGGAAGCCTGCTTTCGTAGGGGCGGTCCGCGGGATGCCGCCAGGCACCCCGCGTGGCCGCCCTGGGTGGGAGGCGCAACGGCCGACGACTGAACGGCGCAACGGATACGCGCATCCGAACCAGGCGATGGCTTCGAGAAGCTATGAGCCGGCGGGACGCCGGCGGTCCCAGGGGGCGCGGTGCTCGCTTGAACAGGCTCCACCGGTCTCGGGAGAGCACGGTTCTGTTCCGTGCTCTCCCACGCTGTGCCGGAATACACCTCCGGCACATGGGCGCCTCTAAGTACGGGCAGACGGAGGGCCGTTTCTCCGCTGCCCGTTGGATTCAGTTTTCAAAGAACGTCATTCTGCCTTGCCCAGGCTTCGGCCGCTTCGGAATGGGACGAGGGCGCTCTGCCCAGGCCCAATCCGTCTTGGCCCCCGCTCTGCTGCATTGCAGAGTCCTGCCGCTGCTCCAGATTCGATCCCCGCAAGCCGCCGGAAGCTTCCGGCGGTCCGGAATCGCCCTGGCCACGACGGAATGGCGCTGGCCAGACCGTCAGAAGTTTCTGCTGCTCCGGAATCCAGCCGCTCAAGCCCGCCGAGCGCTCTGATACTCCGGAATCCCGCTGGTCAAGCCGTCATGACCTTCTGATGCTCTGGAATGGATCTACTCGGAGCATAATCAGCTTGTGATGAGCCAGAATCGAGCTGATCAAAACGGAATCTACGTCCTGCAACGAAGAATGAGGCCGTACAAGACGTCGTCACGATGTATAGAACCATTTCCCTGAAGAAAAATCAAGATCGATCTTGACAGACATGGTGCCGCAGTAGCAATCTAGGCCGATCGAGCCCGGGGAGTGTCTGTCACTTCTCCGGCTCGCAGGAAGCTTTTGCAGGATGGTTCTTTGACAACTGAATCGCCGGACCTGAGCGGAATGGGGCACCGCTCCGTCCGGCGCCGAAGCCGGGCGGCCGCGCAGGCGTTTCTTCAGTATGCCGCGGGCCGCCCCGGCGACGGCATTGTTCGAGGCTCAACACCACGGTCCAGGTGGGTCACGCGTGCAGTAAACTCGTAGATCACAAACCATGGCGCCCCACACCTCCAAGCCCCGGCTCACGGGCGCCGCGCACACGCTACCCTTCGAGAAGCTGTCCCCTGCCGATTTCGAGCGCCTCTGCGTCTGGCTCGTGAAGCGGGAAGGCTACGCGCTGGTCGAGCATCCCGGTGAGGCCGGGAACGAGCAAGGGCGTGACCTGGTCGCCTGGAAGGACGGACAACGCGTCGTCTTCCAGTGCAAGCGGGTGAAGAGCTTCTCCGCGAAGCAGGCACGTGAAGAGATCGAGAAGCTTCGCGGTCTGCCTCCGGAAGAGCAGCCGCAGGTCCTCGTGTTCGTGGTGTCGCAAGCGGTGAGCGCCGCCACAGCGAGCGCCGCCCGAAAGGCTTGGGGTGACGAGACCAGTTGCCAGTTCTGGGCCGGAGATGAGCTGGACGAACGGGTCAAGCGCCACCCGGAGATCCTGAGAGAGTTCTTTCTCCTTCCTCCTGACTGGGAACGCGCCGCCTTCCCCCACAATCTTCCATATTCCTCGCTCGGCCCGCTCTTCCAGGGCCGCGACGAGATGCTGGCCCAACTCCGCGAAGCTCTGGAGCGCTCTCCCGCCGGCCGGGCCACCGCGATCGCCGGCAAGGCAGTCCACGGTCTGGGCGGCGTCGGCAAGACCCGGCTCGCCGTCGAGTACGCCTGGAAGCATGCCGAGGAGTATTCCGCGCTGCTCTTCGTCGGCGCCGGATCGCCCGCCGATCTGCGGCGCAACCTGGCGGCGCTCTCGGGAAGCCTGATTCTGGATCTGCCGGAGAAGGAGGCCACCGAGGAAGAGACCCGCGAGGTCGCCGTCCTGAAGTGGCTCCAGGAGCATTCGGGCTGGCTCCTGATCCTCGACAACGTCGACACCGAAGACGCCGCGGCGGCGGTGGACGCGCTCATTCCCCTCCTCCATGGCGGCCATCTGCTCCTCACCGGCCGGCTCGCCCGCTGGAGCGCGGAGGTGGAGGCGATCGAGCTGGACGTGTTGACCGACGAAGCCGCAATCCGGTTCCTGCTCTCGCGCACGAACGAGCGGCGGAGAGCCACGAAGGACGATGAACGTCTCGCAGCCAAGCTCGCAGGCGAGCTCGGCTGTCTTCCCCTGGCTCTCGAACAGGCTTCCGCCTACATCGCAGAGAGCCGGCTGACCTTCGCCGGCTATCTCGACGAGTGGAAGTCGCGGCGCGATCAGGTCCTCAGATGGTTCGATCCAAGAGTGAGCCACTATCCATCGAGCGTCGCCATCACGTGGCAGACCTCTTTCGATCGTCTCTCCTCTTCTGCCAGACGCCTGCTGGAACGTCTGGCATGGCTCGGTCCCGAACCGATCCCAGAATCACTGTTGGACGTGGTAGTTCTACGAAACACTACAACATTGGTTCGCTTTTTCAGGCGCCTTTTTTTCAGGCCGGTGCCTCAGGATCCCGTCAAGGACCCTCGCGCCGCATTCTCACAACTCGCGGCCTACTCCTTGGTGACCCGTGCCGGGGATGCCCCTTCCTTCACTGTCCATCGCTTGGTGCAAGACGTCACCCGGCGTAGCTTGAAGGATCATTCCCTCCAGGAGAGCTTGATCGAAGCTCTCCGCTGGGTAAACGCCGCCTTCAACGGAGATCCTGGAGACGTCCGCACCTGGCCCACGCTCGACCCTCTCGGCCCGCATGCCCGAGTTGTTGTCGCGTTTGCTGACACCGCCGGAGTCGCAGATCCTACTGCTCGGCTAATGAATGAGCTTGGACAGCTTTTCAAGGCTAAAGCGCTTCTCGCCGAGGCCGAGCCGCTGATGAAGCGAGTGGTAACGATCTTCGAAAGCAGCCTCGGTGAACAGCACCCCAAGGTCGCCGCAGCCCTCAACAACCTGGCCGGTTTGCTCCAGGACACGAACCGGCTCGCCGAGGCCGAGCCGCTGATGCGACGGGCGCTCGACATCGACGAACAGAGCTTCGGAGCGACACACCCCAGAGTCGCCACCAGCCTCAACAACCTGGCTTGGTTGCTCCAGGACACGAACCGGCTCGCCGAGGCCGAGCCGCTGATGCGACGGGCGCTCGCCATCGACGAACAAAGCTTAGGAGCGACACACCCCAAAGTTGCCATCCGCCTCAACAACCTGGCTCAGTTGCTCCAGGCCACGAACCGGCTCGCCGAGGCCGAGCCGCTGATGGAGCGAGTGGTAGCGATCTTCGAAAGCAGCCTCGGTGAGCAGCACCCCAACGTCGCCGTGGCCCTCAATAACCTGGCTCGGTTGCTCCAGGACACGAACCGGCTCGCCGAGGCCGAGCCGCTGATGGAGCGAGTGGTAACGATCTTCGAAAGCAGCCTCGGTGAGCAACACCCCAACGTCGCCGTAGCACTCAACAACCTAGCCGCGTTGCTCCGGGCCACGAACCGGCTCGCCGAGGCCGAGCCGCTGATGCGACGCCACTTGGTCATCTTCCTCGACTTTTCACGCAGTAACGGCCACGAGCATCCTCATCTCCAAGCGGCCTTCGGCAATTATCGGGGACTGCTTCAGGCGATGGGCAGATCCGACGATGAGATCGAGGCGGCAATGCGTCTCTTGAAACAAGAGGCCGGCCTTCGGCCATTGATTTGAAGCCGGCGGGACGTCGGCGGTCCCAGGGGGGGCTGCTCACCGAAAAAGCATTGACGCTTACCTCGGAGGGAATTGAGCGGGCGCGGAGCTCCGGGTACCGTCTTGACCACCGGCATGGCGCCGGACTTTCAGGAGGTCAAGATGATCACGTACCCGACCCACAGCATCGACACCGCCCCAGAGGCTTCCCGACCGCTTCTCCGAGGCCTGCAGGAGGGACTCGGGATGATTCCCAACCTGGCGGCTGCGATGGCCGAGTCGCCTCAGCTTCTCCGCGGCTTTCTCGCGGTCCGGGAGATCTACCAGGGAGGTACGTTCACCCCGGCGGAAGTCCAGATCCTCTCGCTGACCGCGGCATTCGAGAACGGCTGCGCCTGGTGCATGGCATTCCACACCCTGATGGCCGGCAAGGAGGGCGTTTCGCAGGAGAGCATCGATGCGCTGCGCGGCGGGCGCTCGCCGGTCGAGCCGCGTCTCGGCCCGCTGAGCGATTTCGCGCGCGAGATGGTGCGCCGGCGGGGCGCGGTGAGGAGCACCGACCTGGAACGGTTCCTGGGCGCCGGCTACACGCGAGCCCAGGCCTTGGAGGTCGTCCTTGGAATGGCCTTCTCCCTGATGGCAAACTACGCCGGGCACCTCGCCGAGGCTCCTCTCGACGAGCCGTTGCAGCCGCATCTGTGGCAGAGTGCCTCTCGATCGTAGGACGCCATGGATCTGCAAATGACCGGGAGGACTCTCGCATGACTCATGTCCGGCCGCCTTCACCGCGTCTCAGCCCGGTGGGCGCCCTGCTCCAGCACTGGCGCCAGGTCCGTCACATGAGCCAGCTCGCTCTCGCGACGGAAGCGGAGGTCTCGCCGCGTCACCTCTGCTTCATCGAAACCGGCCGGGCACGGCCCAGCCGGGACATGGTTCTGCTGCTCGCGAGCGCTCTGGACGTGCCGCTTCGTGAACGCAATGCCCTCCTGCTGGCGGCCGGATATGCCCCGATGTATCGCGAAGCGAATCTCGACGCGCCGGAGCTCGGCGCGGTGCGCACCGCTCTCGATGCCATCCTGCGCCAGCAGGAGCCGTTTCCCGCGGTGGTGATGAATCGATCCTGGGACATCCTCACCAGCAACGAGGCCGCGTCCCGCTTCTTTGGATTCCTGCTCGATCCGGCGCCTTCGTCCGGTCCTGCGAATGTCATCCGGATGATGTTCGATCCGCAGGGGCTCAGGCCTTTCGTGCTGAGCTGGGAAATGGTTGCCGAAGCACTGATCCGGCGCATTCATCGCGAGGCCGTCGGGGGGGCTCCGGACGAGCCGACAGTCCAGCTCCTGGACGAGGTCCTCGCATTTCCGGGTGTCCCCCGGCGCTGGCGGAGGCCCGACCCGGAAACCCCTCTGATGCCGATCATTCCTGTCACCTTCAGGAAAGGCTCCAGGACGTTCGCTTTTTTCTCGACGGTCACGACCCTCGGCACCCCACAGGACGTCACACTGCAAGAGCTGCGCATCGAGTGTTTCTTTCCCCTGGACACCGAGACCAGGAGGTATGCGGAGGAGCTCGCCGCGCCGTGACCTCTCCTTGAAACCTGATCTAATCCGCCCGCAGTGCCACCATCGGATCGACCCGCGTCGCCCTCTGGCCGGGGATGTAGGCGGCGCCGAGGGAGACCAGGGCGAGGCCGATGGCAACCGCGGCGAGGGTGACGGGATCGGTGGCGCCGACTCCGAACAGGAGGCTCGCCAGCAGACGGGTGGCGAGCAGCGAGAGGAGCAGGCCGGCGGCGAGGCCGGCGACGGTGAGGACTCCGGCTTCCCGCACCACCAGGGCGAGCACCGTCCGGCGGCGCGCTCCGAGGGCCATGCGGAGGCCGATCTCGCGCGTGCGCTGGGCCACCGAATACGCCATCACGCCGTAGATTCCCACCGCCGACAGCACCAGCGCGAGGCCGGCGAAAAGGCCGAGCAGGATCAGGCTGAATCTCCGGCCGGCGAGCGACTGATCGACGATCTGATCCATGGTCATCACGTCCGACAATGGCTGATCCGGGTCGACCGCATGGACGGCGGCGCGGACCGATCCGGTCAGCCGCAGCGGATCTCCCTGCCGGGTGCGCACGGCGAGCGACATGGCGGAGGCGGTGGTCGGGAGCTGCGCTTCGGGATAGTAGAGCTGCGGTCGCGCCACCACGTGCAGCCCGGAGTTGCGGACGTTGGCGACGACGCCGATCACGGTGATCCAGCGCGCCTCCTCCTTCTTGTCGCCGAAGACGCCCTGGTGGATCCGCTTGCCGACGGCTTCCTCTCCCGGCCAGTAGGTGCTCGCCAGCGTCTCGTCGATCACCGCGACGCGCGGCGCGCCGTCCACGTCGCCGTCGCGGAACAGCCGGCCGCGGCGCAGCGGAATGCCCATCGCCTCGAAATAGCCGGGTGTCGCGCTGCGGCGGTCGGCGAGCGGAACGTGGCCCGGCTCCGGGGGCGGCATCCCTTCCACGGTAAAGCCGGTGATCGACTCGCCGCCGCTCAGCGGCAGGTTGGACACCGCGCCGGCCGCTTCCACACCCGGCAACGCCCGCACCTTCTCCAGGGCCGCGGCATAGAAGGCGGCGGTCCGGTGCTCGTCATAGCGGGTCGGCGCCAGCGTCACCTGCGCCGTGAGCACGCCGCCGGGACGGAAACCGGGATCGACCGCGGTCACCTGTTCGAAGCTGCGCAGCAGGAGCCCGGCGCCGACGGCGAGCAGCACCGCGGTCGCCGTCTCCACCACCACCAGGGCGCGCAGCGTCCGGCGCCCGCGCGTGGTGACCGAGCCGGCCCGCGTGCCGTCGCGGAGGGTACCGGCGAGATCGGAGCGCGTCATCTGGAACGCCGGCATCAGACCGGCCAGAGCGCCGGCCACCAGGGTCAGCACGAAAGTGAACGCGAGCACCCGTCCGTCGAGACCCAGGCCGCTCGCCCGCACTCCCGCCGGCAGAAGAGCGGCGAGACCGCGCAGGCCCCAGACCGCGAAAAGCGCGCCGAGGGCGCCACCCGCAAACGCGAGCAGCAGGCTCTCGGTGAGGAGCTGGCGCACCATCCGCCCGCGGCTCGCGCCGAGAGCCGTGCGCACGGCGACCTCCTTCTGCCGCGCCGCCGCCTGGGCAAGAAGAAGATTGGCGACGTTGACGCAGGCGATGAGGAGGACCAGCGCCACCGCCCCGGAGAGAATGAGCAGCGCCGGCCGCAGCGTGCCGGAGAGCTGCTCGGTGAGCGGCTCCACGCGAGCGGTCCATCCGGCGTCGCTCTTCGGATACTCCTTGGCCAGGCGGTCCGAGATGGCCACCATCTCCGCGTTGGCCGCGGCCGGAGAGATCCCCGGCTGCAGACGGGCGAGAGCCACGGCCTGGTGATTGCCGCGCGCCTGCCGCTCCTCGGGCGAGAAGATCATGGGCGCCCAGACATCCGGCTCGGCGGCGAAGCCGAAGCCCGCCGGCATCTCGGAGCCGCGCGGAAACGCGAACGCCGGCGGCATGACGCCGATCACGGTCGCCGGCTTGTCCGACAGGGTGATCGTCTGGCCGACGATCGACCGGTCACCGCCGAAACGCCGCGTCCACAAGCGATGGGACAGCACCGCGACCTGCGCTCTCGCGGCCTCGTCCGCCGGCTGGATCGTCCGGCCGAGCAGAGGCCGGGTGCCCAGCAGCTCGAAGAGATCGCCGGAGACGTCCACCGCGTTGAGCAGCTCCGGCTCGCCGCGCCCGGTGAGCGTCCGGCTGTCCGAGCCGATCATGGAGAGGTGGTTGAGAGTCCGGCTCTGCGCCTTCCAGTCGTAGAAAGGCCCCGGCGCCACCGGCAGCGTGTCCGGCAGCCCGACCAGCTTCGCGAACGGGGGGTTGGACGCCCAGACGACCACGAGGCGGTCCGGAGCGCGGAACGGCAGCGGCGCGAGCAGCACCGAATTGACCACGCTGAAGATCGCCGTGTTGGCGCCGATGCCGAGCGCCAGCGTCAGGACGGCGAGAGCGGTGAACATCGGCCGCCGCACCAGCGTGCGGACGGCGAAGCGGAGATCCTGTCGTACCGTGTCCATCAAGTCTGCCCTCCAGCCGGGCTAGAATCTCACAGCCTGAACGCTGGAGACCGCTCAATGCCCTCACATCGCACCCGGACGATTCTGCTCGCCGCCCTGATCCTGACCACCACCGTCTGCGTCCGCGCCGCCGAGCCCGAGGCGCCGGCCCGCAAGGACGGCTTCGTGACCCTGGCAGACGGCGCGAAGATCCACACCATCGAAGCGGGGCGCCCCGGCGCCGGCAACGCCTTGCTGTTCATCCCCGGCTGGACCATCCCGGCCGAGATCTGGGACGCGCAGCTCAGCCACTTCGGCCAGACGCACCGCGCCGTCGCGATGGACCCGCGGTCGCAGGGGCAGTCGTCCAAGATGCCGGACGGGAGCTTCCCGGCGGCGCGGGCACGCGACATCAAGGGAGTCGTGGACCAGCTTGGCCTGGCGCCGGTCGCGCTGGTCTGCTGGTCCGCGGCGGTGCAGGAGTGCCTCTCTTACGTCAGCCAGTTCGGCACCGGCACCGTGAGCGCCCTCGTCTTCGTCGACGGCATCTCCGGCGGCTCCTTCACCCCCGATCGCATGCAGGGCTTCGTCCATTGGATCAACGGCTTCCAGAAAGATCGCGCTCACAACACCGAAGAGTTCATCCGCACCATGTTCCGCAAGCCGCAGCCGGAAGCCACCATCCAGAAGCTCCTCCAGGGCTCCCTGCAAACCCCTACCGACACCGCCGTCGCCCTGGTCGTCGGAGCCATGGCGGACGACGAAGAAGCCACCCTGGCCAAGATCGACAGGCCGACCCTGATCACCGTCTCCGAAAACCCCTGGCTGCCGATGTACAAGAAAATGGCCGCCGCGATCCACGGCGCCCGCCTGGAGGTCTTCTCGGAGGCCGGGCACGCGTTGTTTGTTGACGAGCCGGAGCGGTTCAACGGGTTGATCGAGGAGTTGTTGAAAGAGGCGGGAGGAAAACAGAAATGATCCGGCGATTTCTCAAGGAGGGTCCGATGGGTGCTCGCTTACGACGCGTTGTTGTGATCGTCGCAGTTGCAATCGCAGGGATGGCCGTCGGCCGGATCTCGAAGAGCGCGGAGCCGGGACCGGCGGACATGGCGGTCCGGCTGGCGCAGGAGATGGCCGCCGCGGCGGGCCGCCGGGACGTCAAGAGCCTCGAGAAGCTCATTCCCCAGACCGACCGGGTGGCCTACGTGAGCAACGGCCATCCGATCACCGGAAAGAAATACGCGGAGACTCTCGGCGGATACTACGCGACGCTCAAGAGCCTCGACTTCAAATGGGATCGGTGGGAGGTTTTCCCGGTGGGCGACCGGGCCGCCGTCTTCACCGGGTGGGCGAACGTGAAGACGGTCGATCTCAAAGGTGAATCCGAGTCGGCCCGCGCCTTGTTCACCATGGTCTTCGCCGACGACGGATCGGGATGGAAGCGGGTGATCGCCCAGAAGTGGCAGTCCGGGGTACCGGCGATCAGCGCAGCTCATCCGGTCGCGCCGCAGGACAGCGTCCCCTCGGCGAGCGGGATCACCGTGTCGTTCAAGGAGCCGGTGACCGTCACCGCCTCCACGTTCCATCTGGAATGCCCTCTCGGCACGCCGGTCGCCGTCACGGCCACCCCCGAGCCGGGATCCGAGGGTGGCTCGTACCTTCTCCAGCCAGCCAAAAAACTGCCTGCCGGAGCCGGCTGCAAGCTGAGGGTCGAAGCCTCGCAGGTCTCCGATCCACGTTTTGGCCAGACGATGGCCGAGGACTATACTTTTTCGTTCAAGGTCACCGCCTGAGCCCGTCGCCGGCGATCAGAGGACGGAAGAGATTCCGTGCGAATGATCCCGGCTGTTTCCTGGGCGGCTCCGCACGCTCTTGGCTTGAACCGGGCGTGCGGGGGCTTTGGCGAGCTCCGCCAGCCCGCTCAGCAGAAACGCTTCATAGCTCCGCATCAGCAGCCTGCACAGCGCCAGGTTTCCGTCGTTCGAAACGGCGAGCCAGTGATAGTGAGCGTCGCCCAGGAGGCGGATCAGGATGTGCGCCTTGGCCGTTGTGATCAGGATGTCCTCGGTCTCCCCCCACGCTCCGGTCCCACCCAGCATCTCGAGGGCCGCGAGATGGCCGTCGACGACGCGCGCATACATTCCGGCGGCCGCCGCGGGATCGAGGTGGGAGACCATCGAACGGCCGCCGATCGCGCGGCCATCCTTCCTGCGCACGATACAGGTCGCGATCAGCCCCTCGATCTCGCCACAGAACTGATCGAGGAGCGCCGCCAGGCCGTCTCCCATCTCCGCCGGTACCGCCTCCATCGGGGGCAGGCGAATCACCTCGACCCGCAGGTTCTCCCAGCCCAGGATCTCCGCGGCGGCCATCCCTCCGGTGCGGTCCGCCGCCTCGGCGCTGCGGATCAGACCTCCGTCGAACGAGAGCACGCCCGTTCGGCGGTGCGAGACAACCGCCAAGACGCAGCTTTGCCGGCTCCGCATCGCCCATTCGATCATGTGGCGGAGAGTCAGGCCCCGCAGATGACCGTTCGCTCGGGCACCCTCGCGGCGCGAGGCGCCGGCTGCGAGATCCACATCACAGCTCACCGCCAGGTGAAGGGCGCTCCATCCGGAGAGCGGCTCGAACTGCCAATGTTTCCAGCCGAGCAGCTTCTCAAACGCCGGCACGCCTTGAACGCCTTCCGCTTCGGCATGGATGAGGGAGGTGCCGCGATGGATCAGGATGCCTTCGCGGCCGGCTTGCCGGACGCGCACTCCCCCCTCCGGCTGGCAGGCCGCGGAAAGCTGGCAGAGATCGATGAGATCGAGGTCTCCCTCGACATGCGACAGCATACCCGGCTGATCGCTCGCAAGGCTGGCGAGCAGGTCCTCGAAGTCGACCGGCTTCGACAGCAGACGGATGGCACCGTTCTCGAGCGCCGCTTTCTGCAGGTCCCCGGAGGGCGAACCGGCCATCACGATGATTTTCAGATCAGGCCGCAGCTCCCGCGCCGAGAGGAGGAGCCGGAGGCCGTCCATCCCCGGCAGCACGACGTCCGCCAGCAGGAAGTCGACCTCGGCGGTAGAGCTCAGGATGCTCAGCGCCGCCTCGGCGGTTTCGACTCCCTGGGGCTCGAAGAGAGCCGGATCGGAGCGCAGGAGCTCGGTGAGAACGAGGAGCGTCGCAGGATCGTTGTCGACGATCAGGATGCGCCGCGCTCTCGACGGCACGCTCTCAGGCGGAGTGGGGCGTTGAAGCACTGCCTGCATCGTCATTCTTTACCTCCGGCTCGGAGCAAGCAGCGGAGCCGCTTTCAGGATCTCAATTCAGAATGGCCTGTTCGGGTTACATGACGAATTACGCAGCTTCAGAAGTCTTTCTAAGTCTTTCTATGTAATGCCCGCCGTAAGACGACCTCACTACGCTGGATTTCTGACGTTGTCAAAAGCGAGTCCGCCGTGGCCATGCCGCAACATCACACCGATCTGCCATCTCTCCAGGCATACCTCGTGGGACTCGTGGAACGGGCGCGGGCGGTGGACGTCGCCAGCTACGAACAGGCGGACTCCACCCGGATCCGGAGAGAGCTCGTCCCCCAGACGACGGTTCTGGTCAAGGAGGCGATCAACTTCCTCGAATGTCTTTTCGATCGCTATGACCCCGACCAGGGAGAGGGGGCTGGAGCCAGCGCGCAAGCCGCCGAGCGCATTGCGGACCTGTCCTTCATGGCCCGCAGCGAGCTCCGCCGGAAGCTTGAGTTTCTGGCGGGTCTGAGCACCGGCGTGGACACCTGGCAGGTCATCGCGGTCTGCGGAAGGTGTCTGGGCAAGCTCGCCAGGGCGATGACCGCCGTCGAGGCGGCTCTCTGCGCCCACGAGAGTTGTGAAGCGGTGCTCGTCTACGACAGCGAGCTCGCCCACTCCCTGAAAGTGCGGCGCGCCTATGGCCAACTCTGCCACGACCTTCGGAACGGCAAGAAGAGCTCGATCGCAGAGAGCTTGCAGAGCGCAGCCAACAGCATCGCCAGCCTGATGGGACACGAAATTTACGCCGCTCTGCGCATCGGCGACCGGGTGCAGCTCAGTGGGCTGCGGGAGCACATCTTCGCCTGGCAGCGAGCCCCGGAGCGGGATCTGCGGACGGGCCTCCGCTTGTGGCAGGACGTCTGGGGCGTCGCCCACTTGTTCCTCGACGTCAACAAGAGGCAGGAGTTGGTGGAGCACGACCGCCAGGCGCTGGCGGAGCTTCGCCGCCGCCTCGACGGCGGCGGCGAGGTGACCCCCGAGGTGTGCTGCCTCCTCGAGGCTCTGCTCGGCAGGGACGAGGAGCTGGATATCCTCCTCCTCGGCGGCAAGCCACTGGAGGCCCGCTCCCTCGAATCGCCGCTGCGCCGGCTGTGCGGCCGGCACGACCTGCCTCTCCTCGCGGCGCCGTCGACTCAGGGGTTGGAAGCCCCGGCACCCCGGCCGTTGAGCCCGCCGGTGACGGGGATCCACCGTCGAGCTCCTTCCCATGCGGCGTCCCAGGCAGGAAGCCTCCACATCGGGTAGCGTGAGGCCTCCGCAACCAGCTCGGTCCAACCTCTGCGCCGGCGTCGATTGTCTCACTTCCGCCACCCGGAGGCACCGTCAATTATGGAGGGGTCAATTTTTTCGGCCCAACCTATTCTGCCCAGCCTAGAGCCTGGCTGGGAGATCAGGGAGCTATCCGTAGAGTGCGGCCGGCTTCCCGCTTTGCTTTGGCGCCCCGGGGAAAGAAGTCAGGAGCGGCCCGCCTCGGTCCGGAGTGTCCTGCCCGGGGGCGGGGATATTCCCGTCAGACTCAATAGGAGCCAGCACAATGATTGTGACGAGAAGGTCTCGCGTTTTTCTGTTCTCGTGTCTGCTCGCCGGTTGCGTCGTGGCACTCTTCGGTGCCGGCGCAGCCCGAGCCCAGGTGGCCAAGCAAGACCACGACGTGCTTTCCTCCCTCGCCTTCCAGAGCGGGCGGCTCGCGGTCTCCGAGCCGATCGAGAGCCTGGACGACCTCCAGGCTTCGGTCTCGACCGCGACGCAGAACGGGTGGGCGGCCTTCCGGCTCAACACGCCGGTGGAGTGGCGCGCCGCGGTCGACAAGCGCACGGGCATGATCGCCATGGCGGAAGGCGGCGGCATCGGCTGGATTCCGGGGCGGGGCAACAACCTGACCGCCGCCGACATCGCGGCGAGCCTCCACGGCAAGTCCAAGATCGACCTGCCGGTGATGGAGACCATCGCACGCAGCTTCCTGCCCCGGGTGGCGGGCCTTCTGGGCGTCGATCCGGCCTCCCTGGTGCTCAATCCGGGCCGCTCGGGCCAGCCGGCGTCGCATGTCTGGTTCGTCGACTTCGACATCGTGCGCGACGGCCTCGCCGTCGAGGGCGCACGCGTCGTCTTCCGGGTCAACAATGGCAACGTCGTGCAGTTCGGCACCGAGAGCCTGCCGGCTCCCGGCAGGGCGGTACCGCCCACCGTGTTGAGCAAAGACCAGGCGCTCGCCGCCGTGGCGCGCTACGTCGGCGGTCTGACGCCTGCCGACCAGATCCTCGACGCCGGGAGCCTCCACCTCCTGCCGGTCAACGCCGACGACCCGCGGTTCGGCGATGGTTTCGCATTCGGCCAGGGGCGCGACCTCGCCAAGGTGTGGCAGGTCACGTTCCATCGCGACGGCGTGATGGGGACCTGGCGGGCACGGGTCGACGCGGCCACCGGCGAGCTGCTCTCCTTCGCCGACGTCAACGACTACGCCACCGCGCAGGCCAACGGCGGCGTTTTCCCGTTCTCTCCCACCGTGAGCCCCGAGGCCGTGCGCGCCATGCCGTTCGCCAACGTGTCGAGCGGCGGTTTTGCCAACTCGGGAGGGCTGTACAACTATCCCGGCGGCACGGTGACGTCCACCCTGGCCGGCCAGTACGTGCGGATCTCGGACGTCTGCGGCGCGATCTCGCAGGCCGCGGACGGCACCGGCGCCATCCTCTTCGGCACCTCGGCGGGCACCGACTGCACCACGCCGGGCCACGGCGGCGCCGGCAACACCCACTCGTCGCGCACCCAGTTCTACCACGTCAACCGCATCAAGGAGGTCGGCCGTGCCTGGCTGCCCGCCAACACCTGGTTGACCCAGCAGCTCCAGGTCAACGTCAATCTCAACCAGACCTGCAACGCGTATTGGAGCCCCTCCGCCGGGACCCTGAACTTCTTCAAGTCGGGCGGTGGCTGCGGCAACACCGGCGAGATCGCGGCGGTCTCCCTGCACGAGTACGGCCACGGTCTCGACCAGAACGACGGCACGGGCACCGCGCCCGAGGGCGGCACCGGCGAGTCCTACGGCGACCTGACGGCCGCCATCCAGCTCCACGCCTCCTGCATCGGACCGGGCTTCCTGGGCTCCAACTGCGGCGGCTACGGCGATCCCTGCACCGCCTGCACCGGCGTGCGGGACATCGACTGGGCCAAACACTCCTCCAACACGCCGGCCACCGTCGCCAACTTCACGCAGGTGCACTGCGGCTTCGGCAGCGGTCCGTGCGGCCGCGAGGTTCACTGCGAGTCGTACGTCCCCTCCGAAGCGGTCTGGGACTTCGCCAACCGCGACCTGCCGAACCCGGGCTCGGGCACCGCATGGACGATTCTCGACCGCCTGTGGTACCTCTCCCGCAACACCGCCACCAGCTCCTTCGCCTGCACCACGGGTGGTACCTTCACCTCGAACGGCTGCAATACAGGCTCCTGGTGGAAGACCATGCGCGCCGTCGACGACGACGACGGCAACCTGTCGAACGGCACGCCGCACTCCTGCAACCTCTTCGCCGCCTTCAACCGCCACGGCATCGCCTGCACCACCGACGCGGGAGCCAACACCTGCTTCGCCGGCTGCACGGCACCGGCCGCGCCGTCGATGACGCTCACCCCGGGCGACAACGCGGTGGCGGTGGCGGTCTCCGGCACCGGCGTCTTCGACATCTTCCGCAACGAGATCGGCTGCAACGCCGGTTTCATCAAGATCGCCAACGACTTCGCCGGCGGCACCTTCACCGACACCGCGGTGGCCAACGGCACCACCTACTCCTACCAGGCCGTCGCCCAACCGAGCGGCAACGAAGCCTGCGCTTCGGTGCCGGCGGTCTGCCAGTCGGCGACGCCCTCCTCAGGCCCCTGCACGCCACCCGCGGCACCCACCGGCCTGACGGCCACCGGCGGCGCCGGCAACGTCTCGCTCACCTGGAGTGCGGTCGCCGGTGCCAGCGAGTACCACGTCCTGCGCTCGACGACGACGGGCGGGCCCTACAGCCCGATCGGCACCAGCACCACGACCTCGTTCACCGACACCGCGGTGACCGGCGGCACGACCTACTTCTACGTCGTGCGCGCCGCCAACAGCGCGACCTGCGAATCGGGCAATTCCAATGAGGCCTCGGCCACACCCACCGGCACGCCGGACTTCTCGCTCTCGATCAGCCCGCCGTCCGTGACGGTGCAGAAAGGCGGCTCGACGGCGGTCTACACGGTGACGATCAACCGCATCAACGGCTTCTCCGCCGCGGTGAGCCTGTCAGTGAGCGGCCTGCCGTCGGGCACCACGGGAGCGTTCAGCTCCAACCCGGCGACCGGCACGAGCTCGACGCTCACCCTCTCCGTCGGCACCTCGACGGCCAAGGGCACCTATACCTTCACCGTGACCGGCACCGGCGGCTCGCCGGTGCTCACCCGGACCGCGACTGCCCAGTTGGTCAAGGCCAAGCCGCACTGAGAACCGTTCCGCATCCACTCCCTGGCGGCGCCCCTCGGGGCGCCGCTGGTTGCCATGCTCACGACGCTGCGGGTCGCGGCCTCGCAGGTCTCCGATTCCCGCTTTGGACAGACCATGGCAAAGTCGCCGCCGGCGCTGTCAGAAATCAACTGGATCCGTCGAATAGACAAGAGGCGACGTTCGCCGAGCCGAGACTGCGCGGCAGTCGACCGAGTACGTCGTCCGTCTCGCCCGTCTGGGTGAGCTCGGTTTCGGCCAGAGGAGCTCTCATGAAATCCAGTTTTATTTTTGCAGCATTGATCTTTGCAATCGGCACCCAAGTTGCCCTTGCTCAGAGCGCTGAATGCCCGGCCGAACGTCACGTTGTGCATATCCGAAAGGGCGTAAACGACAACACTGCGTCGGTGATAGCGGCAGTCAACACGCCCAATGCGACGATTCTTCTGGCGCCTGATGTTGATATAGATTTTTCAAATGTATTCAGTCCATACGGAGCCGACAGCCCACTCATCAGTCTCAAGCGGTGCGTGACGCTGGCAAGCTACAAGCCGGCAACCAATGCGATCTTCGAAGCACTCTCCTCGGGAGCGCCCGCCGCGCTTGGGTCTGTGCCGGGGTCGGGGCGTACGCCAAATAGCCCTGGGCCCGTACTGCGCTATGGCCCGCTCGGGAAACGGAAGAATGGTGCGGCATTCATCGAGATGGCTTGCCCTGGAGATCCTTCCGCTCCGGACTCGGGTGACGGCGCGCGCATTTTGGGAATTCGTGTCTTCGGCCCCAACTTCAATGACCACTACACATCCGAAAATGGCATCAATATCCGCGGGTGCCACGACGTCGAAATCGCGAACACGGAAGTCGCCGGCTGGGGAGGCGCAGCGATCAGCGTGAACGACTCTGATCATGTAAAAGGAATACCCACTCAAGAGCCCAGAAACATCCTCGTCAGAATTCACGACAACTACATTCATCACAATCAACATTCGACGGCTGACCACACCAGCCTGGGGTACGGCGTGTCAGTCAACGCCGGCGCCTTCGCTGAGATCTATCAGAACGTATTTGACTACAACAAGCATTCGGTTACCGCCAATGGAGATGCGGGCGGTTACCACGCTGTGCGCAACCTCATCTTGAAGGGTGGCGGTTTCATGAATTCATTCTTCGAGCGTGATATCCACGCCTTCGATGTACATGGAACGGACAATTGTCCCGAGCTGCCGAGCCTGGGGGGCGTGTGGGGCAGCGCGGGCGTCGGCGCTGCGATCGGCGCCGGGATTGGAGGCTTCTTCGGAGGTTTCATCGGCGCCGGGATCGGAGGCATCATCGGAGGTATCGTCGGGGGGATCTATGGATATGGGGCGGATGCGACTCACCACCTCTTCAATTGCGGCGACGCTGGCTTCAGGTTCGTATTTGAGGAAAATACGTTCCAGTACAACAAGACGACCGACCTCAAGCTTCGTGGCAAGCCCAAAAAACAGGCGACCATCAGTGGGAACATTTTTGCGCGATCCAACCGGGACGACGCAATCCAACTGCAGACGACCGATAACGTGGTTGTCAGCTCCTCGAATCGATACAACGACGACACCTTCGGGCGATATGGAGTTTGCGATATCGACGGAGATGGCATCGACGACCTGGTCCTGATGACAGGCGTTTCGTGGTGGTTCTCGAGCTCTGGACAGTATCCGTGGTCATACTTGAAGGGAGACACAACGCTACTGAAGGACGTGCAGCTCGGCGATGTGGACGGTGACGGTCGTTGCGATGTCGTCAAAGACAACGGAGGCGGTCAATGGATAATCGCGAGCGGTGGCACTGCGAGCTGGAAACCATTCGGTAGTTTTCTCGCACCGCTCAATGAGGTCCATTTCGGGCGCTTCGATCCGGCCAGTCCCGATCTCAATCGAAGGATAAGGCCGCCCACTCACGCATTTTGGCGCGGTGACGGGGGCAACTGGCTCGTGACGCCCTTATCCCATCCGAATGAATGGACACTGGTGGGCAGCTCGAGTTTCCCGTTCGCCGACCTTCGCTTCGGCGATTTCACGGGTGACGGCGTGACGGACGTGCTCGGCAACGAGGCTGGCCACTGGGCCATCTCCGATGCCGCGAGAGCGCAATGGAAGAATCTGAATCCAACGTTAGATGACCCGGTCAAGCGTACAAACATTTTTATCGCGAACATGAATCCGACTGACAACGTGGATGACGTCCTTCGCCTCGACGTACCCGTTATCGGGATCCAAGGCACTACGACACTGACGGCTAACTGGCAGCGCTCCTTCAACGGAACGGCACCGTGGAGGCCATGGAAGAGCTATGCATTCACAGTCGACGGTTCCAACATAGAAGACTATGTCGGTTTGGGCTTCGCATTTGTGGGCCAGTTCAGAGGCGCCCCGGGTGCGAGCACCTTGACCATTGATCCGAACCGGATGGGCCACTTCTACAGTCCTGCGCAAGGCAAGGACCGGGAGGAATGGTTGAGTCTAGTTGCTTACTAGAACCTCTTGCGATCAGGAGCTTCATCGCGAGTCCTCCGGAGAAGAGCGTTCTCTGGAATAGACCCGCGACGGGCGCGAGAAGTTCCCGGTTGCGCGCCTAGTTCTTTTTCTCCTGCATCTCGGTCAGCTCGCGGCACTCGCTGGCGGCGCCCCGCGGGGCGCCGCCAGCTCCTCATTCGAAATAGCCGCTCACGTCGAGGATCAGGTGGACCGTGCCGTTGCCGCCGACCAGCGGCGTGATGGCGAGGGTTCCGCTGCCGTCGAAGGCGAGGGACACGATCGCGTTGTTGGAGAGCGTCTGCCCGGTGCTGAAGTTGAGCGAGCTGGTCGCATCCGGAGCGGTGTCTCCCGCGTGAAGGGTCAGATACCCGGCCGCGGACGATTGCACCGTGGTCAGGTTGACCGCGATCGCCCTTGCCGTGGCCGGAATGCCGCAGGTCCCGGCGGCCAGGATGACCCTCCGCAGACCCGACGCCAGCGCCGGGCCCTGGCCGCCCTGCCGGGTGTCAAGAATGCGGCAGGGGGGCACGGTGAAGAAATCGCGGCCGGGGAGGGGGTTGGCATAGAGGAAGGCGTCCCAGGTCCCGTCGTGGTCGCCGGCGGCCAGGTCGGGCGCGGTGCTGTCGAAGGCGACCCAGGCGCCGTCGGCGCTGATCCTTGCCCACCCCTGCGTCGGCACCGCCAACGCGCTGGTGGTCGTCTCAGACGTGGGGATGTGCGAGACCAGGGCCGTGGTGCCGGCGGTCCGGTCATAGAGGTACCAGTTGGGAGCGAACCCCTGGGACACCTCGCCGGGGACGAGGTCTCCTGACCAGCTCAGGAAGATGACAAAACGGCCGTCGGCACTGATCGCGGGATCGGACGCGAGCCGCATGTCGGTCGGCGAGGCCGCCGACCGGCTCACCAGGGTCACGGTTCCGGTCATCCGATCGAACAGGTAGACCCCCCCGCCGAAGCCGACGGCTCCCGTCTCCCCGCTCACCAGGTTCGTGGCTTCGCTGGAGAAGACCGCCCAGCGGCCATCGGCGCTGAGAGCAGGGGGGGAGGCCTCCTGGTACGTATGGCCAGTCACGCTCGACTTGGCATTGCCGGCGGTGGTCGGCGACCCGGAAGTCCGGCTCACGAGGACGGTCGATCCGGAGATCCGATCCCAGAGGAAGACGTCGAGGGCGCCGTTGGTGTCCGTCTGCCCCGGCACGACGTCGGAAGCGCTGCTGGCGAACAGCACCCAGCGGCCGTCGGCGCTGACCACCGGCGCGGTGTCACTCGAAGTGACCACCACCGAGGCGCCTGCCGCGCTCACCCGAGTCGTGGTTCCGGTGACCTGGTCGAACAGGAAGACACCTCCGGCACCGGCTTGTCCGAGGACCAGGTTCGAGGCGTTGCTCACGTAAGCGACGTAGCGCCCGTCGGCGCTGATCGAGGGTGATCCGGAGGCGGCGTCCCCGGTCTGCAGAGGAGATGAGCTGGCGTGACTGACCAGTGTGTTCACTCCGGTCGACCGGTCGAACAGGTAGACGTTGTCGACGAAAAAGTTGGGGCCAGCCACCTGCCCGGCGACCAGGCCTACGTTGGCGGTGTCGGCATACGCGATCCAACGCCCGTCGCCGCTGGCGGCATAGCCGTCGATCTCGGCCATCCCGGGAGCCGGATCCGAGGGGTCTCCCGCGGAGTGGCTGACCAGGGTGATCCCTCCGGTCGCCCGATCGTAGAGATAGAGCTGTCCCCAGGAGAAGTAGGAAGAAGAGCCTGGACCGGACACCAGATTGGAGGCGAAGCTGTGGAACACCACGACGCTGCCGTCGGTGCTGATCACGGGCGAGAGGGAGGTGGCATCGCCGGCCGTCGTGGGCGAGCCGCTCGCGTGGCTCACCAGCTTGACCGTGCCCGTGACGCGATCGGAAAGAAAGACGTCGAGCGACGCATCTCCATCCGCTGTGTCTCCCGGCAGGTTCGGAGCGATGCTGCCAAACGCGACGTACCGGCCGTCGTTGCTGACCACCGCGCCGGTCGTGGGCCCGAAGACGAACCCGCCGCCGGCCGACACCGAAACCGCACCGCCGCGTGCGGTGAGCAGAGTATTCGCCCCGGTCGCCCTTTCGTACAGGAACACGTCGGACGCACCGTTGAGGTCCGCGATGCCGTCGGCGAGGGCGGACCAGCTCTCCAAGGCGATCCAACTCCCGTCGGCGCTCATCTGCAAGAATTGCCCGCTGGCCGCCGCCGCGACGGTGCCGGATCTCCGGCTCACCAGGGTGATGGCTCCGGAAGACCGCGACCAGAGGAAGGCGTTCACGTTGATCGAGCTGCCGCCGGTCTGGCCGGACACCAGGTTGCCGGCCCAGCTCTCGAATCCGATCCAGGAGCCGTCGGAGGAGATGCGAGGGCCGTACGAAGAGGAATCGGCCGGCGTCCCTGCGTCCCGCCGGCTGACCAGGAGATTGGTGCCGGCAACCCGGTCGTAGACGAAGACGTCCTCATACACGTTCGTGGCGCCCGCCACCAGGTCGGAGGACGCGCTCACGTAGGCGACGTAGCGGCCGTCGGCGCTCACCTGAGGTTCCCGGCAGACCCCGTCGCCGGCGGTCGTGGCCCCGGCCGAGGAGTGGCTGGCCAGGGTATTGGTGCCGGTGGTGCGGTCGTACAGAAAAACGTCCGCGCCGGCGTTGCCATCCACCTGACCGGCCACCAGGTTGCCGGCGTTGCTCCAGTAGGCGATCCGGCTTCCGTCGGCACTGATGCTGAGCTGCGGCACCCAGGAGGCGGTATCGCCGGTCGGGCCGTTGGCGGCCGTGGACGCCGTGCCGGCGGCATGACTCACCAGGACGTTGGTGCCCGTGGCCCGGGAGTAGAGGAACAGGTCGCCGCCTCCATTGCCGTCTGTCTGTCCGGCCACGAGATTCGTGGCGGTGCTCAGGAAAGCGATCCAGCTCCCGTCGGCGCTGAGGATGCTGTCCAAGGCGCCGCCGGCCGCAGTCGAGGTGTTGGCGGCTAGATGCGAGACCAGGGTGTTGGTGTCGGTGGCGCGATCGTAGAGGAAGACGTCGACCGAGCTGTTGGAATCGGTCTCCCCTGCCATGAGATCCGGCGCGCTGCTGCCGAAGACGACCCGGTTGCCGTCGGCGCTGATCCCGAGCCCGTTCGAGTCCCAGCAACCGCCGTCGGCGGTCGCCGGCAGGCCGGGCTGATGGCTGACCAGGCGGACCACGCCGCTGTCCCGGTCCCACAGGAAGATATCGGAGGCAGCGCTCCAAGACTGAATTCCGCCCTCCACCTGGCCGGCCACAAGGTTGGTGGCCCTGCTGGCGAAAGCGGCCCAGCGGCCGTCGGCGCTCAAAACCGCGTTCGTGACCTCGGCATTGGCCGTCGTCGAAGGATCGCCCGCCACGTGGTTGACTAGGACCGTGGTCCCGGCCACCCGGTCATGAAGAAAGAGATTCCTGCCCGGGTTCGCGCCGGTCATTCCCGGCAGCAGGTTGTCCGCATTGCTGAACAGGAGGACATAGCGGCCGTCGGAGCTGATCCCCGCGGTTGTGCTCGCTCCCCCGGCGGTGCCGGAGGGCCGGGCCGGGTCGGCCTTGGAGAGCAGCGTCACGGGCCCGGCGGCAGCCGGAAGACTGGAGAGAAGCAGGAGAAGGGTGGTGCGGAGAAAAACTCGCAGCATCATGGCCTCCTTGGCGATTGTCGAGTGAGCCGGCTTCGCGCCGGCCCTATTCGAAGTAGCCGCTCACGTCGAGGATCAGGTGCACCGTACCGTTGCCGCCAACGAGCGGCGTGACGGCGAGGGTTCCGCTGCCGTCGAAGGCGAGGGGCACGATCGCGTTGTTCGCGAGCGTCTGACCAGTGCTGAAGTTCAGCGAGCTGGTCGTGTCCGGCGCGATGTCTCCGGCATGCAGCGCCAGATAACCGGCAGCGGACGGCTGGACGACGGTCAGGTTGACCGCGATCGCCCGGGCGGTGGCCGGGATGCCGCAGGTGCCGGCGGCGAGGACGATGCGGCGGAGGCCCGAGGAGAGCGCCGGACTCTGCGCCGCCTGCCGGGTGTCGAGAATCCGGCACGCGGTCACGGTGAAGAAGTCGCGGCCGGGGAGGACATTGGCATAGAGGAGGGCATCCCAGGTCCCGTCATGATCGCCGGCGACGAGGTCGGGCGACGGGCTGGCGAAGGCGACCCAGGCGCCGTCGGCGCTGATCCGTGCCGGTGCGTCAGTCCGGATCGCGAGCATTCCGGTGGTGACCTCGGAGGAGGAGACGTGCGAGACCAGGGCCGTGGTGCCGGCGATCCGGTCGTAGAGGAAGACATTGTCGCCTGAGCTCTGGTTGACCTGGCCGGGAACGAGATCTCCCCCCAAGCTGACGAAGGTCACGAAACGACCGTCTGCGCTGAGCGCCGGGCTGTCCGAGAACCGGTTGCCGGTGGGCGACGACGACGCCCGGCTCACCAGGGTCACGGTTCCCGCGACCCGGTCGAAGAGGTAGACCCCTCCCGAGTTCCCGGTCTGTCCGGTCACCAGGTTGGTGGCCTCGCTGTAGAAGGCCACCCAGCGGCCGTCGGCGCTCAAGGAGGGCGGGTTCGCCGAGAAGGTGCTCAAAAAGCCGCCCAGGTTCGACATGGCATTGCCGGTCGCCGTCGGCGACGCGGGCGTCCGGCTCACCAGCAGGGTCGATCCGGAGACCCGGTCCCAGAGGAAGACGTCGGTGGCGCCGTTCGTGTCCACCTGCCCCGGCACGACGTCCGTGGCGCTGCTGGCAAACAGCACCCAGCGGCCGTCGGCGCTGATCACCGGCGGGGTGTTGCCCGACGCGCTCACCCGGGTCATCGTCCCGGTGATCTGGTCGAACAGGAAGACACCACCGGCTCCGACCTGCCCGGTCACCAGGTTCGCCGCGCTGCTCACGAAGGCGATGTACCGCCCGTCGGCGCTGATCGACGGCGCGCTGGAGGCGCCGCTCCCGGTTTGGGCCGGAGACGAGCTGGCGTGGCTGACCAGGGTGTTCGCGCCGGTCGCCCGGTCGAACAGGAAGATGTCGCCGCCGCCGTTGGTGTCGACCTGCCCGGCGACCAAGGTGCCGGTGTAGACGAAGGCGACCCAGCGCCCGTCACCGCTGACGGCATAGTGCCCGCCCGGCGCGACGGTTCCAAAAGCCGGTGTCGAGGGGGACGCGGCATCGTGGCTGATCAGGGTGATCCCCCCGGTGCTCCGGTCGTAGAGGTAGAGCTGGCTCGCGAAAGAGCCCGAGGGCGGACCGGACAGCAGGTTGGAGGCGTCGCTCCTGAACACGACGACGCTGCCGTCGGTGCTGACCAGGGGATCGATGGAGTCGGCGTCGCCGGCCGTCGTGGAGGAGCCGCTCGCGTGACTCACCAGCCTGGCGGTTCCGGTGACGCGATCGGCGAGGAAGACGTCGGTCGTCGTGTCTCCATCCGAGGTCACCCCGGCGAGATTCGGGGCCGTGCCGGTGAACGCGATGAACCGGCCGTCGTTGCTCATCGCGGTCCCGGTGGAGTAGACGACGCGCCCTCCGGCCGATGCCGAAACCACGCCGCCACGGGCGGTGAGCAGACTGTTCATCCCGGTCGCCCGCTCGTACAGGAACGCGTCGGACGATGCGTTGAAGTCGGAAATGCCGTCGGCGAGCGGGAAATCGCTGCCGAGGGCGATCCAGCTCGCGTCGGCGCTCAGTTGCACGTTTCCGCCGTCGGTCCCCGTGGCGGCCGTGCCGGGTCTCCGGCTCAGCAGGGTGACAGTGCCGGACGCCCGCGACCAGAGAAAGACGTTCCCGCTCGTCGTGGAGCCGGTCTGGCCGGCCACCAGGTTGCCGGACGTGCTCTCGAATCCGATCCAGGCGCCGTCGGCGGAGATGCGAGGACCATACGAATAGTGATCGGCCGGCGTTCCCGCGTCCCGCCGGCTCACCAGGAGATTGGTGCCGGCGATCCGGTCATAGACGAAGACGTCCCACCACCCGTTCGTATCGCCCGCCACCAGATTGGAGGCGGTGCTCACGTACGCCACGTACCGGCCGTCGGCGCTGGCGGCAGGCTCCTGGTTGCCGCTCCCATTGCCGGCGGTCGTGGCCGAAGCCGAGGCGTGACTGACCAGGGTGTTGGTGCCGGCGGCGCGATCGTAGAGGAAGATGTCCGCGCCGGCGTTGCCGTCCGCCTGCCCGGCCACCAGATTGGTGGCGTTGCTCAGATACACGACTTGGCCACCATCGGCGCTGAGGCTGATCGTCGGCAAAGAGGGCTGGCTGGTGCCGAAGCCGGGACTACCGGTGGTGCTCGGCGCGCCGGCGGCATGGCTCATCAGGACGTTGGCGCCGGTGGCCTGGGAGTAGAGGAACAGATCGCTCTCTGCGTTGGTGTCCATCTGTCCGGCGATCAGGTTCGTGGCCGGGCTCAAGAAAGCCACCCAGCCGCCATCGGCGCTGAGGGCACATTCCAGGACGCCGCCGGTCGCAGTCGTGGCGCTGCCGGCGGCATGCGAAACCAGGCTGTTGGTGTCGGTGGCGCGGTCATACAGGAACACGTCGCTCGTGAGGAAGCTGTCGCTCTGCCCCGCCACGAGGTTCTGCGCAGCGCTGCCGAAGACGACCCGGTTGCCGTCGGCGCTGATCCCGAGCCCGCCGAAAGTCCAGCAACTGCCGGCCGCGGTCGTGGGCAGGCCCGGCGGGTGACTGACCAGGCTGATGAGGCCGCTGTCCCGATCCCAGAGGAAGGCGTCGGGAGCGAAGCTCAGGCTCTGAAATCCTTCGACCTGGCCGGCCACGAGATTGGTCGCCGCGCTGATGAAAGCGACCCAGCGGCCGTCGGCGCTGAGAGCCGCCGCCATGACCTCGGCATCGCCGGTGGTCGACGGATCGCCCGCCGCGTGGCTGACCAGGACCGTGGTGCCGGCCATCCGGTCGCGCAGATAGAGATTCTCGCCGGCGTTCGTGTCGGTCATTCCCGGCAGCAGGTTGTCCGCATTGCTCCGGAGGAGGACATAGCGGCCGTCGGCGCTGATCCCCATGGGTACGCTGCTCCCTCCGGCGGTGCCGGAGGGACGGTCCGGGTCGGCCTTGGAAAGGAGCGTCACCGGCCCGGCGGCAATCGGAAGACTGGAGAGGAACAGGAGCAGAGTGGTGCGGAGAAAGACTCGCAGCATGGAAAATCTCCTTCCCGATCTTGCAAAACAAGATCCGGCAGATTACGGGGACAATCCCATTCTAACGCAGCCTCCCGGCTGGCCGGTCCGGACGCCCTTCAGGCCTTCCCGATCAGTTGGATTTCCGGGTCATGGTGAGGCGGCCGGCCTCCCCGCCGCCCGTCCAGTGCCCCTCGAACTTTCCGTCCACCAGCTTCATCTCGCCGGCGAGAAGGTTTTCGCCGTTGTCGACCTTGAAGGTGAAGGTCTTGCCGTCGAACGTCGGATGGACGAGCGGCCAGCGCTTCTCCTCATACTGCAGGGAGACGACCGCCACGCCTGCCAGGGTCCCCTGGTCGCACGTCAGGACGAGGGTGATGGCGCCTGGGCCGGAAGACCCTCCCCCGCTCTCGGCGGGGGCCAGCAACCAGGAGCCGGCGAGGTCGGCCGGGGTCATCGGAGGCGGGGGCACCGTCTCCGCGGCCAGGGCGCAGAGGGTGACGGCGAGGCTGAGCAGCACCAGCAGGAACGAGACACGGAGCTTCATCGCGAGTCCTCCGGAGAAGAGCGTTCTCTGGAATAGACACGCGACGAGCGCGAGAAGTTCCCGGTTGCGTGCCTAGTTCTTTTTCTCCTGCATTTCGGTCAGCTCGCGGCGCTCTTTCTCCAGAGCGTTCACGGCGTCGATCTTCTCCTGCTCGGTGCCCTGCATGTTTTGGATCTCGGCGGCCTTGCGCTCGATGTCGGCCGCCTTCTCCTGGATCTTGCGGGTGCGCTCGGACTCGCTCTCCCCGGAGCTCGAGGCCGATGAGCCGGAGCTCGCGGCGGGCGGCGTGCCCGCCTTGCTCTGGCAGGCCACACAGAGCGGCAGGAGAAGCAGGAGAAGAAGAGACAGCATCAGCCACGACTGCGGACGGCGGCACACACGGCTCCCTCGCATGGGGACCTCCTTCGGGGTTGGCGAACGTTCTGCTGCGAGGGAGCGTAGCACGGCGGGCCGCTTTCAGAGCGCTGCTCAGAGCGCCGCTCAGAGCGGCACGGGCTCACGCATGACGCGGCTCAACACGGTTTCGAGCTCCTGGAGGTTGACCGGCTTGGTGAGGTGGGCGAGGAAACCAGCCTCGCGGCTCTTCCGGATGTCTTCTTCCATGCCGAAACCGGTCAGGCAGATCGCACGGGCTCCGCCGGGATAGCGGACGGCGATCTCGCGCATCAGGTCGAGACCGCTGCCGTCGGGCAGGCCGATGTCGCTGATGATGAGGTCGAACGGCCAGTCGGCGAGCGCGGCGAGGGCGGCGGCGATGGAGCCGGCGGAGCGCACCTGGTGGCCGTAGATCTCCAGCAGGCCGGCTAGGGCCTCGCGGGTGTCGGCGTGGTCTTCCACCAGGAAGATGCGGAGGAGCTCCCGGCCGCCGGCCTGCTCGCCCGTGAGCGGGCCTCCGGAGAGATCTTTGGGCCGCTGCCTTGCGGCGGTTTCGGCGGCGAGGGAAAGAGAGAACGTGGCGCCGAGACCCCGGCCGTCGCTTTTGGCCCGGAGCGAGCCACCATGGAGGTCCACCAGGGCCTTGCTGATCGCGAGGCCGAGCCCCAGGCCGCCGAACATCCGCGTCACGTCCCGGCTGCCCTGCTCGAAAGCGTCGAAGATCCGCGGCAGCACGTCGGGATCGATACCAATGCCGGAATCGGTGACCGCGATCTCGACGGTACCGCCCGGTCCGTCGCTGGTGCGCAGGAGGATGCGGCCTTCCTCCGGCGAGAACTTGACGGCGTTCTTCACCACGTTCCACAGCACCTGCTGCAAGCGCGCCGGGTCGGCGCGGACGCAGATGCGGTGGGCGTGGAGCTCGGTGGTCACTGCGATCCGCTTGGCTTGGAGGTCGCGGTCACAGATCTCCAGGACCTCACGCAGCGCCTGATGCACGTCGACCGTCTCGAACGCCAGGTCCAGCTTGCCACGCGTGATCCCGGTGAGATCGAGGAGGTCGTCGATCAGCCGGGCCTCCAGCTCGACGTTGCGGCGGATCATGGCGAGCGCTTCGCGCACGTCCTCCGGGAGGCCCTCCTTGTGCTCCAGGAGCTGCACGGTGGAGAGCACCGGCGCCAGCGGGGTGCGCAGCTCGTGGCTCAGCACGGCGAGGAAGTGATCCTTCGCCCGGTTCGCCGACTCGGCCAGCTCCTTCGTGCGTTGCAGCTCGGCCGTCCGCTCGGCGACCCGGTGCTCGAGCGCTTCGTTCGCCTCGCGCAGCATGGCTTCCGACTCGGCGAGCCGCCGCTCGGCCTGGACGGCCTTGAGCACCCGCGCGGCGGCATGCGGCAGGTACTCCAGATAGTCGCCGACCTTGGGCACCACGTCGCGAACGCCGGCGCGCAACGCCTCGATGACCTTCCCTTCGTCGCTGAAGCCGGTGACCAGGATCGCCGGCAGGTCGGGCCAGCGGTCGCGCAGCGTCTGGTAGAGATCGAGGCCGGAGACCGCGCCGCCGAGCTGGTAGTCGAGAAACACCAGGTCGAAACGCTCGCGGCCGAGCCGGTCGAGGCCTTCCTCCGCGGTCGACACGATGGACACCGTGTAACCGACGCGCTCCAGCACGCGGCGCTCCAGCAGGGCGATGCCGCTGTCGTCCTCGACGATCAGGACGCTGGCTTTAAGACCGTCAGTCATCGCCTCGAGCCGGCGGCTGCGTGGGCCGGGAAGGCAGCTTGACGACCTGCAGGAAAAAGCCGAGCCGCTTGACCGCGTCGACGAACTGCTCGTATTCCACCGGCTTGGTGACGTACACGTTGCAGCCGAGCTGATAACAGCGTTCGATCTCGCGCGGGTCGTCGGTCGTGGTCAGCATGACGACCGGCAGAAGGGCCGTCCGCGGATCGCCCTTGAGGCGGCGGAGCACCTCGATGCCGTCGACACGCGGCATTTTGATGTCGAGGAGGAGGATGCACGAATCACAGGCCTGGACGTCCGGCCCATTGAAGTAGTCCAGCGCCTCCTGCCCGTCGCGCAGCCGGACGAACCCGTTGTCGAGGCCGGCGCGGCGCAGGTTGCGCTCGACGAGCGTGGCGTGCCCATCGTCGTCCTCCACCAGGATGATCGTCACTTCCTCTGCCGCCATCGTGTCTCCTCGGGGCCTCCTCAGATGAACGTCTCGTCTCCCAGGACCTCGACCGGTATTCTACTGTCTCCGGCACCGGGCACCGTGAGGATGAAGGTCGTTCCGGCCCCTTCCTCCGACTCGACGCGGATCTTGCCGCCGTGGCGCTCGATCACGCGGCGGACGAGCGCGAGCCCGATCCCCTCGCCGGGCGCCACGTTGCCGTGCAGGCGCTGGAAGGCGACGAACAGCTTGTCGCGGTACGCCGCCGGGATGCCCAGGCCGTTGTCCCGCACCCAATAGGTCACCGCGTCCCCCGGCCCCGGCTCGCCGCCGATCTCGATACGGCCGGGACGGGCAGGATCGAGATAGTTGACCGCGTTGCTCAGCAGGTTGCCGAACACCTGCTCCAGCGCGGTGGGATCGCCCCAGGCGGACGGCAGCTCGCCGGCGGTGGCGATGGCCCTCTTCTGCTCCAGGCTGCCTCGCATGGCGTCGACGACGCGGCGGACCACGAGCGTCACGTCGACCTGTTGCCAGCGGTACTCCACCCGGCCGGCCCGCGACAGCCGCAGCAGGGCGTCGATGATGTTGCCCGAGCGCAGCACAGCGGTCTGGATGTACCGCACCGACTCCATCATGTCGCGGTCGATGGCGTCGAAGCGGTGCCGGAGGTCCGCGGACAGGGGCGCCGGGCCGAAGGCGCGCTGCAGATCGGCACACGAGCGCTCCAGCTCGCGGCTGAACCCCTGAAGGTTGACCAGGGGGGAACGCAGGTCGTGGGAGACGCTGTAGACGAACGTCTCGACCTCGCGGGTCTTGTAGAGCAGGTCCTCGTTGGCGCGCGCCAGTTCGGCGGCGCGCTGCTCGAGCTCGGTCTTGTAGCGCCGCTCCGCGGCCGCCGCCTCGGCCAGCCGTTCGGCCGTCTGGTGCAGCGTCGCGTCGAGCTGGGCGATCTCATCGTCCTCACCGTCCTCGTTCTGATCGTGGCCGCCCTGAGGAGGGGCGAGCGGCTCATCGCCGGCCAACCGGCGGGCGTTGGCGGTGACGATCTCCAGCCGCGAGCTGATGCCGCGGGCGAAGGCCCAGGCGAGGAGGCCGGCGGTCACCGCCGCGCCCACCGCCGCGCCGAGGAGCAGCCAGGAGCGAGTGCGGCGGTTGTCATCGAGACGGGCCACGCGCTCCTGGTCGAGCCGCTTCTCGTCGCCCAGGATCTCGTCCATCTTCGCCTGCGCCGCCGCCAGCAGGTGCTCACCGCGGAGCTCCCGGACGCGCTCCGCCGCCTGACCCGCCCGGCCGGCCTGGAGCAGCGCCTCCACCTCGCCGATCCAGCTCTCCAGGGCCTCGGCGTCCGCGCGCAGCGCGTCGACCCGCACCACCTGCGGCGGATTGTCGCGGACCAGGCGGCGGAGCTCGCCGATGCTGGCCGCCACCTTGCTCCGGCCGGGGTCCGGCGCAAAGACCGGGTTGCCGGAGATCACCAGCCCGCGCATGCGGTTGGTCTCCTGCACCAGACCCCGCATCGCGGCTTCGGCCTGGCTGATCACGACGCGCGTGTGCAGCGCCCAACCCTCCGCCTCCGCGTTCTCCCGCTCGATCCACAGCAGGATCCCCAGGAAGATCACCTGGAAGAGGACCGGGGCGGCGATCAGCAGGAGGCCTTTTCGAAAGATGCTTTTCACGGTGTGGTTCCCACGGGCAAGTCCGGCGACGGGCGCGAGCCTATCATCCGGTGCTTGCGGCCGCGGCGCGATCTCATTACGATCGGCGCATGCGCGTATCTTCAGCAATCCCTCGGTTCTTCTTCTCCTCTGTGGTTTCGATCCTGCTCACCGCGAGTATCGCGAGCGCAGCGGACTGGCCGCAATTCGGCCTCGACGCCCGGCACAGCGGTACGAGCGCGCAAGAGACAACCATCCACGCCGGCAATGTGGCGACCCTCCACAAGATCTACAGCGTGACACTCCCCGCCGTCGTCGACGGTGCGCCCGCTTTCCTGGCCGAGGTGCCGACGGCGGGCGGCGTCAAGGACCTCCTCTTCCTGACCACCAAGGACGGCCGCATCCTCGCGGTCGACGCCGCGACCGGAGCCATCGTCTGGTCCAAGCAGCCGGCGACCACGCCGCGCTACACCACCTCGATGCCCGCGATCGATCCGAGCCGGCTCTACGTCTACTCCTACGGGCTCGACGGCAAAGTGCACAAATACCAGGCCGGCGACGGCACCGAAATCACCACCGGCGGCTGGCCGGAGGTGGCGACCCTGAAGCCGGACGTGGAGAAATCGTCGCCGGGCCTGGCCGTGGCGACCGCCGCCAACGGCACCCAGTACCTCTACGTCGCCAACGGCGGCTACCCCGGCGACGCCGGCGACTACCAGGGGCACATCACGGCGATCAACCTCGCGACCGGCGCGCAGAAGGTGTTCAACGCCGCGTGCAGCGACCAGACCGTCCACTTCGTCGAGAGCTCCACCCCCGACTGCACCGGCCATGTGCAGACCGCCATCTGGGCCCGCTCCGGAGTGGTCTACGACTCGGACATCGACAAGCTGTTCATGGCGACCGGCAACGGCGACTACGACGGCAGCACCATCGGCCACGAATGGGGTGACAGCGTCTTCGCTCTCCACCCCGACGGGACCGGCACCGGCAGCGGCGGCCTGCCGATCGACAGCTACACGCCGTCGGAGCAGGCAACGCTCAACAGCACGGACCAGGACCTCGGCAGCACCGCGCCGGCCATCCTCCCGACGCCCCCGGGCAGCCGGTTCGCCCACCTCGGTCTCCAGGGCGGCAAGGACTCGAAGCTCCGCCTCCTCAACCTCGACGACCTGAGCGGCAGCGGCGGTCCCGGGCACGTCGGCGGCGAGATCCAGAAGATCGCCGTGCCCCAGGGCGCCGTGGTGCTGACCGCGCCGGCCGTGTGGAGCGATCCGGTCGACGGCAGCACCTGGGCCTTCGTCGGCAACGGCGCGGGTCTCTCAGCCTTCCAGGTGACCGTAGATGGCGCCGGCAACCCGTCGCTCACCCTGAAGTGGAGCATCACCGGCGGCGGCAGCTCTCCCCTGCTCGCCAACGGCATCCTCTACTGGGAGTCCGCCAACAAGATGCGGGCGATCGATCCCCGCAACGGCAGCCCGCTGTGGAGCGACACCACGTTCGGCTCCGTCCACTGGGAGAGCCCGATCGTCATCCAGGGCCACCTCTACGCGACCGATGAGAACAGCAGGCTGTGGGCCTGGGCGCCCGCCGCGGCGCCGGTCGACTACTACTCTCTCACCCCCTGCCGTGCCGTCGACACCCGCCAACCGGCGGGCCCGAACGGCGGGCCGTCTCTCGCCGGGGGCGGCGCCAAGAGGCGCTTCGTGATCACCGGCCAGTGCGGCGTTCCAGCCGGCACCCTGGCGATCGCCGCCAACGTCACCGTCGTCGCGCCCGCCGGGGCGGGAGATCTGCGGATCGGCCCCTCGGGCTTCGCGGCGCAGACAGCCGCGATCACCTTCACGGCCGGACAGACCCTGGCCAACAACTCCATCATCTCACTGACCGGAGATCCGCTGGGCAGTCTCGCCGTCCAGGCCGACCTCCCCGGCGCTGCCGACCTGGTCATCGACGTCGTCGGCTATTTCAAATAGCCGGCCGGGAACGCCCCTTGCAGATGCCCGGGCGATGCGAATCATCGTCCTGATGAACCAGGCGGCAGGAACCGCCAGCAAAGAAGAAATTTCGGCCGCGACGGTCGAAGCGGCGTTCCGTGCCGCCGGAGTCGACGCGACCGTGGAGCAGGTGGAGGGAAAAGCGATGGCGGCGCGGGCGCGGGCTGTGCTCGACGACGGCTTCGACGCCATCGTCGCGGGAGGCGGGGACGGCACCGTCAGTTGCGTCGCCGGGGTCGTGGCGGGGACGCAAACCCCGCTCGGCGTCCTGCCGCTCGGCACGCTGAATCATTTTGCCAAAGACCTCGGCATTCCCGCTGATCTGGAAGGCGCGGTGCGCGCCATCGCCGCGGCGAACGTCCGCGCCCTCGACCTCGGAGAGGTGAATGGCGAGACGTTCATCAACACCTCCTCGCTCGGCTTCTACCCGCCGGTCGTGCAGGAACGGGACCGCCAGCGCAAGCACCTGGGGCGCGGCAAATGGCTGGCCGCCCTCTCGGCGCTGGTCAAAGTGCTGCCCCGGGTGCACGCCCTCCGCCTCACCATCAAAGTCGACGGGCAGACCCTGCACCGCACGACACGGCTTGTCTTCGCGGGCAACAACGAATACCGGATGAGCCTCTTCACCCAGGGCGAGCGCAAGGGCCTGGACAGTGGGCTCCTCTACCTCTACCTCGTCAAGCGGCCCAGCCGCTTGCTCCTGCTGCGGCTCGCCCTCCGCGCCCTGTTCAGCGATGCCGGCACCACAGACGACTTCGAGTCCTTCTCCGTCCCCAGCTTCACCATCGAGAACCGGCGAAAAAGCCACCGCAAGGTCCTGGTCTTCCTGGACGGCGAAGTCAAAAGCCTCGCCCCTCCCCTGCTCTACCGGGCGCGCGCTCGGGATCTCCTGGTCCTGGCCCCGGAGCCACCCCGGCCCACCGGCTCCCCGGCCTCAGCTTGACAGAGGCGCCGGGGAACGGATACAAACACCTCGCCTCGCAGTTCCGGTCGGGACGTGGCGCAGTCTGGTAGCGTACCTGAATGGGGTTCAGGGGGTCCCGAGTTCAAATCTCGGCGTCCCGACCAATTTATCCCGCAAAATCAATCACTTAGGAGAAGTTAGGGGCTGGGTTGTACGGCCCTTGGCCTGGCTTGTACGAATCTTGTACGGCCTCTGAGGAGAGCCTTCCCGAGGGCAAGCTGCTTACCGACCTCGTCCCCGACGGTCCGTTCTCACCACAAACCACGTCAGATCAACTATTTGGGCCAATTGAGGAATTTGAGAGCGAGGGAACCAGCAAGAGAGCGGCAAACCTCGGAAGGCTCGGGCGCAGGCGGCGGGCATTGCCGGGGGTCAGCATCTCCGGCGACCCTCCGGAGAGGTCCTCAGTCGATCCCTGCACGGCCAGGAGCTGGGATTTGCTGAAGTCTGCCCTGACGCCGCTCAGCCGGGGGTCCGGCCGGCGGCTGTGTGGCGGGTAGGCGGGGACGGCGATCACTCGGGCAGACAGCCGAAGAACGCCGCCACGAATTCGAGACTTTGGGGAATAGAGCAGGAGCGCCCGCTCGCCGGGGGGAACCGCGTCCGTCAGGACCGACGCGATGGCGCGGGCGCGCCGGTCCAGGTCCGCGAACGTGAGCCGGTTCGCGACCTCCTCCCCCTGGGTGAGCCAGGTGTCGCCGCGATCCGGGCGCTCCTCCGCCCGGCGCCGCAGGAGCGCCACGAGAGAACGCGATCGGCCTAGCCCCCCAAATCGCCCCGGGGGATTCGGACGTCTGGGCAAAAATTCACACAAATCTGGGCGCCGGCGTCTACTTCCTGGGTGGCAAACCTCCTCGAACTAAAGGAAACCTGAATCATCATGACGACCAGCGTGCTTTCCGTTTTCATCCAGCCCGGATCTCTGACCTCGTGGACAGACCCCTCCGGAACACACGGCGTGCAGCATGGCGCTTTCAACCCCGCTGTCCAGTGGCTCGGCCTCGACAGGGGCCAGCCGGGCGGCGCCGCGGCGCTCAATGCCGGCATCGAGGGTCGGTATGGCATCCCCTATGCCGGCGGAGATCATGGCCGGCCGCTGGTCGCGGACGAACGCCTCGTCTCCGTCCTGTCGAGCATCGCCATCGAGGCGGCGATGAAAGGGATCGCGCCACCTGCCGGTCTCTGGATCTGGCGGCCGGCCACCGCGGACGACGACTCGTCGGGGATCGATCTCCAGTCCCTCTACGACCTGGCCTTCGTCGGCGGCGAGCTTCTCGAGGGGTGGATCAGCACCACCTGGCCGAAGCTCGGGCGGTCGACGACACCGCCGCCGCCGGCGAGGCCTCATCCCGAAACGCCGCTGGAGACTTTCTATCGCACCCGCTGGTGGCTCCAGCCGCCGTACGCGGGCTGCACGGTCGCCCAGGCTCTCGCGCTCTTCGCCGGCCGCATGAAGGAGATCGCCTCGGCCCCCGGCTATTCCGAAATGGACGCGGCCGGCGGCGGCGCCGACTTCGTCACCCTGCCCTCGACGTGGGTACTCGCGAACCTCACGGCCCTGACTGCCATCGAGGCCCCGGGCGCTCCCGCCGCCGGGCTCGTGCCATCCCTGGTTCCCGCTCCCCCACCTCCCGCGGCGATCTCGTCCGCGCACACCCTCTCCGATGCCGACCTCCAGTCGATCATCCAGGGAGTGGCGGCAATGTTCAGATCGGCGGCGGTCTCTCCGCCTCCTTCTTCAAACGGTTGAACACGCTATCGAACCCGACGCCGGCCGGGATGGCGACCAGCACCGCGGAGGCAAACCGGATCTTGTCGGTCGCCTTGACCACCGTGGCCGAGACCTCCAGGACTCCCGGCGCGCCGATCCACTGCGGAATGAGGTACGCCAGGCCGACGACGAATCCGGCAACGCCGCCGAGGAGGAGCGAGGTGGCGGGAGCGGTCGGTTGTACGGTCCCCCAGAGGATCGAACGGACCAGGGCGCCTGTCGCTCCCGCCGTGATCAAGCCGGCGAACGTCAAAAATGGATAGAGACCAGGAGCCGGCGCCGCGGCCAATCCAAAGCAAGCGACGAGCAGGAGCGCCAGGAAGGCGCCCGTGGCCCAGAGACCCTTTCTCCGCTGGGAGGTGAGCTTCCGGCAGAGCCTCTCCTGCCGGCACGCCTGCTCCCGCTCTCTGGCCCGCACCGCGCACTTGTCCCGCAGCCACGCGACGAGTTCCGCCGGGGTCTGCGTGCTCGAAGATGGATAATCTCTCGCCGCCCGCGCAAGCTCGGTCCGGATGACTCCCGCCGCGCCATCGAACTGGTCCACGGCGAGCACCGGCAACGGCCGGGCCACGGCGATCTGCCCGGCGATCAGGGCCAACCGCCCTCCCGCCATCAAGAGCACGGCGTCGACGCCATCGGCTTCGACCAAAGACCGGTAGAAAGGAGCTTCCCAGTCGGTCCCGGCAAAGACCCGGCGGTCGAAAAGCTCGCCGCGTGTCTCCTGTTCGGTGAACTTCACCGTGTGCCTCTGTGATTCCGGATAGCGCACTCGGATCGAGCCGGCACCGGAGCCGACGGGGAGCGCCGCCGCATAGCCCGCGACCACATGAGGCTCGAGCGACTGGTTGTCGGAGGAATAGACGACGAGCCCCATCCCCGCCCTCGCCAGCGCGGCCCCGATCTCCCTGGCCATCTTCCCGGCCTCCGCGGCCTGGCCGGGATCGTGCTTCATCAGCTCCCGGAATCCACCAATGATCGCGACGAAAGGCATGCTCTCGATTGCCATCGAAACCTCATTCCGACGAGCTTCGCCCGGTGACCAGCCGCAGAGACAACACACCGACCAGCTCTCGACGCTGTATCCATAAAGACGGGAGCGCCTTGGGTCGCGTGAAATTTTGAACGGCGAGGGCCGGACGCTCCGGCCAGGAAGAGATGCCCGCGTCAATCCAGCCGGCGGGTGTAGACGGCCTCGTGCGCCGCGCCGCCCTTACGCACGAGGCGGAGGTCGCCTTCGGCGAGCAGCCGGCGCAGGTAGACCGAGGCGTCGCGGCCATCCAAGGGCCGGCGCATCCTGGCCGCGTAGCGCGTATTGAGCTCCGCGGCCACCGACGACGGCGTGAACGTCTCGTTCCCGGCCTTGGCCGCAACGAGGTGAAGAACCAGCTTGGCCACCGTCGGCCGGCGGCCGCCGTCGTCCCCCTCGCTCGGTATCAGCGGGGGCGGCGCGGACGGCACAGGCGGCGCCGGCGCGGCCTGCGGCAGATCCGCGAAGATCTCTCCGGCCGCCACGACGCCGGCCTTGAAAGCCTCGTAGCGCTCCCGCACCTTGCCCACCTTCTCGGCGTGGAGGATCCGCTGCTCCCGGTGGAAGACCTCCTGCTGCGCGTGGAAAGCCTCCTGCCCTTCATGATGCGCGAGCTGCGCCTCCAGATCGGACAGGACATGGGCAATCGAAAGGCTCGTCTTCATGGGAAGATGCGGCACCGCCTTTGAGGTCGCGGCATTTTCCTTCCAGGAGCCGCGACCTACTTTCAGGTCGCGGCATCTCAAAATAGGTTGCGGCATCGGAAACCGGGCCGCAGCACCGGAAACTAGGATGCGGCATCTCATAAGAGGTCGCGGCAGCGGAAGGAGTCTTGCGGCATCTCGAACCAGGTTGCGGCATCGCCTTTCCCGGAGCCGCATCAGAAACGAAGTCGCGGCATCTCTTTTCAGGACGCGGCGTTTCCTTTCCGCTGCCGCGTCCTTGTTTACGACGCCGTGACCTGATTTCCGGTGCCGCATCCTCGTTTCCGCTGCCGGCCCTTGTTTCCGGTGCCGCAAGCCAATTCAACCTTGCGTCAGCCCCTTCGCGATGCGGTCTCACCCGAGACTTTTCTCGAACCAATGATGGGCGTAGGGCTCAGAATTGAAAGGGTCGACCTCGCGAAAGCCGGTGCTCCGGTAAAGCTGAATCGCCTCTTGCAGCGAATGATTCGTCTCCAGCCGGAGACGCAGCCCTGCCTCGGTCAGCCGAGCCTCCCGGACCCGTGGATCCGCGGTTCCCTGGCCGAGTTGAACAAGCCCCTTCTCCTCGAGAGCCTTGATCAGGCGGCTGACATAGCCGGAATCGAGCGCGAGGCGGCGGCCCGGCGGAGTGCGCGACCACGACGCGGCGAAGAAGTACGTCGGAGGCGTGAAGCTCCCGATGGCGTTGGCAGAGATAGGATTGATCGATGAGTACGAGCTCGCGGCGCAGCCCAGGCTCAGAAATAATTTTCGAAGATTTCAAGTCCCCCACCTCCCGTTGGTACCCATTTTCGCACCAGCATCTCCTGAGACCTTTGCCTCAACGCGCTGGGGACAAAATACAGACCGGTGTTACTCAAAGCCCGCAAACGAGCATGCTTGGTCGCTTCGTCCCTTACTTCACCTACCTGCCCAAAGGCGTCCAAGATAAATCTATTTTCGGCTTCTCTCTGTTCTTCCTCAGTCATGTCCGGGTTAAGATATAGCTCCGTTTCCATTCTCTGCTTCACCTTCTCTCTCACCTCCGTCTCAACCGTTGAACTGAGCGCGTCCTCCCCGGCCTGGTCTTCTGTATATGAAGTGAAAAATTGTCCAAACCTTACGTCAGCGGCCGCTGGTCTTTCTGGAAGTGCTCCAAACAGTAGATAGGCCCCTACGGCAGTATGCGCAGGCATGCTGATGCTGATCTTGACGCAGCCTTCTGCCTCAGCTTTCAAGGCTAATTCGTACATTAACAAAGCGCCCAAGCCAAGTCCTGGCGGATGAGTTTCAATATGATCAAGGTAGACTTCCCTATCCTTTTTCCGGATTCTATAATTTAGCACACCGGACAGATCGCCAATGCTTTGATCGGTTTGTGTTTCATCTTCTATCCTCAGCTCATCAAGGCTGGCCGCGACTTGAACCGCAGGTGTTACCCCCGGTTTCGACTCTTGCCGCCCTCTGTATCTGACAAGTTGAACCACATTTCGAGTGCGCTGAACCGACTGCCCTGCCGCCACGGTGTCGGCAACGACGTCGGCGTGGCGCTCGGTATCGATTTCGCGGCCAATGCCCGTGGCCAAGGCATTTTTGCCGGCCATCTCCCGGAAGGGTCTCAACTGCGGCAAGCGTGGGCTCTCTGCTGAGAGCGATTGTTTTTTCTCTTCTTGCCCCCGGAAAGGTCTTGACTGGAGCAAATGAGGTTTCCCTGATGAGGGAGATTGTGTTTTCTCTTCTTGCGATTTTCCCGCATGAGTTTTCATCGATCCCCTCACTGTTTGTTTTGCGGCCTGAAGCCCTCCTACGACCGCGCGACGGCTGCCGGCAGGCACTCGTACACGTCGCCTCGCGGCCGATACCCCCAGCAGCTCATTGTACTCACTCTGCTGAACGATATGCGCAACCTCGTGGCCGCATCCCGGTTGACGGTGATCTGGCCCTCTTGACGGTGAGCGCGGTCCGCTTCAGGATGACCGGCGTCATGTTCGAGGTGACCCCCATAACGGACCCCGCGGGTCCCGGCACCAGGTGGATTCGCCGGGATGAGCCTTTCCTGCTGGTGGGGCTGGCCGTGGTTGCGCTCCTGGCGAGCGGCTGCGCCACCTCGCGGTCCCCTTTGCGACTTCGTGTCCTGACGCGAGACCTGAGCCTCACGCCCGGCGGCGGGCGGCCCGTGGAAGCAGTCCTCATCAACACCGGGAAGACGGACCTTCAAATCGAGGAACCCGCGACCTTGAGTTACCTCGTCTCCTGCCGCCTCTCCACGAGTCCGCCGGGGCGATGGGACATTGCGGCCGTCGGCCCCTCCGGAGGCAGCGTCTGGGGCGGCGTAACGGACAGCAAGCCGGATCCCGCGGATCCTTATTACTGCCGCGCGTATCCACCCAAGACCCTCAGGCTCCCCGCGGGCGCAAGCCTGCCTCTAACGGCTCGCGTCGTGGCACCCAGCCGCTGCATCAGGCGACGCCGAGCTCGCTCTCTCTTTCACCGCCTCCGACGATGGCCGCAAATGCCCGGGTATCTGGACCGGCGAGATCGACCACAAGGCACTCCGGATTCCATCCGTCGCCCCGGCCTCCATGGGACCTCGCCGCCGACCGCTTCTCCCGCGGTGCTCGCCTGCGTCCTCTCCGCGACTGCCGGCGAGGAGGGGCCGAGCGTCGCGATCTCGATCCGCAACCCCACCTCGGCCGCCTGGCGCGCCTCGGCGATCCCCTCTTTGGAGCTGGTGCCAGAGAGCGACCCCGAGAGTCTCTTCTGGGCGCCCTTAAAGCTCTCCGGGCCCCCCGCGCCACTTTCCACGGACCACGCCGACCACCTCGACCTTCCGCCGCGGAGCGAGCTGAGCCGCGCGGTCAAGCTGGGCGATCTCGCTTGGACAGGGGACAACCAAATCGTCTGGCCAGCGACGCCGCTGAAAGAGCTTCCGGCGGGCCGGTAGCGGAGGGCTTTCCTCGTCGACCGGAAGGCTTTCCGGTTCAGCCGGAAGACTCTCCGCCTCAACAAGAAGGCCTTCCTCCTTAAGCGGAAGGCTCTCCGTCTCGACAAGAAGGCTCTCTTCCTCAAGCGGAAGGCTTTCCTCGTCGACCGGAAGGCTTTCCGGTTCAGCCGGAAGGCTCTCCGCCTCGACAAGAAGGCTTTCTTCCTCAAGCGGAAGGGTTTCCTCGTCGACCGGAAGGCTTTCCGGTTCAGTCGAAGGCTCTCCGTCTCGACAAGAAGGCTTTCTTCCTCAAGCGGAAGGGTTTCCTCGTCGACCGGAAGGCTTTCCGGTTCAGTCGAAGGCTCTCCGTCTCGACAAGAAGGCTCTCTTCCTCAAGCGGAAGGGCTTCCTCGTCGACCGGAAGGCTTTCCGGTTCAGTCGGAAGGCTCTCCGCCTCGACAGGAAGGCTTTCTTCCTCAAGAGACGGTGCCCCTCTTGCCGATGCCGTGCTGGGAACACCTCTCGCCCGCAAGAGCGGTTGACGGTGACCGAGCCCTCTTGACGGTAAGCGCGGTCCGCTTCAGGATGACCGGCGTCATGTTCGAGGGACCCCGCGGGTTCCGGCACCAGGAGGCCTACCGGGCGTTCTTCGCGGCCTTCCGGGAGGCGGCCGCCCAATGGCGGGCCGGCGACCGCGACGCAACGTTCCCGGCCGGGAGCTTTCCGCCGGGGCTGCCGTTCGTGACGGCCTGAGCGGGAACCGGCAGCTAGGTGGCGCTGGTCCCGGCGGCGGCGATCGAGAGAACCGGTAGGACGTCTTTGTTCGCGAGGCGCAATCTCGCGCAAGGAGGAGGTGTTCTCATCCAGCCGGCGAATTTCTCATTCGACGAGTAGTGGAGGCGGAAGTTGGAGGCTGGGGGCTGATGAACAGCCGGGAGTGGCCGATCAGAGCTGCAAGAAGGGCAGGGAAGCGAGGAGAAGTGGTGATTATGACGGGGAGGAGAGACCCGAGGGCCTCTCCTTCAAGAGGAGGCTTGAATAAACGCATGGAACCTACTCTACTGCCTCATTAACCCGATGAACCCGTCGGGGTCTCCCTTGGCCCTCCCATGCTTGCAGTTCCCCGTCGAACTCCTTCAGAGTAAGTAGATTGAATAAGGCGGTTGGCTCCATTTTCTGTTTCATGTCCTGGACATGGGCATCCCCTATCTTCCATAATCCTGAAACATGAAAACGACTCTTGGCAGCTACGTACATGTTTTCTGAACGCTGAAAATCCAGAGACTTTCCCAAGCCCTCCAAAGAATCTTCTCGATCTAATTCAAAAACGGCAAACAACAAAGCGCGCAATGCTGACTTGATATTTTTTATATCGCGTATCAAACCTTCTATGACTTGCGTAGGGGGGTTAAGTACAGTAGATTCTCGTGCAATCTTCAACCTCTCATTATGATTATACAGTATTGATGAGCGCGCTATTTTCAGAAGCCCCAGGAGTGACGGTATCACCGCATCATATTTCCTCAGCGTGCTGGCATGTTTGTATTCCTGCTCCGCATCTGAAGGTAAGAATTTCCGCGCTGCCGCGTAAATTAGAAGCAAGCTACGATAGTTCCCATCCCTAAATTTACTTAGATAGAATCCTTCCAAAGTGTAGAAGTCGGGGTGCGAGAACTCCTGAAGCGCGAACAGTAGTCTTCTTTGAAAACGAAGCTCGGGGGAATCAGCTCGCGTCTCCAAATCGGCTGCCTCGAAGTCGCTTTCTTTCCAGTAGCGACCTGATTTTGTCTGGGCGTCCGAAAAGGCTCTTTCATCGTCTTCACGCCCGCCAGATATATCGTGATTTTCACCTGCTACGTTGAGTATGTTCTCTTCTAGTCTCTGAACCTCCACGGATCCTGCAAGCTTCCTGTGTACATTAGCGCTCTTTGCAGAGCTTTCTGGTACGGGTGACGCCGTGAACAGTCCTCTCAGCAGCCCATCGGCCGGTCGCCCCGTTACCACCGCATCGGCGACGGCATCAGCATGGCGCTCGTACGCATCATCTTCGCGGCCGATGCCCCCAACCAACTGGACTCCAGCCTGCTGCTGAACGGTGTGCGCTGCCTCATGCGCCATCGCGCGAAGGTCAGGTGTGCCGCCGAACACCACATGGTCACCGCTTGCGAACGCCAAAGCGTTCATGGCCCGTGAGGCCTGTGCAGCTTCAGGGCCAACATGAGCCTTGACATGGCCGATTGAATGACGGCCGAAGCTAGCCTGAATACGATCGAGATAAGAAAGGCTCGTCTCTGGCGTGCGCACACCTTCAGCGGCAACCGAGCGCATCGTCTCGTCGGACTGCCCGCGCAAACCCTGCGCCTCGGCAGATTGCTGTACAGATAGCATCCGGCTCATCGCTCGATTTCCTTTTAGCTGCTGAATCCTCAAGACGCCCGCCGGACTCCCGAGCACAGGCGGCACCCGCACACTGCTCGCCTGCCACATCGCAGGTGCGGGAGCTTTCACGCCGACCTGCAGCGACTGATCGGGCTGTCGCGCAACACACGCTTCGGGCGTAGCCTCTTGCGCTTCCCTTACACGGTTGATCATCGCACTCTCCTTACAATCGACCTCATAACTCCTTACCGGCTCGCCCAGCCGTCGACTCTTCCCTTCAATTGGGCAGCGCCCTTACCCCTCCATTGCCCACATCGAGAAACAGGCCATGCTCAATCGTTCTTAACACTCAGAATATGGAGCAACCCCTATCCCTCCTTTGCTTTGATCCTCCTATTGCCTCTTCTAATCTAAATATCATTTTTTCTGCAGCCCTAATATCAAGCCCACCCCAATCTTCCTTGGCAATATGTGAGACGTAGTTCGGATTCTTCTTGCGCAGAAGGCATCCCTCTTTATATTCGTCAAACACCCCTAGTCCATCTGCCTCCTCTGCGAGCTTATCATATTCTTCTCTGAGCTCACTAGACTTGGCCTTCCCCTCCGCGTTTAATCCTACAGAATCTAAAGCTTTCGATAAGCCAGGCCAAATCTTCCATCCTTTGAAGGTTGCCATATCATCGATTGCAATTTTAGCCTTTTTACCTTCTAATGACGTTTTATCTTTTGGCAGAATATCATAGAGTTTTCGAGCTACTTCCCACACCTCAGCCTTCGGTTCGTCCGAGAATCGCCCGTTACGACACGCATTTAGCTTTTCTGTATACGTAAGATCCTCAAGACCCGCAAGCCTAGCTAGAGCTGAAGATACATTGACTATCAATGGAAACTCATACTTGTCCCGACTGACATGTACTGCCAAATTATCCCCATCATACGAACCAGTGCTGCGCTGAACCATTTTTTCCTCATGGCTGCGCTGTACCCGGCGACCAAAATGACTCTCCGTGTTGGCTGCCGCGACCGATTCCAGCATTCCTTCCGCCAGCCGTCCTGCTACCACGTTATCGGCGACAGCCACGGCATCGCGCTCGTAGACATCGCCGTCGCGGCCGATCCCTCCGCCTAATTGCACTCCGGCCCGCTGCTGAACCACATGCGCAGCCTCGTGCGCTGCCGTGCGAAGGTCAGGAGTGCCACCGAACACCACATGTTCGCCGCTGGCAAAAACCATTGCGTTCATCGCCTGCGAAGCTCGGGCGGCTTCGGGGCCGACATGGGCCTTGATAGGACCGACAGAATGGCGGCCGAAGCTGGCCTGAAGACGATCAAGAAACGGCAATGTCGTCGCAGGTGTACGAATTCCCCCAGCGGCAGTCGAATGAATCTCCTCGTCCGACGGCTCATGCAAGCCCCGCGCCTCGGCATCCCGCTGTACCGCCAGCATCTGGCTCACCGCTCGATTTCCTTTGAGTTGCTGGACCCTCAAGATTCTGTCCGGACTTCCGAGGACAGGAGGCACTAGCACACTACTCGCCTGCCACAGCACGGGCGAGGGCGCGTTCGCGCTGGCCCGTGGAGCCCTATCTGCTTGTTGCGCCATACGTGCGACAGACATAGGTTCTTTCGATTGCTGTTTACGGTCGTTCATCGCATCCTCCTTCGCCCTCGCGATATCGAGCTACGTCTCAAAAAGGTTACACGGCCTTCAGTTTTTAGAGATCCCGCGTCTGCAATAAATGAAGATTTGATTTCTTGAACACCACGAGCTCTTCCCTTCCATTTCTATGGTCGGTCCAGGCACCGCCAATATTTGGGAAGAGACGAACCCAGTCCTGGTCGTCAGGGGGAATGACTTGGTCGGAGTGCGTCAAAACAACCACCCTCAGGTCATTGGTTACTTGATAGTCATGCACTTTACCAGATGTAGCTCCTCCATATGCAAGTTGTGCATTGATATCGCCGCGGGATAACCATGTTGCCTCCCCGACGTTTCCTGTCTGCCCTGCTCCTCTAGCTTCGCCTGAGTGAGTTGCATTCGTCCATATTTCACCTGCTTTAATTTTCTTCAATCCTTTCCATGAATGTTTTTGAAGCAAGTCAAGCCTCTCTTTTGCCGACATGGACTTTTCGGATGACTCCCCGCTCAGCATGAGTCCGGTCAGATCGGTTTTGGTGGTAAAATTATTCTGAAATCTTGATGATTTACCGAATTTCATTGATTGGACTGATTTTTCGCTGGGTATACATTCTGCAGGCGGCTCCAGCAGTTTTTCCGAAGGCAGGCCTGCCACCACAGCGTTGGCAACGGCATCGGCATGACGTTCGTAGGCATCGCCTTCGCGGCCAATGCCACAGGCCAACTGCACCCCGGCCTGTTGCTGGATGACGTGCGCAGCCTCATGCGCCGCCGTACGAAGATCAGGCGTGCCACCGAACACGACATGGTCACCGCTGGCAAAGGCCAGAGCATTCATCGCTCGCGAGGCTTTGGCGGCCTCGGGGCCAACATGGGCCTTGACATGGCCGATTGAATGGTGGCCGAAGCTGGCCTGAATACGATCGAGATACGGCAAGGTCGTCGCCGGTGTGCGGATGCCTTCAGCAGCAGCCGAGTGAATCTCCTCATCGGACGGCTCACGCAAGCCCCGCGCCTCGGCATCCCGCTGTACAGCAAGCATCTGCCCCACCGCTCGATTTCCCCTCAGTTGTTGAATCATCAAGACGCCAGCCGGACTCCCGAGCACAGGCGGTACCCGCACGCTGCTCGCCTGCCACATCACGGGTGAGGGAACGTTCGCGCCGGCCTTTGGAGCCCTATCGAGTTGTTGCGCCGTACGCGCAGTAGATGTGGAACCTTCCGATAGCCGTTCACGGTTGATCATCGCGTTTCTCCTCGCAAGTCGACCACTTGCACTTTTCAACCCAACAGACACTTATCGCTACATAACGGCAGCGCCCGGCCCGGTGCTCGTGTTGATGAGCGCCTGATTCACAGGCTGCAACCGCCAGGCATCCCCGTCGAGGGGGGGCGGCACCCGGCAGCCCGATCCAGACGAAGGTGTCTCCTGAGCCCTTGTAGAAGAGGTACAGGGAGTCTCCCATGACGACAGGTTTTGGTTGGTCGAAGGTATTGATGGCCGAGAAGAGGCGGGTTGCGCTCCAGGTGCTCCCGTTGAACGTGACGACCGCCGGTGCGGTGCTGGTGGTGATCGCGGGATTCAGACGGCGCGCGCTCTAGCTTTTCCCATTGCCGGGGTGCCCCTCGGATCGTGCGATATACACGCTGGTATCACTGCCCGCTCCTTTGAAGAGCAGATAGAGGCCGCCTGCCGTGATCACCTCCGGAAAGCTCCACGAATTCATCTGGCGCTCACACTCCCCCGGCGAGCCTCTCACCTCGCCGGCGTTCCGCCTACCTGCCGGGATTCCTAGCCCCCTCAGCCCAGTTGATAAAATTCGATGTCTTTTCACGGTCCGCTTCCCATCGTGCCAGCTTTTTCTCGTACTCAGGTTTGAGTGCATTATTCTCATCTCGGATCTCCACATAAGTTCCGCTTAAATTGTAGAGTCCGATCTGCTTCTCCCGTATGGCCGCATCGATTGCAGCCCTTATATCGCTATAGACGCGCACACTGTCGAAATAGTAGCGGTTATTGCCAGTGTAGAACCAGCCACCGATGATCTGAGAATGCGTCTGGGCGTGTTTGAGCGCCCTGGCCAAACCGTCTCTGCCGTAACAATCCTGGGTGTCCTCGTATGCGACGCAAAATCCGGCAGCAGGCTTGTCTAGCCCGTACGTGTGCCTGGTAAAACCGCCCGGATTCCTTCTACTGATTTCCCAGATCTGATCTTCGAGTGTCACGTTCGCTCTCCTTTGCGTGAAGCGAGAAACGGCTTCCGTTTTGGGAGAAGCATTCACCGCGAACGGCTGGAGCAGCCCTTCCGCCGACCGCCCGGCCAAGACTGCATCTGCGACCGCATCGGCATTACGCTCGTAGGCGTCGCCTGCGCGACCGACACCCCCGACCAATTGTACCCCAGCCTGCTGCTGAACGACATGCGCAGCCTCGTGTGCCGCCGTACGAAGGTCAGGCGCGCCCCCAAACACCACATGGTCACCGCTCGCGAAGGCCAAGGCGCTCATCACCCGTGAGGCTTTGGCGGCTTGGGGGCCGATATGGGCTTTGACATGGCCAATCGAATGGCGGCCAAAGCTGGCCTGAATGCGATCGAGATACGGCAGGCTCGTAGTCGGCGTGCGAATACCTTCTGCAGCGGCCGAATGGATCTCAGTATCCGACGGCTCACGCAAGCCCTGCGCCTCGTTATCCCGCTGCACAGCCAGCATCTGGTTCACCGCTCGATTTCCTTTGAGTTGCTGAATCATCGAGATGCCAGCCGCACTCCCGAGCACAGGCGGTACCCGCACGCTGCTCGCCTGCCACATCACGGGTGAGGGAGCCATCGCGCTGGTCTGTGGAAGCCGATCGGGGCGTTGCACTACCGCAGAAATAGGTTCTTCCAATCGCCGTTCACGGTTGATCATCGCGCTTCTCCTTGCACGTCGACTTCGTGTCCCATTTACATAACGGCAGCCCCCGGCCCGGTGCTCGTGTTGAGGAGCACATGATTCACAGGCTGCAACCGCCAGGCATCCCCGTCGAGGGGGTCGGCACCCGGCAGCCCGAGCCAGATGAAGGTGTCTCCTGAGCCCTTGTAGAAGAGGTACAGGGCGTCTCCCACGACGACAGGCTTCGGTTGGTCGAAGGTGTTGATGGCCGGGAAGAGGCGGGTTGCGCTCCAGGTGTTTCCATCGAAGACATCCCCGGTGGAGTGCGCGATGAAGATGTTGGTGCCGGCGGCTTCTTTGTAGAACAGGTTGAGGACGCCGTTGTAGACAACGGCCCCGGGCGCGACATTTGTTTTGATGGTGCCCAGGGTGAGGCGGGTTGCACTCCAGGAGCTTCCATCGAAGACATCCCCGCCGGTGGAGCGCGCGATATAGATGTTGGTGTCGGCGCCCACTCCCTTGTAGAACATGTAGAGGAAGCCATTGAACGTGACGACCGCCGGTGCGGTGCTGGTGGTGATCGCGGGATTCAGGCGGTGCGCGCTCCAGCCTTTCCCATTGCCGGGGTTCCCCTCGGATCGTGCGATATACACGTTGTTATCGCTGCCCGCTCCTTTGAAGAGCAGATACAGAGTGTTGTTGAAGACCGCGACTCCGGGCGCCGCGCTGGTTTGAATCGTGCGATCTTCCTTCGTTCCCATGGGCTCGGCGTGCCAAGCCCCGCCCTCCAGGATATTGCCGCCCGCGGGTTGCGCGACGAAGATCCTCGAATCGGTCCCAGGCCCCTTGTAGAGCACATAGAGGCCTCCTGCGAAGGCGACGGCTGCCGGCGTGGCGCCGGTCTGGATGGCAGGGCTCATGCCGGTCGTGCTCCAGGCGTTTTGATTGGCGAGATTGCTGTCCGAGGAATGGGCCACGTAGATGCCGGTGTCGGGGTCGGGCCCTTTGTAGATCACATACTCCTGTGGCGTGTCCCACGAGCCTTTGCTGTTCACCGCCATGGCGAGGGCAGCGATATCGGAGCTCTGCACGTTGTCGATGTCGAGGATGTTCGGATAGGTCTGGCGGTTGGAGGCCGGCAGCACGTTCTGGTACAGGGCCGGCCAAGCCTGGGCCGCCAGGTCCAGGACGCTGGCATAAGAGGTCGGGGGGAGTGTGCCAGGAGGTAAGACAGCGGGACATCTCAGGGCTGCAGCGGGGCTCTGGGTGAGCGTCCACGAAAGCAGGAAGGAGCCCGCATCCGGGCCGGGCCGCTGGACCGGAAGCTTCTTGATCAGTTGGTCCGTCTGCATCGTGTCGAGGGATTCGGTGTTGGCGTAGCTGTCGAAGGCAGGGAAGCTCAGGGGCGTGTAGAACCCCTGGTTGGCAAATTTGCCGAGGGTGATGGTGCCGTCACTCGGCTGCGCCACCACGACGACAGCGGCCTGGCTGCCGATGAAATCCGCCAGTGGGAGCATCGTGAGATCCGCCGTGGTTGGATTCGGGGCCACGAAGCGGTGATTGAGACGCAGGAGCTTGGAGAGCAGGAGATTCCAGTCGGTCTGCGTGAGCGGAAGGAAGAGGCTCCCGAAATCCGTGTTCGCGTCGTGTGAAAGGTACAGCACGACCAGCTCCTGGTTGGCCGCGGTGTAGGAGTTCACGTCGTCGATGATGGAATCCAGGGACTGCCCGGTGGCGCCTTGCCAGCCGAGCGTGGGGATCGGGCTGAAGTGGCCGGTGTAGAACTGACCGCCACGGATCACCGGCCGGATGTCGAAGAAGCGCGCTCCCGCGTGCAATTGGTTGAGCACGCTCTTCGTCTGGGTGATCGCATTGCACGGCTTGGCGAAAGGGGTACCGGAGCTGAACTGGCTCATGCCGGCGTCGTGGGAGCCCGGAATGCACAGATGCCGCAGGCTCCGGTTGCCCAGCACGCCGAGGTTCGCATGCATCCATGCATCCGGCATCCGGCTGGAGGTGAAGCTGCCGGTCTCGCCGGCCAGGATGAAAGGGACGGAGCCGTTGCGGTTCCATCCCAGGTCGATGAGGCTGCCCTGGGGATTGCCGAGCGTCGAGAAGTTGGTCAACGTCACGCGCAGATCGAAAGTCCCGCTCGCGGCGGTCGCTTCGAGCTGGAAGGTCAGGCCTGTCCCCTCGAGAGAAAACGTCACGGCTCCGTAGTCGTTCTTCACAGGGGTGGAATCCGCCCACTCCACATACTGTGTGGCGGTGGACCCCGCCGTGATCACCTCCGGAAAGCTCCACGAATTCATCTGGCGCTCAAGCAGGCCCGAGCTTCTCCAGTTGTAGGGAGTTCCGTTGACTAAAGTGATGTATCCGCCCTGCCCGGCCGTTCCAACCGCAGGCAGGAGGCTGAAAAGAACAAAGGCGAGCAAGACAACTCGGTGACAGCGAAGCATTGGATCACTCCTTGGAAGCATCGGCAGATCTTCCGGAAGCGGCGATGAGCCGCAGGTACAACGTCCTCCCCGGCTGCGGCAGAATGTCGGCGAAGCCGAATCCCGGGGTGATGATGCCGGGGTCGTAGATGGTGCGATCGAGCAGGTTGTCGCCGGCCAGTTGGAGATTCCACTGCGCGAAAAGGCGATAGGTCAACGCCGCTTTCAGGTTGAACGACGACGGGATCGATGACCGCGGGTTGGTGGGGACCGTGGTGCCTGCCCCGGTCCTCCGGGGCGCGACGTAGCTGCCGCGCAGGTCGAGGGTGAGCTTCGAAAACGCCTCGGCGGTGATCCCGCCGTTGAGGTGGTAGCGCGCGATGTCGCCCACCAGGAGGTTCTGCGGAGCCGTTTCGACTGGATCGGTGTAGGTGAAGTTCCCGAACGTCGAGAAACCTTCCATCAGCCGCACGCGCGCGGTGGCCTGGACGCCGCGCACCCGGAACTGGCCGACATTGACCAACTGGCCGCAGAGGTCGACGAACGAGGGCTCGCAGCCGGGGACGACCCGCTGCTCGACGACATCGCGATAATTCGCCTGGTAGAGAGCAACTTCCGCCGCCACGGCCTCGGTCGCCTGCCAGCCGGCGCTCAGCTCGAAATTTCTCACCCTCTCCGGCCGCAATCCATTGCTGAGGTAGCTCCGGACGTGGATGAGAGTTCCGAATTTCTCGAAGTCGGTCGGGTCCTTGAACGCCTCGGAATAGATCGCTTTGAAGACACCGCTGCCGCGGGTGTAGACCGCTGCGAGCCGGGGGGTGAAGAGGGCGCCGAATCCGGAGCCTGCGGCCCGCCGGGCGCGGCGATTGTTGAGCTGGTTGTAATCCAGCCTCCCACCCGCGACGAGCTTCAGATCGCTCCGCGGCTGATAGGAGCCCTGGGCATAGACGGCAAGATCGGTGTGCTCGATCTGCTCCGGGTTGGGAACGTTGTACGGCAGCGCTCTCGGATCCTGCGGGTCTTCGAGGTTGTACGAGAGGAGGTCGGGCTGGCTCTCGAAGGAACCTTTGCGGACTTCGAGCCCGCCGACGGCGGAGAGCTTCTCCGAAGGCTCGTAGACGAGGCCGAGCTCGGTCTTCAGTTGGCTCGACAGATCGCCGTAGGAGAGTACCTGGATCCAGGGCTTCGTGCCGAGGAGCAGGTCGCCGAAGCTCAGTTGCGAGCCACCGTAGGTGTTGAAGAGCAGGCTCTGGCTGTCGCCACGGCGCAGGCCGGTCTGCAGGTAGCGGCTGGAGGCGTTAAACGTCAAGCCCGGTCCGAGCGGACGGGTGTACTTCAAGGAGAGAGCCGTCTCCTGGGGAGACCAGACCGAGCCCGGGAGCCGGAACAGGCCGTATTCGGCCGGGACGGTTCCTTCCGAGAGGCGCCAGACTTCGACGCCGAGGGTCAGGTTGGAGATCCGCAACCGGCCGTAAACCATCCAGTCGTCGGTGGGATCGGAGAATATCGGCCTGAAATGGTCGAGGCCCGCCTGATCCAGGGAGCGGGCTCGGCTCGTGGCCAATGGAGTCGGCACGACCACGGGCAGGCCGTCGGAGCCGCGCGCGACCGTGAAGAGGGACGTGCCACCGGCCGCACACAACGGCGCGATATTGGGATCGTTGCAGAACGCAAAGGCCCGCAGGCCGGTCAGAGTCATCGTTTTCCGGTAGTCCAGGGGGGCCAGGTTTTTACTCCAGTACAGGTAGGACGAGAGGTCCTGCTCGTCGGAGCGGAAGCGCCGCGCGGTGAGCGTCCAGGCGAAGCTGGAGCTCCGGTCGCGCCCAGCCACGGTGGCGTCGGCAGCACGGCTGGCGTAGGCACCGGAGGTCACCTGGCCGCGGACGCCGAGGCTCGCGCCCTCCGGGACGATCGCTTCCGGCTCCTTGGTGAGGATGCTGATCACTCCGGTGTAGGCGTTCGCGCCGTACATCGTGGAGGCCGGCCCGTAGATCACCTCGATGCGGTCGATGTTGCTCAACGGGTACTGCCGCGAGAGGTAGACGACGTTGGCGCCGAGGTCGTTCTGCTCGACGCCGTCGAGGAGCAGGAGGTTGCGGTCGTTGGTGTTCGACCGGAAGCCGCGCTGATAGAGGGTGGAGTAGATCTCTCCGTTGCTGCGCGAGATGTCGAACCCCGGCAGGTCGTGGAACACCTCTTCGAGATCGTGATAGCCGCGGCGCTCAATCTCTTCGCCGGTGATCACGACGACGGTCGCGGGCGCCTCGCGCAGGCTCTCCCTGGTCTTCGAAACCGAAGCCACCTGGACCGTCTGCTCGGCCCGCCGCACCTCCGCGACGAGCGCGGCGAAATTCGGCGGCCCGCCGGGCTCGAAAGCCGCGTCGAGGCGCAGGAGGGTAGAGACCTCCCGGTGCGCACCGGCCGGATCGTCGGTGGCGAGAGCGGCCAGCGCAAGCAGGACGTGCACCTGAACCGCCATCGCGCGCGAGACCTTGGCATCGAGGCAAGGCGCGAGTTGGGCGGGGACGTCTTCGAAAAGGCCGAGGTCGTAGCTCTTCCGGGCCTGCCCGAGAGCGTCTTCACAGCTTGTCTGAGCTCGAGCTGTCCAGGCGGCTCCGAGAACCATCAGGACAACCAGGACGGCGGCGGGCAATGCCCGGGACGTTGGCATGCATCTCCTCCTCGGCTTGAGACACGGCAAATCGGCTCCCATGGCCTGTATCCATAAAACGCGAGCCTTTCCCTTCCTGTGAATTTTGCGAGGAAACCCGGATGGATCGAGAGCTTTCAGATGATCGTTTTTTGGGGAACAGGCCGTGTTAATATTTCGTTCCCTGCCAGCAACTCTCGAAAGGGATTTTCATGGAGCCTTATCCGACCTCTCGCCATCACGTGCTCGCCGAGCTGGAACGGATCGACTTCCTGATCCGCGCCGAAACGCAGCGTTCCCGCCAGACCGCCCAGGAGGACGACGCGTTCCAGGGTCTTTACATCTCCGAACAGGAGCTCGATGCCCTGCTCGCCGGGCCGGCCGGGTTGCCGCGTTGGGCCGCCGTTCCTCAGCGGCCCGAGATCGCGGCGGCTCTGGCGCGTATCGCTCACGAAATCACGGAGCGCAAGGCGGCGAGCGTTCGCCGCGGCATCGAGTTCCGGCTCGTCGAGATGGCGCGGCGTTTCGCGCTCACCACTTTCGACGTCGACGCCCTTTTGATCGCTCTGGCTCCGGAGATCGACCTGCGGTACGAAAAACTGTACTCCTATCTCCAGGACGACATCACGAAGAAGCGGCCGAGCGTCGATCTGGTGCTCAATCTTCTCTGCCCCACCTTTGCGGACAAGCTCGCGGCCCGCGGCCGGTTCCTCGGGACTGCACCACTTCTCCACCATCACCTGATCGAGATGTTCGATGATCCTTCGCGGCCTCAGCCACCTCTCCTGGCGCGCTATCTGCGGGCCGATGCGCGGGTGGTGAGCTACCTGTTCGACGGCGATGACATCGACGCGCGGCTTGTTTCCTTCGCCCGCTGCAGCACGCCGGCGGTACGGCTCGCGGATCTGATCCTGGAGCCGGAGATCAAGGCTCGTTTGCAGGCTCTGGCTGTGTGCGACTCCGTTCTCTATCTCCAGGGCCCGTACGGTATCGGCAAGGAGATGACCGCCGAGTCGCTCTGTGGCGAGCTCGGGCTCCGGCTCCTGGCGCTTGAGATCGATCGCATGCTCGCCCTGGACGACGCCGCTTTCGAAACGGCTCTGGACCTCGCCTGCCGCGAGGCTGTGCTCCAGGGAGCGGCGCTGCTCTGGCGGGGTTTCGATCTGTTGCTCGCCGACGACCGGGCAGCCCGCCGGGGGCGGTTCCTGGCGGCTCTGGAGGAGCGGAGAGGATTGACGTTCCTGGCTGGCGAGATCCATTGGGAGCCGGCCGACGCACTCCACGGCGTGGCTTTCCATCGTGTCGAGCTGCTGCCGCCCAGACATCTCGAGCGCCTGGAGTTGTGGCGCCGCGCGCTTCAGGGACTGCACGACGGACTGGATCTTGATGCGGTGGCTGCCAAGTTCCGTTTGACCGGTGGGCAAGTCCGCGATGCCGCGTCAACCGCCCGCAACCTCGCCCGCGGCCGCGGCGGGCAGTTGGAGACCGCCGACCTCCATGCGGCGTGCCGGCTGCAATCGAACCAGAAGCTCACGGCGCTCGCCCAGAAGATCACGCCGCGTTATCAGTGGAATGACATCGTGCTGCCGGCGGGCCGGCTGGAGCAGCTCCGCGAGATCTGCCACTCCATGCGCCACCGGCCTCGCGTGTACGAGGAATGGGGCTTCGGCCGCAAGCTCTCACTGGGCAAGGGGCTGAACGTGCTCTTCGCTGGCCCTCCGGGGACCGGCAAGACCATGGCCGCGGAAGTCCTCGCCGGCGACCTCGGGCTGGATCTCTACAAGATCGACATCTCGGCGATGGTGAGCAAATATATCGGCGAAACCGAGAAGAATCTGTCGCGGATCTTCGCCGAGGGGCGCTCGTCCAATGCGATCCTGTTCTTCGACGAGGCGGATGCGATCTTCGGCAAGCGCACCGCGGTGCAGGACGCGCACGACCGATACGCGAACATCGAGGTGAGCTATCTGCTACAGCGCATCGAGGAGTACGAGGGGATGGTGATCCTGGCGACCAACCTGCGCAACAACATCGACGACGCGTTCGTGCGCCGGATCCATTTCATGATCGAGCTGCCGTTCCCCTCCGCAGTGGACCGCCGGCGCATCTGGGAGGGGATCTGGCCGGCCGGCATGCCGCGCAGCGCGGATCTCGATCTCGAGTTCATGGCCCGCCGCTTCGAGTTTCCGGGCGGCAACATCAAGAACATCGCGCTCGCCGCCGCCTTCCTCGCTGCCGCGGACGGCGGCGAGGTCACCATGGCCCACCTGCTCCGCGCCACGCAGAGCGAGTATCAGAAGATGGGCAAGGTCGTGCTCGCCGGGGAGCTCGAGTACCGCTGACCTCACAAGGAACCCGGGCAGCCCCGCTGGTTGTCGAACGGGAGATCGGCGGGCATCGCGCGTTGCCACTCTTCCGGCGTCAGGTGGCGGTTGACCTGCCGGCAGATCTCCTCGGCCAGGCGCTCCGTCGTGGCCGCCCAGAGGCGGACCGTCCTGTCGCTTCCGCCGGAGACGATCCGGTCTCCCTCGGGGCTGAACGACACGGTCCAGACCCAGGACTCATGGCCGGACAGGGTGATGGGGGGCGTGCCGGGGCGGCGGACGTCCCACCGGCGCACGGTGCCGTCGGACGAGGCCGAGACGAGCGCGTCCCCCTTCGGGTTGAAGCTCAGGGAGTTGACGCTGGAGAGGTGCCCCGCCAGAGAGGCGGCGGCGCTGCCGGCGGCCGGGTTCCAGAGCACGATCTCCCCGCGCCCTCCGCCGCAGGACAGAAGCTTCCCGTCCGGGCTGAAGGCGAGGGATTGGACATCCTTGCCGGCGCAGGCGGCCCGCGGCGCGGTTTGTGACGCCGCGGTCTCCCAAAGCAGGGCGCCTCCCTGGGCGCTTTTCCCGGTAAGCCCCGCGGCCAGGAGCCGCCCGTCGAGGCTGAAGGCAAGTGAGGTGACGCGCCGGCCGGCCGCCTCCAGACGGAGCGCCGGCGCATCGGGATGACCGGGATGATCGAGGTCCCACAGGCGCACGAGCCCGCCGTGATCGCCGGCGGCGAGCCGGTGTGCGCGCGGCTGGAAGGCCAGAGCCGCGAGAACGTCTCCGGCGGAAGCGAGCTCACGCGGCGGAGCTCCCGGTTGCCGGAGGCTCCAGACCCGCAGGCTGCCGTCGGCCGCTCCGGCGGCGAGGAGTGTCCCGTCTGAGCTGGCGGCGACGGAGCGCACGCCCCGCGGGAAGGCCCCAAGGACTTCCGGAGCGTCCGCCTTGCGGAGGTCGAAGCGGACCAGCTTGCCGTCCTCGGTGCCAGTCACCAGGGTCGTTCCGTCGCCCACGAACGTCGCGGCGCGCACCGCGTCCTGGAGCCGGAGCACAGGGTCGGGACGGAGCCGGCCGAGCGCCGCGCGCAAGGCATTGAAAAGATCCGGGTCCTGCGGCTCTCCCCCGTTCTGGCGGTTGAGCCGGAAGACCTGGAGAGCGAGCAGAGCGGCGAGCTCCCGCTGGTCGTCCGGCTGCGGTCTCGCGAGCTGCAGGGCGAGGGCGCGGGCGAACGAGAGCCGGCCCAGCCGCTTGGTCTCGCGCTCCGATTCCTCGGAGGCGAGGCGCAGCCGGTCCGCGCGCTCCCGCTCCTGCACGGCCTCGCTCCTCCTTCCCTCGGTCTCCAGCCGTGCCGCGTTGGCCGCGGCTTCGCTCGCTCGTGCCTGGAGCTGTTCGGTTTCCGCGCGCTGCTTCTGCTCGTCGGCGATGCGCCTCTGCTCCTCGGTGAGCCGGGTCTGCTGCTCGGCCTTGCCCCGTTCCTGGTCCGCCACGGTCTTTTGCCGCAGCGCCTCCCTGCGTTGCTCGTCGGCCCGCCGCTTCTCCCGCTCCAGGCTTTCGTTCTTCTCCTGGATCTCCCGGTTCTGGTGGTTGACCCGCCGCAGGGCGGCCTCGGCCTTGGCCTTCTGCGAGAAGGCGAAGACGCCGAGCGCCAGCAGGCCGAGGGCCACGGCGGCGAAGACGATCGTCAGGGTGCGCGCCTGGCGCAGCTTTCTCCGCCGGCTCTTCTCGCGCTCGGCGATCTCCTGGTCGCGCTCGGCGGCGCTGGCGTCCAGGAAGCGCAGGGCGCGCGCGAACGACGGGTCGTAACGCACGGCCCAGGCCTCGGTCGGGCGCTGCTGTTGGCGCCAGTTGAGGGCGATCTGCAGCTCGGGGCCTCGCCAGAGGGCGGAGGCGCCCGACTCGTAACGGGCCGCCGCCCGGGCGAGACCGACATAGACCTGGGCCGACCGCCCTTCCTCCTCGGCCCACCGGTAGAGGCGGTCCCAGATCCGCATCAGGCTCTCGTGCGAGAGGTCGAGGACCGAGTCGGGCCGCAGCTCCATGCCGGCGGGAGGCATGAGGAAGGAGCGCCCGGGCCGGCGGAAGCGCTCGGCGACCGCCGCGACCTCGTCCGCGCCGCCGCCGGTCAGGGCACAGACCTCTTCCAGCCGCACGGGGCGCCGGGTGCCTTTGCCGTCCGCCCCGAGCTCGGTGAGCGCCCGGAAGAGGGCCTCAGCGACGCTCCGGCCCCAATCGTCCAGCTCGCCCAGGGCCTCCTCGGCATGGCGCGAGAGGGCCTCCTTCAGCGTGCCGATCGCCTCGTAGTGGCGCAGGTCGAGCGGCTCACCCGGATCGTGATCCTCGTCCCAGCGGTCCCAGGTGCGCATCAGGGCGTGCTGGAGGATCGGGAGCTGGTCGGGGTCGTCGCCCACGTCGTTGAGGAGCCGGGAGACGAGGCGGGGGGCTATTGTGGCGCCGCCCACCGCGACCGGTCCGGTGATCGCCGCGCGCAGCTCGTCACGGGTCATCCGGGGGACCAGATAGAGCCCTTCGTTGACCGCCTCGGGCAACTCGGGCAGCTCAAGGCAGTTGCCGATGAAATCCGAGCGCATGGTCAGGGCGATGTAGACCGGCGCCTCGCGGCAGGAGGCTTCGAGGAGGAGCTTGACGAAGGCGACCGCTTCGTCGCGCCCCTGCTCCCGCCGGCCCTGCTTGAAGCGGAAGAGCTCCTCGAACTGATCGACCAGAATGAGCACGTTGTCCCGCGGCGGAATGCGCGACTGGCGCACGCACTCGAGCAGACCCTGGTTGCTGGCCCGCAGCGTGGTCTCGAGGAGGCTCCGGGAGAGACCGTCTCCTGCGTCTTCCTCTCGAGGCGGTCCGAGGGCTTCGGGCTCGTCGAGGGCGGCGGCCAGATTGCCGATGGGGTCGCCGCCCGGGCGGAGGATGGCGATCCGCCAGCTCGACCCGGCCCGGGTCATGGCGCCGCCGTAGAGGGAAGGGATCAGCCCGGAGCGGACCAGGGACGACTTGCCGCACCCCGAGGTGCCGAGGATGGACAGGAAGCGGGTGGTGCGCAGCCGCCGGAGGAGCTCGTCGATCTGCCGCTCGCGGCCGAAGAAGAGGTGGTCCTCATCCGGCTCGAACGGCCGCAGTCCCGGGAACGGATGAATACGGGCGACCGGCCCGGCTGGCGCGATCACGCCCTGGCCCTCCGCTGGCGGACGATCTCATCGAGGAAGGGCGCGAGCACGCCGGGGGAGAAGCCGGTCGGCAGCTCGCGGAGGATCTGGGCCTCGAGGGTCCGGAACCCCTCCTTCTGCGGGGTCTGGGGAGCGGCGAGATAGAGACCCTGAGCGAGCAGCGGCTGCTGCCGGCCGAGCCCCGCGCTCTTCTGGATCTCCCGCAGCTTGCGCCGCAGCCACATCTCGCTCGCCTCTCCCTGGAAGAGGAGGACCGTGTCGCAGGTGCAGAGGCTCTCCTCGTGGTCGAGGCGCGCCTGGGTCTCGTCCTCGTCGAACAGGGTGGGCAGAACCTCGAAGCCCTGATCGAAGAGGAAGCTCTCGACCGGCCGGGCCGCCTCCAGGTCGTCCCGATCGCAGAGCAGATAGATCCGCACGAGGCCGGTCATCTCAGACGTCGCCGGCGCCGCCGGTGCGGCCGTCTTCTCCTTTCTGGTCTCCGGAGGCGCGAGCTTGAAATGGATGCGGCTCTTCAGGTCTTCGAGAGGAATCTCGAGCAGCTCGGCCTCGGCATGGACCGCGGGAGCGGTCCGCAGGTGCTCGACGAAGCTCCGCTGCCGCTCATCGTCGGCTGCGCTGCCCGGAGCGAGCCAGAGCAGGCGCGGGAGGCCGCGCTGTGCCGCCGCTGTATCGTGCTGGACCGCGACGGTCGAGCGCGTGTCCCCGTCTGGCACCATGCCGAAGCCGCGGCCGATGAGATGGATCGAAAGCGAACAGCGCGCGAATTGATCACCCAGGAACGTTTCGAGCTCGGCGGCCACCAGCGGGAGCGGCCGGTCCGGCAGGACCTCATACCCATTGCGCAGCAAGTCCCGCCGGATCGCTTCCCGTTCCTCCCGCAGGTCGAAGCTGGTCTCCGCGAGATAGACGGTCGCCCTGGGAGCGGCGGCCAAGGTCCGGGCCGTGCCGCCGTTCGTCCTGAGGATCTGCAGGAGCTGGCAGATGTCCCACGCGAGATCATCGAGCCGGGCCAGGAACTGCCGCTAGGCCTCGGGACCGAAAACATGGGAAAGCTCGCGAGGCCTGCCGGTCTGGGGATCGATGACATAGAACTCGTAGCCGAGCAGGGGCTGCAAGGGCTCCGGATGCCGCTCGCGGGGGATGGGCGTCTTGATGACCTTGAAGATCCGTGCCTTGTCGGCGATCCGTACCCCACCTGATTGCGCGGAGGCGCGGCAGAACTCCTCCAGCTCGCGGGTGCACCATTCAGATTGAACGTAGCGTGGCGAAAGCACCGCCAGCAGCGCCGCCACCCTGGGGATCTGTTCCACCAGGATGGTGTCGGAGAAGTAGTCGTTGCCCTGGAGTTTCGGATCGCGCCAGATCCGCGGCTTTTCTCCCAGGAGCTGCGCGACCCGGATCTCCAGAATGCGATGCAGAGTGGAAACCCAGCCAGGCTGCCCCTCCAGGAGAGACTGATCGTCGATATGAGCGTAGCTGATGAGAAGATCGCTCTCGAATGACATGGCTCGGCTCCGTGGATCGCTCAAATCCTTGCGATCAGATCCCGCAACCGAGCCCGGCTCGCCTCGTCCCGGGCCCGGCGCAGCGCTACCTCCAAGGCCTCGCGGGCCTCGACGCCGCGGCCCAGCAGCAGGAGAGTCGTTCCCAGCTCGGACCAGAGCTCCATCCGGAAAGGCTGGCGGTTCGCCGCCTCGCGGAAATGCAGGACCGCTTCTTCCGGACACCCCGTCTCGCGCAACCGGAGGGCCAGCTCCCATCGCTTTTTCCAGCCTCGTGGATGGCGTTCTACATATCGTTCGAGGGACTCCAGTGTCCAGCCCGAGAGCCGCAGCGGCTCGGGCTCATTGCTCGAAGGGCTGATCCGGCTCGCCGTGCGCGGAGCCTGGATGCGTACGTCTCCTTCCATGTAAGCCTGGAGGTGCTCGCGCAGGAAGGCGCGGGCTTCCTGCATCCGCTTGCGGACGTTGACCTCCGTGAGGGCCAGGAGGTCGGCGATCTCAGAATACGGCACTTCTCCCAGGAGGTACAGCTCTGCGACCTTGCGCAGACGAGGCGGCAGACTCTGGATGCGGTCCTGCGTCACGGAGAGCAGCTCCCCTGCCAGCAGAATCGAGTCATGGCCCGGCCCGGCGGCTTCGATCTCCTCGTTGGAGGAGGCGTCGACCACGCCCCGGGCTATGCAAGGAGAGCGTTTTCGGTAGCGACTGATGTCCATACACTTGCTGTAGACCAGCCGCAGAAGCCAGCGCCGCGCTTCGACGGGCTGCAGCTCCCGCGGCATCTTTTCCAGGGCGACGAGTGCCGCGTGGCCCAGCGCATCGTCGGCGTCCTCACGGCGGCCGCTGGTCCATTGCAGGCTGCGGCGATGGAGCTCGGAGATGTTCTGGCGCCATGCCGTCTCGAAGCGCTCCCTACGCAGCTCCTCCTCCTGGTCAAAACGAGCATCTTGTTCATGAATGTCGATTTCACAATCTTGTAAATCTACAGCTCGACATGCCATCAGATACATCAGCACTCCTCGGTAGCAGCACGCCAGGCCGAGCAAGGGATCGGCAAAGATCCCAGAAGGTGCGACCTTCCCAATTGCCGCAGCTACTGTAGGAACGGTGGAGCCAGGCAGCTTGTGAATTTTGAAAAGCTGGAACCTGACCCGTTCCGGGGCCGTCATCCTTCGGGAAGAGGAGTTCCCTGTTACAAGAACAGCACGACTTGTCCTTCTGAATTTCGACGACAGACGATCTTGATCGGCTTTGGCCTTGTGCCCGCCGGAGCAGGCCCTCTGCAAACTTCACACTCCGGTGGCATCGGGCGTTCCTACAGTAGCTACGGCAAGCTGGAATGAGGCAAGGCCATCATGATCGACGACCTGGACAAGAGTCTCGAAAACCTGCTCAAGCGGGAGTTGCCGCAGGAGCTGGTTTCGCAGGTCACGATCAGTTTTGCGACCCCGGACGGGCAGTTCCCACCGCCCTCGGTGTCGCTGCCGGCGATCGATCTGTTTCTCTATGACGTGCGAGAGAACCGTGAGCTGCGCGACGGCGAATGGCAGGTCGAGCACCAGGAGGACAGCACCTTGAAGCGCAAGGGGCCACCGGTGCGGGTCGATTGCTCCTATCTGATCACCGCCTGGCCGAGCAGCGGCTCGACGACGCCCGCACAGGACGAGCACCGCATGCTGGGTGAGGTCATGAAAGCTTTATTGCGCCATGCGGCCCTGCCCGCCGACGTGCTCGCCGGAAGCTTGCAGGGACAACAACCGCCGTTGCCGGCGAGCGGCCTGCAGCCGGGCCGCCTGCAAAGCATGTCGGAGCTCTGGCAGGCGCTCGGCGGCAAGCCCAGGGCAACGCTCAACTACATCGTGACCCTCGGCGTCAAGCTGGGGCTCACCGCCGAAGCCGGACCGCCGGTACAGAAGACGGTTTTCAAGCTCCGGCAAGGGATTTGAGATCTGTTTTGCAACTGAAACCAAGGGAAGGAGACAACGATCATGCCCCAGTATCGTGCGCCCGGAGTTTATGTGGAAGAGCTCGCGGCGTCGGTGAAGCCGATCGCCGGCGTCGGCACCAGCACGGCGGGATTCATCGGAGCCGCGGCGGGCGGCGTCACAATGCCCGATCAACCCGGTAAATTTGCGACCGACGCGGACGGCAAGACGACCAGGGACGCAAACGGCAAGCCGATCCCGATCCCCTACACGGTCGCCAATGCCGGCGTGCCCCAACTCGTCACGAGCTGGGAAAATTTCAAGAACCGTTTCGGCGACATCCAGACCGGCAACCGGATCCTGGCTCATGCCGTCTATGGCTTCTTCAACAACGGCGGAACGCGCTGCTGGGTGGTCCGGCTCGCCACCGTCGATGCCGGCGGGGTAAAGGATGCTCTCGCACACTTTGCGACGATCGACGAGATCGCGCTCGTGGCGGTGCCCGGAGCGACGGACCTTGCCATCCAAAACGCCATCACCGATCATTGCAAGAATACAGGGGACCGGTTCGCCATCCTCGATGGCCATGAGAGCCAGGGCGAAACGCTGCAGCCGATCACCGACTTCACCGCCCAAAACATCCAAGGCAATACTCCGGGAAGCGATTACGCGGCCTTGTACTTCCCGCGGATCCAGGTCTTCGATCCGGCCAGTACAAACCCCGACAAGCTGGAGTACATTCCCCCGAGCGGCCACATCGCCGGCATCTACGCCCGCGTCGACACCGAGCGCGGCGTCCACAAGGCGCCGGCCAACGAGGTGGTGCGCGGCGCTCTCGGGCTCGAGTACCGCCTGAGCCGCGCGGATCAGGAAGGCCTCAACCCGGCGGGGATCAACCTGATCCGCGACCTCAATGGCAACCTCGTCGTCTGGGGTGCCCGCACACTGGGCGGCGACGCCAACGCCGAATGGAAATACATCAACATCCGCCGGCTCTTCCTCTTCCTGCGCGAATCGATCGACGAGGGCACGCAGTGGGCGGTGTTCGAGCCCAACGACGCGGTGTTGTGGGCGAAGATCACGCGCAACGTCGAAGCTTTCCTCACCAACGTCTGGCGCTCCGGGGCGTTGCTCGGCACCACGCCGGAAGAGGCCTTCTACGTGCGCTGCGACGAAAGCACGAATCCGCCGGAGGTGCGCGACCTCGGCCAGGTGGTCGCCGAGGTCGGCGTCGCCGTGGTGAAGCCCGCCGAGTTCGTGATCTTCCGCCTCAGCCAGTGGGCCGGCCCCGGTCAATGAAACGGATGCGGGCCTTTGAGCGGAAAGTGAGCGCGCCATGGTGATCGATCAGGCACCGGGAGTCTACCGGGAGGACGTTTTTCCGGCGCAGCCGGCGGCCCTGCCGACCGGCGTGCCGGCGTTCCTTGGCCGGACCTCTCTCGGAACGGCCGACCAACCGGTCCGGCTGACGCGCTTCTCACGATTCACCGACCTCTTCGGTCCGCCGCCGGCCGGGCGCTTTCTCGCGGCGGCGGTAGAAGGCTTCTTCCTGAACGGCGGCACCGAATGCCTGGTGGTGCCGCTCGCACCCTCGTTCGACACGGATCCCGAGCCGGCTCTGAACGCCGGGCTCACGGCGCTCGCGGCGCAGCAGGGCTTCGATCTGGTCTGTGCGCCGGACCTCCACGCGGCGGCGCAAAGCGTTGATCAGGCTTTGTGGATGCAGGCCGCGATTCTCGACCATTGCCACGCGCAGGGGGATCGTTTCGCGCTGCTCGACACCGCGCCGGAATCCGCTCTGAGCGAGGTCCTCACCCAGCGCCAGAGGCTCGACGCGAGCGGCTCCGGCGAGGACGGAGCTCTCTACCATCCCTGGCTGCGGCCGGCCGGCTCGGCGCAGTTTGTTCCGCCCTGCGGCCACGTCGCGGGAGTGGTGGCGCGTTGCGATAAGGCGAGCGGCGTGCACAAGGCGCCCGCCAACGAAATCCTGCAAGGCGTCGTCGACCTTTCGGTGCACCTCACCGGCGCTGACCAGGCCCGGCTCAACCCGGAAGGGGTCAACGCCCTGCGTGCCTTCCCCGGCCGCGGCATCCGGATCTGGGGAGCGCGCACCCTCTCGCGCACGTCCGCCTGGACCTACGTCAACATCCGGCGGTTGTTCCTGACCACGGCTCGCTGGATCGAGGCGAACCTGGCGGGCGCCGCGTTCGAGCCTCACGGCACGCGGCTGTGGAACCGCATCACCCGTGAGCTCACCACCTACCTCGAAGGGCTGCTCCGGACCGGCGCTCTCCAGGGCCGGACCGCATCGGAAGCCTTTTTCGTCCAATGCGACGGCGCGACCAACCCGCCCGCGGTGCGGGAGGCGGGCCAGGTCATCACCGTGATCGGTCTGGCACCGGCGGTGCCCAACGAATTCGTCGTCGTCCGCATCGTCTACGGCGCCGGCGGCGTCGGCTTGACCGGACCTCGATAGAGAGAGATCAATCGACCAAGGAGATTCGAACATGGCAACCGGAAATCGTAGAGATCCTTTTCGCTCCTTCAACTTCAAGGTAGAGATCGACGGCATCACGCGCGCCGGTTTTCGGGAGTGCTCGGGGCTCGATGCCTCCCAGGACCCGATCGAGTACCGCGAAGGCACCGAGGGGCCGACCGCGCGCAAGCTCCCCGGGCTCAGCAAGTACTCCAACATCAGCCTGAAGCGGGGTATGTCCGATGACCAGGACCTGTGGAACTGGTACAAGCAAGCGAGCACGGGAAACATCCAGCGCAGGAACGGATCGATCGTGCTGCTCGACGACGACGGCAAGAACGAGAAGGCGCGGTGGAATTTCCGCGAAGCCTGGCCGACCAAGTGGACCGGCCCGAGCTTCAACTCGACCGGCAACGAGGTGGCGATCGAAACGCTGGAGATCGCCCATGAAGGCTTGGTGAGGAGGAAGTAACCCGTGCAGACCGAATTCCCCTTCACGCTGCCCCGCGGCTTCCTGGACGATGAGGGAAACCTGCATCGCGAAGGGGTCATGCGGCTGGCGACGGCCTATGACGAGATCGCGCCGATGAAAGATCCGCGGGTGCAGTCCAATCCCGGCTATCTGGTGATCATTCTGCTCTCGCGGGTGGTCACCAGGCTGGGGACTCTGGAGCACCTGAACCCCAAGGTCATCGAGGAGCTGTTCGCCGGCGACCTGGCGTTCCTGCAGGACCTCTACCGGCGCCTCAACGAGCACGGCCACAACCGCATCGCGGTCTCGTGCCCGCACTGCCAGGGAGATTTCGAGGTGGAGGTCGACAACCCGGGGGAATGATGGGCTACCCCTCGGACCGGCTGTTCGAGGAGGTAGCCTACCTCGCGTACTACTTCCATTGGCCCTGCGACGAAGTCCTGCGGCTGGAGCACCGCGACCGCCAGCAGTGGGTCGCGGAGGTGGCGCGGATCAACCGGCGTCTCAACGAGGAGAACGTGAAGTGAGAAGGAGCACGAGATGAGCCCACTGGGTCTCGATGCGTCGGCGAGGCTCGCCACAAATCTGTCGGGAATCCGCAAAGATCCCTGCACGGCCTTCAACTTCCAGGTCGAAATCGAGGGATTGGTCATCGGCAGTTTCTCCGAGGTCAGCGGCCTGCAGGTAGAAACGGCGGTCGAGGACTATCAGGAAGGGGGGCAAAACCGATATGTCCATAGGCTGCCCGGCCCTGCGCGCTACCCCTCGAACCTGGTGCTCAAACGAGGATTGACCGACATCGAGACGTTCTGGCGTTGGCACCAGAACGTGGTTGCCGGCACGATCGAGCGCAAGAACGGCACGATCTACCTGCTCGATCGCCAAGGGCAGCAGGCAATGTGGTGGGACTTCAAGCAGGCCTACCCGGTCAAGTGGAGCGGGCCTGACCTGAAGGCGGATTCCAACGCAGTGGCCGTGGAGACGATCGAGTTGGTGCACTGCGGCATCTCGAAACCGGCGCTCAGCTCCGATGCCTCTGCCCGGCGCAGCAGCCGGACACCAGGCGGAGCAACACAGGGATCCAGGACACGGTGAGGACGGAGCGGGCGATGATCGCAAAAGGCACAAGCTCGCCGGACTCGGGCACGCAAGCCCAGGACGCCACCAGCGGTCTGGGGCGGAGCCTGCTGCGGCGCGCCGCGAACCCGGGCGTGAGCCGGCGCGATTTCGCTGTATGGATCCAGCGGCGTTCCGCCGCCGGAGGAGCCGGGCTCGCCGCCGAGATCCAGCGGCGCTGGGCTCCGGGGGAGCCGGCGGCCTGGGAGCATGGCTCGGGTCTCCCCTACTTCGGCTTCGGCCGCTTCGGCGCTACGGCGGTCGCGGGCTCCGGAGTCGCGGGGGCCGTTGCGATGGGAAAGATGCGCCCCGTGCCCACGGCCCGGCCAGTGGGCACCGCGGTGGTGAGCCCGGCGGCCCAGGCTCTGTCCGGCCTCGGCTCCAGCTTACAGCGCCGCCATCTGGGTGAGCGGGGAGTCCGCGGGAGCGGAGAGATCCAGCGCCGGGTGGCTCTCCAAAGCCATCCGGTGAGGAGCCCTGGCGACCCAAAGGATCTGGGTGGCGGAAGGGTCCGTCCCAGGTCCATCCCGCTCGCAGAGCTCGCGCTCAGGAGGACGTCAGCGGATTTGCCCCAGAGAGAGGAAAACCCGGGAGGTCAGGGGCTCGTACAACGCCTGGCCACCGCTCCGCCGCCGAGCGCAGCGCTCAGTGAAACGATCGTCGGCCGCGGCACCGGCGCCCCCGCGGCTGATCGTGCGGCCAGGCCTGCGTCAAGGGCTTCAGCCGAACCGGTCCGGAGCCTCCGCCTGGAGCCTGCGATCGTGCACCGGGCCGCCGCCCGCGGGGTGGTGCAGCGCATGGGCCTAGCGCAGCCCGTGGTGCCGGCCGGCGGAACCACTGCCCTCCAAAGTCATCCTGCGGGGAGTCTCGGCGACCTCAAGGGGCTCGTGCAACGCCTGGCCGCCGCTCCGCCGCCGAGCGGAGCGCTCGGTGAAACGCCGCCGGGGAGATCCTCGTCCCTTCCGGTGTCCGGCGCAACGACGGGACCTGCGATCGTGCATCGGGCCGCCGCCCGCGGGGTGGTGCAGCGCATGGGCCTGGCGCAGCCCGTGATGCCGGCCGGCGGAGCCACGGCCCTCCAAAGTCACCCTGCGGGGAGTCTCTGCGACCCAAAGGATCTGGGCGGCGGAAAGGTTCGCCCTCCCAGATCCACCCCGCTCGCAGGGCTCGCGCTCTGGAGGACGTCAGCAGATTTGTCTCAGACGGAGGAAGGCCCGAGAAGTCAGGGGCTCGTGCAACGCCTGGCAGCCGCCCGCGGGGCAGTGCAGCGCATGGGCCTGGCGCAGCCCGTGGCGCCGGCCGGCGGAGCCATGACCCTCCAAAGTCATCCTGCGAGGAGCCTCGGCGACCCCAAGGATCTGGGCGGCAGAAAGGTTCGTTCTCCCGCATCCATCCCACTCGCAGAGCTCGCGCTCAGGAGGACGTCAGCAGATTTGTCTCAGACAGAGGGAGGCCCGAGAAGTCAGGGGCTCGTGCAACGCCTGGCCGCCACTCCGCCGCCGAGCGTAGCGTTCGGTGAAACGCCGCCGGGGAGATCCTCGTCCCTTCCGGCGTCCGGAACGGCGATGGTATCGCCGATCGTGCACCGGGCCGCCGGCCGTGGGGTGCTGCAACGCATGAGCCTGGCGCAACCGGCGAGCGCCGGCCCGCTTGACGTCGCCGCCGAGAGCTCCCGCCGGAGTGCCCTGATCGGTCTCATCAATCCGATCAATCCGATCGGTCCGCTCCGTCCGATCACTCTGGCCGCCAACGTCGTCACCGAGATGGCACTTCCGCTGGCTCTTCCCACGGGTGTGGTTCAACGGGAATCTAAAGGTATGGAGGCTCTGCCCGGCATGGCCATGGCCGGACACCCGCCCTCCGAGGAGCCGGGGAGCCTCGCAACGACCAACGGTGTACCGGCCCCTGCCGAAAAAATCGATCTCGATGATGTCGTGGAGCGTGTGATGCGCCGGCTGACGCGGTCACTGATCGTCGAAGGCGAGCGCCACGGAGGACGGCAATGGCCCTAGAGAAGCTCAGGATCATCGTGGAGCCCGGCAGCAGAGAGGAGACGTCCTTTTCGGTGCTCTTCAACCCCAGCCAGATCACGCTCGACAAAAGCGCGGTCTGGAATACACCGCCGGTCGCGGCGTCCAACGCCGCGGAGGCGCAGTTCGAGCGAGGCAACCCGTATACCCTCGCGCTGGACCTCTTCTTTGACACCTACGAGAGAGGGAGCGACGTCCGCGACCACACCCAACAGGTGGCCAATCTACTGATGATCCGGGGCGCGGCAACGCAGCCGCCCCGCTGCCACCTCGCGTGGGGGCTCCACAATTTCAACGGTTACCTCTGGGTTCTGGAGAGGCTGAGCCAGCGCTTCACGTTCTTTCTACCCAATGGAACGCCGGTCCGGGCCACCCTGTCGTGCTCGTTCAAGCAGTCGCAGTCGGCCGCCGACGAAAAGCAGGAAAGGCTCACCTCGCAGGTACCCAAGCTCCACACCGTGCTCACCGGCGAATCGCTCGCGAGCATCGCCGCGGAGGCATACAACGATCCTTTTCTCTGGAAGGACATCGCGGAGGCGAACGGCATCGACAACCCCCGCCGGGTGGCACCGGGGACCGTACTGCTGATCCCGGTGATCGGCCTGGTGCCCGGCTCAAAAAAAAACTCTACCCATACCGGTGAAGCGACCGGGCAGCCGGCTGAGTACACGGTGAAGATCAACGACAAGACCTTGAACGATGAGACGGTTGCCGTGGTGAGCATCATGGCCTGCCGTGACGTCGAGGCGCCGGGCGTGTTCGAGCTGCGGCTGAACAATCGGAGCAAGGCCGACCGCGCGATCATCTTCTCGGACGACGAGAGGTTCGCCGTGGGGAACAAAGTGGAAATCGAAATGGGCAAGACACCGCAACGGGTGATGGCAGGAGAGATCACCAGCCTCTCGCTCGACTTCCGATCCGGCGACGAGATCCTCACGGTACGAGGCCACGACCGCAGCCATCGGTTATTGCGCGGCCGGAAAACCCGTACCTTCCTCGCGATCAAGGACAGCGAGATCGCGAGCCAGGTGGCAAAGGACGCCAAGCTCGAGGCAAAGGTCAAAGACACCCAGGAGAAGCTCCCATACGTGCTCCAGTGCAACCAGACCGACTGGGAGTTCCTGCACCAACGCGCCCGGGACCTCGGGTTCGAGGTCCTGGTGGATGACAAAACCTTGCTGTTCCAGCCGCACCAGAACGACGGCCCGGAGGTGATCACGTTGACGCGTGAGGACCAGGACCTCCTGGAGTTCCGGCCGCGCCTCTCCACGATCGGCCTGGCCGGCGAAGTGGTTGTCCAGGGCTGGAGCTCCAAGGACAAGGAGGCGATCACCGGCAAGACGCCTGCCGGCACAGCAGGCACCCCGATGGGGGGCTCCAGAAGCGGGCTTGCTACGGCCGTCAACGCCTTCGAAGCCGCGGTCGCCACCCTCGTCGATCGGCCTGTGTTCAGCCAGACGGAAGCTGATCAGATCGCGCAGGCCAGATCGAGAGAGATGGCCCTCTCCTACGTGACCGGCGATGGGTTGGCGCTGGGCCGTGCGGACCTGAAGGCCGGCACGGTGATCAAGATCGATGGCTTTGGCAAACAGTTCAGCGGCCTCTACTATCTCTCCTCGGTCTGCCACACCTACTCTCCCGGGCACGGTTACCGCACCGCCTTCACCGTGCGGAGGAACGCCACGTGATCGACCTGGACCTGTTCACGGCGCTCCCGGGCGCTTCCCGGGAGACAAACCGGATCTACGGCGTGGTGATCGGTGTGGTCACCAACAATCAGGATCCTGACGGCCTCGGCCGGGTGAAGGTGCGCCTTCCCTGGCTGTCGAAGGAGCACGAAAGCAATTGGGCGAGGGTCACCGCGCCCATGGCGGGCAACGACCGCGGGCTGTACCTGCTCCCTGAAGTCGACGACGAGGTGCTGGTGGCGTTCGAGCATGGACGTGCCGAGTTTCCCTACATCCTCGGCTCGCTCTGGAACGGCAAGGACAAACCGCCGGGAAAAAATGACGGCGGCAAGAACAGCGTCCGGCTGTTGAAATCGCGCAGCGGCCATGTGATCCGGCTCGACGACACCGACGGCGGCGAGAAGATCGAGATCGTCGACGCCAAGGGCAAGCAGAGCATTGTCTTCGACACAGCCGCGGGCTCGCTCACTCTCACCGCCGACCAGGACGTGGTGATCGAATCGAAGAATGGCCTGCTCAAGCTCTCCGGGAACAAGGGCGTCGAGATCACGGCCCCCGCCGGAGCAGGCAGGCTGGAAGCCCAGCAGGGCTTGGACGTCAAGTCGTCCGGCGGCCAGGTCAACGTCAAGGGCACGGTCATCAATCTCAACTGAGGAAAGAGGCTCATGGGACAACCGGCAGCCAAGCAGGGAGACCAGATCGTGGCGATCGACACGCATATCGTGATGGTTCCGGCTCCGCCAGGCTCGCCGGTGCCCACCCCGCTTCCCCATCCCTTCGACGGCATCCTGAACGGCGGCCTGTCGAGCGACGTCAAAGTCATGGGGCACCCCGCGGCCACGGTCGACAGCACGGCCGACAACACACAGCCGCATGCTCCGACGCCGCCTGGCAACGCGTTTCAAAAATCGCCGGCCAACAAGGGCACGATCAAAATGGGAAGCCCGACGGTGAAGATCAACGGCAAGGCCGCGGCGCGCAACGGCGACATGGCCGGGACCTGCAACGACCCATCGGACCTTCCGGCCGGCACGGTGGTGGCGGCCGGCACGGTGATGATCGGTTGAGGAGAGGCGACGCGATGAACACTGATTTTCTCGGGGCAGGTTGGCGCTTTCCGGTTTCTCTCGACAACGGACAGATCGCCCTGTCCGCCGAGGAAGAGAGCATTCGCCAGGCGATCTGGATCATCCTGGCCACCGGCCGCGGCGAACGTCAGATGCGGCCCGACTTCGGCTGTGGCATCCACGATCTGGTGTTTGCGCTCAACAGTGCCGAGACCGCAGGACGGGTGACGGCCGAGGTGCGGCAGGCCCTGATCCTTTGGGAGCCACGCATCGATCTGGAGGACGTCGACGTGACGAGCGATCCGGGGCAGCCCAGCCGGCTGTTGATCCGGATCGAATACCGTGTGCGGTCGACCAACAATCCATTTAATCTGGTGTATCCCTTCTATCTGGAGTAAGGCATGCCGCAAGCCGAAGCCCCCCTCATCGACGGGCGGACGTACAGCAACCTCGTCGCCGAGGTCGAGGAGTTGATCCAGAGCTACACTGGTGGAGTGGTCGAACCGCAGGTCGACTCGTTGACGGGTGTGATCCTCGACGAGGAGATCGAGGTTGGCGACCAGACCTTCCCTGCCGGTACCGTGGTGAGCGGCAGCCTGGCCGAGCGGATCGCGGCCGCGCGGCACGGCTCGGCCAAGGTCATCAAGGTCAAGGGCTGGCAACCCGGCCGGCCCGACGCCGGCTCGGCGCTCGTCCGCATCTTCAGCCGCATGGCGGAGCTGGTCATCACCCGCCTGAACCGCCTGCCGGACCGCAACTTTCTGGCTTTTCTCGACCTGATCGGCGTCCGGCCCGATCCGCCGCAGGCGGCGCGGGTACCGCTCACCTTTCTGCTCGCCACCGGCAGTCCGGTCGACGCCCTGGTGCCCGCGGGGACCCAGGCCGTGGCGACGGCCTTGGAAGGCGAGACGGAGCCGCCTCAGCTCGAGACCGAGCGCGACCTGGTGGTAACCCGTTCGCAACTCGTCGCCGTCTACAGCCGTGACCCGGGGAACGATCTTTGGGGTGATCAGACGCCCGTCGCCACCGGCCGGACGGACGGAACGATCCAGCCCTTCCGCGGCGACCGGCCGATCGCGCACCGGCTCTACCTGTCCCACCCCCTGTTCGGGCTGCCGGAGGAGAAGGTGATCGTGCTGCAATTCTCCCCAACGGCCACGAGCTTCTCCTGGAGCTCCGACGTCGCGTGGAGCTTCCGGAAGGGCGAGGGCTGGGAGCCCCTGACGCCCGCCACCCAACTCGCGCCCGGCCTCCCGGCGGGCTCGGTGCAGCTCTCCGCGGCCATCGGATTCGGCGCGGGCACGGTGAGCTCGATCGACGGGTTCTGGTTGCGTGGGCAACTGAAGAACCCTCTCGTCCCCGGCAGGCTCCTGCCGCGCATCGATTCCCTGTCCGTGCTCGTCACGATCGACCGCACGGGCGTCTTGACGGTGCCGGAACGGGGCCTCGCCAACCAGGCTCCGCTCGACCTGAGCAAGGACGTCTTCCCCTTCGGCGAGAAGCCGAAGATCGGCGACACCTTCTATCTCGCAAGCGATGAAGCCCTCTCCAAGCCGGGCGCGGCGGTAGATCTGCATATCGCGCTGACCAATCAGTCCGATCCGAACGCCACTCCGCCGCCCGCCGCGAGCACGACCGCGATGCTCACCTGGGAATTCTGGAACGGCCGGGCGTGGCAGATCCTCGGCAACAGCGGTCCGGGAGCCACCACCACCGATCGGTCCGGCAATTCGACCTATCAATTCAGCGATACCACGAATGGATTTCTCGCCGCACCGGGAGGTGATGGAATCATCCACTTCACTGTGCCGCCTGCGCTCGCGGTGAACGAGGTCAACGGTGAAGCGCGCCGTTGGCTCCGGGTACGGATCGCCAGGGGGAACTACGGTGTCGAGGCCGGATACACCCCGCAGCTTGTCCCCGCCACCTTTCAGCCGCCGTCCCTGCGCTCGGTCCTCCTGGGATACCGCCATGCTCCGGGAAGCCAGGCGCCCCAGCGCGTGTTGACCGAGAACGACTTCCTCTTCGCCGACGTCACGGGCTCGCCCTTCCTGCCGTTCGTCCCCTCGGCGGACGTGCGGCCCACGCTCTATCTCGGCTTCGAGCGGCCCGGGGACACAACCGGCTTTGCCAACCGGACGACGGCGCTCTTCTTTCAGGCCGCGGAAACTCTGTACGACCCGGCGGCCGAACGAGAGACGGTGACCGAAGAGGCCGTGGTCGTCTGGGAGTACTGGAACGGGGAACAGTGGGACCTGCTGGGCACCCGCGACGAGATCAGAGGGCTGACCCGAAGCGGGCTGGTCACCTTCATCGGGCCGCCGGATTTCAGGATTTCGACCGCGCTCGGCCGCACGGCGTTCTGGTTGCGCGGCCGCTGGGAGCAGGGCCGGTACGCGGTCGAGCCACGGCTCGCCGGCATCCTTCTGAACACCATGTGGGCCGCCCATGCCCAGACGATCCAGGGAGAGGTCCTGGGCTCCAGCCGCGGCGAGCCCGGTCAGGTCTTCGACACGCTGCGCAGGCCGGTGCTCGATCCCCCGGTGCTTGAGGTGGTCGAGCCGGACATTCCGCCAGGCACCGACCTCACTGCGCTGGAGGCCGAGGAGGGAGGCGAGGCGGTCACCGTCGTCCGCGACTCCGCGGGCCAGCCGGTCGAGGTCCGGGTGCGCTGGCACGAGGTGCCCGACCTCTATGGTTCCGGCCCGCGCAGCCGCCACTATGTCTTCGATCCTCTGAGCGGCGAGGTGCGGTTTGGCGACGGGACTCGCGGCTTGGTGCCGCCGCCGGGCCGCGACAACGTGCGCATGGTGCGGTACCGGACCGGCGGCGGCCTCGCCGGCAACCGGCCGGCCGGCAGCATCGCCCGGCTGAAAGGCACGCTCCCCTACGTTGCCGGCGTGGTCCAGCCCTTTCCGGCGGACGGGGGGGCGGACGAGGAAACCCTGGATTCCGCCCGTGGCCGTGGTCCCAAGAGGCTGCGCCACCGCGGTCGCGCCGTGGCCGCCGCCGACTTCGAAGATCTGGCCTTCGAAGCGTCTCCCGAGGTCGCCCGCGCGTATGCCCTGCCGGCGCAGAGCTCCTCCGACAAAGGGCAGGTCGGCCTGATCGTCGTGCCGGCCGGGGGCGCCGCCAAGCCGGTTCCGGGCCTGGAGCTGCTGGCGCGGGTCCGCTCCGCCATCGAAGAACAGCTCAGCCCCGTCGTGGAGGTCTGGGTCGCGGGACCCGACTGGTTGCAGGTGGACGTCTTCGCCGAGGTCGTGCCGCGGCAGCTCGAAACGGCGACCGACGTCCAGACCACCGTCATGGGACGGTTGAGGGCTTTCCTGCACCCGCTCTCCGGTGGTTCCGAAGGGGACGGCTGGAAGCTTGGACGCAGGCCTCAGCGCTCCGACTTCCATGCCTTGATCGAAGACACGCCGGGCGTCGATCACGTGCACCGCCTGGAGATCGTCGAGACGCCGCGGGAGGGCGGAGCGCGGCCAGGGAGGTTCCTGGTCTTTTCCGGCAACCATGACGTCACCGTCCGCGGCAACACCGACGACGGTGCGGTCTCATCAGGGAGCCTGTCATGAGCATTCCGCAGCCCACGCTCGACGACCTCACCTACGCCGACCTGCTCGACGAGGCGCGGTTGCTGATCCCGAGCCTCGCACCGCAGTGGACGAACCACAATCCGTCCGATCCCGGTATCACACTGATCGAGCTGTTCGCCTGGCTGACCGAAATGTTGATCTACCGGGTCAACCGCCTGCCGAAGGCGAACACCCGCGCCTTCCTGCGGCTGCTCAACGGCCCGCAGTGGGTGCCCGGGCTCGACCTCGACGAAGACATCCGCACCACCGTGCTCAACCTGCGCCAGCGCTACCGGGCGGTGACGGCGGAAGACTATGAAGCGCTGGCGCGCGAAGCCTCACCACCCAGCGTGGCACGGGCCCGTTGCGTGCCACGCCGCAACCTCGCTGAGCAGACCGAGGCGAATCGTCTCGTCCCTCGCGATGGCTATGTCAGCGTGATCGTCGCGCCGAAGCTCGGGCAGGCTCCCGGCCCAGGCTCGCAAGCGAGCCCACCGCTGCCTGGCGACGACCTGCTCTCCGCGGTGCGCGAGTTTCTCCAGCCGCGGCGCCTGGTCACTGTGAGGCAGGTCGTCGTCCCTCCGGTGTATGTACCGATTCAAGCCGAGCTCGTCGTCGCCGCGCGACCGGGCGTCTCCGCCACGGCGCTGAGCGCCCGTATGGCACGCGCCCTGACCGGGCTTCTGGATCCCTTGACCGGCGGAGCGGAAAGCCAGGGCTGGCCCTTCGGCCGCGATGTGTACGTCTCGGAGCTCTACCTTCTGCTCGAGCGCGAGGTTCCCGGCGTTGACTACGTGCCCGACATCACCTTATCCAGCTCCTGCCCGGAGGGCGCTCTGCGCTGCGTCGCAGGCAAGGAGCTGTGGAACGAAGATGGTGACCCGATCGGGATCGAGCTGGCAGCCCACCATCTGCCTTGGCCCCGGATCGATTCAGCCAGGATCGCCATCGGCTCTGCGTTCCTGCCGGTCCACGTCTCCTTCACGGCCACCGCGAAAGACGGCGTCGCACCGGCCGCGGCACAGCGTGCGGCGAAGACCGCGGTCAAGCTCCTGTTCCACCCGCTGCACGGCGGCCCCGGGAGCAGCAACCCATGGCAGATCGCAAACAACGAAGTCGCCGGCAGACTCACACAACTGCCGGAGATCAAAACGGTCACGAACCTCGAGCTCCGAGCCAATTCCGCAAGGTTGTTCGCGGAGGGGACGACGACCGGCGTGCGTTTCGAGGCCGGCGAAATGGCGAACGTGACGGTCACGGTCCATGTTTGATGCGGAGAGATCGACGATGAGCGACGACGAGAGCCTCAGCCGCTACCTGGACGATCTGCCGGCGCTCTACCGCCAGGAAAGCGCGGGCGGGCGTCCAGATTTCTTCGGGCGCTTCCTTCTCGCTTTCGAGCACGTGCTGACCGGAGTGGGGAACGCGAGCCACCCCGGCCTCGAAGAGATCCTGGAGGGAATCGTCACCGAGAATGGCGCCGTCCGGATGGCCGGAGCGGACCGCTACCTCACGCCCGGGCCGGCCGCGGCCGACGCCGAACGGGCTCCGGCCGAGTTCCTCGAGTGGCTGTCCGGCTGGGTGGCTCTGACGCTGCGTGACGATTGGAACGATGAGGAGAGGCGGCGCATCCTCGCCGAAATCGTCCCTGCCTACAGCCGGCGCGGTACGCCTGACGGCCTCAAGCAGATCCTGGCCGCCTTTTCCGGGGTGTCCGTCGGGGCAATCACCATCGACGACGGCACGGAGTCCGGTCCGGCGCACCATTTCACGGTCTCCGCCGTGATCCCAGGGGCTGCGGAGCTGGCGCGCCGGCGGGCGATTCTGCAGGCGATCGTCGATATGGAAAAACCGGCTCACACCTATTACGAGCTATTTCTTGAAACCCCCACGATGCAGGTTGGCAGGACTTCTTCTGTCGGGAAGGACACCGTCATCGGAGCTCCCATCCAGCGCCCCTAGGAGGCCGCTCAAGGATCGAGGCAAAAGGAGAGATCGACATGTCAGACAGCGAAAAGAGGCTGCGGTACTACAACGGCCAGTTCCTTCAGGAGCAGGACTTCACCGCCGAGCAGCAATACCACCTGAGCCAGCAGCGCCGGCACAACCGGCAGTTCCACTCCTACGGGATCGCCGAGGGTCTGACCGTGACCGCCGCCGTGGGGGCCACGTCGGCGGTCGTCTCCCCCGGTACCGCGATCGACAGCGATGGGCGTTCCGTCGTTTTGACCGAGAGCCGGACGCTGCCCATCGGCTCACTCACCGGGTCGGTGCTCGTGGTGATCGCCTACAAGGAGCAGGCTTCTGACCCGGCCACCGTAGGAGATGTAGGAAATACACGTTGGTGGGAGGTCCCCGACGTGACGGTGGTCGCCGAGAACAGCGCGCCGTCGGACGATACCGGCATCCGCCTCGCCCGCTTGCAGATCGCCACCAATGGAACGATCTCCCAACTCGACCTGAGCATCCGGACCTCGACAGGCAAGTTAGGCCCCGGGACCCTGAAGGCTCAGAATCTTCTCGGCACGTCGGCTCAATTCGTGCAGGACCAGAACGGCAGCCAGAGTCCCCTGGCGATCGGTACCGGGAAAAACGTAGGAATCGGCACCAATGCTCCAGGGTATGTGCTTTCGGTCGCCGGCAATATTCCGACAGCCCCGCTCGCAGAAGTGCGCAATCAGGATAACGAGGCGTCCATCCGGTATCTGAACAGCGATCAGGTGCCTTGGCATGTCGGCACGGGAGGGCAGGCCGGTCCAGGAAATTTTTTCTTTTGGAATGGCCAGCGCTTCGTCGTCGCAACGATCTCACCCGATGGAACCGTGACGGCGAACGGCCTCCGGCTCTCACGGCAGGGGGTTGCCCCAAACCTGTGTCCGGTCTTGACTTCGGGGGCTCCGGGCCAGGCCGATGTAGCGGGCAATCTTTCCGTGGCGGGCAACGTCCTCGTCACGGGCACCGTGGACGGACGGGATATCTCCGCGGACGGTACCAAGCTCGACACGCTCGCGAGCGCCACGATCAAAGGCATCTCGAATCCGAGTGGAAACGTCGATTTCGTCGGCCAGAGCGGAGTCACCGTCACCGGCAACAACACGACCAAGACGATCACAATCGCCGGCGCCGCCGGAAACCTGGCGACGCCAAATCCACTCGGCGCCTCCAATCAATTCGTGCGAGACCAGAACGGCAATCAAAGCCCATTGGCAATCGGCACCGGAAAGAACGTGGGGATCGGCACCAGCGCTCCAGGCTACGTGCTCTCAGTTGCCGGCAACGTCTCGACAGCCCCGCTCGCGGAAGTGCGTAACCAGGACAATGAGGCGTCGATCCGATACCTGAACAGTGACCAGATGGCATGGCACGTCGGCTCGGGCGGGCAGGCCGGAGCTAAGAACTTCTTCTTCTGGAATGACCAGAGCCATATCGTCGCTACGATCACGCCCGATGGAACCTTGACGACGAACGGTCTCAAAATGTCGGGGCAGGGAACGATCGCCGACGTGACAGGCGACGTCTCCGTCACGGGCAAAATCCTCGTCACAGGTACCGTGGACGGGCGGGACGTCTCGGCGGACGGTACCAAGCTCGATGCGCTCGCGAGCGCCACGATCAAAGGCATCTCGAATCCGAGTGGAAACGTCGATTTCGTCGGCCAGACCGGAGTCACCGTCACCGGCAATAACACGACCAAGACGATCACGATCGCCGGCGCCGCCGGAAACCTGGCGACGCCGAACCCACTCGGCGCCTCCAATCAATTCGTGCGAGACCAGAACGGCAACCAAAGCCCATTGGCCATCGGCACCGGAAAGAACGTGGGGATCGGCACCAACGCTCCAGGCTACGTGCTCTCGGTTGCCGGCAACGTCCCGACAGCCCCGCTCGCGGAGGTGCGCAACCAGGACAATGAGGCGTCGATCCGGTACCTGAACAGCGACCAGATGGCGTGGCACGTCGGCTCGGGCGGGCAGGCCGGAGCCAAGAACTTCTTCTTCTGGAACCAGACGAACGGTGTCGTCGCGACGATCGCGCCCGATGGAACCATGGCCATGAACGGTGCCCTCAAAGCCAGCACCAACAACTCTGGTTATGCGCTCGCAATTGCCGGCAACAGCGGCAGCACACCACTCGTGGACATAAAGAACCAGGGAAATGAAGCATCAATCCGGTATGAAAACAGCGACGGTGTGCCCTGGCAATCCGGCTGCGGGGGAGGCGGCGGAGCACAGAACTTCTTCTTCTGGAATCAACCGAATGGCGTCGTCGGAAGGATTGCGCCCGATGGAACCCTCACCATGAATGGTGCCCTCAAAGCCAACACAAGCAATACGGGCTATGCGCTCGCGTTGGCCGGCAACAGCGGCAGCACACCGCTCGTGGATATAAAAAATCAAGGGAACGAAGCGTCCATCCGATATGAGAACAGCGATGGTGTGCCTTGGCAATCCGGCTGCGGTGGAGGCGGAGGGACAGGGAACTTCTTCTTCTGGAACCAACCGAATGGCATCGTCGCAACGATCACGCCCGACGGAACCTTAAACGTCAAGGGTAACCTTGTAGTGGGGGGTGGGCTCAGCATGCGACGTGCCGTCGTCACCGGAGCATTCGGCCAAGCGGATCTCGACGGCACGATCAGGACCATCGAGGTCGGTTTCCGACCCAAGCTCATCTCGCTAGAAGGACGGGCTCACGCCTGGTTCGGAAAGGCGGGAGCGTACTTCTCCTATGGCGGCGCGATAGGAGGCTTTTGCCAGGTGGCCGATGACGGAAGAGTGCTTCATGTAGCCGGCCATGGGCCATGCATTACCCGGAGTCCAAACATCCCATATTTTGGCATATATAACGAAGTGGCAGCCTCGAATCCGGACAAGGCATTCGGGACCGTCGCTTTTACCGACTCTACGACGACTCCAAATCTTCATGTGCATCTCGAGGTTCTGGTCGACTCGACCACATCCACCGGCTTCAGGCTGAAACTGTTTCGCACGACCAATACCGGCTGCATCGCACCCGACGTCTTCGGTGTGGACATGATTTTCGCTGTGACAGGGTAATTTCGAGAACAGGAGCCCCCTATGACTCAGAACCTCGAACAGTTCCTCGTCCTCGAAGTCCAGGCCAGCGTCCAGGGCCGTCCGTTGCCAAGCACGACGTACAAGGAGGCTCCGGACCTGGTCGCCGGCCTGACCAACCAGGGCTCGGGCAACTGGGGGCCGATGGGATGGAGCGTCCGCTACAGGCAGGGCGATCCGGCCGCCGGCGCCAAGTGGGACGAGTTCTTCGCACGATCCCGCGAGGTGTTCATGGGCGACGAGGAGCTCAGCACCACCTATGGGCTGTGGGGTCATCTCCTTCCCGTGGCGGCCGTCCACGACCAGGCTGCTAGGAACGGCGACGCGGACCGGGCTGCGGCCGCCCTGGAATGGATGCGGTACTTCTTCGGCGTCTACGAGCTCTGCCGCGCGCCGGACGGCACCATCCTGACGGTGGGGATGCGCTCCTCGCCCTGGCATGCTCCGGAGCAGGCGGCGACCTGGCTGGGGTGGATGCGGGCTCTGGCGCGCGGCGAGGACCTGGCCCCCTGGGAGGCGCTCGGCAAGACGTGGGGCCTGGGCATGGGCCAGAGCTTCATCCCACCGACCGCCCACGCCGTCCTGCCGTCCCTCACCGCGGCGGCGACGAGCTCCGAGCCTCTGCCGCAGCTCGGGATGATGGTGCCTCTCCATGTCCTGCGCGGTGGCGGATGGTTGGCGGTCTGGCTGGAGCGCAACGTCAACGGCAACACGCCGCCTCTCATGGCCGCGGTGTGGCGCGACGGCACGGCTTCTCACCTGCCCTCGGGCTCCTCCCCCAACATGTTACGGATCCGCCAGAAATTCGACGAGGCCACCTGCCGGCGTGATGGTGAGGCCCTGGTCTACGACTCGAATCTGTATGGACATCAGGAGGCGCCTCTTCCGGCCGGCGGGCAGGAGATCGTGCTCGGTCTGGCCGGAGGCTCCGGCTCGGTCGCAGCGGCTCGATGACCCCTGCGCAGGACGCGCGCAGCATTCTCGGCGAGGTGATGAAAGTGCGTCTCGCCGAGGTGCTTGCGGAAGGCGAGCTTGTCATGGACGGCTCTCGAGGAGCCGCCCGCTTCGGCGATGATCTCCGTCTCTTTGCACAAAGACCTCCGACCCCCTTGTCTGGCGGGGGCGCCTCGCCGCCCTGGGGCGAGGCGCGCTTTGAAGGCGCGCAGCACCTTGCCGACGGCGGCGTAGCCCTCGCCGTCGAGGAACTCCTCACTCCTCCGCTTCTCGTACCTCGGCACGAGACGGAAGGAGGCCACGTTGCGTGACACCCATTCCATGCGGTAGGCGAAGTCGAGGGCGGTATAGAGCTGCTGGAGGGCCGCGTTGGCCATGTTTGCCGCCACTCGACGCTTCCAGCCGCTGCTTCACGACCAGGGCCGGGATGTCGCGCTTCATCTGGCGCACGATCTCGACCATGAGGCGCGGCAGGGTCAGGTGTCCGAGCGTCGGGCGGAGGTAGAGTCGCCAGACGGCGTCATAGTTTCGAGGGTCCTGGCGCTGAGTACGTCGCCGCGGGTCTCCCGGAGGTCAGCCATGAACTCCTTGTGGAGCTGCGCGAGCGTCATGGACCGGCCGCGCGCGAGGTGGCGACGCCGGCGCCGAGGTTTTGTTTGTAGTAGAGGGCGCCCGCCTGCTCGCTGAGCACGCCAGGCAGCGCCTCGCCGCCGAGATCGGTCCTTTGATACGCGCGCCGCACCCCCTCAGGCAGATCCGTCGTGCACTTCTCGTTGAGCACATGCACCATCGTTTGCGGCTGAGGGATCGAGTACGCCAGTTCGACCGGCGGATGCGACTTCCGGGTATACGCGAGCGTCTGCGGATCGCGCATCCAGCCGCTGTGCGTGACCACGATCAGCTTGGTCAACACCTGGTCCTCGGCGTACGTCAGCTCGGTCGAGGCGACCAGGCACGGCGTCGCGCGCCGAGCTCGGCCATCTGATGGAACATGAGCGTGCGCCGGCACAACCGGCAGGTGCGGATCTTAAAGGCGGCGCGATTCGTCGAGAACGGATCCTGCCGGCACGGCCACGGCTGCGCCTCGCCGAGCGTCGGCGCGCCACGATCGTCGCGCGTCTCTCGAGCAGCTACGAGAACACGCGCGCTGACCGCGTCGACCTTCGGGACCTCTCGGAAGCCGAGCTCGCGCACATCGAAGGGGTCTCGCTCAAGACCGTGCAGCGCTGGCGCACGCAGGGAAACGGTCCCGAGTACAGGTGCGAGGCCTGGATCTCTTATCCCGTTCGATGGCTCTGGGAGTGGAGAGAACGGGGACGACAGAGGCTGACGGCTCAAAAGAAGACTCGGGGCCGCCGAGACTGATTCACCTCGACCTCCAGCGCAGCACTCAGGATGGGCCTGCGGCGCCCACGGGCGCCTCGCGATCCGTGATCTGAGAGAGAACGAGGCTTGGCAGCGAGCCCGGTGCGAATGGCAACACCCGGGAACGGCTCTTCTTGATATCCCCCAACAGGGCGCGGAGGTGGGCCTCGACCAAGGCCGCGGCGTGCGCCAGGTCGGGGCCGTGGCGATGGAGATAGACAGTGTCGGTCATGGGGCGGCCTTGGTGCCCCATGAGCTGGGCTCGGTGCTCGGAGGCGATGATGCCCACCGAATGGGTGGAGAATCCGTGGCGCAGCGCCTTGACCGGAACCTGCGCCAGGCCTGCGGTGCGGAGGACGACTTCCCAGGCTTCGTTGAGACGGTATAGCGGCTGGCCGACTTTGTCGCCCGGGACCGTCAGGTGCTCAGAGCCGGGAGGCCGATGGATCGCCTTGAGGCAGCGGACCGAATCGGGACCGAGGAAGATCCACCGGCCTCCCCCTTGGCTCCCCCGGTCCCCCTTGGCGCGGGGAATCCCGATCCGGGGCACGGCGTCGTCCAGGCGGCACCACTCCAGATGGGTCCAGAGAAGCTCCGACCGGTGACGGACACCGGTGTAGATCGCGACGCGGAGAGCCAGCAGGGTGCGCTGGGAGAGCGGCGCCTCGCCGCCTTGGGCGAGGCGCGCTTCGAAGTCGCGCAGCACCTTGCCGACGGCGGCGTAGCCCTCGGCGTCGAGGAACTCCTCGCTCCTCCGCTTCTCGTACCTCGGCACGAGGCGGGAGGAGGCACATTGCGTGACACCCATTCCATCCGGTAGGCGAAGTCGAGGGCAGCATAGAGTTGCTGGAGGGCCGCGTTGGCCATGTATCGGCCGCCGCTCGACGCTTCCGGCCGCTGCTTCACGACGAGGGCTGGGATGTCGCGCTTCATCTGCCGCACGATCTCGACCGTGAGGCGCGGCAGGGTCAAGTGTCCGAGCGTTGGGAGGAGGTAGAGTCGCCAGACGTCGTCATAGTTCTCGAGGGTCCTGGAGCTGAGAACGTCGCCACGGGTCTCCCGGAGGTCGGCCATGAACTCCTTGTGGAGCTGCGCGAGCGTCATGGACCTCCCGCGGGCGAGAGCGGGAATCCCCTCTCCGTCCTGGAACTGGCGCGCGAGGTGGATGGCTGCCATGCGCAGGTCTTCGACTTCCTGGACGGACATCTCGGCGCGC